>OFDN01000075.1_pt1 | contig 102322 bp, 88 predicted proteins | sample 1520971 | NCBI WGS metagenome assembly OFDN01 (sample SAMEA94257418, study PRJEB24077) | hot springs metagenome | biome: Aquatic biome; feature: Geographical feature; material: Water | place: India | collected 2012-06-12 | depth 5 m
ACGGGTGTCAGCGAGCCGGTGCGGCCGACCTGGATCTCGATGTCGCGCAGGATGGTGACGGCCTGCTCCGCCGGAAATTTATGAGCGATGGCCCAGCGGGGCGAGCGCGAGACGAAACCGAGACGCTCCTGGTAGTCGAGACGGTTCACCTTGTAGACGACACCGTCGATGTCGTAGCCGAGGCTCGCGCGGCGCTCGCCAATCTCGCGATAAAACTCGAGCAGGTCTTCTGCCGTCTCGCAGATCCGCATCAGCGGATTGACCGGCAATCCCCAATTCGCGAATGCCTCGACCATGCCCTTCTGGGTATCGGCGGGCATCTCCGACATCTCGCCCCAGGCATAGGCGAAGAAGCGCAGCGGGCGCGCGGCCGTGATCGTCGAATCGAGCTGGCGCAGGGATCCAGCCGCCGCGTTCCTCGGGTTGGCAAACACCTTGCCGCCGCTCTCGGTCTGCGCCGCATTGAGCGCTGCGAAATCCGCGTGGCCCATGTAGATCTCACCGCGCACCTCGGCGACAGCGGGCACATTGGCGCCTGTGAGTTTTTTGGGAATCTCGCGAATCGTCTTGACGTTGGCGGTCACGTTCTCGCCTTCGGCACCGTCGCCACGCGTCGCGGCTTCAAAGAAGTGGCCGTTCTCGTAGCGCAGTGAAATCGACAGCCCGTCGATCTTCGGCTCGGCTGTAACGGCCAACGGCTCTTCCGGCTTGAGCGACAAGAAGCGACGGACTCTCGTTGCGAACTCCAGCACGTCCTCGTCCGCGAACGCATTGCCGAGCGATAGCATCGGAACGCGATGACGGACCTTGGCGAATGTCTCGGAGGCTGGCGCGCCCACTCTAAGCGAGGGGCTGTCGGCACGGACGAGATCGGGAAAGCGCGCTTCGATCTCGTCGTTGCGCCGGCGCAGTGCGTCGTATTCGGCGTCCGAGATCTCCGGCGCGTCGGATTGATAGTAGTGCTGGTCATGCCGCGCGATCTCGGCAGCCAAATGCTCAAGCTCGGCTGCGGCGTCGGCCGCGCTCAGCTCATCGACGGGATCGCGTTGTGGCTTTTTCCTGGACATTTGACGCCACGGTCTACTCGCTCAGGCGCCTTCGGTGCAACCTTTTCGCGGAAGCGGGAACACCTGGGGGCAACGAGCCTCAGCCGGGGCCGCCGAGCGAGAGCTTGGGTACGGCCTTCCAGGCCTTGGTGATCCAGGAGTCGCCGCTCATGGCCGGAGCGTGGCCTTCCGACTTCAGGAGCGCGTAGGCGCTCTTGTACCACTTGGATTCGGGGAAGTTGTGCCCGAGCACGGCGACCGCCGTCTGCGCCTCGTTGATGACGCCAAGCGCCATGTAACACTCGGTGAGACGCATCAACGCCTCCTCGACGTGCGCGGTGGTCTGGTATTCGGACACGACCGTCTTGAAGCGGTTGATGGCCGCGACGAAGTTCTTGTCCTTCATGTAATAGCGGCCAACCTCCATCTCGGAGGCGGCGAGCGTATCCTCCGCGATGCGGATGCGATTCTCGGCATCGCGCGCGTAGGTGCTGTCCGGATAGCGCGACTTCAGGATCTTGAGCTGCTCAAGCGCTTTGCGAGTTGCGCCCTGGTCGCGGTTGGCGGTCTTGATGTCATCGAAATAGGCCGAGGCAATGATGTGGTGCGCGAGCGGCGCATCCTTGGTGCCCGGATGCATGACGGTGTAGCGCTCGGCCGAGGCAATTGCTTCCGGTGTCTTGCCGGCCTTGTAGTAGGCGTAAGCGGCGAGAACGATGGCGCGGCGCGCTTCCGACGAATAAGGGTGCGAGCGGTCGAGGTCTTCGTATTTGCGGGCCGCCTCTTCGAACTTGCCCTTGCTCATGAGCTTGTCGGCGTCGGCGTACATCTTCTCGGGTGGGTCGGTATTGAGGATCTGGGACGTATCGCCGGACGACGCGCAGCCGGCCATCGCGAGCGCAACACCGCCCATGGCGCACCACAGAACGGCCGCTGCCCATTTTGGCGTCGTGCGCATGAAAGCCCTACTCCCCACCGTCGTTCAGACGTCCTGCCATCCACCTGGCAGTTATCTCGTTTGACTAGCACACTTCAGATCAGGTCTGAAGCCGGCAACGCCCCTAATGCCGACGTAATCGACCGTAGTTCCACAATGTGGTTGATCTGAGGCCCGCAGGCAGCACGTTCGACACAAAAATTGAAATGGTTACAGAGTGTTGCTGGCGCCGAATAAACGAACCACCGGAGACGGAATCCCCGGTGGTTGAAAACTTCAAAAGCGCTTTCAATCACTCGCCGGCGGCAGCGACCGCGGCGCGCTCGAAGGCGACGGGGCGAGCTTCGCGGACGCGGGGAGCCTGCACGATGGCCCAGGCCGAGCTATCCTCGAGGAGCTTCTGGAGAACCAGCGAGTTAAGGCGGTGGCCACCCTTGACCGAGCGATAGGCACCGAGAATCGGGTGACCCGAGAGGCTGAGATCGCCGACGGCATCGAGCATCTTGTGGCGAACGAACTCAAGCGGGTCGCGGAGACCTTCGCGGTTCATGATGCGGTCGTCGCCGATGGCGACGGTGTTGGTGAGGTTGGCGCCGAGCGCAAGGCCGGCCTTCCAAAGGCGCTCAACGTCGCTCATGAAGCCAAACGTGCGGGCATTGGCCAGCTCGTTGCGGAACACGCCCGGGCTCATCTCGAAGGCAAGGCGCTGCTTGCCGATCACCGCGGACGGGAATTCGATTTCGACATCGAGGTGGAAACCGGAATGCGGGGTCAACTCACCCCAGCAATCGCCTTCCTCGACGCGGACGGTCTTCAGTACCTTGAGGAAACGGCGGGGAGCGGGAAGCTCACGGATACCGACTTGATCGATCGCCTCGACGAACGGCGCCGAGCTGCCGTCCATGATCGGCACTTCCTTGCTGTCGATCTCGATGATGCAGTTGTCGATCTGGAGGCCGCGGAGGGCGGCGAGGAGGTGCTCAACGGTGGAAACGGTAACGCCTTCTTCGTTTCCAATGACCGTGCAGAGTGTGAGGTTCTTGACGTTGCAGGTTTTAGCGGGGATCTCGGCGGTGATACGGCCGCGTTTCGTAACCACGAAACGGAGCCCAGTATCGGCCACTGCCGGATGCAGGATGACCGAAACTGGCGCTCCGCTGTGCACCCCCGTGCCGTGGACCTGGATTTCTTGAGCAATCGTCGTCTGTCGCGCGCCGATGAAGCGATTTGACATGCTGCGCCGTCCCTCGATCCCTTGGCGTTCCGTCCTAGAACGGTCTGCCACCCCCGTCCGGTACTCGCTTCCGCTCACTCCTTCCCCGATTTGTCTGCCCGGCTTATCTCTCGGTAAGCTTTTTTCGGTTGTCCGAAGGGCAGTCGAGCGAAGCGGATGTAGTGCGAACCGGTCGTTATTAAGAAACGATAGCCCCCGTCCCGCTGTGGCACAAATCACGCTTTCTTACGTTGTGTTACGTTCGCAACCGCCTCCCCGGGAGGTGCCGCGAACGGGCCTGCGGGACCCTAGTCCTAGCGGCGTCTTTCCCTGAAAAATACGGGCAATTCAGCGTCTTGGCTACTACGCTCGTAATCGTCCTCGGCTTGGGGATAACGCTCGTAGATGTCGCTTTCCGCAGCGTGGGCCTGCTCGGGATGCGCCTCGTGCTGGTAGGGCTCGGAGGGAATCGGATGGCGTGTATCCGAATCACCTGTTCCGCGTACCCGACCGGCGATTCGCTCGAACAAGCTCAGGCGCCGACGCGGCTCGGGAGCCTGTGAAACGGGCCGCTGCTCCTGGACAGGCGCGGGCTCGGCGTAAGGGCTTTCGCGATAGGGCCGCTGGCCGGCCTCCTGGGCATATTCGGTCGCATCCGAGGCTCGGCGCGGCTGGCGGCGAATCTCGGACGGCGGCTGGGGCGCGAAGGCGCCGGTCTGGGCCTGGCGCGGCGCGGCGTAGCCCTGGGGCAGCGGCGGCGGGGTCGAAGCCTGCTGGAACTGCGGCGGACCTTCCTCGATCGTCACATTGCCAGGGCCGCGCCACGAATCGCGGTTGCGAGGGGCGTCATAGGGCGGGCTGGCGGGCTGCTGCACCCTCTGCGAGCCGAACGGCTGAGTGGTCGGGGACGAATATTGCAGCGCCTCGGTCAGGCGCTGCTGGAGATCCTGGGCCCCGCCGCGAGGCTCACGCGGGTCGGGCGCATAGTTGTTGACGGGCGGGGGAGCGGCGCGGGACGGCTCCTGGCGTGCCGCGGGGCGACCGGCAGCGGGTGCCGCTTTCTGCGCGCGAATCCAATCTTCTGCGGGGGCCGGCGGGCGGCGTTCCGCCTCTCCTGCCCGGCTCATGCCGGAGGCCACGATCGAAACCCTGATCCGATCGCCGAGCTGCGGGTCGTAGGTGGCGCCGACGATGATGTTGGCCTCGGGATCGACTTCCTGGCGCACACGGCTTGCGGCTTCGTCGACCTCATAGAGGGTGAGACCAGGGCCGCCGGTAATCGACAGCAGGAGGCCCTTGGCTCCACGCAGCGAAACGTCGTCCAGCAGCGGGTTCGAGATCGCCTCCTCGGCCGCGACCGTCGCGCGGCGCTCTCCGCTTGCTTCGCCGGTGCCCATCATGGCCGTGCCCATCCCGGTCATGACCGTGCGGACGTCGGCGAAATCGAGGTTGATGAGGCCTTCCTTGATGATCAGATCGACGATGCAGGCGACGCCCGAGTAGAGCACCTGATCGGCCATCACGAAGGCTTCGGAGAAGGTGGTCTTCTCGCTCGCGATGCGGAACAGATTCTGGTTCGGAATGACGATCAGCGTATCGACGTAGTTGCGCAGCTCCGCGACGCCGGCTTCGGCAATGCGCGCGCGGCGTGCGCCTTCGAACAGGAACGGCTTGGTGACGACACCCACGGTCAGGATGCCGAGCTCGCGGGCGACGCGCGCAATGACCGACGCCGCGCCGGTTCCCGTACCACCGCCCATGCCGGCGGCGATGAACACCATGTGCGAGCCTTTGATCTGCTTGCGAATGTCCTCAATCGCCTCTTCGGCCGCGGCCTCGCCGATCTCGGGGCGCGAGCCGGCTCCGAGGCCTTCGGTCAATTCGGCGCCAAGCTGAATGCGCGAATCCGTGCTGGAAGCGGCGAGGGCTTGCGCATCGGTGTTGGCGACGATGAAGTCGACACCGACGAGCCCGGTCGCGATCATGTTGTTGATGGCATTACATCCGGCGCCGCCGACGCCGATCACCGTGAGCTTCGGTCTCACATCCGAAAAATTCGGCAGCTGACCTTTAATGCTCATTTCGCCCCCGTTGTCACACGCGGGAGACCCAACCGCAGCGCGGCTCCCGGTATTCAGAACCGACCCGGTCTCGATCCGCCTTCAAAAGCGCGACCTGCCGAGTTCGACATTGGCGTGCATCCGGGACACGCCTGTCCGGGAAGCACTCAGAAACCTTCTCGAAGCCAAGAGCCGACGCGCTTGAAGTAACTGCCCGCCTCAGGCTCGCGGCCCTTGTAGATCCGCCGGTCAGCCGCCCCGTGCGTTTCCGCGAGAAGCAATCCAACGACGGTCGAAAACGCGGAACTCGAAAGTGCAGGCGGCAATCCCGAAATGGCTTGCGGACCTGCAACGCGCACCGGACGACCTAGTTCTGCCGCCACGAAATCCGCCAAGCCGGTCAACTGGCTGGTGCCCCCTGTGAGCACAAGACAGCGGCCGGCATAAGCCGTCATCTCGCTTTCCTCCAAGCGCTGCCGAATGTGATCGACGATGGCCAGCACACGCGGCCTTACGATCTCGGCAAGCTCGGCTTTCGTCATGTGGTGCATGACGCCTTCTTCATCGCCGGCAGCCGGATACGAGAAGACGTCGTGCTCATCTGACGGAGCAGAGATCACTGTGCCATAAAGCGCTTTGATTCGCTCGGCCTCCGCAAGAGGCGCATGCAACGCGCGCGCGATATCGAAGGTGATTTGCGTGCCACCGAGGAGCGCCGAGCACGCGTGAACGAAGCGATCTTCGGCGAACATGGCGATGCTGGTCGTTCCGGCGCCGATATCGACCGCGGTCACGCCGAGACGCCGCTCATCCTCGCTTGTAACTGCAAGGGCGCTCGCGAACGGCGCGGGAACGTGGCTCGCCACCTCGAGGTAGCAGCGTCCGACCGCCATCAGGAGATTGCGGAGCGGCGCCTCATCGGCGGTAACGGCGTGGAGATCGAGCTCGAGCCTGTGAGCGGCCATGCCGCGCGGATCGCGCGCGCCGGGGGTGCCATCAATCCTCAGCGCGACCTCGTTCATGTGCACCAGCGAGCGGCCGCCGCGCTCGACGAAGGCCTGGCCGGCCTTCAAGAGGCGATCAAGATCGGCTTCCGCAACGAGCCCGTTCTCGATGTCGGCCTTTGCCGAGAAATTGTGCGACTTCAGGCGGCCGCATGAAATCGCGACATGGACCTCGGACAGCTCGACGCCGGCCATACGCTCGGCCTGCGCAACCGCGGCGCGCGCCGACTGCTCGGCCTTGTCGAGATCGATGATCACGCCGCCCTTGACGCCCTCGGCGCGCTGATGGCCGGTGCCGAGGACACGCACGCCGTTGGGCTCGACCTGAGCAATCAGGCAGGCAATCTTGCTGGTGCCGATGTCGAGCACGCCCGTGACGCGCTTCGAACTCCCGCTCCGCCGCTTTGCCTTGTCTCGTGTCATAGGTCTCCTCGCCCTCACGAACCGGTGTTCGGCGCTGCCGGGCCTGATGCCGCAGCCGGCGCCTCGGGACGAATTGCAACACGGCCGGGACCGCGGAAATCGAGCGTCGTGGAGCCCGCCGTCACAAGGCGTACGAGCGCGGCATCGCGCGACAGCTCCTCCAACGCACCGACCTCGCCATCGGCCGGCAGCTCGATGGTGGTGGCGTTCGCGAGCTTGAGTTTCCAGCGACGTTCCGAGATCCGTTCGGCTTCAGACAAGCGACCTGCGATTTCGGGGTAACGGGCAAGATTTTCGATGAGAGCCGCAGCCTCTGCGGCCGCCCCCTCGCCTGCGAAACGCGGCAGATCGGGAAGCGAATCCCCGCCGATGGCGGCCAGCACCCGGCCGGTTTTATCGATCAGGTAGTGGCGATCCGTCCGCTGCCAGATCGCGTAGGGCTTGCGTTCGGTCACGCGGATCTGCAGTTCGCCCGGATAGACGCGCGTCAGCTCGGCATTATCGACCCACGGCAGACGCTCGATGCGGCTTTTGACGGCCGCCGTATCGAGGGCGCCGAAGGTGCGGACGTTGGTAAGATCGAGCGCATCGAATACATCGCGATCGAAGCTGAAGTGATGGCCGGTGAGCGTCACCTGGTCGATGCCGAATCCCATGACGCGAGCCAAGCGTTCGAGTTTGGCGCCGTGTCCCCCCAGGCGCACGGCTTCCTCGACGGCGCCGAGCCCAAGGCCAATACCCAACGCCGCGATCAAAAGGCGGCCACGCTTCGGCCTCCACGACAGCAGCGAAACCCGGCGCGGCTCACGGGCGATGCCGAGGTCGGGTTCGATCTGATAGGGGCCTCTGGGGACGTGAAGATCGGCTTCGTCGGGGGAAGAGGATTGGTCATGAGCGGGAGTTTGCAGGATCGCGTCGTGCGCCTGCAGCTTGGTCACCCGGCTCTGTCCTACCTCGAACAACTCGCGTCCTCGACGATCCATCGCGCGAGCTTGCCGAACGACCAGCCCGCGTAGCCCGCAAGCTCCGGAACCAGCGAGGTTCCAGTCATGCCGGGCTGTGTATTCACTTCAAGGCAGATCAGCTCGCCAGTTCCACCGTCGGTGTCGTCGAAACGGAAGTCCGCGCGCGACACACCACGACAGCCGAGCGACGCATGGGCCGCCAAAGTGTATTTCCGGATCAACTGGTAAACATTCGGTAAAATATCGGCCGGAAGCTCGTGCTTGGAGCCGCCGGGGGCGTATTTGGCCTCGAAATCGTAGAATGCGAGCCCCTTCTGAGGGACGATCTCGATCACGTCGGTCGCAAAGTTGCCTATGACAGCACAGGTCAGCTCGCGGCCCGCGATGAAGCGCTCCACCATGACGATTTGCTCGGCGGGGCCACCCTCCAAGATGGCGCCGGCCCAATTGTTCGTTTCCGGGCGTACGATGAGCACGCCAACGCTCGAGCCTTCATCGACCGGCTTCACAACATAAGGCGGCGGCAGGACGTGCGACAGCGATGCCTCGCGGCGGGTGACGAGCTTGGCTTCCGCCACCGGCACGCCGGCAGCCTTCATCACCGTCTTGGCGTTCTCCTTGTGCATCGCGAGCGCGGAGGCGAGCACGCCGGAGTGGGTGTACGGGATCTGCATCGTCTCCAGGATGCCCTGGATGCAGCCATCCTCGCCGAATTTGCCGTGGAGCGCGTTGAAGCATACTTCGGGGCGCTCGGCCGCCAAGCGGCTCGCGATGTCGCGGTCCACGTCGATGCGCGTCACGCGATAGCCCTCGCCTTCAAGGGCGTCAGCGACAGCGGCGCCTGAACGCAGGCTCACGCTGCGTTCGGCAGAGAGGCCGCCGAGCAGCACGGCGACATGCCCGAAAGTTCGCTCGGGCGGCTCGCCCAGGGTGTTGGTCATGATTTCACTGTCTCAGCCAATGCTTCGCCGACCGGGCGGCCGTCCTGCGGCAGCCCCAGGCGAATGATCTCCCATTCCAGCGTGACGCCGGATTTTTCCTTGACGCGGGCCCGCACGGTCTCGCCGAGGCGCTCGATGTCCTCGCCGGTGGCGTTGCTGTCGTTGATGAGAAAGTTGCAGTGCTTCTCGGATACGGATGCCCCACCGACACGGAAGCCACGGCAGCCAGCTTCGTCGACCAGCTTCCAGGCGCTGTGACCGGGCGGATTTTTGAAGGTCGAGCCGCCGGTGCGTTCCTTGATCGGCTGGTTCTTCTCGCGATACTCGGCGACCTCGTCCATCTGCCGCAGGATCTCCACCGGATCGCCGGGCGTGCCTTCGAACAGGGCTTCGGTGAAAATCCAATCGGACGGCACCGCGCTGTGGCGGTAGGTGAAGCCCATGTCGGCGAGCGACAGCACGTGGATGTTTCCGTCCGGATCGACGGCGCGGGCCTCGCGCAAGACATCCTTGGTCTCGCTGCCGTGAGCGCCCGCGTTCATGCGCAGCGCGCCGCCGATGGAGCCGGGAATACCGCGATAGAATGCAAGACCGGCAATGCCGGCTTCGGCCGCAGCGCGTGCGACCTTGACGTCGGGCACGACGGTGCCGGCACGGACGCGGTTGCCGGGCTCGATCTTCACTTCGCCGAAGCCGCGGCCCAACCGAATGACGACACCCGGCACGCCGCCGTCGCGCACGAGCAGGTTCGAACCGAGGCCGATCACGAAGGTCGGCAGATCCTTCGGCTTGTTCTTCAGAAAATAAGCCAGGTCGGCTTCGTCCGCCGGCATGTAAAGCACTTGCGCCGGACCGCCGGCGCGGAACCAAGTGACGGCTGCGAGCGACGTATTGGCGCTCAAGCGCCCCCGCAGCTCAGGCATTCGCGCAGTCAGGTCGGGCGTGAGATCTGGAAAGGTCACAGCGGTCTCTTGGCGATGGTCACAGGGCGCTCCCGGCGCGGCGCGGCTCGGAGGCTTCGAGCCACTCAGGCAGTGCGTGCGCCCATTCGGTCGAATTGCCGGCGCCAAGACAAACAACCATATCACCCGGGCGGCCGTGGCGGCGGATGAGGCCGACCAGCTCGCGCGGATCGTCGATGGTGACGACGGCTTCCGGCCCATGGGCACGAATGCCTTCGGCCAGCGCGAGGGTATCGATACCGTCGATCGGCTGTTCGCCAGCGCTGTAAAGGGGTGCCACGATCACGCTGTCGGCGGCACGGAAACAGCTCGAAAACTCACGGAAAAGATCGCGCACGCGCGTGTAACGATGCGGCTCGACGACGGCGATGACGCGCCCGCGTGCGCCCGCGCGTGCCGCATCGAGCACGGCTGCGATCTCGGCCGGGTGGTGACCGTAGTCGTCAAAGATCTCGACACCGTTCCAGGTGCCGGTGAGCTGAAACCGGCGCTTGACGCCCGCGAACGCCTCAAGACCCGAGCGGATCACGTCGTCGGCGATGCCGGCCTGTGCCGACACACCGATCGCCGCCAGGGCGTTCAAGGCATTGTGGTGGCCCGGCATCGGAATCCGCCAGCCCCGAAGGGAGCGCGCGCCACCTCTGACTCGCGGACCGAGATCCGCGTCGATCAGGATCGAACGGCCATCGGTGACCACGTTGCGAAGGCGCACGTCGGCGTCCTCGCGGGTGCCGTAGGTGAGCAGCGGGCGTCCGTCGCGCTTCAACTCCAGGCGCTCGACCATGTCATTGACGACCGGATGATCGGTGCACGTCACCGCCATGCCGTAAAACGGAATGTTGCGGAAGAAGGCTTCGTACTCGCGATGCATGGCTTCGACCGAGCCGAAATAATCGAGGTGCTCGGGGTCGATGTTGGTGACGACGCCGATTTCGGTCGGAAGCCGCGTAAAGGTGCCGTCGCTTTCATCCGCCTCGACGATCATCCAGCGGCCCTGGCCGAGGCGCGCGTTCGAGCCCCACGAATTGATGATGCCGCCGGTGATGACGGTCGGATCGAGGCGGGCGTGCTCGAAGATGGTGCTGATCAGCGATGTGGTCGTGGTTTTGCCGTGTGTGCCGGTGACCGAGACCGTCGCATAGAGGCGCATCAGCTCGGCCAGGATCTCGGCGCGGCGCACGATGGGCAGGCCCTTGGCGCGAGCTGCCTCGAACTCGGGGTTGTTGCGTTTGACCGCCGTCGAGATGACGACCTGGCGGGCACCGACCAGATTGATGGCGTCGTGGCCCACGAACACGCGCACGCCCTTGGCGCGCAGGCGGCGTACGTTGGCCGAATCCTTCTGGTCACTTCCCTGGACGCTGTAACCCTTCGCGAGCAGGATCTCGGCGATGGCGCTCATTCCAATGCCGCCAATACCGATGATGTGGAAGGGCCCGATGTCGCGGGGCATCTGCATACGTGGTGTTCCTATCTGTGCCTTATCAGGGGGCGGAGAGTACGTCCCGCCCGCGCCGGCCGTCCGTGTGACCTATCGTCAGGCTCGTGAGAACGCGTGTCATGCAAGACGTTTGCCGATCACATCCTGGACGAGATCGGCGAGCAACCCGACCGACGACGCCTGCCCCTGAGCCTTCGCTTTGGCCGCGGCGGCCGCGAGAATTTCGGGCGCCTCGAACAGCTTTCCAAGCTCGGTCGCCAAGCGGAGCGGTGTCAAATCCCTCTGCTCGATACACCAACTGCCCCCCGATTCGGCAAGGTTTGACGCGTTTTCGAGCTGATCACTGTCGAGAGAATGCGGCAAAGGTACGAGGATCGACGGGCGCCCGATGACCGCCAATTCGGCCACCGATGAGGCGCCGGCGCGGGCGATGACCAGGTGGCTGTCGGCCATGATTTGCGGCAAGCCTTTGAAAAACGTGGCGATCTCTGCGTTGATGCCGGCGGCGGCGGTTTCCGCCGTGACCGCGGACACATCTTCGGCACGGGCCTGCAGCACGACTTTCAGCCGCTGACGGACGGGGGCCGGGAGGGTCGCGAGCGCCGGGGGGACGAGTTCCGAGAAGAAGCGGGCGCCCTGGCTGCCCCCGAACACCAGAAGCTTGAGCGGCCCGCCGGGCACCAGCGGCGGATAGGGCGTCTTGGCTGCCTCGATCACCACGTCGCGCACCGGATTGCCGGTGAAGCGGGCCTTCTCGGCGAGCTTGCCTTCGAGAAAGCGCGTTTTGCGGAACGAGGTGGCGATGGCGGACGCCTTGCCGGCGAGTGCGCGGTTGGCGCGCCCCAAGACGGCGTTCTGCTCGTGGATGATGGTCGGGATGCCGAGCAGGCGGGCGGCAACCAGCGGCGGAAATGTCGGATAGCCGCCGAAGCCCACAACAGCAGCCGGCTTCAGCGTGCGCAGCAGGCCGCGCGCCCGTCGAATTCCCCGCAGCAGCGTGAAGCCAGCCCGGGCCAGCGCGATCGGATTGCGCTTGCTGCCGGGCGTGGCCGACGGGATCTGGTACACGGAGCGGGCCGGAAATCCGGTTCCGTAGCGGTCGCCGCGCATGTCGGTCACGAGGTCGACGGCGAGCCCGCGGCGCGCCAGCTCTTCGGCGAGCGCATAAGCCGGAAACAAATGGCCGCCGGTTCCGCCGGCGGCAAGAAGGATGGTAGGCGTCTCACGCGTCACTGCTTGATCTCGTCGTTGCTGGTTTTCTTAGAAGCCACGCTTGGTCGTAGGCTCGGAAGGCTCGGCATCAATGGGGGCTTTTTGAGGCGGTCGGCATCGGGGCGGTGACGGGTTAACGCGAGCAACATGCCGAGCGTCAGCGAAATGGCAAGCATCGACGATCCGCCCGCAGAGAGAAACGGCAGCGTCATGCCCTTGGCGGGCAACAGCCCGACGTTCACACCCATGTTGATCAAAGCCTGAAACCCGAACATCAACGCGAGGCCGACAATGCCGAGGCGCGTCGCGGCATCTGGCTCTGTTTCGGCGTGGCGCAGCGCGCGCAGCACCACGAACGCGAACAGCGCTAGCAGGCCTAGGCAGGCGACGGCTCCGAACTCCTCGGCGACGACGGCGAAGATGTAGTCGGTGTGGGCATCGGGCAGCGAGGTTTTGATGGTGCCCTCGCCCGGGCCGCGCCCCAGGAGCCCGCCTTCGAGAAAGGCGCGGAGCGCGCGCTCGCCCTGGCTGAAATCTCCGGTCGCGGGACTGAAGAATCGGTCGATGCGTGAGGTGACGTGCGGATAATAGAGGTAGGCCGCATAGAGGCCGACCGCACCCGCGGCCGCCACGACCGCCGCGCCCTTGAGTGCCAAGCCCGACACGAACAGCATGGTCATCCAGACCAGCGTCATCAGCATGGTCTGCCCGACGTCGGGCTGTATGACGAGAAGCCCGGCGAAGATCGCGAACAGCAGCATTGCGATCGGAAGTGCCGGCATGTCCGGGCGACGGCGGGCTTCGGCCAGAAGCCAACCGGACACGACGACGAAGGCAGGCTTGGCAAACTCCGACGGCTGAATCGAGTGACCTTCGATCGAGAGCCAGCGCCGCGCGCCGTTGATCTCCTCGCCCAGGAAATAGACCGCGATCAGCCCGACCAGGGAGGCGGCGAGCACGATCACCGCGAGGCGGCGCACGGAAGCCGGCTCCAGCAGCGAGACCACCAGCATGATGGCGAGGCCGGCCAGCGAAAAGAAAACATGCCTCTCGACGAAGTAGTAGGCGTGGAAGCCCTTTTTCAGCGCGACCGCCGGACTGGCCGCGAGCGAGAGCACGGTTCCGGCGGCGACAACGATCAGGATCGCGTAGAGGAGCACGTGATCGACGGTGAACCACCATTCGGCGAGCCGGCTTCTGTCGGCGCGCGAGAATTTCATTGGCCGCCTCGCTCGGCGACCTGCTCGGCAACGAGGCGCTTGAAGGCATCGCCGCGCACCTCAAAGTTCTTGAACTGGTCGTAGGAGGCGCAGGCAGGCGAAAGCAGCACGACTCTGCCGGGCTTGTTCGCGGCGAGGGCATCGGCCGTGGCGTTGCGGACGGCGACATCGAGCGTGCCGGAGCGCTCGAACGGGACGTCCGTTCCGAGTGTTGCGGCAAACTCCTCCGTCGCTTCGCCGATCAGATAGGCTTTGGCGATGCGCGGGAAGTAGCTTGAAAGCGTGGTGATGCCGCCGGCCTTGGGCTTGCCGCCGAGGATCCAATAGATGTTGCCCTCGAAGGAGGCGAGCGCCTTCTCGGTGCTGTCGGCGTTGGTGGCCTTGCTGTCGTTGATAAACTCCAACGCGCCGATGCCGGGCAGCACCTCGAGACGGTGAGCGAGACCGGGAAAGTTTCTCAGAGCGGCCGCAAGATCGCCATTGGCGCGATACCGCTCCGGCAAGGCTTCGATCGCTGCGATGGCCGCCGCCGCGTTCTGCCAGTTGTGGCTGCCGCGCAGGGTCGGGATGCCGGCGAGATCGGCTTTCAGGTGCTCGCCATCGTAGACCCGCGCTTCGAGGGCATGGAGGTTGCCTTCTTCGAGGCGTGTGCGAACCGAAATGCGGCGTACGGCCGGTGTGCCGCGCTTTTCCAGTGCACTTGCGATGCCGGCGCAGAAATCGTCGTCGACGCCGATCACCGCCGCCGTCTCGGCGCCTTCGACGAGACGCCGCTTTACCTCGGCGTAGTGCTCGACGGTGCCGTGGCGATCGATGTGGTCGGGCGTGATGTTGAGCAGCACGGCGACGGTCGGTTCCGCACTCGGCGCGAGATCGATCTGGAAGCTCGACAGCTCGAGCACGTGGATGCGGCTCTCGGACGGCGGCTCGAGCGTCAGTACCGCGCGGCCAATGTTGCCACCAAGTTGTACGTCATTGCCGAATTCGCGAAGGATGTGGGCGATGAGCGCGGTCGTCGTCGATTTTCCGTTGGTGCCGGTAATGGCGATAACGGGGGCGTGCGGCGCGGTGGCTTTACGTTCGCGGAAGAACAGCTCGACGTCGCCGATGGTCTCGATGCCGGCGGCCGCAGCCTTCTTTACCGTCCAATGCGGCTCGGGATGGGTCAGCGGCACGCCAGGCGCGAGAAAGAGAGCTGCAAATCGCGACCAGTCCGCCGTCGTGAGATCGACAATCGGCGCGCCCACATCAGCCGCGGCCTTACGGCCCGCCTCGTTGTCGTCCCAGGCCGCAACCTCGGCGCCGCCCTCGACCAGCGCACGCACGGTCGCAAGCCCCGAGGCGCCAAGCCCGAAGACCGCAACCGTTTTACCGTTGAAAGCCGTCGCGCGAATCATGGGGCTAATTTAGCGCAGCTTCAGCGTGGCGAGGCCGATCAGCGCCAGAATGACGGCGATGATCCAGAAACGCACGACAACCGTGCTCTCGTGCCAGCCCTTCTGCTCATAATGGTGGTGCAGCGGGGCCATGCGGAACACGCGTTTCCCGGTGAGCTTGAACGATGTCACCTGGATGATTACCGACAGCGTCTCCAGCACAAACAGGCCACCGACAATGGCAAGTACGACCTCGTGCTTGGTGGCAACCGCGATGGTGCCGAGCGCGCCGCCCAGCGCCAATGAGCCGGTGTCGCCCATGAAAATCATGGCAGGCGGCGCGTTGAACCACAGAAAGCCGAGACCCGCGCCGATCAGCGCGCCGCAGATGACAGCTAGCTCGCCGGTTCCGGCGACGTGGTGGATCTGCAGGTAGGACGCGAATTTCACGTTGCCAATCAGATAGGCGATCAGGCCGAACGTGGCGGCCGCAATCATCACCGGAACAATGGCCAATCCATCGAGGCCGTCGGTCAGGTTCACGGCATTGCCCGCGCCGACGATGACGATGAGGCCGACGAGGATGAACCAAGGCCCGAAATCGATCAGCGCGGTCTTGAAGAAAGGCAACGCGAGCTTGCCGGACAACTCCTCGATCGAGAGGTCCATGATGATATAGACCGCGATCCCGGCGACGAGAACCTCGAGCCCGAGGCGCGCCCAGCCGCCGAAGCCGCTCGATTGTTGCTTCGTCACCTTCAGATAGTCGTCATAGAAGCCGATGCCGCCGTAGGCGAGCGTGACCAGCAGCACCGCCCAGACGTAGACGTTCGAAAGATCCGACCACAAGAGCGTCGCGACGGTGACGCTCGCCAGGATCATGAGCCCGCCCATGGTCGGCGTGCCCTTCTTGGAGAAATGCGACTTCGGGCCGTCCTCGCGGATTGGCTGGCCCTTGCCCTGCTTCAAGCGCAGGAGATCGATGATGCCGGGACCGAAAAGAAGCACGAAAAGAAGCGCCGTGAAGATGGCCCCGCCGGTGCGGAACGTGATGTAGCGGAAGACGTTCAGAATGCCGATCTGATCGCTGAAGCTCACGAGTTCGTACAGCATAGACTTCCCTTCCCCTCGCGCCCCAATCCTGTCCGAGACTTACTTGGTGGCAAACTTTTTTGCCAATGCCTCGGCGACAGGCCCCATGCGGCTGCCGTTCGATCCCTTGATCATGATGACATCCCCTGCAGCAATTTGGGCAACCAGCCGTTCCGTCAACTCGGCGGACCCGGCCGTCCACGCCCCCTGCTTTTCCGGCGCGAGGGCAGCGAAAAGATGCGCCATATTCGGCCCACACGCAAAAACCAGATCGGTGCCAGCGGCGTCAACTGCTTCCTTGAGGGCCACGTGGTGGCCGATTTCCTCGGGGCCCATCTCCAGCATGTCACCCAAAACGGCGATGCGGCGGGCGTAGGCGACGCGCGGAACGGTGCCAAGGACCGCGAGTGCGGCCCGCATCGACGCAGGATTTGCGTTGTAACTCTCATCGATCAGAAGGATGCGGCCGTCGCCGACCGGCAGCTCCTGACGCGAGCCGCGCCCAGGCGGCGGCGTCAGAGCGGAAAGCGCCTGCAGTGCGGCTTCCGTGTCGGCGCCGGCCTCGTGAACGGCAGCCGCGACCGCGAGCGCGTTGCGCGCGATGTGAATGCCGGGCACGGCGACCCGGAAGCGAAATTCCTGGCCACCGATCTCAAGCTCAATCGACGTGCCGTCGGATGCGATTTCGAGCGAACGCGGCTTTACGTCGGCGCGGGCATCCTGCCCGAACGAGACGACGCGGGCACCCGCGGCCTCCGCGCGGCGGCGCAGTAATTCGAAATGCGTATTGTCGCGATTGAGGATAGCGACGCCGCCCGGCTCCAGTCCTAGAAAGATTTCGGCCTTTGCCTCGGCAATGGCTTCCACACTCGGAAACTGCGCGAGGTGCACCGGCTCTACGGTGGTGACAATGGCGATGTGCGGGCGCGCGAGGCGCGTGAGGGGCGTAATCTCGCCGGCGTGGTTCATACCGATCTCGATCACGCCAAACCGGGTGGTGGCCGGCATCCGCGCCAGCGTCAGCGGAACGCCCCAGTGATTGTTGAAGGATTTGTCGGCGGCGTGCGTCGGCCCGATGCGGGAGAAGCACGCGCGCAGCATGTCCTTGGTGCCGGTCTTGCCGGCACTGCCGGTGACGGCAACGACGCGCGCTTCGGGCGCGAGACGCGCACGGGCCGCGCGGCCGATCGATTCCAGCCCCGTCACGGTATCGCGCACGCGGATGAGCGGCCCGTCGCCGGGGCGCGGTTCATAGCCTTCCGCTACCAGCGCCGCCGCAGCTCCGGCCTCAAACGCTTTGGTCACGAACTCATGGCCGTCGCGCAGATCTTTCAGGGCGACGAAGAGATCGCCGGGCTGAAGTGTTCGCGTATCGATCGAGAGGCCGGTGATGGGAGCGCCCGTCACGCGCTCTGCCCGCCCGGCAGCCGCTCGCACAAGCTCGTCGAAGGTCCAGAGGGGTGATGACATCAGTGCGTTCCGTGCGCCCGGATGGACGACGCCTTTGTTGAGCCAGGTCAGGGCTATAGGTCTAGAAGCGCCGCCCGCAGGCAGTCGTGATCCGAGAAGGGAATGACGGTCTGGCCTACGATCTGGCCGGTTTCGTGACCTTTGCCGGCGACCAGAACAACATCGCCCGGCCGCATCAAACCGACGGCGGTGCGGATAGCTTCCCGGCGATCGCCGATTTCCGTGGCGCCCGGTGCAGCCGCCAGGATCTCGGCGCGGATCGCGGCAGGATCTTCCGTCCGCGGATTGTCGTCGGTGACGATCGTGAGATCAGCGCGGGCCGCCGAAATGGCACCCATGATCGGGCGCTTACCGCGGTCTCGATCGCCGCCGCAGCCGAAAACCGAGATCAGTTTTCCGGTTACAAACGGGCGGACGCCGTCGAGGGCGGCTTCCAGCGCCTCTGGCTTGTGCGCATAGTCGACCACAGCGAGCGCACCGTTCCGCTCGCCCACGATCTCGAGACGCCCTTTGACGCCGGCGAGATTTTCCAGCGCCGGGATCACAACGTCCGGCTTCTCGCCGACAGCGAGCGCAAGGCCGACGGCGACCATGGCATTGGCCGCCTGATAGGTGCCGATCAGCGGCAGGCGAACCTCATACGTGCGTCCGGCGTGGACGATGGAAAGCGTTTGCGTGAAGCCATCACGGCCGAGGCGCGCAAGACGCACCGTTTCTCCTGCCGCGCCGACGCTTACAATTTCGAGCCCGCGCCGTTTCGCGGCGACAACGACATCCGAGGCGCGCGGACCGTCCATATTGATCACCGCCGGGGCGCCCGGCGGTAGCAGATCCTCGAACAGACGCAGCTTGGCGGCGAGATAGGCTTCCGTCGTCGGGTGGTAATCGAGGTGATCGCGCCCGAGATTAGTGAAGGCGCCGGCTCTCACCTTCACGCCATCGAGACGGTATTGATCGAGGCCGTGCGAGGAGGCCTCGAACGCAAGATGCGTGATGCCTTCATGCGCAAGCTCGGCCAACGTTGCGTGGAGCGAGACCGGATCCGGCGTGGTCAGCGATCCGTAGACGGCGCCGTTCGGCTTCACGAGGCCGATAGTGCCGAGAGAGGCGGACGGGTGCCCGGCCGCGGCGAAAAGCTGGCGCGTGAACTCGGCTACGGACGTCTTGCCGCTGGTGCCGGTCACGGCGACTGTCGTTGCGGGCTGCGCGCCATAAAAGCGGGCCGCGATCAAAGCAAGCGCACGCCGTGGCTCCTGGGTGCGCAGCACGGAGACGGACAGTCCACCCGGCACCTCGGCCGCTTCGCTTGCGACAACAACGGCTGCGCCCTTCGCGACGGCATCGGTGATGAATTTCGCGCCATCCGCCTTGGTGCCCGGGAGGGCCGCAAACAGAAAGCCCGGCGCAGCCTTGCGGCTGTCGGCGGTGATGCCGGTTATGTCGACGGCTTCGCTCAGCGCGGCGGGCGCGGCGATATCGAGATCGGTAATGAGAGAGGATAGAAGCATGTCGTCTCGGCCGGAGCGGAAGACCTCGACGCTTCTAAGCGGACGCGCGTGCGGCGTCAAACGCGGCGGATGTGATTATCGAACTCGGCGCCCGTAAAGTTCAAAATTTTCTGAGAGTTAGGATTGTCGCTCTCGAAGCGTACGACGCCCGCCCCGGAGCTCATGACAAACTCGGATCTGCCGCTACCGAAGGTCAGGCCCGAGCTATCCTTGATCCTGACTTCGTGGACGAGCTTTCCGGTTTCGACATCGGCGTAGATGACGCGACCGGCAAGGGGCGCGGAGGCCGCCAGTAGACGGCCATCGCCGCTGACGGCTACGGCGCCGATGTAGCCCTTGAGCGCAATGCCGAACGGGTCGGCCTCTTCCAGGAGCGCGATGGGGTGATCGAGACCAACGCGTCCGAGCAACGCGGGCGTGTCTTCCAGGCCTCCCTGCCACTGGCAACCGAACCAGATGTCGCCCTGCGGCGTCTCGACGAGATGGCGGACGGACAGAAGATTGATCCCGGCGGGAACTTCGTGGCGCACCTTGAGCGCGCCGCTCGTGACATCGACGAAGGCGACGTTGGGCGCCATCTCAGCGACACCAATGCTTTCGCGCCCCGTTGCCGGATCGTTGCCGAAGCCGCCGTTGGCGATCGCGAGCGTCTTGCCGTCAGACAGCAGGATCGCCTCGTGCGGCCCAATCCCATAGGACGGGAATTCGCCGACGCGCCGAAAGCCGCCGGTCACGTCGTAGATACCGATTACGCCGTCGCCGGTGTCGACATCATGCTCCGTCGCGTAGACAAGGCGGCCGTCTTTGGAAAACGTGCCGTGCCCATAGAAGTGACGGCCTTCCGGCGGCGCGAACACCTCCGGCTCGCGGCGATCGTCAACGTCGAAGGCAAGCGCGAAGAAGCCCGGTCTGCGGGCGAAGACGACGCCGCGGCGGGCAACGTGATCGATTGCGATGTCGTGACAGCGCGCGGAGAGCGGAATTTCACGCAGGATGCGCCCGTCCTCGCCGATGAGAAGAACGGCGTAGCTACCGTCGGCGCAGCGGGCGCCGGAGGCATAGACTGCGGTTGCCGTAGTGCCCAGTCCCTCGGCCGCGAGGGCGTGCCGGGCAGCGCCGAGAGCCACCATGGAACCGATCAGAAACTGGCGCCGGTCAATCGCCATCGAGCTCGTTGATCCCCATATCGATTTCGGCATTGGGGGCCAGTTCCTTGAAGATGATCTGGCGAATGCCGCTCAAATCAAACCTCATCTTGCGCATGGCGTGCAGATGCGCGTCCGAGCCGCGCTCCTTGTTGCGCAGTTCGTCAAGCTTGGCCGCGTCCGCGATCAGGCTGCTCCAGGCATTGGGGACGAACTTGACCATCCAGGGTTTGTCGACCGGAACATAGCCATCGAGACCGATGGTTTCGTAGAGCTCCTTCAGAGCGATGATCGACGACTGAAGATATTCGCCGGTGAGCCCGGCCTGCTCGAAAGCAAGACGAACGCGCCGCGGCGGATCGGATGTCACGGCCGTCAGCTCCGGCAGAACGACCCTGTCGCGGCAAAGCTCAAGCCCCATGGCCATGGATTTTGCAACATCACGGACGGTCTCGGACGCATCCTTGTAGAGAGCGTTGTCGGAGCCTGGCGTCAGCATCTTCATGCGAAAGCCGTCGTCGCCCTTCCACCCGTTGCTTATCTCCTCAGCGATGGCGTGCAGGTTGGCGGCGATGGCGCCGGCCAACGCGCAACGGTATTGCGCCGCCTCGTCAGTTCCGGTGCCGAGCGGCTTCTTGTCGTCGTAGAGGAGAATTTCGAGCGCGGTCAGGCCTTGGACGGCGACGCTCTGGCGCGCCAAGGCGCCTGGTTCCAGCAGCTCGGGCTTCTTGGCTGCAATCAGGCCGTTCAACTGGCGGGAGGCGAAGCCGCGTGGGTCCGGCCAAAAGAAAATGCGCTCGAGGCGATGCTCACGCGAGACAGGACCGAAACGGATGAAGTCGAGCCCTGCCCAGGCGCGCACGATCTCTGCGTAAGCCGCAGTCGCCTTCTTGCGAGATGCCTCGCTGCCCCCGTCCTTGCACGTCGCGCCAATGGCGGACGTTAGATCTGTCGTCTTCGTCGACAAAGCATCGACACGCGGCACGATGAACTTGTCGATGGCGTCGATCACCATCGTCGCATGGCTTTTGCGGACGGGAAGTGCGTCGGCCGGTCCAGCGACGAGACTTGTCGCGACCAGGCCCATGACGATGGCCAGGGCCGAATTCGAGAGCCGCTCAGCGATCACAGGAGTGCTCCTCGGGGAGGGAAGAATGCCCCGATCAATAGGCCGCTCTCGGCTCGGGCGAAAGGGGGTGTTTCGCGCCGGACGCCAGCGGCGTCATTCGCAAATCTCGAAATCCTCGACCGTGGCCATGGACGTCTTCTGGCTCGCGCGCTGCTGGCGCAGGCGCATCAGGCGCTCGCGCGTCGAGAAACTGCGGAACGGGCAGACAAGCCCTCTCTTTTCCAGATCCTCGACCTTGGCATAGATAACGTCGACGGCGAGCGGCGCACAACCGCAGCACTGCATCCGCTTCTGCATGTAGCGGTAGACGACGCCCGGGGTCGGTATCGGAGCTTCCGGCTCGTTCAGGATGTCGAGCAACGCGAGCTCGATGTCGTAGTCGGAAACCTGCTGGCAAGAACAGACGATCATGGGGTTGCTTCCTGCCGCTCTACTGCCTTGGAGCCGCGTGGGAGGCCTGCGCATAGGCGGCCGCGTTTACGATCAACCCCGGCGATAGAACCTTGTCGAGGCCACGCATGGTGACCGCGAAACTTTCAGCGTGATGCACGACCTCGTCGATCAGCGAGCTTTCGATCAGCGCGAACGCGCAGGCGCGCATGGCCGGGCACGTGTTGTGCTGGCAGGCCGCGATCATCGAAAGCGCCAAGCTCTCGTCGCGGCAGAAGCCTGCGCAATCTCCGGCGCAAACCTCAATCTCGCGGCGGGCAGCGGCGCTGACCGCGCGCACCCAGGCCGACAATTCCGAAACGGCGGTGCGAGCGGCGTTGGGGCCCAGCGCCTTCGAGTAGATGCGCCAAGCCTCTTCCCAGCGATCGATATCGCCAGACTTGTAGCCTGCAACCCAATAGCGGAACCCGAGGCCGATCAGGCGTTCTGCATCGCCCGCTCCGGAGAGCGAGTAGGCCGAAGCCGGTGAGATGGAAAGCGCGTTGAGGTTAGAGCGCCGCATGGCGAACCTCCTCGAGGAAGGCCAACGTCTCGATACCGGGGGAGGACAACGAAAGCTGCGATCCGGGAACCGGGCTCGCCACTGCCGCGCGACACGCGCGCGACACCCTTACGGGGTGTGGTTCGAATAGCATCGACATGGCCTTCCTATTGTCGGGGTTCAAGGCCCCGAAAAGGACTTCGTACACGGCGCCGTCACGGCGGCCTTGTTCTTAAGCAACCTCTTTCAGATCGATGAGTCAAGTGTGCCGATGACACAATAGCCCTTTGGAATCATTCAAAACTTTGTTTTGAAGAGTTCCAAAGTAGAGAATACCCAAATTCTCTTGGTTAAGTCAGACGGACTGCCTGCGCGCGGCTGCGCCCGTAACGGCCGCAGACTTGGTGCGCCGCGGAGCCTTTTGCGGCTTGGCGCGGCTACCAGAAGTATCCTTGCGCTGGACCTTGATCATCTGTTCGAGCGTATGCTCGTCGAGGACGCTGATGAAGGCGCCCAGCGCGTTGTCGAAGAGTTGATCAAGGGCGGCGAGCTGACCCTGAGCCGTCGTCTGCTCACCGTCGTCGGTCTCGATATCGAGGTTCAGAATCTCCATCGCGCGGACAACCTCGCCGATGCGGATCTCTGCGGCGGGGCGCGCAAGACGCACGCCACCGTGGCGACCACGGACCGCCTGAATGAACCCGGCCCGCGACAGCAAATGCACGATTTTGAAGGTGTTCTGCAGCGTAATGTCGCGGCGCTCCGAGATCTCAGCGACCTTCACGAGATTCGGATTGGCAACGGCGCAATCGAGGAGAATGCGGATCGCATAGTTCGTCGTTTTGCTTAGGCGCATCGTCTATCCAATTCCCTGGCCGCATCCATGCGGGCTCTCGTTCACATTCCTTGCGGCAACTCAAACTAGACTAATTCCAAACTAGGGAACATTTCAAACACAAAACTGAGGGAAATCAGGACAAAGCCGCGCCGGCGGCATATTCTTCCTGCATATCAGGGCTTCCCCTCGGCATTCTTGACTACCGTTGTCAATAAGCTTAGACGGTTTCCGCCCGTTTGCCAATCTCAGGAGCCTGCCTTGTCAAAGGGACTTCCAGCCCGTTGTTTTTCGCTGGTTTTTGCCGCCGCGGTGGCCTCTCTGGCCCTGATTGCAAGCCCGCTTCGCGCCGAAAACGCTCCCGCCGTAAAGGACGTGCTGGACACCTACGCCAACCTTGCAGAGGCGACCTACGGCGACAGCTTCAAAGCCGCCCAGGCGCTCAAATCGTCGGTCGACGCGCTAATCAAAGCCCCGAGCGACGAGACGCTCGCAGCCGCGCGTGCCGCCTGGATCGCCGCGCGTGTGCCCTACATGCAAACGGAAGCGTTCCGCTTCGGCAATCCAATCATCGACGATTGGGAGGGCCGGGTGAACTCCTGGCCGCTCGATGAAGGACTGATCGACTACGTCGCTGAAGCCTACGGCGGCGACAATCCGGAGAATGAGTTCTACGCCGCCAACGTCATCGCGAACAAATCGCTCAAGATCGCCGGCAAGACCGTCGACACGTCCAAAATCACACCCGAGCTGATCCGCGACACGCTGCATGAAGCGGGCGGGGTCGAAGCAAACGTCGCCAGCGGCTATCACGCCATCGAATTCCTGCTCTGGGGCCAAGACCTCAACGGGACGGAAGCCGGCGCCGGCAATCGTCCGGCGACCGACTACGACCTCAAGGCCTGCACCGGAGGCAACTGCGACCGCCGCGCGGCCTACCTCTCCACCGTCACGCAGATGCTGGTGGACGACCTCGAATGGATGACCAAGCAGTGGGGCGCCAAGGGCGAAGCGCGCGCGTTCGCGATCCACGACGAGAAAGTGGGCCTGACCGCAATCTTCACCGGCCTCGGGAGCCTCTCCTACGGCGAGCTTGCGGGCGAACGCATGAAGCTCGGCCTCATGATCCACGATCCCGAGGAGGAGCACGATTGCTTCTCGGACAACACGCACGCTTCTCACTACGGCGACGTGGTCGGCATCCAGAATGTCTATCTGGCGCACTACAAGCGCCTCGACGGCAGCGTCGTCTCGGGGCCGAGCGTATCGGATCTGGTCAAGGCCAAATCGCCCGAAACGGACGCCCGGGTGAAGGCTGCGATCGATAAGACGCTCAGCAAGATGACCGCGCTCGTCGAGCGCGCCAAGACGGTGGAAGCCTACGATCAGATGATCGGGCTCGAAAACACCGAGGGCAATGCCGTGGTGCAGACGGCGATCGATGCGCTTGTCGCCCAAGCCAAGGAATTCGAGCGGGCGATTGCGGCTCTCGACCTCAAGGACATCAAGTTCGAGGGGTCCGATAGCCTCGACCATCCCGACAAGGTCGACGGCCCGAAGTAGCGAGAAGTACTTTTCTCTCAGTACTTTACCGTTCGCGTACGGGTTATATTCGCGATGCGGCGCCGGAACTTATCCACTTGAGGACGTCGCATCGCCCTCGGATGATCGACGTCTGACCGCAAATCACTCATCCTGGACACGGAGCGCAAATGCTTCCGCGGGGTGGACATGAGAGGCGCAGCGGGCGCGAGTATCGTGGCGGGTGGCCTTCTGGCATCCTCATGCCTCGGGCAAGTGACCTTCGCCGCCGATCAGGATTTCGGCGCTTCGCCGTGCTGCGCAAATCTCGAACAGCGTATTAGCGAGCTTGAAGCCGTGACCGCCCGCAGGGGCAATCGCAAGGTCTCGCTTGCCGTTTCAGGACAGGTCAACAAAGCGATCCTGTTCTGGGACGACGGGGTCGAGAGAAACGCCTATGTCGTCGGCAACAAGAACGATCAGACCAGCTTCAGCTTCACCGGCGAGGCCGCGATCTCTGCGAACGTGATGGCAGGCTATCATCTGGATGTGCGCCTTCTCGATACGTTGTCGGATGCGGTCGATCAGCAGAATGCGAACGGCGATCCGGGATTTTTTGTCTGGCATTCCGAATGGTGGATCGAGAGCAAAGAGCTCGGGACGCTCTCGGCCGGCCTCGTCTCACGCGTAAGCGATACGGCGCCGGAAGCCGATCTTTCGATGGCAACCGTGGCCGGATATGCCGGTGTCCAGGACATCGGCGGCGCGTTTCAGTTGCGGCTCGAAACGGGTTCGCTTGCGCCCGTGGTCTGGGGCGATCTCTACAATCACTTCAACGGTGATACTGGCAATGTCATCCGGTACGATTCTCCGGAAACTGCGGGCTTCGTGGCGGCGGCCAGCTTCGGCGAGGATGATGTCTGGGACGTTGGCCTGCGCTATGGCCGCAACACCTCGGCGTTCCATTTCGATGCTGCCATCGCCTACACGGAAGTCTCAGATGGCGACAACAGTGTCATCGGAAACGCACTCGGGCTCGATCAGGCGACGCTGGTCGGGTCCCTCTCGCTGCTTCATCACGCGACAGGGCTGAACTTCACGTTCGCGGCCGGAAGGCGGTCCTGGGAGGAGGCTATCCTGGACCTCGACGGGGTGAGGCGCACGCCCGAGGATTCGTGTTTCGCCTATACCAAGCTCGGCTGGATTTCCCGCCACAGCCACCTGGGCCCGACCGCCTTCTACGGCGAGTACGGCCGGTTCAGCGATTTCGTAAGCGCGACCGACAGAGCGGACTTTCTCGCCTCCCTGGATGCGGGCGGGACCGCGGTGCGCATCTCCGGCAACGAGGCTGAAGTTTGGGGAGCCGGTGTTGTCCAACACATCGAGACCGCGGAAATGCAGATTTATCTCGGCTACCGGCATCACACGGCCCATTTCGACCTCGTCGATGCGTCCGGGCAAGGCGCACCTGCGCGCGCCATCGACGACTTCGACACCGTCATCGCGGGAACCAAGGTCGCCTTCTGATCCTTGAGCCAAACCTTTTCCTGACCTAATTAATCCTGAAAGCGCCGGGCGCCTCGGCTCGCTTGGCTTGCCTCCGCTAAGTCTTTGACATCGCGTAAGGCAATGGCGAAACGGGTGCGGCAAAATCAGTGGCGGACGCGGATACACATTGTCCGTCAAATGCTCTAGAGAGTTGCCGATGTCTCACCCTGCCCGCATGCCTCTGATGACGATTGCCTTCGCCGCCCTTGTGCCGTTGGCTGCGGGTGCGTTGATACTCGCTTCCGAAGTCCGCGCCACGAATTCGCCGGTTCCGGCGACGGCTTCGCTGGAACCCGGCGAAGATCAGCCTGGGGGAAGCGCCACCTCCCGCGAGAGCGTGACCAACCGCGACGCGTTCTCGCATTTCTCTCACGGCATCGGCTTCGAGGGCGAAGGCAAGTTCAAGGTCGGCAACGCCATCTTCCGCAAGCTGTGGGTCGCGGCCCCCTCGTCCACCAAGGCGTCGGACGGATTGGGCCCCCTCTACAATGCACGCGGTTGCCAGAACTGCCATCTGAAGGACGGGCGGGGTCGCCCACCGCTTGCAAACTTCCCCGACGAAACGGCGGTCTCGATGTTCCTGCGCCTTTCCATTCCGCCGGAAACCGACGAGCAAAAACGCCTCATCGCCGAGCGGCGCGCTACCACCATTCCGGATCCCGTCTACGGCGGACAGCTGCAGAACATCGGCATTCAGGGGCACGACGGCGAAGGCCATATGCGGATCGATTACACGGACGTGCCGGTGACGCTCGCGGGCGGCCAAGTGGTCACACTTCGCAAGCCCACCTATTCCGTCACAAACCTCGCCTACGGCCCCCTGCACCCCAAAGTGATGTTGTCGCCGCGCGTTGCGCCGCCGATGATCGGACTCGGCCTTGTCGAGGCGATCCCCGAAGCTGACATCCGCGTCAATGCCGATCCGGACGATGCGGACAAGGACGGCATTTCGGGGCGCATAAACGACGTGTGGTCGCTCTCGGAAAAGAAGGTGATGCTAGGCCGCTTCGGTTGGAAAGCCGGCGAGCCGACAATCATCGACCAGAGCGCCGCGGCGGCGGCTGGCGACATCGGGCTTTCAAACCCGTTGATGCCGTTTCCCTCGGGCGACTGCACACAAGCCCAGACATTCTGCCTCAATGCTCCGAACGGAAATTCGGAGCGCGGCGGAGGCTTCGAGCTCAGCGGCGAGTTGCTGGACCTCGTCACATTCTATGCGCAGAACCTCGCGGTGCCGGCCAGGCGCGAACCGGGCGACGCCACCGTGCTCAAGGGCAAATCCTTGTTCTATTCGGTCGGCTGCGCGGCCTGCCACAAGCCCTCGTTCACAACCGGCGAAGAAAAGGACCAGCCTCATCTCAGCCATCAGCTCATCTGGCCCTACAGCGACTTCCTGCTGCACGACATGGGCGACGGGCTTGCCGACGGCCGCCCCGAGGGCGAAGCGGATGGACGTGAATGGCGCACCGCGCCGCTCTGGGGCGTGGGCCTGACCGAGGTCGTCAACGGTCACACGTTCTTGCTGCATGATGGGCGCGCGCGCAATGTCGAGGAAGCAATCCTGTGGCACGGCGGCGAGGCGCAACGCGCACGCGACGGCTATGCGGCGCTGAGCGCAGAAGACCGCGAAGCGTTGCTCCGCTTCGTCAGCTCGCTTTGACAGCACCGCATTCGGCGAGGCGCTACTCCGGCAAAGTCCAGCCGTAGAGCCAATCGTAGCCGCGCATGAAAGTCTCGGCCGGAACAAACCGCAGCGCGAGATTGCGCGCGAAGGCGGCAGGCCCGCCCAAATGATAGATATGTCCGTTCTTGCGTGAGGCCGTGCCGACGCGGCCGACACGGGCAGCGCGCGCCTCCGCATAAGCTTGGAACGCGCGTTCGGGATGAGACGGTTCATTCGAGAGCGCACGTGCCAATACCACCGCATCCTCGAGCGCCATGACGCCGCCTTGCGCGAGAAAAGGCAGGATCGGATGCGCGGCATCTCCAAGCAGCGCGATGCGACCCTGCGCGAGACGCGGGGCGTGTTTCAAGCCCATCAGCGACCAGCGGCGCCATTGGGTCGGCTTCGCAAGCAGCTCCCGCAGCAGAGGCGCGAACGCTGCAATGCGCGCATCGACCCAAGCGGGGTCGCACGGCGCGCTCCAATCGCTGGTGACGTGCTCATCGTCGAAGATCGCGACCAGCGCGACCTCGCGCCCCGCGCTGACGGGATAGTGCACGACATGCACCTTGCGCCCGAGCCAGAGCTGCACCTTGTTTGCCTGGAGAGGCGGCGGCACGTCGCTAGCGGCGATTACGGCCCGCACCGCACTCTTGCCGGTATAGTCAGGGGTGTCGCCGTCGAATGCACGCCCGCGCAAGCGCGACCACACGCCATCGGCCGCAACCAAAGCGTCGCCTCCAAGGCTTTCGCCGGTGGACGTGCCCGCCACTACACGGCGCCCTTGCTCGTGCACCGCGCCAACTTCAACGCCGGTGCGAATACGGATCAGCGGATCACGCTCCGCGGCGGCCAGCAGGGCACTGTGCAGATCTCGACGGTGAGCGGCCCAATAGGGTGCACCGTGGCGTTCGGCAAGCCAGCTTCCTAGCGGAAAAGTTGCAAGCACACGCGCGCTCGACGCGTCGCGGATGCGGAGCTCTTCGGGCGTGGTCGCGAGCGGCTTCAGAAATTCTGCCGCACCAAGCGCTTCAAGAATGCGCGTTCCATTCGGCCCGATCTGAATGCCGGCGCCGTCCTCGCCAAAGGCCTGACGGCGTTCCAGCACTTCCGACGCCAAGCCGCGCCTGGCGAGGGCGAGCGCTGTCGCAAGACCACCGATTCCGCCGCCCGCGATAAGCACGTTGGCGCTTCCGACTGTAACACGTGGCGAAGCGGGGGTGGTCATCGTCCAGCGCCGATCATCGGCTCAGGCCATACTGGTCTCACGGCCGTCCCGCCATCAGGCGGCGAGATCGGCGAACGAAACCAGGCAATCCTTCGGATCGCTCTCGTCGGCGGCAAGACGCGGATCGTGGACATAGAGCGTGGAGCAATAGGGGCAGAGAATCTGGCTGTCGGCGCCCATATCGAGGAACACGTGCGGGTGATCGAACGGCGGGCGGGCGCCCATGCACTGCAGCTCCTTGACGCCGACGAAAATCTTCTCGGCGCCGAGATCGTTGGCGAAGTGGGGCGTTGCGATCTTGGCCATGGGATTGGGATCATCTCTCAAGGTGGTCGTGTCCGGAAACCATAGCGGGAGGCGGCCAAAAAAGATAGGGGACGCATCAGCCGGACCAGGACTACGTGCTGACGCATATCGCCCCGCTACCTTCGTCGAAATACTCGGCAAGGCATTGCAAACGAAGCCCGTTTTCTGCCACCCTGCGGGACGCATGGCATCGGCGGGCCTTCTCGCCCGGCCTCTTCTTCCACCTCAATTGCAGGCGATCAGAATGCGTCCACGCCCGATCAAGACGACCTTCGATTCCGACGGCGTGAAGCTCGCCTATTTCGACGAACGGCCGGAAAATTCCGACGCTCAGCCGGTGCTGCTCATTCACGGGTTTGCCTCCAACGCCAATACCAATTGGGTGGATACCGGATGGCTGAAGGACCTGCTGGCCGCAGGCTACCGCGTCATCGGGTTCGACAACCGCGGGCACGGAGAGAGCGAGAAGCTCTACAGGATCGAGGACTATGGCGCGCCGCTGATGGCCGAGGATGCGCGCCGCCTGCTCGATCATCTCGCCATCCCGCGCGCGCACGTGATCGGCTATTCGATGGGCGCCCGCATCTCAGCCTTCCTCGCACTCGCGCATCCGGAGCGGGTGCAAAGCCTCGTGTTCGGCGGGCTCGGCATCAACATGGTGCGTGGCATGGCAGGAACCGGTCCGATCGCGCACGCGCTCGAGGCGCCCAGCGTCGATGACGTCAAGAGCCAGGCGGCGCGCACATTCCGGGTGTTCGCAGAGCAAACCAAAAGTGATCTCAAGGCGCTGGCTGCCTGCATCCGGTCCGCCCGTGCGCCGATCACGGCAGAGGCCGTCGCAACGATTGCGGCCCCGGTGCTGGTTGCTGTCGGCGATGGCGACGTGGTCGGCGGACCGGCGCCGGATCTCGCCGCGCTCATTCCCGGCGCGGAAGCATTCGTCATCGAAGGGCGCGAGCATATGAAAGCCGTCGGCGACCGGACCTTCAAGGCCGCCACGCTCGACTTCCTGGCCCGTCACCGGCTCTGATCGTCGGGCTGCAGACGTCACAAGGCCCCGGAGGCAGAGAGATGTTGCTCGTCGAGGGAACATCGTGGGGGATGCCGAGCGAGCAGCTCTATCTACGGGCCGGGGCCTCGACGCACGAGTAGAATAGATGGCGCTTTACGCATACAGTGCCCAGCATACGGAGCCTGACCATCCTTCTGAGAGGGACGGATGTGCGCCAAGTCCGGTGAGCGCCTCACGATCTGGACAGGTCGGATTGTAGCAGTCACTCGATTAGGATGTGTACGGATTCGCAATAAGCCCTCCCACTTCTTTGTGGATAAGTGAGGGAGTGTTGTCGGAAAACTGTCGCGAGCCAGCCAAACAGCCGCCGCAAAGCGGACCGCAAACAGCCCGCAACGTCTGCGATGACAGATGCGGGAGGATGGGACATTCACCCTTTATTAGCCCTAACGGGTTTAGTGTCCCGACGTCATGCGTCTCAGTCGCGTTCTCGTGTTGCCGATCCTCGCATCGGCGCTGCTTTCCGGATGCAGCTCCGGACCTGACTTCGTCGCCAAGTACGAACCTTGGCGGGGGAAGGAAGAGAACGCCTGCCTCGCATCCGGCATCCTCGCGCACACGACCTTCCTCGCTAGCCGATCCGCACTCGGCGGTCCCAGCGTCTGCGGCACAGAAAAGCCGTTCGAACTCAGCGCCGTCTATGACGGTCGCGTGAGCATCAAGCCAGCTGCGCTGTTGCGTTGCCCGATGATCCCTCAGATCGAACGCTGGACGCGCGAAAGCGTGGTGCCGGCTGTACGCTACTATTTCCGCGCGGACCTGGTCGAACTCTCGATCGCCGGTTCCTACTCCTGTCGTCCAATGAATCATGTCGCGGGCGCCATGCTCTCGGAGCACGGCTACGCCAACGCGGTCGACGTCTCGGGGTTCAAGCTGTCAGACGGGCGCAAGATCACCGTCAAAGGCGGATGGAACGGCAATGAGACCGAGCAAGCGTTCCTGCGCGAGGTCCGGCGCGGGGCGTGCCAGCAGTTTACCACCGTGCTCAGCCCGAACTACGATCGCGCTCACGCCGACCACTTCCACCTCGACCTGGCCCGGCGCGGCCCTAATGGGCTCGGCAACATCTGCAAGTAAACCGACGACGAACCACGCACGTCCTCGGGCGGCGCCGCGGTCCTTGTCCTTTGCAGCGTCTTTCGTGCCTTAACGCTTCGCGGCGCGGCCAGCGGTTTCGGGCCCTTCGTACGTGCAGCGGGCCGGCGCCCGCACCTTCCAGGAGAGGCCGGTCGGGGCATAGTCAACCTTCACCTCGGCATCGAGCGACTTTTCGACCATGGCCACCATGATGGTGTAGCCAAAACCGCGCCGCTCTGACGGGGTGACGGCCGGGCCGTCCTTCTCGACCCAGTCGAGAAAAAACTCGCGCTCCTCGCCCGAACCCGCAAGGCGCCACGACACCTCGACCCGGCCCTCGGCGTCGGACAGGGCGCCGTACTTGCTGGCATTGGTCGCGAGCTCGTGCAGCGCCATGCCGATGGCCTGGGCCGCAGGTGGCTGAAGGCGCACAGGCGGGCCGGATATCTCGATGCGGGTGCCGATCAGCTCGCGGAACAGCGAGAGTTGGGAGCGCACCAGATCGGAGACGCGGACACCCTGCCAATTGCTCTCGATCAAGAGATCCTGGCTCGCGGCGAGGCCCACGATGCGATCCGAGAACTGCCGCACGAATTGCTTGGGGTCCGTCGACGGCATCTGGCGCGCAATGGCCTGCACGACGGCCAGCATGTTCTTCGAGCGATGGTTGACCTCACGCATCAGGAGCAGGATCTGCTGCTCGGCCTGCTCGCGCAATTTGGCGGTTTCGACCAACGCCTCACCGATCGCATTGGCCTCGGTGATCAGAGTCGGCGCGAACTCGACCGTGCGGCCTTCGCCAAGCGCCTTGGCCGCGCTTTCCGCCTGATTGAGCGGCTTGGTGATCACGCGCGCCACGCCAACCGCGCCTGCAATTCCAACGCAGGTGAAGGCCGCCACGATGAGCACGTAACTCAACAAGGCTTCGCGCGCGGCGGCATCGACGAGAGCTGTCGGCACCGACACGTACACGAGCCATTCGCCGACACCGGAGGTTGCGGCTCCCCAGTTGACGGGGCGACCTTCGACGTCGGTTCCTTGAGGCACGCGGTCGGATTCCTCGGCTTTGGGGACCTCGGTTAGAGGCCTGCCGACAAAACGATCGTGAAGGCGCGTACGTGCAATGATCGTTCCCCGGCGATCGGTAATCGTTGCGCGCCAATCGGGTGGCAGCTTCTGGCGGTCGAGCAGCTCCTTCATCAAAACCGGCTCGAGCGACAGCGACAGCACATAGCGCAGCCTTCCCTCGCGCATGACCGGAACGCTGACCGCCATGACGGCTTTCTTGGCAACATCGCCGACCACGACATCGGAGACGTAGGGGCGTTTGTTCTCAACGAGCGGACCATCGAAACCTTGGCTTTTCGGCAAGGGCGAGCCGTAAGGCACACGCGTGTTAAAAAGCTGCTGGCCGTCCATGTCGCGCAGAAATGCGTAGAGGCCACGCGATTTCAGCGCCGCCTCGGCTTGCCGATACACGGTCGCGAAATCGTCCTCGGCGAGGGCTGGGGTGGTGGCCAGCGACTCCAGCACGGCGATGTACCCGTTTAGGGTCTGATCGAGATCGGCGGAAATGCGTTCGGCCGTGCGTTTGGTTTCACCGAAGAGGCGCGCGCGCTCGTTGGACGTCAGACGCGCTGCTTCCATACCAAGGAGCGCGAGCAGCGGCACCGCGAGAGCGATGATCGAAAGAGCTAAAAAATAGGAGACCGGCCAGGGGGGGCGTAAGGACAATTTTCGTTCCATTCCGGGTGATGCCAACCAAGCCGTGGATCCTGCTCAGTATTACATCAACCCGCACCCACCGCATTTGGTTTCCAAACACGGTAAGTGTGGCCATTCTGGGAGATCGCGGCTCCAAGATGCAAAAAAAACGAAAATTCTGTGACTTCGCGTTCAGACGCGACCGGATTCGGCCGTGGTCTCGACGCCGGCTTTCACCACCTGCTCCGTCAGCGCAGGCGAGCAATACTCGATGAAGCGGTAAGCGTAGCCTCTGAGGTAGGTGCCGCGGCGCACTGCGATCCGAGAGACGTTCTCCTCGAACAGATGATGCGCGTCGATCAGCCGAAGCCCAGGATCCCGAACGGCATCGAACGCCATCGACGCGACGATCCCGACGCCCAGCCCCAGTTCGACGTAGGCCTTGATCACGTCGGCGTCCAAGGCGGACAACACGATGTCGGGTACGAGGCCAGCGTCGGCAAACGACTTGTCGACCTTCGGGCGGCCCGTAAAGCCTTCGCTATAGGTGATCAGCGGCCACTCGGCGAGCGCCTCGAGTGTCAGCTTCTCCTCCTGCTCGAGCGCGTGCCCCGCCTTCACAATGACGCCATGGTGCCACGTATAGTAGGGGAACGAGACGAGCTCATTTGCTTCCTGCAGCGATTCCGTCGCGATGCCGATATCGGCTGTGCCGTCGGCCAACATGCGGGCGATCTCGGTCGGGCTGCCCTGGTGCAGCACGAGGTGCACGTTGGGGAAGGCATTGCGGAACTTGGCGACGACGTGAGGCAGCGCGTAGCGCGCCTGGGTGTGGGTGGTCGCAACGTCGAGTTGCCCGCGATCCTTGTTCGCGAACTGCTCGCCGAGCTTCTTGATGTTTTGCGTATCGAGCAAAATGCGCTCGACGATGCCCACGAGTTCACGTCCCGGCTCTGTCAGGCCGAGGAGGCGCTTGCCGCGACGAACGAAAAGCTCGACGCCCAGCTCGTCCTCGAGATCCTTGATGTGCTTCGAGACGCCGGACTGCGAGGTGTAGAGCGCGTTGGCGACATCGGTGAGATTGAAGTTGCGTTTGACCGTTTCACGGATGATGCGAAGCTGCTGAAAGTTCATTTTGGAACCTGTGATTCTATGTGGCAGCGCCCGCGACCGCCGCAAACCGCGTGGTCTGCCAAGCGCGCGACGCCGCACGAAGATTGCTGGTTGCTAGGATGGCACCGAACGAGGCGCCAGAGAAGAGAGGACGAAAATCGCGCTTACTCGAAGCGTCAACACCGCTCTAGCGCCAAGCCGATGCTGCGGCATCGGCCTGCGCGTACTTGGCGGCGCTCCCTTATCCTCGTCATGACGCGTATTGCTCTCTATCAGATCGTCTTACCGGCCGTCACTTATCGCCGAACAGGCTCAAGCGGCGGCTCTTGATGCGCACGGACTCTCCGGTCGCCAAGCTCAGAGCGGCGAGATCGGCGGGCGTTACCTCGACCTCAAAGTAGTCCTTTTTGCCCTGGCGCGCGTCTCCGTTGGCGATCAGTTCGACGCGGGTGATGGCGCCGCTGGATAGGATCCTGTTGACCTTGGCCGCAACACCCTCGCCTTCGGCGCCCTTGATGATCTCGGTGTCATGGGGACGCGCGAATGCGATTACCGACGCGCCGTCGTTGAGATCCGTGCGGTTGTGAGGCAGGAGATCGTGGCCGACGCGGACATAACCGCCTTCGACGTGGCCGCGGAACTCGTTCACGGTTCCGATGAAGCTATAGGCGAAGGAGGTCGCCGGCTCGTTGTAAATCTCGCGCGGCGAGCCGATCTGCTCGATACGGCCCTTGTTCATCAGCACGATGCGATCGGAAACCTCGAGGGCCTCCTCCTGGTCATGCGTCACGAACACCGACGAAATGTGCAGCTCATCGTGTAGACGACGCAGCCAACGACGCAACTCCTTGCGGACCTTGGCATCGAGCGCACCGAATGGTTCGTCGAGCAGCAGAACCTGCGGCTCGACGGCGAGCGCGCGGGCGAGCGCGATGCGCTGGCGCTGACCGCCAGAGAGCTGGGCGGGGAACCGGTCGGCGAGCCAGTCGAGCTGGACGAGGTCGAGCAGACGATGAACCTTCGCCCGGATCTCCTTCTCGGACGGGCGATGGGCCTTGGGCTTCACACGAAGACCGAAGGCGACGTTCTCGAACACCGTCATGTGGCGAAACAGGGCGTAGTGCTGGAACACGAAGCCGACCTGACGCTCGCGAACATGCTTGTTGGACGCATCCTCGCCCGAAAGAATGATCGAGCCTTCGTCCGCCGTTTCAAGGCCCGCGATGATGCGGAGCAACGTCGTCTTTCCGCAGCCCGAGGGTCCGAGCAAGGCGATCAGTTCGCCCGGCGGCAGATCGAGGTTGATGTTGTTCAACGCTTTGAAGGAGCCGAACGACTTGGAGATGTTCTTGACCTCGATACTCATGAAGACGTCTCCTCGGCGGTTGAAAGACCCGCCCGCCATTCGATGTAAGTCTTGACGGTCAGGGTTACGAGTGCCAGCAGCGCGAGCAACGATGCGACGGCAAAAGCGGCCGCAAACTGGTACTCATTGTATAGAATTTCGACATGCAGCGGCATGGTATTGGTTTCGCCGCGAATGTGGCCTGAGACGACGGACACGGCTCCGAACTCGCCCATTGCACGTGCGTTGCAAAGAATGACGCCGTAAAGGAGCGCCCACTTCACGTTGGGCAGCGTCACGCGCCAGAACGTCTGCAACCCCGAAGCTCCCAGCGTGACGGCCGCCTCCTCTTCGTCGCGGCCCTGCGATTGCATCAGCGGAATGAGCTCGCGAGCGACGAACGGGAAGGTGACGAAGACCGTGGCCAGTACGATACCGGGAATGGCGAAGATTACCCGAATGTCGTGTTCGATGAGCCAGGGTCCGAACCAGCCGTGTGCGCCGAAGATCAGTACGTAGATCAAGCCTGCAACGACCGGCGAAACCGAGAACGGCAAGTCGATGAAGGTGATGAGAAGGTGCTTGCCGGGAAACTCGAACTTGGCGATCGCCCATGCAGCTGCGATGCCAAAGACAAGGTTCAGCGGCACCGCGATGGCGGCCGCTATCAGGGTCAATTTGACGGCGGAAAGCGCATCGGGTTCCACTAGGGCCGCAAAGTAAGTCTCCCAGCCTTTTCTCAAGGCTTCGACGAACACGGCAATCAGCGGGAGCAGAAGAAACAGGGCGAAGTAAGAGAGCCCGACCGCGAGCAGCGTGTACTTGACCCACCGCTTGTCGCGCGTCGCGAGGTTGGCTTCAAAGCGCGTCGCGGAACCGGAATGGGGCGAGAGATGTGCAGCAGCTCCGGCCATTAGGCGTTCCTTCCCGTGCGCTTGGTCGTCCAGGCCTGCAGGCCGTTAATGATCAGAAGCAATATGAACGAGACAATGAGCATCACGGATGCGACGGCAGTTGCGCCCTCATAGTCGTACTGCTCGAGCTTGGTGATGATCATCAACGGCGTAATTTCCGAGACGAGCGGAATGTTGCCAGCGATGAAGATGACCGAGCCGTATTCGCCGACGGCACGAGCGAATGCGAGCGCGAACCCGGTGAGTAGCGCAGGCACGAGGCTTGGAAGGACGACACGACGGAAAGTCTGCCAGCGGGTGGCTCCGAGGCTGGCGGCAGCTTCCTCGAATTCAGCGTCGAGATCCTCGATGATCGGCTGGACGGTGCGAACGATGAACGGAAGACCGATGAACACCAGAGCGATCAGAATGCCGAGAGGGGTGAACGCCACCTTGATCCCGAAGGGCTCAAGCAAGCTGCCGACCCAGCCGTTCTTGGCATAGAGAGCGGTGAGCGAAATGCCGGCGACCGCGGTCGGAAGCGCAAACGGCAAGTCGATCAGCGCATCCACGAGCTTCTTGCCGGGAAAGGTGTAGCGCACCAAACTCCAGGCCAGGATCAGGCCGAACACGACATTGATCGCGGCTGCCAGAAGCGAAGCGCCGAAGCTCAATTTGAAGGAGGCGATAACGCGCGGCGCAGTGACGGCGTTGACGAAGTTGTCCCACCCCATGCCGGCCGACTTAATGAAGACGGCAGAAAGCGGAATGAGAACGATGAGGGACAAATAGGCCAGCGTGAATCCAAGCGACAGCCCGAATCCTGGCAGAACCCTTTTAGCGCGCGCGTAAGCCATTTTGATTTACTGCCTGCGTGTCAGTGCGCAATCGTCAAGGCGACTATCACAGAGACAGAACACAGCAGTGCCGTCCAAGAGATCAGTTTCTCGACTGGTATGTATTTCGAAAGCACGGCTGCTCCCCCAGACTTAGTGTCCGCGCACCCTATGGTCGGCCTCTTAGAACCAGAACCAACAAGAACTGCGATCGTTATTCAAAATCCTGGATTAGCCGATCATGGTGTCGGCCCGACCACCACCAGATAGGCGGTCACTTGGGATGTTGATGCGTTTTCAATGACATAAGCGTTTGACGCCTCAAAAGCGATGGCATCGCCCTGCTCAAGGATTGTTGGCGCATCCCCGGACACGGCCACCGTGAGACGCCCCTGAGCGACCACCAGATTGTGACGCGTGCCGATCTGAGCCGGCTCAAACGCTTCGCGATGGCCACCTGCGATCGTCAGCTCGAAAAAGCCGGTCGAACGCTGGCGATTTGTCGGCGACAGGCTGCGCGCGGCGTAACGGCCTTCGCTGGTCACCAGAACGCTTGCGCGGTCGCGGCTCACGACAACCACCGTCGGCTCCCGCTCGGTGGCGACCAATGTCGCGACCGGAACGCCAAGCGCATCCGCTACCCGCCACAGCAGACTCACGGTCGGTACGCTTTTGGCGGTTTCAATCTGCCCCAGCATGGCGCGGCTTACGCCCGACAGTTCCGCCAAACGCTCGAGCGAAAGCCCCTGCGCTTTTCGAAGACGACGCAAATTGGATCCGACAATGACGGGAACATCGCGTGCTGTCGCTTCCGGAATGGAGGCCTCGAAGCCGACATCCCGCTCTTCAGGTTCTGCTGTGGACATAGATATCAAAGGTGCCGCAATCGTTTTCATGTCCGACAACGTAGCGGCATCGCAGGTGCGGACGAACCAAGAAGAAAATATGTGCTTATGCGTTTCAGAGAATAGGCGAGGCCCCGGAAGCTAAGGGAGAAATGCAAAAGGGCCGCCTCTTGGAGGCGGCCCTTTCTAAACGGTGCTCGTTGTTTGTCGGTCTCGATCAGAACTTGATGATCGCGCCGGCCTGCACGAGATCGAGATCATCGAACGACGCCTTGGCGAGGTCCGAGGTGCCGTTTTCAACCAGCGTCAGACCCCCTTCGACGTGGCGATAGTTGAGATAAAGCACCATCGCCGCCGCATCGATCCCTTGGGCGATGCCAAAGCCGTAGACCTGAAGATCGCTGCTCCAAATCTGCGCCGGCGCAGCAAGAACCGTGTTCAGCGGATCGGTTCCGCTGACCTGGCGGGCTATGGCGCCACCGGTGTAGTCATAATATTCGCCGTAGATCGTCGTCTTACCAAGCGAATTGAATTTCTTCTCGATACCGGCCTGGATCGACCAGAAGCTCGACTTGTTGTCGGGGTTCGAGCCCGAGAAGGCCGGCACCGATGCGATAACGTCGTCTTTTACCTGGCCAGCACCTGCGTTTACGAACAGGCCTGTGGCCTCGTGAATAACGCTGACCGAGCCGCCGAAGTGCTGGCAGTCCTCGTCACTCTTTGAAGTGCCGAGACCGCGCGCGGGGCACTCGTGCTTGGTCTCGGGGCCATCGGTAATCTGCAGGAAGCCGATGCCAGCCGCGACTTTCAGGCCCGCAAACTCACCCGCATAGCGCAGTGCTATATCCCAGTAGTCATCGCCGCCCCAGGATGCGGAAGCGGTAAAGCCAGCGAACGCGGGGGTTTCGTACTTGATCGCGTTCTGACGGCGGTCGCCGTCGCCGGGCTGGTCGCCCGAATCGATGAGAAGGCGACGCCAGGACAGAGCCGAAAGGTCTCCATTCGTGCTCGAACGCAGGAACAGGCCGAGACCGGTGTCCTCAACGTCGGAGTACTTCGAGAAGTCCTTGGTCTGCGTCAGGTTCGATTCCGTGATGCCGTCGGTTGCTGCGGACTGCGTGCCAAGCGAAACGGTGCCGAGCTTCTTGTTCTTCAGGTACCAATAGCTGTCGCGCAGATCGAGGCCGATATCAGCTTTGGTGTCGTCGCCGAGCGGGTTGCTCTGCGTGAACCGCTTCGAATTCGCGGTGCGGATGCCGATCTCCAGACGGTAGCCGGCTTCCCACTCGGAATCGATCTTGGCCTTGCCGCGGAAACCGATGCGGGTGCGGGAGTTGTCATTGGTGACGACGTAGGCGTTGTCCTCGCGTCCATCGTCCCAGAAGATGACGGACTGATTGACCTGACCGTAGAGCTCCAAGGAAACCTTGCGGTTGCCTTTGCGCGCAGTCGTCGCCTCCAACTCGGCGATCCGCTCTTCGAGATCGGCGCAGCAGTCCCCACCAAGATCCGCAGCAGCTGCCGGCATTACGCCAATCGCACCGAGCAGTCCGGCCGCGGCTACAGCCGTACGCCAAACGCCGCCAAAATGTCCCCCAACCATCCCAACCTTCTCCGTTATATTAGCCGTCAAATCCGTAATAACGTATTGACTCTGCTTGTAGTTTCCTTATTCCCAACCGGAAACTCAAGCGCATCCGCTTTAATGTTTTACATTCCCGTCACAATGTGGCTGCAGGGCCGCGGATTTGGCGCCTAACGTTGTACGCCGACGACTAAAGCGCGCGACTTTCCGTTATCTTGGACAACTCATCCGCCACGAAGCGCCGCTAGACGAGCGTTGCGCGCCTATCCGAATCGCCACGCGCATACTCGGCGTCCGCAAATTTGCGAATCAAACGGCGATGCTCAGGATGAGCCCTGCCGGTTAACGAGAGTTCTTCATTGAACTCCCGCAGCAGCGCGAGGCCGTAGGGCCAGGGACCATAGCCGGCATCCGTGTTGATATGGCCGGCTGCACCGAGGCTGATGAGGTTCGCATCCCACCGCGTGGCGAGATCGACCGAACGCGCGAAGCTCAGCCATGGATCGTTGGTCGAGGCGACAATCGTGCTTCGAAACCCGAGTGGCCTTTGCGGCAAGAGATCGCTGACGCCGAACTTGTCGGGGTCGGCGGGCGCCACCAGCAAGGCCCCGACAATGCGTTCGCGGTGATCCTCGGCGGCCTGCACGGCGGCAAGAACGCCAAAGCTATGGGCGGCAATCGCGATCGGACCGGGGTGACGCGTGATCTCGCGGCGGACACGGCTCGCCCATTCCGCGAGATCGGCGCGCTTCCAATCGCGCTGGATGACACGCACGGCGTTGGGAATCTGGGTTTCGAACCAGGTCTGCCAATGAGCGGAGCCGCTCGAATTGAGGCCCGGAATGATAAGCGTGGTCGTCATGGGGTGATCTTTCAAAGGTTCGACGTGCCTGGATCTGTGGTTCAGCTTCTGCGCGGCTTAGCGGCGACAGAAGCGGCCTGCGGTCCTGGCCTGACAGCGGATCATCAGAACGTTCGAAACTTTGGCGACCGAAAGCGCTGCAATTGCAGCCAACACCACTACGGCCGTGTTCATCACTGGCATCGCGTAGACGGTGGTCATGACCTTCTTCTCCGAGCGGGGGATCGTCTCCCCAGTTTTGTTGGAAAGGCAGCTCTGCCGCCCCTGTCCTTGCTTTCGGAAGAGAAGCGAGGCGAGGCGGCAGAGCTTTGTGCAGGAGCCTTAGCTCTTGCTGCCCGGCACGTAGATCTGATCGAACGTGCCGCCATCGGCGAAGTGCGTCTTGTAGGCGTTGGCCCAGCCACCAAAGGCGTCGTCAATCTTGAATAGATTGATCTTCGGGAACTGGCTCGCGTACTTCTCGGCAACCTTCTCATCGGTCGGACGATAGAAATTCTTGCCGGCGATCTCCTGGCCTTCCGGCGAGTAAAGGTACTGGAGGTAGGCCTCGGCGACCTTGCGGGTGCCCTTCTTGTCGACGTTCTTGTCGACAACAGCAACCGGCGGCTCAGCCAGAATGCTGATGGTCGGAACAACAATTTCGAACTTGTCCGGGCCGAGCTCCTTCAGAGCGAGGAAGGCTTCGTTTTCCCAGGAGATGAAGACATCGCCCACGCCGCGCTCGACGAACGTGGTGGTCGAACCGCGAGCGCCCGAGTCGAGAACCGGCACGTTCTTGTAGAGCTTGGTCACGAAGTCCTTCGCCTTGTCATCGCCGCCGTATTTGCGCTTGGCGTATTCCCAGGCCGCGAGATAGTTCCACTGTGCGCCGCCCGACGTCTTGGGGTTCGGCGTGATGACCTGCACGCCATCCTTCACCAGATCGTCCCAATCCTTGATGCCCTTGGCGTTGCCCTTGCGAACGAGGAACACGATGGTGGAGGTGTAGGGCGTGCTGTTATGCGCAAGGCGCTTCTGCCAATCGGCCGGCAGCAGCTTGCCTTTGTCGGCGATGCCGTCGATATCGCGGGCGAGCGCCAGCGTGACAACGTCAGCATCGAGGCCGTCAATCACAGCGCGGGCCTGTTTGCCCGATCCGCCATGCGACTGCTTGATGGTGACGTCTTCGCCGGTCTGGGCTTTCCAGTGCTTGGCGAAGGCCGCGTTGAATTCCTGATAAAGCTCGCGTGTCGGGTCATACGAAACGTTCAGAAGCTCGGCGGCGTGCGAAGCGGCCGCAAGACCTGCGAGGCCAACCGATACGCCGAGCGCCAGAGCGGTGCGGCGGGAAATACGAGACAATGACATTTGGTGAGTTCCTCTAATTTGGCTTAACTCGCGTCGACCGTAGGCGGCCACCTACTGCAAGCGAACCAAGAAGAACTGCTGAGCTTATGAACAATACCGCAGAGATTCATCCACTCAGCGCGGAAGTTATTGTCATGACATCATCACGATAAGCGCACGCGCGGCGCCAACAAATCAGCTTTCCGCGCTCAGCGGCCAAGCTCTGCTCGCCGCACACGCTGCTCGGTTATTTCTGGCGCCAAAAGCTCGATGAACCGATAGACATAGGAGCGCAAAAACCTTCCGCGCCGGACCGCCAGGCTCGACACGTTTTCCTCAAACAAATGCGAGCTGTTCAACAGAACGAGCTCATGATCGCGGCTCGTGTTGAACGCCATCGAAGCGATAATGCCGACACCCAATCCGAGTTCCACATAAGCCTTGATGACATCGGCATCGAGCGCCGACATCGCGATATCTGGGTCGATACCGGCGCGCTCGAAGGCTTTGTCGATCCTCGTCCGGCCAGTGAGCCCTTCGTCATAGGTGATGATCGGATAATCCGCGATCGCTTCGAGCGTCATAGTATTGGCCGCCAGCAGAGGATGATCCTTTGGAACAACCACCCCGTGCGACCAGCGGTGATAGGGAAACGTGATAATTCCGGCATTGTCTTCCAAAGCATCGGTCGCGATACCGAGATCCGTGCTGCCCTCAAGCAGAATCGAGGCGATCTCCCTCGGGCTCGCCTGATGCAGAACGAGGCGCACATCCGGAAAGGCCGCTTTGAACTTCGCGATCACCTCGGGCAACATGTAGCGCGCCTGAGTGTGCGTCGTCGCGATGCTCAGCGTTCCGGAATCACGCTTCGAGAACTGCTGCGAAAGCAGCATCATGTTTTCGGATTCAAGAAGAATTCTCTCGGCGACCGCCACAACCTCGTGGCCGGGCTCGGTGAGCCCGAGCAGGCGCTTGCCGCGGCGCACGAAGATCTCGAGCCCGAGTTCCTCTTCGAGATCACGGATGTGCTTGCTCACACCCGACTGCGAGGTCAGCAGCGCCTGAGCCGCTTCGGTCAGGTTAAAGTTGCGCCGAACCGTCTCGCGAATGATGCGAAGTTGCTGAAAATTCATGGCCGCCCGTGGGGTCCTTCGTCGTCGGCCCGCAAAGCGGGAGCGCGTGTCGAGTCAGATGTAGCGCTCCTTGCCAGGATAGCGAATATCCAAATTCTTCTTTGCTTATTCCAATTTCAGCAATAGCAGCGCGAGCGCGAATTTCCGGGCAATCGGTGTGCAATTCCGCTTCGATTGAATGCTTCGCACTTCTTGTTATTTGACCCCTGCGCCGGTTGCGGGCTTGATCGTCCTGCAACGCGATTTGCGTTCGCCGCGGTGATTTCGAGGTTCACTTGCGCCGCGTCATCAAACGCTAAGGAGCAGCCATGACGTTTACCACCACAGTCCTACGCCCGAAGGCTTCGGGCCTGCCGTTCGCCGGAACCGCGTTCGCGCTCGCTTGTCGGTGTTGTTGATCTCAAGCGCGGACCTGGTCACGCCCAGGTGCCGCACCCAACGCAACCCAACACATTCTTTGCGAGTTAGCCCGCCGACGTACGGGAAAGGACATCTCATGTCAGACGCATTTGTCATCGAAGTTGCCGACGAGACTGCCGGCATCGTTGTTCGCCAGGACAGCGAAAAGAGCTACCGGTTCCATGCTTCACTGCCGCGCTACTATCCGCTCGACGGAAAGATCTTTTCGGCCCCCAGAGACGCCGAGCGCGCTGCCCTTGCTCAATTCGGCCGCGGGCCGAAACAGAAAGCGAGGGCTGCATGACTTCCGGCGGACCTCGCGGGGAGCCACGCCCCTAGCGGTCCCACTCACTCAAACTCGCGTTTCCTCTCCATTCCTTTCGTCATTCACCGCGAAGCCGATCATCGTCGCGATCGAGAAGCGTCCCGGTGCCTGACACTCACTCTCCCTGGACCACGGTGGTCACCGACCGCGGTTCTCCTCCGGGCCGGTTCGTCTCCTCGAACCGGCCCCTTTTTCCATTCTCCCACCCCGCGTATCTTCCTCGCGAAATCGAAGAAAGGCTTATGATGACGACTTTGCGCAAAACCCTTCTCGGGCTCGGACTCGCGGTCCTGGTTCCGTTTGCTGCTCACGCAGAGGGAGACACTATCCTCAATGCGTCTTACGACGTCTCGCGCGAGCTCTACAAAGAGATCAACCCCGCGTTCTCTGCCTATTGGAAGAAAGAGAAGGGCAAGGACATCACCGTCAACCAATCGCACGGCGGCTCGACCAAGCAGGCACTCGCCGTTGCCAACGGCCTCGAAGCCGACGTGGTGACCTTCAACCAGCCGACCGATCTCGACTTCCTGGCCGAGAAGAAGGTGATCGCCGCGGATTGGAAGACGAAGTTCCCACACGATGCAGCGCCCTATACCACGACGACCGTATTCATCGTGCGCAAGGGCAATCCGAAGGGCATCAAGGATTGGAATGATCTCGCCAAGCCCGGCATCTCGGTCGTGATCCCGAACCCCAAGACCTCCGGAAACGGGCGCTATACCTATCTCGCGGCGTGGGGCTATGCGCTCGAGAACAACAACAAGAGCGCGGACAAGGCTCGCGAATTCGTGGGGCAGCTGTTCGCCAACGTACCGGTGTTCGACGGCGGCGGACGCGGCGCCACCACCACCTTCACGCAGCGCGACGTCGGCGATGCGCTGATCACCTTCGAGAACGAGGTTGCGCTCGTGCTCGCCGAGTTCGGCGACAAGTTCGACGTCGTCTATCCGTCGCTCAGCATCGAGGCGGCGCCGCCGGTTGCCGTGAACGATATCATCACGGCGAAGCGCAATTCTGCGGAAACGGCTAAGGGCTACCTCGACTACCTGTTCTCCACGGAAGGCCAGACCATCATCGCCAAGCACAACTTCCGGCCGCGGGACGAGGCCGTGCTCGCGAAGAACGCCGAGAAGTTCCCGCCGATCAAGACCTTCAAGCTCGAGCAGTATTTCCCGAGCTGGGCCGAGGCGCAGAAGGAGCATTTCGCTGACGGCGGCGTCTACGACAAGGTCACGACGAAGAGCAACTGACGCTCGCTATTTCTGGGGGAGCGAAGAAGCGCCCGACCTCTTGGAGGCCGGGCGTTTCCATTTTTGGAATTTGCTTAGCACTTCTTCTTGGTTCGGGTCGGCCGCCGCGATTTCTAACATCTTCACGCAAGCTCAAACTGCTTGCGCGAGAGAGGCCTATCAGTCCCGTGACATTCAAAATTGACGGCATCGTCGGCGCACTCCGGAGCGCGCGAGGCGCATCCGCACGAACGGTGGATCGCAACGGAAACGTGCTGGAGCTTCCCTCTCCGCGCGACCTCTCCGAGATCGTCGCGGGACTCATATCCTCGCTGTTTCCCCGGCGTTACGGCGGCGCCAGAGCGGCAATGAACGGTGCGCTCGACTATTTTGTAGGCTTCACGCTCGACAAAGCGCTCGAAGGCCTCAGCACGCAAGTCGTGCGCGAACTCGTGTTCACAGCCGCACTCGCCGGCCGGGAAGTCAACGACGCCGAGAGCGCTTCACGGGACATTGTTCAGAATTTCGCCGATCGCCTCCCCGCGATCCTGGAAATTCTCTACAGCGACGTGCGCGCCGCCTATGACGGCGATCCCTCGGCAAAGAGCCAAGAAGAAGTGCTGCTCAGCTACCCCGGCATCAAGGCCGTCGTGCATCACCGGATCGCGCACGTGCTCTACAAGCTCGATCTGCCGATCATCGCGCGTATCGTCGCGGAAAGCTCCCATTCGGCGACGGGGATCGACATTCATCCAGGCGCCGAGATCGGTCCCAGCTTCTTCATCGACCACGGCACCGGCGTGGTGATCGGCGAGACCGCCGTGATCGGCGAGCGCGTGCGCCTCTACCAGGCCGTGACACTCGGTGCGAAGCGCTTCTCGGTCGACGAGAGTGGTGCACTGGTCAAAGGATTGCCGCGACACCCGATCGTCGAGGACGACGTCGTCGTCTATGCGGGCGCCACCATCCTGGGGCGGGTCACGATCGGGCGCGGCTCCACGATCGGCGGCAATGTCTGGCTCACGCGCAGCGTGCCGCCCAACAGCAACATCGTCCAGGCGCAGGCGCGCAGCGACACCTTCGATGGTGGCGCAGGAATATAAATCTCTTATTGACGTTTAATGCGCAATGAGTGATCTATTTTCTCGCACGATTGAAGTATTTTATTCTCCAATATAGCAGATACAGAGGCTAAGATGGCAGACGAAGAACAAACAGCTTTGGGCGATGTCGCAGCAAGGCAATTAGCCAACGCGACCAAAACCGTACCGCAAATGTCGAGCATCACCCCGCGGTGGCTCGTGCATTTCCTGAACTGGGTTCCTGTCGAAGCCGGCATCTATCGCGTGAACCGCGTGAAGGACGAGGACAGCGTCGAGGTCGCCTGCTCGCTGCGTGATGAGCGCGCGCTGCCCAACACCTACGTCGACTACGTCGACAACCCGCGCGAGTACATGCTGTCGGCCGTCAATACCGTGCTCGACATCCATACCCGCGTTTCGGATCTCTATTCGGTCCCGCACAACCAGATCAAAGAGCAGCTCCGCCTCACCATCGAGATCATCAAGGAGCGGCAGGAAAGCGAGCTGATCAACAACAAGGAGTACGGCCTGCTCGCCAGCGCCGCACCCGCGCAGAAGATCAAGACGCGCAGCGGCGCGCCGACCCCTGACGACCTCGACGAGCTGATCTCGCGCGTGTGGAAAGAGCCTGCCTTCTTCCTCGCCCATCCGCTCGCCATCGCCGCTTTCGGCCGCGAGTGCACGCGCCGTGGCGTTCCGCCGCCTACGATCAACCTGTTCGGCTCGCCATTCCTCACCTGGCGCGGCATCCCGCTGATCCCGTCCGACAAGCTCGAAGTCAAGGGTGGCAAGACCAACATCCTGCTGATCCGCACGGGCGAATCCAAGCAGGGCGTCGTCGGCCTCTACCAGCCCGGCCTTCCCGGCGAGCAGAGCAAGGGCCTCTCGGTTCGCTTCATGGGCATCAACCACAAGGCAATCGCCTCCTATCTCGTCTCGCTCTACTGTTCGCTCGCGGTCCTGACCGAAGATTCGCTTGGCGTGCTCGAAGGCGTCGAGGTGGGCAAGTATCATGAGTATAAATGACTACCCCAATCCGGGCCCAAACCCGCTGCCGGATCCGACGCGGGTGAACCCGTCGCTCGGCGGCGCGGGGCTAAGTCCGCAGGGGCTTAGTCCAGGCTTGGGGCTGCCGGATGAAGCCTCGCTCGCACGACTCGCGAACGAGCTTTTTGCTTCGACACCGAGCTCTCCTTTAGCCGGCATTCCCGGAGCGGGTCTGCCAGGGAGTCCGCCGGTCGGGGCGCCGCAAGGCCTCGTGCCGGACGTTCCGGGTGGAGCCGATCCGGCCAAGTACGCACCTTCGCTCGGCGGTGTGGGAGCGAGCCCGCAAGGTCTCCATCCCACCTCCGGCGTACCCAGCGAAGCATCGCTGGTGCGGCTTGCAGGCGAAGCGCTGACGGCATCACCCGATCTCACGGCGGGCGTGCTGCCGGGCGTGCCCAATCTGCCGGTGGCGCCACCACCGCAGGTCCTGGTGCCGGATGTGCCACTTTCGGCGACGCAGTCGCGCGGAAGCGTGACTGAACCGTGGACAATTCCGCTTCCCTACGAGGCGGAACTCCGGGCGCTGTTCGGCGGTACGTCCGAGCCCGCCCACCACGATATGGAGCTGAAGCCCGATATCCCGCTCTCGACTCCACATTCGAAAGGCACGGTGGATCCGTCACCCGTTCCGCTGCCGTACGACGCGGAGCTGAAGTCTCTGCTCGGCACGATCGGCGGCGAGACACGGGTTGCTGATCCGACGAATGGGGCTGGCTCGTCGCTCTACTTCCTCAAGGACATCGGCGCAGCCTCTCCGCAAGGATTTGGCGGCATCGGGGTTCCGGGAGCGACCGGACCAGGGATCCATTCGGAATTCGCATCTGCGCATCCACCTTTCGATGTGAATGCGATCCGGCGCGACTTCCCGATCCTTTCGGAGCACGTCAACGGGCGGCCGCTGGTCTGGCTCGACAACGCCGCAACCACGCAAAAGCCGAAGGCGGTCATCGATCGCCTGGTGCACTTCTACGAGCACGAGAACTCGAACATCCACCGCGCAGCACATGAGCTCGCCGCGCGGTCGACGGACGCCTACGAAGGAGCGCGCCAGAAAGTCCAGCGCTTCATCAACGCGCCGTCGATCGAGGAAATCGTGTTCACCCGCGGCACCACCGAGTCCATCAACCTGGTGGCCGCAACGTTCGGCCTGCAGCATGTCGGCCCGGGAGACGAGATCGTTATCACGCATCTCGAACACCATGCCAACATCGTGCCGTGGCAGCAGCTCGCGCTTGCCAAGGGCGCCAAGCTGCGCGTCGCGCCGGTCGACGATCACGGTGCCGTTCTGCTTGAGGAGTACGGCAAGCTCCTCAATAGCAAGACCAAGCTGGTCTCGTTCACGCAGGTCTCGAACGCCCTCGGCACCGTCACCCCCGCCCAGCAAATGGTGGAGATGGCGAAACGAGTCGGCGCGCGAGTGCTGGTGGACGGCGCACAGTCGGTCTCGCACATGAAGGTGGACGTGCAGGCACTCGGCGCGGACTTCTTCGTGTTCTCGGGGCACAAGCTGTTCGGTCCGACCGGCATCGGCGTGCTGTGGGGCAAGAAGGATCTGCTCAACAGCCTTCCGCCCTACCAGACCGGCGGCAACATGATCCAGGACGTGACGCTCGAGCGGAGCATCTTCCACAATGCTCCGAACCGTTTCGAGGCAGGCACCGGCAACATCGCGGACGCGGTGGGGTTGGGAGCTGCGATCGACTACGTCGAGCGGATCGGGCTCGAGAACATCTCGCGCTATGAGCATGGGTTGATCGTGTATGCGACCAACAAGCTCTTGAGCGAGGTTCCCGGCCTCACGATCATCGGAACAGCTCCGGAGAAGGCGGGCGTCATCTCGCTCATCCTCAAGGGCGTTCCGAGCGAGGAAGTCGGTGCTCGTCTCAACAAGTACGGGATCGCCGTGCGCTCGGGCCATCACTGTGCGCAGCCGATTTTGCGTAGGTTCGGACAAGAGACGACGGTGCGTCCGTCGTTCGCGTTCTACAATACCTGCGGCGAGATCGATCTCCTGGTCTCGGCGCTGCGCGATATCCAGCGTCAGGCCGGACATGTTCATTTGTAGTCGGGCGCATCTCTGATCGAAACCAGAGGACGAAGACGCGGCGGCTTCACGAACGTGAGGTCGCCGCTTCCTTTTCATGCTGCTTTATCTTTGCCAGAGCGGCGGCCGTGGCTCCGGACATCCGCGCGCCACGCGTACCGATTTCCTCATTGGCGAGGGCCAGCAGCAGATCGGCATGGCTCGGCTCGTCGAGCTTCTCCCACGAAGCGAGGCTCTTGCCCTTGAGTTCGTGCAGATGCTCGCGCAGCAGCGTCATGCCTTGCAATGTCGTCGTCAGCCATTGGGCGTAGGCCTCGACCGCCCAGGCCTTGCCGAGATAGCGCTGATGCTCGAAAGGAAACGGATTCCCCCATTTGGTTCCTCGCCCGACGTAAACGGCGTCAGGCGGCAAGCGCCATCCCTTGTCGGCGCGGCGTTGAATGCGTCGCGGATTCCCCATCCCCATCTCCGATCCGCCCGGATGCGATTTTCATAAGCATAGCTGTGCATCCGCAAAGCAGAAGCTAGGTGGCTTCGCGCGAATGCAAAAGAGGAGTCTCGCCCCTAGGTCCCGACATCTACAGATATTTTCGGCGTTACTTTCGGCTTTGCAGCAGCGCGCCGACGGATATTGCGGCGACCATCGCGGAAACGAACGCGACAGCTCCCTGCGTGCCGAGGGGAAGCGACACCAGCGCCGGGCCCGGGCAGAATCCTGCGAGGCCCCATCCGATCCCAAAGACGGCGGCACCTATGACAAGGCTGCTGTCAATCGGCGCATCGGCGGCCGGCACCAGGAAACTTTGCGCGGCAAGCGGGGCCTTGCGCCGTCGCACGAGCCAGAAGCCGGGCGCGGCAACGCCGATGGCACCTGCCATGACGAACGCGAGGCTCGGATCCCAGCTGCCGGCGACATCGAGAAAGTTCAAAACCTTTGCCGGATCGGCCATGCCGGAGACGATCAACCCAACTCCGAACAACAGCCCGGCCGCCAATGCGCCAATCACGCCCATGGCCAACCTCCCAGGATATGCCGCACGCCGTAGACGGTGGCCGCCGCGGTCGCCATGAAGATCGCGGTCGCGGCGATCGAACGACGCGACAGGCGGGCGAGCCCACAAACACCATGCCCGCTGGTGCAACCACGCGCCGCGAACACCCCGGCACCAACAAGCAGGCCGGCGACGATGGCGAGGCTGAGGCTATCAGTAACCGTCTGCCGGACCGGCTCACCCGTTGCAAACGTCCAGAGGAACGGGCTCGCAAACAAACCGCCGATGAACACGGCCGCCTCGACCGGCGCGCTCGTGCCGTAGGGCGGGAGCAAGCGGCGAACAATGCCGCTGATGCCGGCGATGCGGCCGGTTACCAGCAGGAGCAGCACGGCGGAGGCGCCGATCAAAGCGCCGCCCGCGAGCGATTCCCAGGGCGTGAAGGGTGTTGGGTTCATCTATAGAGGTCCCCGCGGCTGTGTTTGGGATCTAGTCAAGCACGGCCGGACTGTCGAGGCCAGGACGGAGAACGCGGCCTACTTGAGCGGCGCTTCCTCGGCGCCGAACTTGTACTTCACGCCGAAGGTCGCCTCGAACTGATACATGCTGATGTCGATCGCGTGGCCGGGATTGCCGGGCGGAATCTCGTATCCGCTGACAGTCTCCTCCGGCGCATAGAGACCCGCAAACTCGACGGACCAAGCTTTGTCGACCTTGTATTCGAAGCCCGCGGTGATGTGGTGCTGGACGACGGCCGGAGCCAGGATGTTGAACTGCACGTCGCGCGACGAGATCGGGTTGGTGGCATAGGAGTATCCGGCGCGCAACGTGAGCGTGGGCGTCGATCGCCATTCGACACCGAGCTTGACGACGTCGACATCGTCCCAGCCGAAACCCGGACCGTTGTCCGATCCGAGCAGCGCGGCATTGGTCGACGGGTTAGCGATCGAAGCAATCGAGCCGAACCAGATGTGGCGGTAGTCGGCGAGAATCGTCAGGCTCGGCGTGACATCGACGGCGATGCCGGCCTGAATGCTGGCTGGAATGTCGAAGCTGCCCTGCTCGGCGAACAGACCGCGATACTTATCGAACTCCTCGGACCAGATCGGCGAGTTGCCGGCTATGCCCAAGCGGATGTTCGGGGCCACCGCCCATTCCACGCCGCCGCGCACACCCACGCCCCACGACACATCTGTGCCGTTGTTGGTGACGTAGCCGGGATCGCTCGATCCGGGTGCGAACGCGCCGAGGCCACGCAGCTTGATCTGCTGGCGCGCCAGGATCGGGGCGACGCCAACTGAAACGCCTGGGGCGATGGTTTTCGCGAATGCAACCGAGATCAGCGCCTGCTGCAGATCCACGCCCAGAGGGCCGCCGAGGAAGATGCCGGTCGGACCGCCGCGATCGACGCCGGGGTAATCCGTGTTCATGCCACCGCTGCCATAGACCGAAAAGCCGATCACATCGACAAACGGATTGGGCGCCAGGCGATAGCTTGCAGATAGATTGGGAACGGCGAACCAGTTGGTGTCGCTCTCGACCGTTCCTTCGGGTGTGAAGCCCACCCCCACGCCCCCTTCGAACTCGCGGCGCGGACTGAATGCCGAGACCGCGGCGGCCCACTCGTTGTCCACGTGAACCAAGCCTGCAGGGTTCAGCGAGACGCCGGTGGAGTCACGTGTATCGGCGGCACCGGTGCCACCCAGTGCTTTGGAGCGAGCTCCGTAGCCGTGCTGGAAATATCCTTCTGTCGCGTGCACCTCAAACGGCACAACGACACCAACAGCTACCATGACGACAAGGGCCGGCATGGTCCGTGCTGAACGAGCCAGCAACGACGAGCGACGCGACATTCAATCCCCCAAGAAAAACACCCCTAGGGAACGGATGCTAGTGTTGCGTCACCAAGCGCCGAACGAAGAAAAAACGAGAAGCTTTTCGACGCTTCCGGCACATGCATTTCAGAAGCTTGCCGATTTGTATATTCGTAGCGCGGCATGTCGGACCTATATTTCTGGAGACGGGGATCAACTCAGCGAGGAGTTCGGCGATGACCGACCACTCAAACCCCGTGATGCCCTCACATCCGGCACATCCCAAGCCTGACGAGCTGCCCGGCGGCGAGCTGCCACGTGCGGTCTACCGCTCGGTGGTAGCGGCGTTCGCCTGGATGATCGTCGCGGCGTGGATCGCCTTCGGCACCGGTCGCGAAGCCGACTTCGCACTCGCGGCGGCTTCCGTGCTGATCCTGATCTTTCTCATGCTGCCGTTTATCATCTTCGTGACGGCAAGCCATCACATGAAGGCCAAGCAGGAAGGCCTCGATCACTTTCTTCATTCGGAGGTCGAAACCGCGACAGGACCGCTTTCAGGGCGTCAGGTGTGGATCGAGATCGCCGTCATTCCGGGCGCGCTCGCGCTGGCGGCGACGCTGATCGGCCTCGTGTACGCGTTCACGCGCTGACGTGCCGTCGCGCAGAGCTAATCGCGACGCGCCGTGTGGATCAGCGCTTCCTTCTCGACGCGTGTCAGCCGTTTGATACGGATTTCCTCCTTCAGCGCGGCAGACCGCGTTTCGAAGATGGCTTCATAAACGAGCGTCACCGGCCGCCGCGCCGCGGTGTAGCGGGCGCCGCGCGCTTTTACGCCGTTGTGCTGCTCGAGACGGCGCTGAACGTCGGTCGCGATGCCGGTGTAGTAGGTGCCGTCGGCGCATTCGACGATGTAGAGCACATACGCCATCGCGCGTAACCCGCCGGATCGCTACTTCTTACCGCTAGGCGGGCCGGCCCGATGCTTCTTCTTGTGCGCGTACTTCGATGTCGGACGCTTCGGACCCGGCTTGCCCGCGTTGTCTCCACCTGATCTGTCGCCACCGGGCCGAGCCGGGCCGCGCGCGTGCGGTCCCTTCGCGAACGAGCCTTTGGAAAAGCCGTTGCGGTAAGGCTTGGCGTCTCCGTCGGCGGCAGGCCGATCGCGCCAGGGCGCTTTCGGCCGTTCGTGACGCGGGCCTTCGGTGGACTGCGCGCGCTCCGCGGTTCCCGTGCGCTCGCGCCACGGCTTCTTTGGGCGCTCATGGCGCGAGCCTTCGGCGGACTGTGCGCGTTCCTCGGGTCCCGAGCGATCGCGCCAGGGCTTCTTCGGACGCTCGGCGCGCGAACCTTCTGCGGACGGCGGACGCTCCGAAGTTCCGGTACGTTCGCGCCACGGCTTTTTCGGGCGCTCGGCGGGCGTGGCATCCGTAGATGGGCGGCGGCGTTCCTGATCTCCCGCCGGAGAAGGCGCGGCTTCGCCCGGGTTGGCCAGTGCATCGATCCGGTCGGTCACGGCTGCATAGTCGGCAGCACCGTGCGCACCGACGCGGGAGATGCGACCTTCGTTCGGCGGCATCGAACGCGCAGCATCGGCAAACTTATCCGCGAACTCGGCGACAATCTCGAAACGCGTGTCGCGGTCGAAGATCTTGATGGCGCCGATTTCCGATTTGGTGACGCCGCCTGCCTTGCAGATCAGCGGCAGCAGCCAACGTGGGTCCGCGTTGCGTTCGCGCCCGATGTTGAGGCGGAACCACACTTTCTCGCGATCGTCGTGACGGCGTTCGCGCGGCGGACGGCGCTCGGCGCCGCTTGCGCCCTCGGCTCCGGCGGCGCGCTCCGCGTAAGGGGCGCGATCGGGGCGACGCTCGAAGCGATCCCGGCCGCGATCATTCGGCTTCCAAGGTTCGCCGCGCTTGCGGTCGGCGCGCGGCGGAGGGCCGGTATCTTCGGCCAGATCCTCAGGTGCGGGAAGTTGCGCGCGATGCATACGGACCAGCGCGAGCGCGATCTCGTCGGCCGAACGCGCGCCCTGAAGCGCGCGGGCCAGCGCAAGCTCATCCTCGGGTGCGGCTTCGGTGAAGATGGCATCTTCCAGAAAGCGTTCCTGATCGCGGGCGCGGATCTCCTCTGCCGTGGGGGCCGGACCCCAGGTGACCTTGAGACGCGCCGCGCTCAGCAGCGTTTCAGCTTTGCGACGCCGGTTGAAGGCGACGATCATCACGCAGAGGCCCTTCCTGCCCGCTCGGCCGGTGCGGCCCGAGCGATGAAGAAGCGTCTCGTGGTCGTTGGGCAGATCGGCATGGATGACGAGCGCAAGATCCGGTAAATCGAGGCCGCGCGCCGCCACGTCTGTTGCGACGAGAACACGCGCGCGCCCGTCACGGAGCGCATGAAGCGCCTGCGTACGCTCGTTCTGCGACAGCTCGCCCGAGAGCGCCACCGCCGAGAAACCGCGCTCCACGAGGCGTGCGTGCAGGCGCTTTACGGCTTCGCGGGTGGCGCAGAAAACGATCGCGGCGCGGGCTTCGTGCAGACGCAGAACGTTCACGACCGCATTCTCGATATCGAACGGAGCGACGCGGATGGCGCGGTATTCGATATCGGCGTGCTGCTCGTTGCGCCGGAGCGTCTCGATGCGCACGGCGTCGCGCTGATAACGGCGAGCGAGCGTTTCGATCTCGCGCGGCATGGTGGCCGAGAACAGCAAGGTCTGGCGCTCGGGCGGGGTGGCGTCGAGGATGAACTCGAGATCCTCGCGGAAGCCGAGATCGAGCATCTCGTCGGCTTCGTCGAGCACGATGGTTTTGAGCTTCGAGAGATCCAGGCGATGGCGCTCGAGATGGTCACGAAGACGGCCGGGCGTGCCGACCACGATATGGGCACCGAAGCTGAGCTGGCGTGCTTCCGCGCGCGCATCCATGCCTCCGACGCACGTAATGACACGGGCACCCGCCTCGGCATAGAGCCAGGCCAGCTCCCGCTGAACCTGGAGGGCAAGTTCGCGCGTCGGCGCAATGATCAGGGCCTGCGGCTCGGCGGCCTGCCCGAAACGCTCTGCTTCGCCGAGCAGCGTGGCCGCCATTGCCAAGCCGAAGGCGACCGTCTTGCCCGAGCCCGTCTGGGCCGAGACCAGCAGGTCGCGGCCGGTTGCGTCCGCATCGAGCACAGCGACCTGTACGGCGGTCGGAACCGAATAGTCGCGGGCGGCGAGCGCACGAGCGAGCGCCGGGTGCGTGGTCGGGAATGTCATGGTCGGAATTGCTTCTCGGGCACTGGCAGCCCGCCCGGCCTCCAAAGGGGAGCGCGGTTGCAGGGGCCAAAGGTCTAGCGTGGGGGTTCTTTACCCGGTTTTGCCCGCCGCCGCCAGCCGGTGCGGCAGAAGGGGTAAAAGGCCGGTGTCCGGGTGTCTCCCGGAAGCCCCCGCGACCAGGGCGCGCACCGACTAACCCGCGCTCTGGCTTGCTACTTTTTCTCTGCCCCGGCCTTGGCCGTCGGCGTCAGGATCTCGACCTGATCGCCGGCGCGCAAGAGCGCGTTGGGGCTGACGATGACTCTATCGTTAACGGTCAGGCCAGTGGGGATCACGACGCGCTCGCCGAGATCGCGGGCGACGGTGACGGGTTTCAGGCGAACCCGATCCTGCTCATCGACGGTCGCGACCATCTGGCGGCCCTCGCGGGTGATCAGGGTGTTGGTCGGGATGGTCACGGTGCCATCCGCGGTTCCGAGCTCCAGCGTGACCTGTCCGCTGAGGCCCGCCGGAATGCGATGGCCGGGGTTCGGCATCAGCAGTTCGGCGCGCATGGTGCTCGATGTCTGATCGACCAATCCGGAAGAACGGGCGACGCGGGCCTTCAACGCCTGATCGGGTAGCTCGGCGAACGCAACCTTGGCCTCGACGCCGGGCACGACCTGCAACGAGTAGGACTGCGGAACGTCGATCTCGATGCGGAGGTCGGCGAGATCGGCGATGCGCAGCAGATAGCCGCCTTGCTGACCGGAATCGGCCGAGACCTTGTCACCGCGCTCGACCTGACGTGCCACCACGATTCCCTCGAAGGGCGCGCGGATGGTCTGGAAGCTCTTGACCTCCTCCAGCCGCTTCACCTCGGCGAGGGCGGCCGCGAGATCCGCGTCGGCCCCCATCTTGGTGGCCCGTCGCTCGTCGACGGTCTGCTCGGAGACATGCCCCTTTCCGACGAGGCTTTCGGCGCGACCCAGCGTGGCGCGGGCAAGCTCGAGCCGCGCCTTCATCTGATCGACCGAGGCGCGGGCACGCTGCAGCTCCTGCTCGATCTCCGGCGCCTCGATCACGACGAGGACATCGCCTTCCTTGACGTGATCGCCGATATCAACCTTGCGCTCCGCGACAACGCCGCTCGCGCGCGAGGAGACCAGCGCCTGTTCTTTCGGCGCCGTACGGCCGGCGAGCGTCAGCGTCGAAGTGCCGGCGGCGGCTTCAGGGCGCACGACGCGCACCGAGCGCAAAGGCGGCTTCTTATCCTTGGCGGCGGGCACCGCCTCGGCAATGGCGGCCTCCGGTCCGAGTCCAAGCGTCTTCAATCCGCCGCTCAAGGCCGCGGCGCCATCGGGCTGGGTTGCAAGCCATCCGCCGAGGCCGGCAAAAGCCGCGAGCGCAAGGCCGGAAACCACAAGTGCTTTGGAGGTCATTGGCTCGTGCTCCGTCGTCTTACTCAGCCAAAGCGTGGGGGCGCGCAACTTCCGCTTCGGGCGGTGTTTCAGTGGTCGTGCGGCGCCGACCGAGGCCGGCGAGCGTCGAGAACAAGAATGGCACGAACGTCAGCGTCGCGCAGGTGCCGAATATCAGGCCACCGACGACTGCGCGACCGAGAGGTGCGTTCTGCTCGCCGCCCTCACCGTGACCAAGAGCCATCGGCAAGATGCCGACGATCATCGCGGTCGCGGTCATCAGGACAGGGCGCAGACGCGTCTCGGCGGCTTCGACCGCGGCCACCGCCGGGGGGACGCCTTCCAGCAAGCGATCGCGCGCGAAGCTCGTGACCAGAACGCTGTTGGCGGTCGACACGCCGATGACCATGATCAGGCCGGTGAGCGCCGGAACGGACACCGGTGTACCGGTAACGAAGAGCGCAAACAGCGCACCCGAGATCGCCACCGGCAAGCCGCCCATCGCGATCAGCGGCATCATCCAGGATTGGAAATTCACCACCATGACAAGATAGACGAAGACGGCCGCCATCAAGAGGCCGCCCAGCATCTCGGAGTAAGCCTGCTCCATCGATTGCGCCTGGCCTGCAACCTCGATGCGGTTGGCGGGCTTCAGGCGCGGACGAAGCTGATCGATCAGGGCCGACACGTCAGCGTAGACGCTGCCGAGATCGCGACCTTGCGTGTTGGCGAGGATCGTCGTCGTCGGCTGCAATGTCGTGCGGTCGATGTTGGCCGGGATGTTGCGCAGCTGCAGGGACGCAAACGAACGCAACGTAACAGGCTGGCCGCCGGCAGACGGACGTACCGGCGTGTTGAGCAGCTGCTCAAGAGACGTGAGGTTCGAGGGCGGTGCAACCACTTGCACCGTGTAGGACGCGCCCTGTGCGGGATCGACCCAGAAGCTCGGCGAGACCGTGCCCGATGCGCCGAGCGCGGCGAGCAACGCAGTTGCCGCATCCTGCGGGGTCACGCCGATCTGCAAAGCGCGTACGCGATCGATCTCCAGATAGTAGGACGGCAGGTCTCGCACCTGGCGCATGGCGATGTCGACCGCACCCGGAATCTCGCGCATACGCGCCATAAGATCGCGCGCGATCTCTCCGTTGCCGAGAACATCGCGACCGATCAAGCGGACTTCAATCGCCGTCTGTGCGGCGCCTGCCAAAGTCTGCGACGTGGCATCAGCCGGGCGGAAATAGGTCACGAGGGCGGGAAACTTCTCCTTCAGCATGTCGCGGATCTTGGCGACATACAGGGCGGTCGACGCGTGACCCGTCGCCAGCTGCACGAGGATCTCGCCATCGAACGAGCCGATGACACCACTTTCGACCCAGGCCAGATTGATCGGCTCGGGGCTGCCGATGTTCTCGGCGATGAACTCCACCTCGTCTGCCGGGATTACGTTGCGGATCTCCCGCTGCACGTCCGCGAAAACGCCCGCCGTCTCTTCGAGCCTGAGGCCGGTCTGGGCACGCACATAGATGCGCATCATGCCGGCGTCGGTTTCCGGGAAGAATTCGCGCCCTAGCTTGGCGGCCGAGATGGCGCCGAGAGACAGCGCGAAAACGAGGCCGGCAATGGGAATGAACTTCCAACGCAGCAGAAGCTTTGCGATACCGGCAACGATCCGCTCCAGAGCCGACAGCAGCCGATCGACAGCGTAGGACAGACGTCCGAGCAGTCCTGTTCCGTGGGTGTGGTGCGCTGTCGTCGTCGATAGCATCAACGTCGCCAGCGTCGGCACCAGCGTGCGGGACAACACGTAGGACGCGATCATCGCGAACACGACCGAAAGCGCCAGCGGGATGAAGACGAACGCGGCAGTGCCCGTCAGCAAGAACAGCGGTGAGAACACGATGCAGATCGAGAGCGTGGAGACGAACTCCGGGAACGCCACCTCGCTCGCGCTTTTCAACACGGCATGATCCAGCGAATAGCCGAGTTCCAGGTTGCGGTTAATGTTCTCGATCTCGACGAGCGCATTGTCGACGAGAATGCCGATTGCGAGCATCAGACCGCCGAGCGTCATCAGGTTGAAAGTATTTCCGGTCGCGGCGAGGCCTGCCACCGAGGCCAAAAGCGCCAACGGGATCGAGGTCAGGACGATCAGCGAGGAGCGCCAGCTCGCGAGGAACACCAGCACGACGAAAGCCACGAGCAATCCGACGATCACGGCCTCGATCATCACGTTGTTGATGGCGCTTGTGACGAAGACCGACTGATCGAACACGGGCGCGATGGTGATACCTTCGGGGGCAGCCGCCTGCAGCTCCGGCATTCGGGCCTTGATCTGATTGATGATGTCGAGCGTCGAGGCATCGCCGAGTTTCAGGATCGAGACGATCACCGCGTTCTGACCGTTCAAACGGGCGATGTTGCTTTGTACCGCCTGCCCGTCGCGTACGCTCGCGACTTCCGACACGCGGATCACGCGGCCATCGACCGAACGCAACGGAAGATCCGCGAAAGCGGCGACCGTTTCGGGACTCGCGTTGGTGGTGATGGTGATCTCACGCGTTCCGACGCGGAGCGCACCGGACGGCAGCGTCAGGTTCTGGGTCGCGGTGGCGCGTGCGATGTCACTCGCTGAAATGCCGTAAGCCTGAAGCGCCTCGGGCTTGAGGTCGATCATGACCTGACGCGAGGCGCCGCCGTAGGGAAGCGAGAGGCGGATACCGCGGATGGACTGGATCTGTGCGCGCAGCTGCAAGCGCGCGTAGTCATAAAGCGCGCCGTCGGTCAGCGTATCGGAGGCTAGAACGAGCTGGATGATCGGCACGCTCGACGGCACGTAAGGCACGATGAGCGGCGGATTGGTGCCCGCCGGCATACGCCGCAAGATCGTCTGACTGACCGACGTGACCTGCGAAAAGGCCGACGTGACGTTGGTTCCCGGCTGGAAGGTGACGCGCACGATGCCGACGCCGCTGATGGTCTCGGCCCGCACCTCACGCAGGTTGTCGACGTTGTTCATGATGGCGAGTTCGCTGAACGAGGTCAGCTTGCTGGCCATCTCTTGCGGGTTGAGACCCTGATAGGTCCAGATGACGTTGATCGCGGGGATGTTGACGGCCGGGAGGATGTCCGTCGACATTCCGCGTCCGGACAAGACGCCGACCAGGAGCAGAAGGATGGCGAGCACGCCGATGCTGTGGCGATGCCCGATGGCGTACTTAACGATCCACATGACCCGGCCCCGTCCTCGTCACCATATTCCCGCTCGCCAGCGCGCGAGGTCTAACTTCTCAGATTAAGGGAAGCTTAAGGTGGACGACGGTCCAGGCAGACGAGACGATTTGTCAACCCGACGCCGTACGTCACTCGCCAGCCGCCACGACCGTCGCGTTGGCCTGCGGATAGGCGCGCCGCTCATCCCGAGGCGAACTAACACGTTGCGCATCAATCACGATTTGCGCCCGAAGGCCGGGCTCAGGAAGCCGATTTTCAAGCTTGAGGGACAGTCCGTCGTTTTCAAGCGCGGTCTCTGCGATCGAAAGGCCGAGCCCGCTGCCGAGGACGCTCTTGTGACGTCCCCTGAAGAAGCGCTTCGTTACCACCCCGATTTCGTCATCCGGAATGCCGGGGCCGTTGTCATCGAGCGTAAGCAGTGCAGCCGTTTCAGTCCGCATGAGGAACCATCGCACAGGCCCGGAATCGCCGCCGTGCTGAACCGCATTCTCGGTTAAATTGCGAACGGCGGCGTGGAAGGCATCCGGGTTCACCCGCATCATGCAACCGAACAATCCCTCGTCGATCGCAGCCGGTGCCGGGTTCTCTTTGGTTCTTAGATCGTCGCAAATCGTACGGAGGCGCGCACCCGCATCGATCCACTCCTGCGGAGCCTGCTTGTCGGCGGCGTCGACCTGCGCGAGAGCCAGCAACTGGCGCGCGAGACGCGTCGTCTTGTCGACCGAAATCAGCGCGTTTCGAAGCGCATTGTCGCGGGTCGGCGCATCGGCAGCCGCGAGCGCGACCTGGACCTGGGTGCGCAAGCCTGCGAGCGGCGTTCTCAGTTCGTGGGCGGCAAAGGCCGTCACGCTGCGTTCGTGCTCGCGCGCCACGACGACCCTCTTGAATAGTCCGTTTAGGGCGTCCACGACCGGGCGTATCTCGCTCGGTGTGCGGCCGATGTCGATCGGCTCCAGCTCATTGGCGTCGCGCCGCTTGAGCACGCGGGCCAGGCGACGGAGCGGGGAAAGCCCTTCCCGGATCGCAATCCAGATCAACGCGCTCAAGACGCCGAGAACCACGATACCCGGACCGGCGAGGCCCCATATCAACTCACGCACCAAGCGCTCGCGGTGCTCGATGTTGTCTCCGACCAGGACGCGAATGCCGCGTTCGCGATCCTCGCGCGCGTAAACCCGCCATTTGGTGCCGTTGATCTCCTGGTTAGAATAGCCGCTGCTGACGTGCGTAAGCTGTGTCGAGGGCGCGTCACTAGATTTGCCGACCAGGCGGCCGTCGATCGACCAAACTTGGCAGGCCAGCCGGAAATCGGTCGAGCCGGTCAGGGGAGCTGTCGAGCGATTGGGGACGCGCACGCCGGACACGCCGTTCGTGACGTTCAAGTCCGCGCTATCCACCAGCGAATTGACCATGCGGGTCGCCTCTTCGAGACGGGCATCGAGCACGCGCTCGAGTTCCTGGCGGCTGCCGGAATAGATCCACGCCATGCCGAGGAACCAGACGAGGCTGGTTGCAACGAGCAACAGAGCGAACAATCGGGCATTGATCGACTTCATGAGGCGGCTCTTTTCCGCTGCGGGCAGAAATCCAGTGTAATCGGACCGGGCGTAGCTTAAGGCAAGCTTAAGCGCGAAGGAGCCTGGATTTTCCCGGAAAATCGGCCTTAATCGGCGAAATCCTTGCGCGAGGGGTCATCATGCGGGTTCTAGTTGTCGAAGACGATGCCGTTCTGCAGAACGGGCTTACGGTCGGTCTCGGCATCCACGGCATCACGGCGGAAGCGGTTGGCACGTGCGCGGATGCGCTCGCGGCGCTCGCGACGACGAGCTTCGACGGTGTCGTGCTCGACATCATGCTGCCGGACGGATCCGGCTTCGACGTGCTGCAGGAGCTTCGCCAGCGCAACGACACCGTGCCGGTGCTGCTGCTGACCGCCCGCGACACGGTGGCGGACCGGATCCGCGGCCTCGACAATGGGGCAGACGACTATCTCGGAAAGCCGTTCGACCTCGATGAGGTCGCCGCCCGGCTGCGCGCACTCCGGCGCCGCTCGCTCGGCCGTGCAACCGCTACCATCACGTGGCTGGACATGATCCTCGACACCGAACGGCGCACCGCCTCCGTTAATGGAGAGGTGCTGCCGCTCTCGCGCCGGGAGTTCGCAGTGCTGCTCGCTCTCGCCGAACGGCCGGGCGTCATCCAATCGAAGGCCGATCTCGAAGCCACGCTCTACGGCTGGCAGGAGGAGATCGAAAGCAACGCCGTCGAGGTTCATATTCACCATCTACGCGCCAAAATCGGCCGCGACCGCATCGAGACGGTGCGGGGGCTCGGCTATCGCGCGAAGGAGAAGTAGGCAGGTTCGCTTCAGGACGCTGCGGGCTTGCGGGCGCATACCAAAAGCTGCCGCCCGCTCTCGGTCAGCGCAATCTCGGTACGCTGCGTGCGATCGTTGCGGCTCATGATCGTCAAAACTGCGCCGTCGCCGGTGGACAGGTCGGTAATCTCACGGAGCACCAACGCGTGCGCTACGCCGAAAATACGCGAGAACGTTCGGCTGTCGCGCGCAATGCCGAGATCGATCGCCACCAAAACCGCGGCGCCGATCTGAGAGAGTGAGGGTTCGACCGCGCAGACTTCGGCGACGCTCGCCAAAAACTGCTCTTCGGAGATGTCGCTGGCGGCGGCTGCGCTCATGCCGCCTGCGACTGCTGCGCAAGCTCGAACGATACCAGCACCGACTTCGAGGTCGGCGTATCGCTCTCTTCGCCCGCGCTCGAGAGCGGCACGAGAACGTTCAGCTCCGGGTAGTAACCAGCGACCGACCCGCGCGGGAGATCATAAGCCACGACGCGGAAATTCTCAGCCACGCGCGCGATGCCGTCGCCATGGCGGCCGACGATGTTGACGCGATCGCCGGATTCTGCGCCGATCTCGGCTAGGTCGGAGGGGTTGACGAACACGACCTGACGCTCGCCGTAAATGCCGCGATAGCGATCATCGAGACCGTAAACCGTCGTGTTGTACTGATCGTGCGAACGGAAAGTCTGCAGCACGAACAGGCCGTCCTCACCCAGCGCCCTCTGGTGCTCGGTTTCGGTGGGAAGGCGATCGGTCGAGAACGTAGCTTTGTGGCTGCGCGTGTTCCAGACGCGGTGCTCGACGGCGTTATACAGGCGGAAGCCGCGCGGCCTGCGCACCTTCTCGTTGTAGCCGTGGAAGCCCGGAATGGTGCGGGCGATCAGATCGCGAACGAGATCGTAGTTCTGCGAGAGAGCGGCCCAATCCACGGCCTCGGAGCCGACGGTCGCGGCTGCGATACCGCAGATGATAGCGACTTCGGAGCGCAGCTCGGGCGAAGCGGGTTTGTTGATACCGCCCGAGCCGTGCACCATGCTCATCGAATCCTCGACGGTCACGATCTGCGCCACGCCCTTGGCGTTGCGATCGATCTCGGTGCGGCCGAGGCAGGGCAGCACATAGCTCACCTCACCCGGCAGCAGGTGCGAGTGATTGAGCTTGGTCGCGATGTTGACGGTCAGCTTCTGGTTCTTCATCGCCTTCGCGATCAGCGGGCTGTCGGGCGTCGCGCGCGCGAAGTTGCCGCCAAGGCCGATGAAAGCCTGCGACGAGCCGTCGATCATGGCGCCGATGGCGGCCAGCACGTTATGGCCGTGGCGGCGTGGCATACGAACGCCGAATTCCTTTTCGAGCGAGTCGAGGAACGCGTTCGACGGCTTTTCGTTGATGCCGACGGTGCGATCACCCTGGACGTTGGAGTGGCCGCGGACCGGGCAAAGACCGGTGCCGGGACGTCCGACGTTACCGCGCAGGAACATGAAGTTCGAGATTTCGCGGATCGTCGCCACCGAGTGGCGGTGCTGGGTCACGCCCATGGCCCAGGTGCAAATCGAACGCTCGGACTTGATGTAGATCTCGGCAAGGCCTTCAAGCTCGGCGCGGCTCAAGCCGGACTGGTCGACGATATCGTCCCAGCTCGTGGCTTCGACGCTGGCGCGATAGAGCTCGAAACCGGACGTGTGCTGCTCCAGGAAGTTGCGATCAAGCACGGAGGGCTCGCCGGCCGCGATGGCTGCGTCGTCGGCCGCGAAGACGGCTTTCGCCATACCGCGCACGGCTGCCATGTCGCCGCCAAGGCGCACTTGATAATATTCACTGGCGATGGCTGTGCTGCCGCCGGTCAGCATTTCGAGCTTGTCCTGCGGGTCGGCGAACCGTTCGAGGCCCTTCTCGCGCACGGGATTGAAAACAGCCACGCGCGCACCGCGCATTGCGGCCCTGCGAAGGTCTCCCAACATGCGCGGATGGTTGGTGCCGGGGTTCTGGCCGATCACGAATATCGCGTCGGCCTTTTCGAAGTCTTCGAGCACGACCGTGCCCTTGCCGATGCCGATGGCCTGGTCGAGCGCGACGCCGCTCGCCTCGTGGCACATGTTGGAGCAATCGGGGAAATTGTTGGTGCCGTAGAGGCGCACGAATAACTGATAAACGTAGGCGGCTTCGTTCGACGCGCGGCCGGAGGTGTAGAACTCGGCGCGATTGGGGCTGTCGAGACTGTTCAGCACCGCGCCGATCTCGGCGAAGGCCTCGTCCCAGGTGGTTGCGCGATAGGTGTCGCTCTCGGCGTCATAGCGCATGGGGTTGGTCAGGCGGCCTTCGCGCTCGAGGTCATAGTCGGACCAGTTGCGCAGCTCGCTGACCGTATGGCGGGAGAAGAAGTCGGGGCGGACGCGCTTGTCGGTCGCTTCCCAGGCGACGGCCTTCACGCCGTTTTCGCAGAATTCGAACGAAGAGCCATGCTCCGGATCGCCCCAGGCGCAGCCCGGGCAATCGAACCCATCGGGCTGGTTGGCCTTGAGCATCGCGGCCGCTCCGGTCAACGGCGATCCGCTGGCCAGAAGCTTCTTGCCGCAACTCTTTAGCGCACCCCAGCCGCCCGCAGCCTTAGACTTCTTGCCCAGAAACTCAGGTTTGTTCATCGCGTCCGCATCCAACGATCAGCCGGGTTAATCCGGATTTTCATTGTGCATGTGCGAGATCGGAATTTTGCGCAATGTACGCTGAGGTTATGGCAGTCATGCCGAAAAAGCAGATCGGATGAGACACGCGTATTTCTGCGCTGAGGACATGCCTCCAACGCTTAGCCTTCCGCGAAATGCATAGCTGATCCGCGTCAGGAGCGGAGGGCCGCGACGCCAGCCAAGGCCTTTTTTGGCAAGCCTTCAGGCCCTCGCAGGCACCACGGTCTCGGGCGCGTCGGTCCTGTAGACGACTGCCAGAGCCAGCAGCGTACAAACCGCACCCGAGAGCAAGTAATACCCCGCGAACGAAAGATCGAAGCGGGTCGACAGTCCCAGCGCCACGATGGGAGCAAAGCCGGCGCCGATGAGCCAGGCGATGTCGGAGGTCATCGCCGCACCGGTGTAGCGGTAGGTCGGGCTGAAGCGCGACGCGAGCGCGCCGCGGGCCTGGCCGAGCGACAAGCCGAGCAGCGCAAAGCCGAGCAGCACGAAGGTGTAGTGTCCGGCGGTCCCGGCGGTCAGCAGCGGTTCGGTGAAGAAGCTGAAGATGGCGATCGCAATCGCACCGATGACCAGCAGCTTGCGGCGACCAATGCGGTCCGCGAGGATGCCCGACAACATGATCGAAAGCCCACCGATGATCGCACCGACGAACTCAACCGATAGAAACTCCGAGATATTCTCTGTCGTATTGAGGGTCACCCAGCTCAGCGGGAAGATCGTCACGATGTGAAACATCGCGTAGCTCGCGAGCGGGATGAAGGCGCCGATCAGTACTTCCCGGCCGTGGGCGCGCAGCGTCTTGAGGACGGGCTGGGGCTGCAGCTCCTTCTGCTGAAACAGGGCCGCGAACTCCGGTGTGACGATGAGCCGGAGGCGGGCGAACAGCGCCACCACATTGAGCGCGAGCGCGACGAAGAACGGGAAACGCCAACCCCAGGCCAGGAAGTCTTCGGGGCTCAGCCAGCCGGTGAACACGATGAAAAGTGCGCTCGCCAGCATGAAGCCGACGGTGGCACCGAGTTGCGGGATCATCGAATACCAGCCGCGGCGATGGGGCGGCGCGTTGAGCGCAAGAAGAGACGGAAGGCCGTCCCACGCGCCGCCAAGGCCGAGGCCCTGGCCGATCCGGAACAGCGCGAGCAGCACCGGCGCCAGAATGCCGATATCCGCATAACCCGGCAGGAAGCTGATCGCCATCGTCGAGCCGCAGAGCAGGAAAAGCGCTGCCGTAAGCTTGACCGTAGGGCCGTAATGGCGATCGATCGCCATGAAAATGAACGTGCCGATCGGCCGCGCCACGAAGGCCAGCGAGAAGATGGCAAACGAATAGAGCATCGCGGTCAGATAGTCGGGCGCCGCAAAGAAAATTTTGGGAAACACCAGGACTGACGCGATGCCGTAGACGAAGAAGTCGAAGAACTCCGTCGTCCGGCCAATCACGACCGCGCCGGCAATCCTGCTCGCGGCAGCCTCCGGATCATGAGTGCCGAGATCGGTTACCGCGTCGTCGAGTTGTCCTGTCGTGCCGGCCATAGTGACGTCTCCCTGTGGCGTCTTGCGAATGGCCGATTGCCATCCCGACGCTCCGTCGGTCTATCGAGCTGCCGACGCTTTCGCTTGTACACCATCAGCTGTCAAATCCGAACTGATGTCGCGTTCGTCGCGTGACGAAAAATCACATTATGTCCGGGCTACCGCTCATGTTCTTAGCGTCCCATCAACCCCTCCGAACGACCATCATGCGGGCGAACGACGTGACCGGCCATAAAAGTCTATTCGTTGTATGCTTGACCCTTCTCGTCGCTCCCCTGCTCGGCGGCTGTGACTGGGTCGTCATGCAACCCTCGGGCGACATCGCGGTACAGCAGCGCGACCTGATCGTGATCTCCACCATCCTGATGCTGCTGATTATCGTCCCGGTCATGGCGCTGACCCTGTTCTTCGCCTGGAAGTATCGCTCCTCGAACACCGAGGCAGACTACGCGCCCGACTGGGATCACTCCGCGCGTCTCGAAATCATCATCTGGTCGGCGCCGCTCGCCATCATCATCGCGCTCGGCACCATCACCTGGATCTCGACCCATAAGCTCGACCCGTACAGGCCGCTCGACCGGATCGACGCGAGCCGACCGATGCCGGCTAACGCCAAGCCGATCACGGTCGAAGTGGTGGCACTCGACTGGAAGTGGCTGTTCCTCTACCCGGAACTCGGTATCGCCACCATCAACGAGCTTGCGGCTCCCGTCGACGTTCCCATCAATTTCAAAATCACCTCGTCGTCGATGATGAACTCGTTCTACGTGCCCGCGCTGGCCGGACAGGTTTACGCGATGACGGGAATGCAAACGAAACTGCACGCCGTGATCAACAAGGCAGGCTCGTACAAGGGCTTCTCGGCGAATTACAGCGGGCATGGGTTTTCCCACATGTCGTTCACCTTCCTCGGCCAGAGCCAGGCGGATTTCGACGCGTGGGTCGAGAAGGTCCGTACTACCGGATCGGAGCTCGGACGTATGGAGTATCTCGATATCGAGAAGCCGTCGGAGCGTGAGCCGGTCCGCTATTTCGGCAAGACCGATCCCGAGCTTTTCACGGCGATCCTCAATATGTGCGCGGACCCGTCGCAGATGTGCATGAGCGAGATGATGCATATCGACATGAAGGGCGGCTCGGGCGTGAAGAGCTACGAGAACTACGAGCGGCTGCAGTACGACAACCGCCGCAAGCACACACCGCTGCACTCGCGCCTGCCGCTCCCGACGTCCAGCAACATCTGCACCACGCCGGACGGCCGCGCCACGCAGGTGACGAGCCTGCCCACGATGTCGACCAGCATCGAAACCGAATAACAGAATTCGATCGGACGCCCTCGCGCATCGCCGAGGGGCGTCTCCGCAAGACCTGATACAGCCCACTGGGGATGACCGAAGTCATGGACTTCATGCAATTGATCTTTGGACGCCTGACACTCGACGCCTTTCCCTTCCACGAGCCCATTCTGGTCGCGACCTTCCTGGTCGTGCTGCTCGGCGGTGGCGCTCTCGTCGGCGCGATTACCTACTACAAGCTCTGGGGCTACCTGTGGCGCGAGTGGTTCACCAGCATCGATCACAAGAAGATCGGCGTCATGTACATCGTGCTCGCGATCGTGATGCTGCTTCGCGGCTTCGCGGACGCACTGATGATGCGCTTGCAGCAGGCGATGGCATCGGGTGGGGGCGAGGGCTACCTCAACTCCCATCACTACGACCAGATCTTCACGGCGCACGGCGTCATTATGATCTTCTTCGTCGCGATGCCGCTGGTGACGGGTTTGATCAACCTGATCGTGCCGTTGCAGATCGGCGCGCGAGACGTCGCGTTCCCGTTCCTGAACAATTTCAGCTTCTGGATGACGACGGCCGGCGCCATCCTGGTGATGATATCGCTATTCGTCGGTGAGTTCGCGCAGACCGGCTGGCTGGCCTATCCGCCACTGTCGGGGGCCGACTACAGTCCCGGGGTAGGTGTCGATTACTACATATGGGCGCTGCAGGTGGCTGGCGTCGGAACGCTGTTGTCGGGCATCAACCTCGTCGTGACCATCGTCAAGATGCGCGCTCCGGGCATGACACTGATGAAGATGCCGGTCTTCGTCTGGACCGCGCTCTGCACCAACATTCTGATCGTCGCAATCTTCCCGGTGCTGACCGCAACGCTCGCCCTGCTTTCGCTCGATCGCTACGTCGGCACCAACTTCTTCACGAACGATCTCGGCGGCAACCCGATGATGTACGTGAACCTGATTTGGATCTGGGGACACCCCGAGGTCTACGTGCTGATCCTGCCGGCGTTCGGTGTCTTCTCGGAGATCGTCTCGACTTTCAGTGGAAAGCGGCTCTTCGGCTACACGTCGATGGTCTACGCGACGCTGGTCATCACCATTCTCTCCTACATCGTCTGGCTGCACCACTTCTTCACGATGGGCGCAGGAGCGAGCGTCAACTCGTTCTTCGGCATCACAACGATGATCATCTCGATTCCGACAGGTGCCAAGCTCTTCAACTGGCTGTTCACGATGTATCGCGGACGCATCCGGTTCGAAGTGCCGATGCTGTGGACCATAGGCTTCATGATCACGTTCGTGATCGGCGGCATGACAGGCGTGCTGCTGGCGGTGCCACCGGCCGACTTCGTGTTGCACAACAGCCTGTTCCTGATCGCGCACTTCCACAACGTCATCATCGGCGGCGTGGTGTTCGGCATGTTCGCCGGAATCGTCTACTGGTTCCCGAAGGCGTTCGGCTTCAAGCTCGATCCGTTCTGGGGGAAGGTGTCATTCTGGGGCTGGTTCATCGGCTTCTATCTGGCCTTCATGCCGCTCTACGCGCTCGGGCTCATGGGCGTGACGCGACGGTTGAGCCAGTTCGAGGATACCTCGCTCCACTGGTACTTCATCGTGGCCGGCATCGGATCGCTCTTCATCCTTGGCGGCATCCTGGCGTTCATCATGCAGCTTTACGTGAGCATCCGGGACCGCGAGAGACTTCGCGACACAACGGGCGATCCCTGGAACGGGCGCACGCTCGAATGGGCGACCTCGTCGCCTCCGCCGGACTACAACTTCGCGTTCACGCCCGTCGTGCATGAACTCGACGCATGGTGGGATATGAAATCGCGCGGCTACAAGCGTCCGCTTTCGGGCTTCAAGCCGATCCATATGCCGAAGAACACGGGTACAGGAATCATCCTCGCCGGGCTCAGTGTCGTGCTGGCATTCGCGCTTATCTGGCACATCTGGTGGTTGGTTATCGCCTCGTTCGTGGCGACGCTGGGCGTCAGCATCTGGCACACGTTCGACTACAACCGCGACTACTACATTCCAGCCGACGCGGTCGCCGAGGCGGAGAGCGCGCGAACCAAGTTGCTCGCGGGGCAGGCGATCTGACATGGCACACAACACTTTGAAGGCCGCAGCCGACACCGGCGAGATCTCGTTCCATGTGATCGAAGACGACCACCACGGGGATCACGGGCACGCCTCCGATGGCGGCACCATGCTCGGTTTCTGGATCTACCTGATGAGCGACTGCCTCATCTTCGCGTGCCTGTTCGCGACGCACGCGGTGCTGGGGCGGAACTACGCGGCAGGTCCCTCGCCGGCCGACCTGTTCGATCTCAGACTCATTCTCGTCTCGACGTTCATGCTGCTGTTCTCGTCGATCACTTACGGCTTCGCGATGCTGGAAATGGCGAAGAACAAGCTGCCGCAGACGCTCGCGTGGCTTGGCGTGACGTTCCTGTTCGGCGCCGCGTTCCTCGGCCTCGAACTCTACGAATTCTCGCATATGTTCCACGAAGGCGCGACGCCTCAGCGAAGCGCCTTCCTCTCGTCGTTCTTCACGCTCGTCGGCACGCACGGCCTGCACGTCACGATCGGCCTTCTCTGGATGATCGTGCTCGCGGTGCAAGTCTGGCAGCGCGGCCTGATCCCGGAGAACCGACGTCGCCTGATGTGCCTCAGCATGTTCTGGCACTTCCTCGACGTGATCTGGATCGGTGTATTTTCCTTCGTCTATCTGATGGGTGTTCTGCCATGAGCTCTGCTCCAAACGCGTCTCACGCTTCCGCGCATGGGGCAGACGGCCATGACGGCGGCGCGCACGGATCGCTGCGCAGCTATGTGATCGGGTTTCTGCTTTCCGTCGTTCTCACCGTCATCCCGTTCTGGCTGGTGATGGCGAACGTGTTCGACAACTCGCTGGTTACGGCCATCCTCATTCTCGAACTCGGCGTGGTGCAGATCTTCGTTCACATGTACTACTTCCTGCACATGAACAGCTCGTCGGAAGGCGGCTGGAACATGATGGCGCTGATCTTTACCGTCGTCATCGTGCTCATCGCCCTGATCGGCTCGATGTGGGTCATGCACCACCTAAATACCCACATGATGCCGATGTCTCCGGAACACATGCGCCACGCGCCGTAGTCGTCTTGCGGATCGCGTGGACACCGCGGGGTTATCCGCCTATGGCAGACACCGATCATGAGAGAGGAAGCGAGGCGCCGCGGCGCTCGCTTCCGGCGCGCCTTGCGATCCTGGGGCTGCTGGCCGCCGCAACAGCGGCTTTTACGGCGCTCGGCGTCTGGCAGGTCCAGCGACTTTTCTGGAAGGCTGACCTAATCGCGCGGGTCGATGCCCGCGTCTCGGCGGCACCGGTGTCTCTCCCCGGCCCGCAACGCTGGCCGCATATCAATCCCGCCGACGATGAATATACGCGCGTCTCGGTTTCCGGTCGTTTCCTAAACGACAAAGAAGCTCATGTCGTCGCCTCGACAGAAATCGGGCCTGGCTATTGGGTTTTGACGCCGCTTGCGCTCTCGGATGGCACCGCCGTGCTCGTCAATCGCGGCTTCGTGACCAGCGAGAAGCGCGATCCGGCGAATCGCGTTGCAGGGCAAATCGCTGGCGACACGACCGTGACCGGGCTCTTGCGGATCTCGGAGGACAGCAGCTGGATCCTGCGCAAAAACGATCCTGCCGCTGACCGCTGGTATCGCCGCGCACCGGCCGAGATCGCTCAAGCTCGCGGACTTCCGACTATCGCGCCGTTCTTCATCGATGCCGACGCCAAGCCTAACACCGGCGGCTGGCCGCAAGGCGGGCTTACCCGCGTCCGGTTCTCCAACAACCACCTTGTCTATGTGGTAACGTGGTTCGCGCTTGCGCTTCTGGCCGCAGGTGCCTGCGTTTACATCGTCCGCTCGGAATTCGGCGATGGGCAGCCCAAGCGCCGCAACGAATAAAACGGCGGCCCCACGTTTCCGAAGAAGGTGGAGCCGCCGCAGGGTCATTCGGCGAGCGCGCCGAATTTTCCGGATTGGAAATCGAGCATCGCCTGCTTGATCTCGCCCACGGTGTTCATGACGAACGGACCATGCGCGACGACCGGCTCACGGATCGGCTCGCCCGAGAGGATCAACAGCTTGGCCTCGCCATTGGCCTCGACGGTGATCGGGCCGCCCTCACGGGCGAGGAGCACCAGCTCTGCCTCCCGCGCGATCTGAGCGCCGTTGATCTCGACCGTGCCGGCCAGCACGACCACGGCCAGCGTGTGGCCTTCCGGAACGCTCAGCTCGGCCGTGCCGCGTGCGTTGAGCCGCATATCCCAGATGTCCATCGGCGTGAAGGTCCTGGCCGGACCTTTGCGCCCTTCGAACTCGCCCGCGATCACACGCACCTTGCCCGCACCATTCGCCAACTCGACGACAGGAATGTCCGCATCGAGGAGCGTCTGGTAGCCCGGGGGCTCCTTCTTATCCTTGCCCGGCAGATTGACCCAGAGCTGCACCATCTCCAGCGTGCCGCCTTTTGCCGTAAACGCCTTCGAGTGAAACTCCTCGTGGAGAATGCCGGATGCGGCCGTCATCCACTGCACGTCGCCGGGGCCGATCAGCCCGCCCGCGCCGGTCGAATCCCGGTGCTCGACTTCGCCTTCGTAGACGATGGTCACGGTCTCGAAGCCACGATGGGGATGCTGGCCGACGCCACGCGGTGTTGTCGCCGGCTCAAAACGCGCCGGACCAGCGTAGTCGAGCATCAGGAACGGGCTCACGTGCTCGCCGTGGCTGGCATGAGAAAACAGTGAGCGGACCGGAAAGCCGTCGCCGACCCAATGGCCGCGGGGCGCTCCGTAGGTTCCGAGGATCTTGCGCATGGAGATCTCCTTCCAGGCCTTAGTTCAGAGGGTGGGCCATTTGAGGCCCGCGTTGACCATGGAGATGCTCTCAGGACGATGCTTCGGGTAGATGGCAAATATTGACCTCTTCGTCTCATTTATAGGACGATATAGCCATGCAGGACCTCAACGACCTCTATTTCTTCGTCCAAGTGGTGGACCATGGCGGCTTCGCGGCTGCCGCGCGCGAACTGGGCGTGCCGAAGTCACGGCTGAGCCGCCGCATCATCCTGCTCGAGGAGCGTCTCGGCGTACGGCTCATCCAGCGATCCACCCGCCGTTTCGCGGTGACCGAGATCGGCCAAGAATACTATCGGCACTGCGTGGCGATGCTGGTGGAAGCGAAGGCGGCTGAAGAGGTGATCGAGCGCTCGCGCGCCGAGCCGCAGGGAACCGTACGCCTTAGCTGTCCGCCGGCGCTGCTCTGCTTCCAGGTCGGCGACATGCTGGCCCGTTTCATGGCCGATCATCCGCGCGTGACGGTTCATCTCGAAAGCACGAGCCGCAAGGTGGACGTTATCGCCGAAGGCTTAGATCTCGCGATCCGCGTTCGGTTTCCGCCGCTGGAAGAGAGCGACCTCATCATGCGGGTGCTGGCGCCAAGCACGCAGCGCCTCGTCGCGAGCCCGACCTTGCTGTCAGGACTATCAGGCCCGATCGTTCCGGCCGATCTTGCGACGCTACCGAGCATCGACTTCGCGCCCGCCCATCGCGAGAGTCAGTGGTGCCTCGAAGGCCCCGACGGCGCAACCGCGCTCGTCGCCCATCATCCGCGGCTCATCACCGACGACATGATCCAGATGCGGCTTGCGGCTTTGCGCGGAGTGGGCGTCGTGCAGCTTCCGGCGATGATGGTGCAGCAGGACCTCGAAACCGGTACGCTGTTGGACGTGCTTCCGGACTGGGCGCCTCGAAGCGGTATCGTGCATGTCGTGTTCCCCTCACGCAGAGGGTTGATGCCGGCGGTGCGCGCGTTGATCGATTTTCTGGCCGAGGAATTCGACGCGATCGCGAAGCCGTAACATCAAAGCATTGTTGAGGTTTTTCGCCGGAGCGATGGTCCTAGGGTTGTTCTGGCGAAGTGATCTATAATAAACTATCTTTCCTCTCAGTTCACTCCATGCGGGACTGGACGATCGAAAACTGCGACAGGGAAGCAAAAAATGTCAGAGATATGGTTTCGGGCCGGCGAAGCGACCGTGCTGGCGTCTGAAGGACAAGTCACGGATGCGATGCCCGAGATTCTGATCGGTTCCGTGCGCGGCCCCGTCGGCCACGCGTTTGCCTCCATGATGGGCCAGTCGGCCGGCCATACGCGCATGTTCGTCATTCGCGACCTGAACCAGATGGTGCGTCCGCCCGCCATCATGACGAGCAAGGTCACGATCCCGAACGCTGCCTATGTCGATCTGCTCGGCGGTGTCGTGCAGGCCGCGTTCGGCGACGCCATCGTCGATTCGATCTCTGAAGGCACCCTGCCCAAGGATGGCCTCGACGACCTCTGCATGATCATCACCGTGTGGCTCGACCCGCGGTGCCCGGAGGATCCGAACCTCGACAAGAAGGATCTCTATCGCACGAACTACGAGGCGCTGAAGATCGCGATCGGGCGGGCCATGAAGGGCGAGCCGACGACGAAGGAGCTGATCGCCAACCGCAAGACCATCAAGCACTACGCGCTCGACGGTGTCATCGACTACTGAGGCGTTGGCGGCTCAAGCAAACGGCGTTCCGAGACAAGGCTCTCGGGACGCCGTATTTTTTTGCGCGTCTCTTGCTGCGCAACGGGATCACGGCATCCGGTCAATCCCGAAGCGGACTCGCTCCAGCATAGTTTTTCAAATAATCAGCCGCTCGGGATCGTAGCTCATTCCGAAGCGAATGAGGCGTTCGATCAGCTCCGGGTATTCGATACCCGCCGCCTCCGCCGCACTCGCGAAGTCCTCGTCGGACGCAATCTGCGGATTGGGATTGGCTTCGAGGAGGTAAGCTTCCTCGTCATTGGTGACGCGAAAGTCCAGACGCGCATAGCCGCTGAGGCCAAGCAGCCGATAAATGTCGCGCGACAGCTTCTGCAATTTGGCCGAGAGCTTTTCGCTAATCTCGGCCGGGCCTGTCATGATGCCGACCTGATCCTGATAGTCCGGATCCCATTTGCCGCGGCCCGTCGCGATCAAGGGCGATCCCGCCGGCCGGTTTTCCACGAAGAACTCCCAAGGCGGCAGCACGGTCACGCGCTCGTTGCCCATCATGCTGACGTAGATTTCCCGGCCTTCGATATACTCCTCGGCGAGCGCCGCCGACGTTGCCGTGCGGTGGATGAACTCCACACGCTCCATCAGCTTGACGTCGTCGCGCACGATCGAAGCGCCCGAGATGCCGATGGAGCCCTCCTCGGTCAGCGACTTGACGAAGAGTGGAAAATCCAAGGTGCTGGGCCGCTTCGTGGTGCGCTTCATGGGGAAGATGGCGAACTCCGGCACCTTCATTCCATCATAGGCGAGGATTTTCTTGGTCAGAGCCTTGTCGCGCGCGATCGTGAGGCCACGCGGGTTGCAGCCCGTGTAGGGCTGGCGAAGCATCTCCAGGAAGCTGACGACGTGCTGATCGAAGTGCCCGACGTGGTTGAACTCCTCGGCCAGATTGAAAACGATATCCGGCTTGTGAGCTTCGATCGCATCGGTAATCACGGAGAGTTCGTTCGAGATTCCAACCGGGATCAGCGTATGGCCGAGGGCCTCGATGGCGTTCTTGACGTCGTACTCGGTCTTTCGCAGGTTGCGCTCAATGCCGGTGAGCTCCGCAAGATCTCCGTTCGGCAGTAACCGCTCGTCTGCAAGAAGGACGACCGTCAGTTTTTTCTTTGTTTTTTTTATTGCGGTCATAGTGGCAGTCTCGGGCTGTTGCGGATGATCGAGACGGTCGCTCGCGAAACGAGCCGCGATACTCTCTTTACCGTTTCCGCCTTTGGACGCGCTTGCTTCAGTTTCAATATGCGCGCTCGATGCACGAGCTGCCGCAACACCTGATCGACGACGTAGGCCGGCACGCCAAGCGGCTTCGCCGTGCGCCGCCGCAGGCGCGTCCTATACTCTGTCAGCAGAGTCGCCGCAGACATGTGGCCCCGACCGCGACCTCCCGAGCCGTTCGCCTCGAAGATGCGCTGCAGCGAGCCATCGAACTCGTCTTCAGCATCGATCGCGTAGAACTCGCGCTTCTCTTCGTAGTGTTGGGCGAGTGTTCGCGTGGAGTCGCGCAGCTCGTTCGCAACGCGTCTCGGCTTGATCTCGGGCTCGACGTTGCGGAGATCGTGCATCCACGCGTCGACCGCGCTCAATTTCTCATAAGCCGGCCAGTCTCGGTACTTTCGACGCCAGCCGTTTTTTGACGTCAGCCACACGGCGAAGGTCTCCGCAAAATCCTCGACCGGATGCGATTGCGCGTACCAGGCATTGAGATGCTGCACGAAATCGCGGCTGTCCGGGTCCGCAACGTAGTCTTTCGGATAGGCGCGTTGCGGAGAACCGAACACCTTGCGGTATTCACGCATCTTGCGGAGCTGGAACGCCTCATCCACGGCATGTCCGGTTTCATGCCGCACAATGCACAGCGCTTCATCCAGGGATACGCCTTCAGCTTCCAGCATCATCTTGCGCTCGAGGCGGATCAACCGCGGATGGAGCAGATAGAACGGGACAGCGAATCCAACGACCTCGTCGGGATTGTACCATTGTTCGGAGATCCAGAGAGTCGGCCGGAAGCGAATGTCGCGCGCCACGAGTTCATCGAACACCGAGTGTGCACGCTGCTCGATCACGGAGCCCTTGAGACGGAGCGGCAGATCGCAGAACCGCAGACGCAGCAGTTCGCTATCTGGCAGCTGATCTAGGCGCGACGCTCGTATGGTCATGTTGCTCCAGAAGGTGGCTCCGGCCGCCAGGACGGCCAACTACTGCGAATCCTTGGAATCGTTTAGACCACGAACACATACCTGCAACACAAAAAATATGGTACCCTTGGGTTAAATTTTCTATCTTTTCCAATGAATTAGCCTTTACAAATCGAGCCCTGAGGCGATCCGAGCAGGCACGCGCCGGAGACGAGGCTCCTCGTCTCCCCTCGAGAGCAGAAGCCGATCGAAGTCGCCCTACAGGTCCGCAAACCCCTCATGGGCGGGCATAGCCGGGGATCCCCGCGTGGGCGCGCGAGTATCTCAGCCGCGCGCCATCGTTTTGGCCTATCAGAAAGCTGCTCGCCAAAAAACGTAGACACCGACGGTGGCGACTCCAATCGCGAAGATTTTCGACAGTGCCTGTCTGCTTCCGGAAAGCCGCGTCCCGGCGCAGCGACCGGCAATGCCCCCGACGATACCGCCGGCTATGAAAAAGGCGACCAATGCCCAGTCGACCATGCCCGATAGAGCATAGTTGCCTGCCGTCGTTAACCCGAACGCGGTCACCGACACCAATGACGACCCGATGGCATAAATCATCGGCATACCGGTTGCAGCCAAGAGGCCGGGCACCACTAGGAAGCCACCCCCAATACCGAAAAAGCCGGACAAGGCCCCTACGGCGGCGCCGTATCCGAGAAGCAACGGAGCCAGATGGGGCGCCGAATCTCGCGTCAGCCGCACGTTGATGTCGCCGTCCTCGCCGCCCTTGAACAACATCAGCATCGCGATGACAACCATGAGGAGTCCGAAGAGAGCCAGCAGCTTCTCTCCATCGAATGACTTGCCCAAGGTCGAGCCGACTGCCGCTCCGGCGACGCCTGCCATCGCGAACACGAGGGCGCACCGCCATTTCACATTTCCTGCACGCGCATGACCGACGAGATTGACGAACGCGCTGAGCGCAACCGCGACGGCACTGGTGCCAATAGCGACATGGGGAGATTGGACACCGACGATGTAGACCAACAGGGGCACGGCGAGGATGGACCCTCCGCCGCCGATGAGGCCGAGCATGAACCCAACCAATGCGCCCGAGCCCGTGGCCAGCAGATCCTGAAGGAGCATCAGGCCATGACCTTCGGTTTCGCCATCCACTCGCGACCCTTGAGCATGGCCTTCCAGTAGATCGGCGGCAGAATGCGCTCTTTGAGTATCCAGGCCGCGCGGGACGGCCTGGTGCCGTCGATCACGAATGACGGGAACGATGGCGCGACCTTGCCGCCGTAGGTGAATTCAGCCAGCACGATCTTGCCGCGTTCCACCGTTAGCGGGCACGAGCCATAGCCGTCGTAGGCACATTCAGCCGGTCTCAGTCCCTTGTCGAACAGCACGTTTTCCGCAACGACAGGCGCCTGCTTCCTCGCTGCGGCTGCGGTTTTTGCGTTGGGTGAATTGGTGGCGTCGCCTAATCCGAAAACGTTCGCGTAGCGCTTGTGGCGCAAAGTCGCCGGATCGACATCGATCCATCCTGCAGCATCGGCTAGAGCGCTGCTGCGGATGATGTCGGGGGCGACCTGCGGCGGCGAGACGTGGATCATGTCGAAGCGGGCTTCGACCATTTCGGAGTGCCCGTCTGCACTGGTTTTCTTGAAGTGAGCCGTCCTGCCGGGACCGTCGATCGCGACTAGGTTATGCGTGAACTTGAGGGCGACACGGTAGCGCTCGATATATTCCATCAGCGCCGGCACGTAGTCCGGCACACCAAATAGCACGCCGCCGGCGTTGTAAAACTCGATGTCGATATCGCCGAGCACGCCGGTCCGGCGCCAATGATCGGCCGAAAGGTACATCGCCTTCTGAGGGGCGCCGGCGCATTTGATCGGCATCGGCGGCTGCGTGAACAGCGCGCGGCCCGACTTGAGCGAGCGAACCAGTTCCCAGGTGTATGGAGCGAGGTCGTATCGATAATTCGAGGTTACGCCGTTCTTGCCGAGTGTTTCGGATAGGCCGTCGATAGCGCTCCAGTTCAGCTTGATGCCCGGACATACGATCAGGTGCTCGTAGCGGATGGCGCGGCAGCCCTCGATGACGACCGAATTCTTCTCCGGTTCGAAGCCAGCCACGGCGGCTTTGATCCATGTCACACGGCGAGGTAGAACAGCGCCCATTTCCTTTGCGGTGTCGGCTGCTCTGAATATGCCGCCACCGACCATTGTCCATCCGGGCTGATAGTAGTGTGTTTCGGAGGGGTCGATGATGGCGATGTCGAGATCGTGTCTGCGCCTCAGCAAACTGGCCGCGACGGCTGCACCAGCGGCGCCGCCACCGACGATCACGATATCGTGGCTCGCTGTGGGTTTGTCCGCCGAAACTTCTCCGCCCGCTGCAACGCGGCTCATCACGCCTGTGACGTCGAAGCCGGCGTTCCGCGCGATTTGAACAATTTCTCCAGATGGGCGCTCGCGGGCCTCCGTCAACGCCCACAAAGTCGCCGACCGTGTTCCGCTCCGGCAGTATGCAAGGCTCGGCTTCGGCAGCTCCTCCAGTGTGGCCCTGAAGGCGGCGGCGTCCTCATCCGAGACCTTGCCGGACATCACCGGTAGGTAGCGGGCCATCAGACCCGCTGATGACGCGGCTTTTTCAATCTCTGCAAACAGGGGCTGATCGGCGCCTTCGCCGTCGGGGCGATTGCAGACGATCGACTTGAAACCTGCGGCCGCAATCCCAGCGATCTCGGCGGGCGTGATCTGCGCTGATACGGAAAGCTTGGATGTAAGTTGCTTGAGTTGCATCAATTGCTCTCCGGCTCTGAAAGAAATTTCTGGGACATTATAGCTCGTTGATCGGCACCTTCAGATGCCGCTTACCGGCTTCGTCGGGTTCCGGAAGATTTCCGCCACGGATGTTAACCTGGATGGATGGGATGATGAGCTTCGGTAGCGCCAGCGTGGCATCGCGTGCCTCGCGCATCTCCACAAACTGATCCTCGCTTACGCCGTCCCTGACATGGATGTTGTTCTCGCGTTCTTCCGCGACCGTGGTCTCCCACTTGATCTCGCGCCCGCCTGGCGCATAGTCGTGGCACATAAAGAGCCGCGTTTCCGGCGGCAGCTCAAGCACGCGCTTGATCGACCTGAAGAGAACCCGCGCATCGCCGCCCGGAAAATCCGCACGTGCCGTGCCGCCGTCAGGCATGAACAGCGTGTCGCCGACGAATGCAGCATTGCCGATGACGTGCGTCATGCAGGCCGGCGTGTGGCCGGGTGTCAGCATGGCGAATGCGGTCATGCCGCCGATCCGATAGGTATCTCCGTCCTTGAAGAGCCGGTCGAACTGGCTGCCGTCGCGCTGAAACTCTGTGCCCTCGTTGAAGATCTTGCCGAAGACGTCCTGCACGATCTTGATGTTCTCTCCGATGCCGAGCTTGCCCCCCAGTTTTCCTTGGATGTAGGGCGCGGCGGACAGGTGATCGGCGTGGGCGTGGGTTTCGATCAGCCATTCGACTTTCAAACCGCGCTCTTTGACGAATGCGATGATCTTGTCGGCGGATTCGTAACTGATGCGGCCAGCCGCATAGTCGATGTCCATCACGCTATCGACGACGGCGCAGGCGTTCGACTTCGGGTCTTTCACGACGTAGCTGACGGTGTTCGTCTGCTCGTCAAAGAATGCCGTGACTTCGGGCTTGACCGAGAGATCGACGGGGTGGGGGATACTGGTCATGTCTTCTCTCCTGGACCTATGGGGTGGCTTACCGCGCGTTTTTCAGAGCCGGCGCAGTACGATTGGCAGTGAGTTGGCGGGCCAGCGCCATGCCCGCGAGCATGGCGACGACGAAGATGACCGCCGGATTTGCTCCGAGTGCGAGGGCGACAACGGCAGAACCAGGACAGAACCCTACAAGGCCCCACCCAATTCCGAAGATCGCCGAGCCGGCCAATAGGCGTGCGTCGACAGCAGTGGCCGGAGGGATTTGGAACGCTTTGTCGAAGATCGGCGTTCCACGCGCGAATGCTATGCGATAGCCGACGCCGGTCACGAGCACCGCTGCCGCCATGGTGAGTAGAAGGCTCGGGTCCCATGCTCCGGCGACATCCAAGAAGCTTTGGACCTTGGCGGGGTTCACGAGACCGGAGACGCAAAGACCCAGTCCGAAGAGAAGGCCCGAAACAAAAGTTACCGCGACCTGCATGATCAGCCTCCCATGATGTGACGTACTGCGAAGACGGTGATCAAAGCCGTCGTCACGAAGACGGGCGTTGCAACGAGCGACCGCGCCGAAAGGCGAGCTGTGCCGCACACCCCGTGGCCGCTGGTGCAGCCGCCGCCCAGCACAGCGCCAAATCCGACGAGGAGGCCGGCTGCGATGAGAAGAGGGATATTCGCGGTTACGTCCAATGTAAGGGGAATGTCGCCCACGGCACTATAGAGCAACGGAGCCGAGAGCAGCCCGAGAATGAAGGCGAGCCGAACCGGCATCTGCCGGTCCTCGTAGGGCGGAAGCAGCCGGGATAGAAAGCCACTCACTCCGGCAATGCGGCCTGTCGTAAGCATCAGGAGCATTGCGGCAAAGCCAATCAATGCGCCTCCAGCAACGGCGGAAACTGGCGTGAAAGTGCTCATCTGTTTCGGACCTTAAAGCGAGATCCAGTGCGCCACGCCGATGGCAACGGCACCCCAGACCATCATGTTGATAAAGGACCGCAGGATTTGTCGGTGATCGCTGTCGGGCGGTACGCCGGCAATGTTGCAGACCACATCGCCGGGAAAGAGAAACAGTGAAAGCATCGGCGTACTCTCCTGCTAGCGGCAGCGTTCAGAGCCGCAGGTGCGGATGCCCGCGACGCTATAGGCCGGGCAGAAGCGCGCCAGCCCGGTGATGAGTGGAATGAGACCTAGAAGTCCCCACAGCGACTTGGGCCCAACGAAGACAAGTGCAAGCAGGCCAACGCCGAGGACGATGCGGGCGTAGCGATCGACAGTACCGATATTTGGGGTCATAAGAGCCTCCAGATTGGTTCTGGGGGATCTGTAAAGGCTATTCCTGGCAGGGTCTGTGACCTAGTCACAGAGGCAGATCAGGGGGCAGCGGCGAGCTGACGCAGCGCGTCGGGACACGCGATGTCGATTGAGCCCCGCGATGTCGCGATCCAACCGCGCCGCTGGAACTCAGTGAGCTGCCGGCTTATCACCTCGCGGGCTGTGCCAAGCTCGGAAGCCAACTGCTGGTGGGTCAACTCAAGATGACCGGAGGTGCCGCCGAGTTCCAGAAGACGCTGTGCGAGACGGACGTCGATGCGCTCGAAAGCGACTTCTTCAATGATGCGAAACAGATTGGTGACGCGAACGCTGAAGGCCGTGAAGACAAATTTGCGGAACGTTGCGGATTTGGCGATCAAGTCGTCGAATGTCGCGCGGGGTATGGCAACGGCCTTTACGTCTGTCTCGGCGATCCCTTCTGCTTGATATTCCTCGTATCCCATCAGGCACGCCGTCGTGAGCGCGCAGCTTTCTCCGGCCGAGACGCGGTAGAGAACGATCTCCCTGCCGGCGTCCGAAACCTGCTGCACCCGCACTGTTCCTTCAATCAAGAGAAGGTAAGCTTCGGGGGCTTGGCCAGGGCCGAAGATGCGTGTTCCTCCCGGCAAGCTCACGAGCTTACTGGTTTCGATGAGTGGCTTTGCGATCGCCGACTCAAGCTTGCTGAGGCCGGGAAAGTGTTGCGTCCAATCGGAGGTCATTGCTCGGTCCAACGGATGGGAGAGAAAATACGGCGCAAATGTCTGGTTCGGTTGAGGCAGAACAACGCTCAAGCCCTAACGGCGCAAACCTTATAACTCATTGAATATATTGGTGCGGACGGTGGGACTCGAACCCACACGACGTTGCCGTCTCAGGATTTTAAGCCGATCCAGGCCATTTCGCGGGTGCACGCAGAGTTACGTAAGTCTTTGATTTTCCGGAGTCCGATTACTCAGCATACATCTTGAAAGCGTCGTGTTTCGTACCAAAGTGGTCGCTAATTGGTCGCTAATTTTGATCAACGGAGACCGCTCGTGGCTGCCGCTGTTCTTCTTTCGAAGCGCTTGGTCGATGCACTTCAACCAGGCGAGACTCTGTTCGACAAGACCGTAAAGGGCTTCGCCGTTCGGTGCCAGACGCGGCATCCAGTTTACATGCTGAAAGCGCGCATCAACGGTCGACAGAGATGGATCACCATTGGCCGGCACGGCGCGCCATGGACGGTGGAAAAGGCCCGCAAAGAAGCACAGCGCTTGTGGGGGCAAATTCACTCCGGCGTGAATATCGTTGCAGTGCGCGAGGCGAAACGCAATCAGCCGACGATCGAAGAACTCTGCGAGCGCTTTCTTGAGGAGCACTCGCGCCAGCACAACAAGCCCGCGACCGTGCTTGGCTATGAGCGCAACAATCGCAACCACATCATTCCCCTACTCGGCGGCCGCACGGTTGCGGAGATCACGCGCACGGACATCGAAGAGTTCAAGCGCAAGATCCGCGATGGGATCACGTCAAAGCGCACCAAGCGTCGGCGCGAGGGCGGCACAGGCGGCCTCGATGTCAGAGGTGGTCCAGGAGCTGCCAACAGAACGCTCGGTCAGCTGTCGAAGATGTTCAATCTCGCCGAGGTCTGGGGTTGGCGACCTGAGAACAGCAATCCCGTGCGAAAGGTCATTCGCTACAAGGAGAGGAAGCTCGAGCGCTTTCTTTCTACCGAAGAGCTCTTGCGTGTCGGACAGGTCCTCGTCGACTTCGAAGCCATGGGTGCGATCATGCCATCGGCGATGGCGTGTATCCGGTTGCTCATCTTCACCGGTGCACGGCTGGGAGAAATCTTGACTCTGCAGTGGGCACACGTCGATCTTGAGCGACGCCTGCTTCTCTTGCCCGACAGCAAGACCGGCCAGAAACCGATCGTTCTCAATCAGCAGGCCATTGAAGTTCTGAAATCCATTCCTCGCGTTGCCAATTGCCCATGGGTCATTACTGGGCATCTGGAGGGAGAGCATCTCAAGGCCTTGCAGCCTGCTTGGGATAAGGTCCGGCGCGCCGCGGACATCCCGGATGTAAGGATCCACGATCTGCGCCATTCGTTTGCCAGTTTCGCCGTCATGAGCGGCGGCACGCTGCCAGTGATTGGGAAGCTTCTCGGCCACAACACCCCAATCACGACGGCAAGGTATGCTCACCTCTCCAATGATCCGGTGAGCCATCTCGCCGAGATCACCGGAACCACTCTCGCAAACGCAATGACCTCCGGCAAGGTGCCCGGAGACACGGACGTGGAACAGCAGAAAGCCGCGGACACTTTCGAGATCCTGAAGGGCAAATTCGCGGAGCTATTGGCCGATATGGATAAGCTCTCGAGGACTTCGTAAGGGCGTCGAGGCCGTTGCAGGTTCGGCCCGTCAAGCAACGGCGCTATTTCTCGGCCGGGATCATTACTGCCGATTGCCCCGAGACCCTCGATCTCCTCCAGTTTTGGGTAGAACCCGTGACCCCAGAGAGGAGACGGACGATGCATAAAGGCAGCTAGCGAAGAACAGATCATTGGGCCCTGACGACCGGCGCAGACAGCGACGCAAGTGTATATTACTATAAACCTATGAAATTATTTACATTACCAGACTCAAAGATGATACGGCTCTAATATCTGGTAATTTCTTTGTTATCAATATGATACCGATCTAATTAGACTGACGATCGATCAACGCGTCTTCTTTTCCGTTTTGGCAGTGATGCGAACCAGTTCCTTGGCCTCCTTTACGAGTTCGATCGGGAGCGCCGAGAGCGCCTTGGCTTCGAACGGCAGAGCAAGGTAATCCCGCGCGACCCGAGCCACTGCCTTGGCCTGTTCGATGTCACGATCTCGCTTGAGCGCATCGCGATCAGGCCGATGTCCGATCCAATATTTGTGAAGCGCGAAGGCGCGTGGATCGATGCAGCTCATCCAGAGCGGGCGGCCATCAGTTCCCATAATCACCTGCTCGAACTTGGGCGCGTTGATCAGCCACTGAAGTCCGATGATCGCCGCCGCCTCGAGATCCTCATCCGTTTCGCCGAGTTTCTTGACCGCTGATTTGATCTCATCGCTCTCGAGAGGGCGGATCAAATCCACGAAGTAGCCCTCGTCGTTGACAGCGCGGAAGCTGTTACGCTGCACAGCAAAGCTTTTATCCACGCGCCTCAGAAGACCGAGAACCCCCTGCTCGCGCACATCTACCAGGGCCAGGCTCAGCTTGCGGCGCGCGTCCCAGAGCAGATCGATATCGCCTGTTGCCGTGAGCCCCGTATCGAAGACGACGCCGGACGCCGCCTCATAGGCATAGAGCGCATGCGTGCCGACGACAAACAGCTGCGTGCCGAGAAGGCCTTCTGCATCGAGCTTGCGCAAAATGCGCGCACCAAGCTCCGGCATGCGGCCGAGTCCGGCCGCTCTATTCATGGGAGCCATCTCGTTCAGCCGCTTATCCAAGGACGTGACGCGCCGCTTGAGACGCGTCCGCTGGTCCGTGTAATCGTCCTTGATTCGCTCCGTCTCTTGCGAGCGCACGCCCATCGAGTGCTCGACATTGCCGAAGATCCGATAGAGATATTCTCGGCCTTTGATCTTCCGCCAGCGCATCGAGCCGCGGTAGCTGTGACGGAACTCCCGATCCGCTTCGCGCCACGCCTGGAAGACCTGCGTCGCATCGATCAAGCGACGCCTTTGATCCCCGTCGAGCTCCCTGAACTTCATATCCAAATTCCAACTAACATATTGATATTTATTATGTTACCAGATCTTTCGTGCCTATGCAAGCAACTCTGGTAATCTATGTTTTTTCAATTACTTACATGTGTTTCGACGCGATCTCGCTGATCTTTGGAGGCTATGACGGCTGCATCGTGGGGAGCTAAGGGTAATCCCACAAGCCGTTGAAGACGATCGCAGAGACGGTTGCTCGCTTGCGGCAGGATCTGCCGCCGGAGACGGCGCTGATCGGGTTTTGCGGTGCGCCGTGGACGGTCGCGACCTACATGGCCCAGGGGCAAGGCTCGCCCGACCAGGCCGAGGCGCGGCTACGGTCGCCTGTCCGAATGCTTCAGGGCCGAAGCGAACTCGGTCTCGCTGACCGTCTTCCTTCGCTTCATGACTGCGTTCTTAATCGCGTCAACACAGATGCGCTCAATATCTGCGAAGGACAGGCCTACCAAACGCGGGGCCTGATCTTCGAGCGGGAAATTTGCCTGAAAATTTTTGAACTTGAGGTGAAGCATGTCCGCGACTTGTTCGCGATCCGGCAGATCAAGCGGCACGACGTCATCAAACCGACGCCAGATGGCGGGGTCCAGCGACTGCTGCAAATTTGTTGCCGCCAGCAAAAGCCCGCGGGGCCGATGGCGGTCGAGCATCAGGAGGAGCGAGTTGACAACACGCCTGAGCTCATTGTGTTCGTTCGAGTCGTTGCGCGCACGCGCTAACGCATCGAATTCATCGATGAACAACACACAAGGATTGTGCCCGGCAAACTCAAAAAGCCGGCGAAGGTTCGTAGCGGTCTGACCGAGAAGCGAGCCGATAATGACATCAATCTTGACGATGTAGAGCGGAAGACCCAACTCGCGCGCAAGGACCTCAGCAGTTAAGGTCTTCCCGCAACCCGGCGGCCCATGAAGCAGAATCTTTGAGCGGACCGGCAAGCGATGACGGCGCAGTTCGTCAGCTCGTTTCTGTTCTTCCACGATGCGATCAATCGCAGCGCGCGCGTCCGGCAATAGGACGAGGTCCTTGAGGCCGCGCTCCGGCTCAACGATTTCGACAAGGTCGGACGTTGTGTCATAACGCGAGGACAACGCGGTTAGGGGACGCTGTTGTTCGGCGTTCTGAACAGTCGCATCGAGGACGCGCTTAAGGGACGAGGCCAGGGGCGTGTGCCCTTTGCGCTGCTCGTCCTCAATGATCGTAAGTGCAGCAGCCCTGAATTCGTGGGGGCGTCCGTAGCTTGCGATCAGGCGCTTGATTTGTTCGGCTTTCGCCACGGCGTGTCTTCCAGTCCCAGCCCGAAGTATTGCAACGATTCGGCCGGGATAACGTCACCGATCCACCACAACTATAGCGCACGCTGCACTGCCCAACTTGTACGTCAAAGTGAGCGAAGTGCCAAAACAGCACCCTCACCGGCCAAATCTTCCGCGCAGTAGCTTGCGGCATTACCATCTGCGAAATTTGGGTAATACTGGGCTACACCAGCCGACGTCCGCTATCTCGCCATATGCACACGCGCTGAAGACATTGGTCACTTGTCTATAACATCTCTGCTGCCACGTCTGCTTTCGCGAATGCAGCCCAGCCTGTCCGCAGAAGACGATAGGAGCAGAAACCGCGCGGCGGAAACTCTGTGGCGTTACACGTAAATGATGCTGTGCGCTTACACGTAAATAATGCTGAACATCGTTCTGTATGCGCGGACTCGCTCCCTTTTCCGAGACGTTGGCGCAGAATCTTTCTGCCATGAGGGAGATAGAGCGCAGATCAGAAGGCCGGCATCCGCATTCCCTCGCCTGCTCTGGTCGCAGAGCACGTGTCGCTTCAGAGAGTACATTTGCTCTCTCAAAGAACGCATATGCACTTTCGACAGGATATGACGCTCGCTCACGAAACCAGCACTGCAACCATAAATGAAATATGCATCGCATTTTCCGCCTCGATAAACCGCTAACCCTGCATCATCTTTTTGGCTACGCAGAAACGTTGGTCAGGGATAAACAAACATGCCGATTTCCATCGACCTCAAAACCGAGCGCTTTATTCGCACGACGCAGATCGAGCACCGCGTTGTCTTTTCACTTATGCATGTCCGCCGGCTGGAAAAGGATGGGCTGTTCCCAAAACGCATGTCGCTCAGCGGACGAGCTGTTGGCTGGTCCCTGATGGATATCTTGCAGTGGATGCAAGACAAGCTCGATGAGCGCCCTGCCGGATGGAATCTCGCTCGAACAATCATTCATCAGGGTGACAGGTTCGTCAGCGCAAAAGAGGCTTGTTCAATGGTGGGGCTCAGCAAGCATCAGATTGATCGGCTTGAATCGCAGGGTGCGTTTCCCCGCCGTGCGCAGATTGGGGGGAAACGCGTTGCCTGGCTTGAGCGCGAGGTACAGAACTGGATCGATGAAGTGAAGATCAGGTCGATCATTCACTTCGACGAACTGTTGGCTTCGTAGACAGGAACCAACCAGCGCAATGCGCTAGCCGCCGGCGCCAACGCCGGCGGTTTTTCTGTTTCTAAGATGTCGACCTAACTACGTGTCCCGCCAGTGAATTATCGGCCGCATGTCACCTCGTGAGCGAACTTACGACCCCCCAGTCCCCCAGACTGGTGCGCAGCATGTTGCCTACCGAGCGAACTTCTGACCGCTTGCATGCCATGCAAGTGGTCGATGTCTCCTGATGCCATGAGCGGGCAATATGTGGCCTCTGAGACGAACTCCCGACTTCCTGCTCCCAAAGCAGGTGATCAACACCATATTGCTTCGAGAGAGAACATAAGACCATCAGCTTGGGAAGCTGATGTTCTATCACCTGTTGTCTCCCAAGGTGACATTTTACCCACGTATTCAGCTTGGAAGACTGCTGCTCTACTGTTGTCACCCGACGAGGCGATATCCGTCCTTCAGATCGGAAATCCGGTGCTCAGGCAGGCGACATATTGCCGACACGGGATTTCTGGACCAAGATGGTAAGTTAGCTCCACCGCTCGGGCATGCTGGCGATTTGCGCGACGGCTTTCGAAGCTTGACCTTGACGCTGATATTCCCCGAGAAACTCCCCTTTCTCGTCTAATCCGGTCGTTTCAACACGAAAAAGCTTAAACGTTTTCTTTTCAGTCGGGGTGAGCCGAAAAAGTTTTCCGCTTTTCCGACAGAATAGCACGCGCGAACCTCTCAATTGGGTCCATGAGCAATCTACGCCTGACAGCAGGGTTTGCTCGCGCGCTATCCGCTTCTCTTCGTTATGACGCTTCCAATACTCCTGTCTCTCGGAAAACAGACGACCCTCCTCTTCGTCAACGTAATCGCGGATACGCCACACGATTGCCGTGAGTTCTGTGCCAAGAGCCTTTTCCTGTTCGTAGATGGCCAAGCAGCCTTCTTTGAACTCCTCGTTGCGATTGTCGTACGGGCACTCGATTAGCATTGCTTCAAGCCGCTGCATCACGTCGGTCGTTGTAAGTTTTGATCCCGGCATTGCGTTCATGAAGTCCGTCAGATCTTCGACGGGTATCCAGCAACGCAGCGCTATTCTCAGAAGCTCGCGTCGCTCCGCATCCCATTTGCCCCACATCGAATAGTGACGATTCAACCGGCGTATGATTTCGCGAGCCGCGCCATCGATGGCGGACGAACTGAGCACAATCTTGAGAGACGGGTTGTTCACGTAGTCCAGGAGCACCTCCTTGACGACCCAGATGCTTTCTTCACCGCGCATGATCCTCCTCCATTGCTAGGCTAGGCCACGAGCGCCTGTCCGCTTGCAAAAGGGGTCCCATTTGTCTTGGGTGTTGGCGCCCTCAGCCTTAGTATGGTAAACTTTGAAAAGTGATGAGTTTTCGGCGCCAATCGGATGGTGTGCGCGGGCCATCAAAAGGGACCCCATTTGATAATGTGAGCCTGCACGCGGTTTTCGCGCACAAGAGCGGCTTGCGATTTGAACGGCATGTTGATCGGTTACGCGCGCATATCGACGGACGAACAGAACCTAGGGATGCAGCTCGACGCGCTCAGGTTGGCCGGTTGCCAAAAAGTATTTTGTGACGAGGGTGTCAGTGGAGCGGCCACTGAGCGTCAGGCGCTGAATGAGGCACTTGCTGCTCTTTCTCCTGGCGACGTCCTCGTTGTTTGGAAGCTGGATCGGCTAGGACGCAGCCTGGCGCATCTCATTCAGATCACGACCGGCCTGGAAGCCGACGGCATCGGTTTCCGTTCTCTTTCCGAAGCCATCGATACGACAACCGCCAGCGGCCGGCTGCTCTTTCACGTGATGGGGGCTATCGCCGAATTTGAACGCAGCCTCATCAGCGAGCGAACGCGGGCGGGAATGGCCGCTGCCAAAGCGCGCGGTCAGCATCTCGGCCGCGAGAGAAAGCTAACGGAAGAGGACGCGATTTGGGCAAAGCGCATGATCGACGATGGCAGGCTGTCTCCTGAGGAAGTGCTCATCGCGCTTCGCGTATCACCCATGACACTCCGCCGAGCATTGCGACGTGTGGATGGACACTCACCAGCCGATGAAGCTCTCTATTGAGCCGGCACCCAAGACCTCATTGGGCCAAAAATCGACGTTGTCGAGCGGCCCCATACGTAAAATACCGGCTTATAAGGCCTCATTGAATTGTTGGGTCTTTGCATTCGTCGCGACCCTACACATCTCCCCTCCTCGTTAGTAACTTGGATGTCGGAGACTGAGCCTATGGCCGCAAAGCAAACCTATCCCTGCGATGAACCGCTCCTCACGACGAAGGAGGCCGCCCGGATTCTGAGGCTGTCGCACCGCACGCTCGAGGGGTTCCGTGTGCGCGGCATGGGGCCCCGCTTTATCAAGGCTGGATCAGGCCTCCGTTCGCGCGTCCTCTATCACCCTACGGACATCCGCAACTGGCTGGAGCGGCGGTTCTCGTCGACGTCGGAGTATGGGGTATGAGTGGTTATCTAACCCGAACACGAGACATACTGCATCGTCCTCAATTTTCGACTTGGCCGCTTGGCCGAGATTGCGGACGTCGGGCAGAGAGGGGCTGATGTTCACAAGGGGTCGTCCTGGTTCAGCCGGAGCGGATGCTGCCGACCGCGCGTTTGATGCTGATGTTGCTCAGACCTGTCCTCAGTCATTCATTGGCGATCGGCACCCGCGGCAGGTGCGCGTCGATCGCGGCCGGCACGTCTTTGCTCATCGGCAGGTGGGCTTTTTCCGCAGCCCATACCTCGTGAAAGCGAGCGACGGTTTCACGCGCGGTGTCGAGCACCAGCTTTTCCGGAATAGCGGCCTTTGCTGCGAAATGAGCCAGCTCGTCGGCAGAGAAATCATTGAAAGACTTCGACCTGCTGACGTTCAGCGCAGCAGCGTCGTTGGGAATGTAAGGGATGGTCGAGACGAAGTCGTAGGCGGGAGCCAGAGCTGCATTCTTCCGATCAGGGTAGACCAGCGACCAGTTCTTGAGGTGCATGTCGCCGTTGCCGATCAGAGCATTGAAGGTCATGCGTCGCACCAGCTCGGCAAGATCCTCATCGTCGGACTCGGCTGCCACGACGCGGGCGATGCTGCGCATACTCGCCTTCTTGTACTTGTCGTCGGGATAGACGTCGAACACCTGGGCGAAATCCTCGATGTGGACGAGCTCGCCATTCGGCAAGCGGTCGAAGCGCTCGATGACGAACGCTTTGGGTCCGAGCGCCTCCATGCCGTCGGGGAGGTTATGAATTGCCGCGACGTCGACGAGATCGATCGGCGGCACGTCGATGCCGATCCGCTTGGCGAGCGTCATCATCGAGAATTCGTTCTCGGGAACGTGACGGTAGATTTGCGACGGCAGTTTGACGATGTAGGCGCCGCCGGTTCCCTCGACGGGAACGGTCAGCCCACCGTGTGCATCCTTGGCAGCGGAGAATTTGATCTGCACGCCTGCAAGCGAGAATCGGAGCGCGTTGTTTTGCGCTTGCTGAGCTGGCTGCTGTCCGGCGTCGACATCCGGTAGCCATGCCCCACCGTCGGCAGGACGAATGGTGATGGCACCGGGTAAATCGCGGCCGAGCACCCAAAGCATGAAGAACTCTCGATCGGGGCGCACTCCGGCGTGGACGGCAAGATAGGTGCGAAGTGGTCCTTCGGGGAGGAGGTTCGAGAAAAAGGGCATGACCTTGGTCTGCACGGGCTTGAAGTCCGTGATGAGCTGGCCGTGCTGGTCCTGGAAACGCAATCCGAGCTTCGGCCTGTCCGCATTGGCGGTATAGGCTTCGTTGAATGCAAACAGCGTGCGGTCGCCGGCGACGCGCGTCAGCGTTCCGATCGGTTCCCCGTAGAGCAGAACTTCGAGAACCGTGACGTCAGGCATCGTCGTCCTCCAGACGATAGGCCGGGCGCGGCGTGTCGTCGGTTATCGGCTGATTGTGGACGATTGCGTTGCGCACCTCAGTTATCTGCTTCAGTGCATCGCGCAGCGCCTTCGTGTCGTCGCAGGAGTGGATCGCCTCGATTGCCTTGCGGATGGCACGGGCAGCGCCGGTATCGGCGAGAGCTGCCTGCAGTCGGGTAATGTCCGCGAGTTTCTCGCGCAATTGATCGAGTTCGGGGCTTCTGAAAGCTTCCTGGAGCCGCACAGTGGCTTGGTTCGCTCGGGCGAGATCCTTGCTGATCTGCGGGATTGCGAAGCCTGTGCCTACGGAGCGCGTGAGAGATTGGACGGCCGGCACGGCTTTGCGCGGCACGAGGCTGACTTCAAGGTCGAGCGCATGGGCCAAGGTGAGGACGCTTGAGAGCCTAAGATCCACGGCATTGGCTTCGATCTTGGAGATATGGGCTTGCGGTACCCCTGCGAGCTTGCTCAGCGCCCGCTGCGTCAGCCCTTTCGTCTCACGCGCGGCTTTGAGCGCAGCCGAGACACGCTCGGTGGCGTAGTTCATTGATGTATCTTTCTGCATTGTTCGCAACTATAGATATATAAATCTACATCAAAAATGGCATGCAATCAAGACGTGATGCAAAATTACATATCAAAAGTCATGCATGAATATCGAAGTGTCAAACCCGCACCGCGCTCTCGCGGGCGCCCCGAGTCCCATAGCCCGAGCGATCACTCCAACAATCGTATTGAGCTGACTGACCGAGACTACCCGCCAGATCAGCGGGAGGGCATCGTTGGGCTGGGCGCAAGCCGGGCCAGTCTCCCTTTACGCTGGTCGTTGGGGCGGGTTGGCGACAAGACAGTACGCGGAGAAGATAGGTATCTGGCGCTCGACGTAGCCCTCTGAATCTGGACGTGGTAGGCGGTGCTCTCTGCGTCTCCGATCATGGATGGCATGTCGCTAAGCCGAGAAAGCGGAATTAGGCGGAAGGGCGCCGAGCGATGAAGGGCCGATTGGCCGGCACGTCCGCTCTTCGCTCATAACCTGCCGACCGGCGCATGACCGCTGAGGGCCAGGAGCGGACATGAGGCCCTAGGAAGGATGGTGCTGATCGACAAAGTCGATCGCCGCAGCGATACTATCGAAACTACGCCGTTTTCCTTCCTCATCCAGCGCTTCTGATTTGTCGGGGGTAATCACATGTATCCCGCCGCTATCGTCGCGGACGACTAGCCAACCGTCATGTCGGCGATGTTTTCTACCATCCTCACCTGACTTCCACTCTTCTGACATCCTAAATTGATCCTCGTATCCAGCTTTGTGGCGCCGACGGTAATTCAACGCTCTACGATTAATTCCGAATCGGCGTCCCCACTCCATTGACCTTAATGTCATTAAATCTTCGAGGCTCTTGATGGCACGCAGACCCCCTGCACCTCCTACGCAGCCGCCTATTGTGTTCAAGACCGTGGAAGACATTGAACGCGCAATCTCGAAGCTGCGCCGACGAATTGCTGAGGTCGAGAGCCTTGATGTGCGAGCGTCTTTTGCCGCCGATGACGGGAAGATCCACATAGTGGAGAGCAACGTTCGAAGTACGATCCGGGACGTATTCGGGGAGGGGTCGCCAGAATTTGATGAGCATAAATACATCGAGATTTGGTCGGGCTCACTAAGAATCGGGATGCCAGATTACGAACGAATGGCAGCGGTCTTAAAGGGCCAGCCCGTTGTCGTTAACGTGCTCAACGGATTGATTGCGAGGCTTGCGGAGAAGAAGGAAGACCTTGAGGGAGGAGAGAGGCCGCGACCATCTTCTTATTTTCAAAAACTCAATCTTCATCCACGGATCGGTGATGTAGGAGAAGACCTCTTTTTGGATGGATATCACTGGGATGCCGTCTTTGCGGCCAGTAAGGCATTGATGAACTACGTCAAAGAAAGGTCCGGCTCAGACAAGGACGGCACCAAGCTAATGTATGAGGTGTTCTCCAGGACTAACCCGATCCTTGCCTTCAACGATCTCAGCGATCAAACGGACGGCGACGAGCAGGAAGGGATCATGCATCTGTTCGTCGGCGCCGCACTTGCAATACGAAATCTTGGAGGTCATTCGTTCCCTGAGGGCTCCGAGCAACGCGCGATCGAGTACATTTCCTTTTTGAGCATGCTGGCATATCTCGTTCAGGAGGCGAAGAAGCGTAAGCCGACGACATGAGACATACCCCTCAGACCGCACAGAGGTCCGCTCAGGGTCACAAGCGACGGTTGGCGAGTTCGCGTTGATTTCCGCTCGTCACCCGTGAGCGGACGTGAGTTCCCGCACGCAGCTGCCACGAGCGAGAATGCCGGTGATTTCCGCTATTGGAACGCACCAGCCGTGTCGCAATCGTAGCGTTGCCGAGAAAGCGGAAGTGGCGATGCCGGATGTCAGTAGCTCGTGGGTCTATCTGCGGTGAGTCTGCGCTTCCCTTAGAAGCAGCCAAGAGGCGATTATCTGATTTGTGCTCGGTTGATGTTACATTCCTCGTCCTGTCGAGGCCGCTAGAATGGAATCTCGTCTTCGTTCGCCTGTGCCGGAGCGGCTGCGACACCGGGTGCCGGCACCTGCGGAAACGTGGGCGGTGGATGGGTAGGCCGGAACGCCTGGAGGAATGCCTGACGGTCATTCAGCTTTACAAGAACCGGGTTCTCGCAGCTCGATGCTTTGCCAAACACGACAGCGTGGCGCGCTTCGAGACTTGGCAGTATGCCGGTGTAGTCTTTACCGATGTAGTTCGAGAGGAACTCCTTACCGGTGTCGTCGAAGGTCCGCATTGCAAATATCGTGTTGCACTGGTTGAGTATGGTCTTAGTGACGTTTGCCGTACGTTGCGTGATGAGCAGACACCCCAACCCGTATTTGCGACCTTGAAGAATGGCTCGAGCGCTGCGCGCCGTAGCCGCCTTGTCACCTTCGGCGACAACAGAGTTCCACTCGGGGACCAACGAGTGAGCTTCTTCGTATACAAGACACAGGCGAGCCCGATCCGTCATTCCGAGTTCCTGACAAATCGCCAGTGCCACGTCCGAAATGATTCCGGTGATCTCTGTCGGAGTCAGTGTCGCCATGTTGGCGTTACCCTGATACATGCCCCCAGCTTGCCGGGTCACTTCAAACTGCGCCGGGTTCAAGATGCGAAGGACGTGCGGATCGTTCGCCGCCATGAATTCGCGAAGCTGCTCGGTCATGCACGCCCGAAAAGCGCGGTGACTGCCCCCTTCTTCTTGATTCTGATGAGGGACACCACCCTGCCCCGACAGGATGAGTTCGTTGCGTTTGGCAGTCTCGTACGGTTCGTCGATATAGTCGGCTAGAAGCGCTTGATACTGGTTGGTGAGGTCAAGGCAGAGCACTTTCACGCCGTCTGCAATCATCCGCTCGATCAGCTCGGCAGAGAGGTAGCTCTTGCCAATGCCGAGAATGCCGAGGATCGCGGTGTTGTGCGTGACCGCCTCCGATACGCCGATGCGAACTCCGAAACCTGTTGATGGGAAGTGACCAACACATTCGATCGGTCGAGGCTGCTCGTCCGCTTCCAGCAAGAAGACTGGCGCATTGATGTGAGGAATCCATTTGACCGGCTCGAAGCGCCGTTCGTCGGCAATCCAACGCCCAACCTTACGGGCCTTGGCACGCGCGTAACCGTAGGTATTTTTTTGCTGGACGATATCGTCCTTCGTTAGACCCTCGATGATTTGGAAGATCACAAAGTGGTCGCCAATTCGCGCCTCAACAAGACGGCCTTCCCATACGTCGCGTTCGTGAACAACTTCGAAAAGCGCGTAAGACAGGTCTGTATCGCTGACGATGATCCCGCAAAGCCGATTGATCCATTGGACCGCTTGGACATCGGTGAGTTCTTCCCGCTCCATACCTACTTTAAGCGCGATCCCGGTTCCTCCTGTAGAAGGAAGCGAGCCAATGCGATCTTTCAATCCCGCAGGCAATCTTGCAGTCAACACCCGCAGAAGATTGCCTTCATCGCGTCCGACGTAGTTCAGCGCAACGCCCAGCATCCATGGGCCGTTGTTGTCAGCAACGACCAAGGGCGTGCCGCGATCTACAGCCTTATCGCCGTCGTGGCGAACCAAGACGATATCAGGCGATTGATACGCCGCGATCTCACCGACCACATTGGTGTTCGCTTTGCCTTGATACTGGCCAGAGACCCAATCGTAGAACCGGAGGACCGCTTCGACTGGCCTCAGAACGACGATGACTGCCCACGCGGCAGCAATCGCGATAACCTCTTCACTCCTCGATCGGTGAAAGAGCCAAGTACATGTCAGAATCACGATCGTGAAGACAGTAATCGGATTGCCGAGTTCTCGAACGGCACGATCAAGAATACGAACCCAAAGTCTAGTTTCGGTCCCTTGTGTCACTCGGACAAGCAGCACCACGATGGAGCAGACGCTGATGAGCGCACAATACGAGGCGACAGTCCAAAGCAGATACGCGTCGGCCGGGTTCGCAGATAATGCGAGGGACCCAGCCGCAAGTGCTGCGAATGCGACGAAACCGTTCGTTGCAGCATCTGCCGGCGGCGTAAAGTGCGGATTCAGGAGGCGGCTGCCGAATAGCAAGCTCGCAAACCCACTATAGAGCCATATAGCGTTCTCGTTTGGTGTCAGTCCGGATGCGACCACCCAATACTGAACGGCGCCCAGGAAAACAGCATACGTGACAAATCCGACGACGCGATCTCGGGTACGTACATATTCGTTGTCGCGCATATCAATGATCCTGCAATAAATTCAAAGAACAACAACACTGCCGCAACGGTCAGCACTCACATCGACATCTAAATAAAGCTGACCGATTCGGTCACCTTGGTAGGCGTAGAGCCGCCGAACGGCAGGCAAGTTCGAGCAGTTCGCCGTGCTTCACACGCTTGTCCTTCAAAACTCAATTAACCGCTGTATGGAAGGTCTCCGCCATGTGCATGGCGTCTTGCAACTTCTGAAGCCCTTCTTCAGCAGCGGTCTGATCGAGACGCCCGGCCTGGTTCTTGCCTGAGGAGGCGTTGATGGCTTTGATACGTTTAACAAGCTCGGGAATCGTCAGGTCAACGCCCGGTCACCGTCGATAAGCAGACGCCTCCATCTCGGCGCGCTTTTGTAGAGCGCCGAGATGACCGAGCGCTTAGGCATCGGCAGCAGTGGCTAACATCTCCGCATCGCCTTTTTCCAAAGTTTTAGCCATCGAACGCGCGATGGCTTCGCCCACTTCTTGCGGCAATAGTCCGAGGTGGTCAAAGAACGCTTTGTTGCGCAGCTCTGCATCGCGGAACAGCTTTCGGTAGCTGATGACACGGATGGAGGCGTTGTGGGCCGGCGAATATCCGTAGAAACCCAAGCCGTCCGGCGTCGGATTTTGGGCAACGCCCCGGCGAAGAAGCGCCTTTGCGCCCTCGGTCAAATCACAGACGACGATACACTCGAACGGCGTCTTGTCGGTAACTTCGCTGACGACCTCGCCCTCCGCGTCCCGCACCGTCTTGCTTTGCAGCTTCTCGATATAACCCAGGACTTGGTCGATGGGATTGCTGGTAAGCTTTTCGTTACCGGGCCTCTTGAATTCGATCACTACCACAGGGTCGTTCGTACCTTCTCGGCGGAAGCCAAACGGATTGAAGAACAGCAGGTCGGGCTCTTTGCGCACACCGTCAACCCCAATGGCGCTTAGCGCTTTGTCCGATGCGAAGAACTGGTAATAGGAGAGCAGATCGTCGATGAGCCACAGATTGTGGTCGGTGTAGTTCTTCGAAGAGAGCATCTTTCCCATCGGGCAGATGAAGTCGTGCACCGCCTGCTCAAGTTCGTAGCGCTCTTCCTCCTTGTCGACGTATTTGAGCATGGAGCGCGCGATTTGGATGATCTGATGCCGCTTGATGGTGTACTCGGCCAGCCTCAGCTTCGCGTCCTCCGTGACCTTCTTCATCAATTGGGCAACCACGGCGTCGACGGTGCGCGGTTCTTCATCACCATCTTCCCCTTCATCCTCCATTCGGCGGATTTGGGCCCGCACCTTCTTCTCGTGGCGGTAAAGCAGCGTGAACAGGGTCTTGGCGATATCCTCGTCGGACATGCTGGGAGATAGGTCGTTGACGTACTCTGTGACGTTGTCGACAGAAATGGCGAGCTGCGGATGCTCTTCAAGCAGGTCGATTACGAGGCGCTTTTGTGTGGTCCGGATGCGGGCGATGTGGGTGTGCAGGAACCGCTCTGCAGCCGCAAGAGCGGTGTCCTTGATGGCTTCGATGTCCTCGTGGCGGACCTTGAAGCTGGTGCGCTCTTGGTCGACGGCGTCATCCAGGAATTGGGAGCGGACCACGCAGGCATAGGCTTTGTCGTTGTCCAGCTCTCGGAGTGCGAATTTCTTTTCCACCTCGATGCTCTCGACGACGCGTCCCTGCGCGGTAAGCAAAATGCTGTTGGAGAGCTGCTTGGCGATCTTTGAATCAACATACACGTGAGTGATGTTGATTTCGCCGATGGTGTCATTGATGTTGATGTCCTCGCTTTCAGTGACCTCCATGCGGCTTTGCAGGTACTCGATGATGTCAATTTCTCGGGCGCCGATGCGGATGGAGAGCTGCGGCATGTTGCCAGCAATGAATATCGGGAAGAAATGGTGGCACAGGCTGCGTGCAAGGTAGACGGGGGTTATCTCCGCGTCGGCGTCGGTGAGTTGGGAGAGTGTGATGGCCGTTCCGGTGGGGTGCCGATTGGCTTGCACGGGCGGTTTGAGCTTCAAATCTGCGCGGGAGTCCTCAAGCGCCGGCCTGAACGTAAATGAGAGCCTGTGGGCTTTGTCGCCCTCATGGTAGATGCTGTCGACATTGACCTTGCGGAAGGCCTTGAGCCAAACTAATCGTCCGACGCCGCGCCCACCGATGTTGGCCTTCGTCATGGTATCGCACACGTTGAAAGAGTCGAAGTGGCGCTTGTTGAGACCGATCCCGTTGTCGCTGACGATGATCTGGCGGACAACCTTGCTGGCCTTATCGACGTCGATGGTGATGCTGCCCTGCGTGGCGGAATTCCCGGGGAAGCGCTCTTCGATGGCTTGGATGCCATTCATGACGGCCTCGAAGATGGAATATAGCAGGGCGGTCCGGCCGTCCGGCAGTCGGAGATTCCTCATTCGGCCTTCGATGTCGAATTTCATGGCGTTCCTCGAAATGGCGGCCCTAAGCGAGCGATGATTGGTGCGAAGGTAATTGTTGTGTGTCGATGCCCTTTAGCGTGGGCGTACCGTCTTTCGCGGCTCCGGCGAGGGCACCCAGCTTGTGCGTGCCGACGATAAGACGCTCCCGAGCCGCTCCGATCTTCGAGCGCTTTCGATGCATGTGACGCGCCTGTTTCCGTCGAATACAAGGTAGCCGTATCCGTCAGGCGCAACGAGCGGCGGAGCGTAAACTTCTCTTGTTTCGACGATGTCCGCACCAGGTTCTTCATGTGCTGCTCGCGCTTGTTGACCAACCACGGGATAGCTGCCGTCTCGTTCTCGAGCTCTCCATGTCGATCGTTGGCGCGATGATCTTTAGCGCTGATAGATCAAGCCGCTTGTGAGATATAGAGTCCTCAATTTTTTGAAATGGTCAGCCCAGTGTACAAGCCTCCGGCTGGGTCAGCATAGGCAAGGCATTTGCCTGTGGGTAGTCAGTGGAATACTGACGAACGAATAGAGATCCCTGCAATAAGTTTAGGCGGGGCGCTATTCACACCCCGCCCCTATCATCTATTTGCCCAGCACACGCAAGCCACTGAAGATGGCGTGGGTGGTAGCGACAAGGTGGACTTCCTGATTGAACAGAGAGGCGACGTGGATGGCTATCCATAAGATAGTAACCCATTTTTCTTTCGACATTGGGCAATCTCCATTGGGTGATTGCCATCCGGACAGCGGTCAGTTGCGCCTCAAAAGAATAGGGGGCGCCAAGATGCAAAAAATGCGGTTCGCGAGCGGAAAATATGCGGAGTGTATGCGGATATGACCGGAACAAGCTTCGGCCAAGCTCTGGGAACGTTGATCCGTCGAAAGCGGAAAGCGGCAGGGCTCACACAAGTGCAGCTGGCTGAAGACGCATATGGCGACGTGGGAAAAACGCGGCGCATCAGCGAGCTGGAGAATGGAACGGTAGCGAATCCTCACCTCAAGACCATTGACCCTATCATCGTCACTCTCAAGATCACCGATGCGGAACTGGAGGAATGCGCTGCCAGCGCGGCTTACAAACCCGATGAAGATCTTGATCGTGCCTATAGAGAGGCGCGGAATCTTATCGACGCGGTTGCAAAGCAATTCGAGCACGCTCAACCAAGTGCCACGCTTGCAGAACTCGACAAGTTTCTGCGCGGCAAGGCAAAAGAGTGGCTTGAATTGCGCTCTCGATTGCAGGCGATAGATCTTGCAGACAAGAACGTAGCGGCTTTGAGGACGGCCGCAACCGAAGCGCTATCGAAAGGCGAATTTGACAGTGTTGAGCAATTGCTTTTCGAGGCGGAAGAGCGGTTCCAAAAAACTGAGACACTTAAAGAGGTCCAGAAGCATGCTGAGCTGCGGATTGCACGGGGTGACACTTATCTGCTTCGTGGAGACACCCAAAGAGCTTTGACTCTGTACGTCGAGGCAGCGGAGTTCTTCCGGCCGTTTGACCTTGGGGCAATGGAAGACGTCTTGAATGATCTTTGTCATCGCACTTACGAGGTGGCGAGGCGATCATTGGAGCCCACCTACCCCCTCGTGCTGGGTCTTCTCGATGTGCTAGCCACTGTTCCTACGGTCCAATCCGATGGGCAAAAGAAGAGTGCGGTATCGTACCGCAAGAGCCTGGTTCTAAGGAACGTTGCTGAACAATCGCAAGGCAAAGTCGCGCAGGAAGCTCTAGAGCAAGCGGTATTAAACGCGCGAGATGCATGGTCGGGTCAGGCTGACAAAACTTCCAACATCGCCATGCAGGTGAACCTCAGCCTGTCCAACTGCCTTTTTCAGCAAGGAAAGGCAACCAACGACGTCGGTAAAATCAGAGAAGCGGTTAGCATTCTTCGGAAGACAAAGGCAGTTCTTGAGCAGTCGCCCGCATCGTTTGACCTGCTTGATTATGCATGCAACAGCCTTGGAGTGGCGCTCCTTGCGCTTTTGTCGATCGACACATCGATAAATAAGGAGGACGTCCTCAAAGAGGCATTGACGGCATTCTCAATGGCCGTGAAGGCCAGTGAGGAGAGGTCCAATATTGAGACCTGGGGCGGGGCGAAGATCAACGTCGGAAATCTCCTGGCCGACTGTGCGCGAGCTGAGTCTACCACACCTGAAGATCGAGTCTTTCTTCGGGTTCGTGCGGTTTGCGAATACGCATCTGCATGCGAGGTTCACCCATTCCTCGCATTTCATGAGCAGTTTGCATTTGCTCAGTACCAACTTGGAGAGGTACTCTTCGAACTCGCGAAGTCTACGCCAAGAGGGCTAGCGGAACCATATTTGTCGCGATCTATGAACGCGTTCTATACGGCTTCAACGGTGTGGGACGAGGAGCGCGCACCTTCAAGATGGGCAAGCATAAACTTGCGCCTCGGTAGAGGCTTTATGTGGCATGCTGAAATGGAGGAGGTTGATACTGCCCTGTCCGACTACGAGAAGGCACTTGAGCATCTCAATATCGCGCTTCCGATTTTTGAAGAAGACAATAGTGCAAGCGAACTAGACGCTTGTAAGCATGCGATAGCCCGAGCAACGGCTGGTCTGAGCGCCGCTCAAATCAAAACGCCGTAGTTCAGTTGGTCGCGCAATCTAATACTTTCACGCTCGCTGGTAGTGACCTGTAACCCGTCTCTCGTCCGATCAAATGGGAGAGCCCTTGGGTGAGTTTTTGATGGTCGTGATGTGACCCCCGGCTTTGCGACGCGCTGGCCGGCTTGCGCAAGGCTACAGCTTGCTACGCCTTCCGCGTCACGGTGGATCGGAACCTTGGGAGGAGGCGACACTCCTGGCATCCCGTTTCTCAAGCAGATCGAAGGGTGCGTCGGCGACGCCCTGCATCAACAACAAATAAGATGGCGGCGTGTCGAGTTCGGCATTGGGTCACGATCTCTCATGAAACTGACTGCACTTTCGGCCGGTATTGCGCAAATAGCGGACGTGTTCGACGGTGCTATGCCCTGGGCAGATCGTCGGGCGAGTGACTTCCGCTGATGGGACGTTGGGTTTTAGATGCCTATGTTAGCGATGGAAAAAACAGACGATCCCCAAAACGATGGGTTGGGGACCTTAACTCGCCGTGCTGCGATGGGGCCGGACTGCAACAGTTGAGCCTTCGCGCACCTGCTGGAATGGGATCGGACTTGTCCAGGGGTGGCGAGGTGCCCTATCAGGGCTGAAGCGATTAACCGGTTGCGGAGCGCTTATGGAATTGCGCGCAACGTGTTTGGCTTTGGCGGCCTACGTCGCTCTGATTGCGGGGCCGGCGAAGGCGCAGTTCGTCAGCGACTCTGTCGCTGAACATGATGCGCAAATGCAGGAAGCGGAGCGCGTTGAACGCGAAGCGCGCCGTGCAGCCTCCGAGCCCGTTATCTATCCCAAGCATATGGACGGCGGCGAACGGCCGGACATCGCGCCCGCCGCGCCGCCGGTGGTCTATTTCGACCGCAGCGAGGAGGCCGGCTCCATCATCATCGATACGCAATCGCGCAAACTGTATTTCGTGCTGCCGAACA
>OFDN01000076.1_pt1 | contig 102090 bp, 77 predicted proteins | sample 1520971 | NCBI WGS metagenome assembly OFDN01 (sample SAMEA94257418, study PRJEB24077) | hot springs metagenome | biome: Aquatic biome; feature: Geographical feature; material: Water | place: India | collected 2012-06-12 | depth 5 m
GATTGCCGCTGGGAGGAGTTGATGAGTTCACGAAGACGGCGGGAGTGATCGAGTTCGAGCAGGCGGCGCGATGATTTCCGAATCTACCGACACAATTTCAAAACACCCCCAGGGGTGGGGTGGGTCTGCGTGACCATTACTTGAACGTGCCGTAAGGGAGGCAAAAGCGGTCACCTAGGAACGGCCAACGGGAGGGGAAGCAGACAGGATTCCGGACTGGGAAGGTTCAAAAAAGGGGGGACACCCCTTCCCCACTGTTTTTCACAATTCTCGGTGCTTAACCTTTGCAACGTTCACGAAATGAATGTGTTGCAGAAAGTGCTCGTGTTCGCCGCGGATACGAAATGAGATGTCCCTAGTCACTGGTTTGTGGGCTTGGGTATCCCGTCAGGAATACGGAGCAGGTCGCCCCACCGTTATGCACGAGTGAGCTGCTGCATCACTGCTGGGTCGCGAGTCGTTTGTCTGACAGGACGGCAAAACATTCGGGACAAGGTGGGCAGCGTGAGCGGCCAGTGAGGCGAGCTTGGGTACCTTGGGCACCTTGGGTACCTCTACAGCCAAGCCATAGGGGGAGTATCACCACACAGTGACAATCCCCCCCCACCCATGGATTGATTTTCAGGTGGACAAGGTATCCAAGGTGCCCAAAACCGGAATCGGTTGAGGGGCTGGATTACCTTCTGGTCGTTCTCCTGGCTGGTTTTCCACAGGACTGAACCGGTACTTGATCCGTTTCTTGTCGGTGGCGTCGACTTCCATGCGAATGCCGCCCAGCACCCGGCCTTGGTAGCGAACCAACGTGGCTCCGAAGGCTGTTTGGCCCGAGCGATCCTGGAGGTCCCATTGGGGGAAAAGCTCCATGTCGTGGTGCCGGTTGTGGTCTACCCTTTGGCCAACAAGGTCGCGGACCTGCCCCTTGGCAAGCCACTCGCCCCGGTGGACGTTGGCGGCCAGCTGGAACAGGCTCGTCATGTCCTCGGTGACGCTGTCCCGGGTGAACGTGCCGTCCGTTTGCGGGACGCACGGATCTCCCAGGCCGCATGCCACCATGATGCCGCCGACAATGCGTGCCCACTCCGGGAAGCTCGTAAACGGTGTTGGTGCCACTGGTCGACCTTGGGAGTCCCAGTGCATAACCAATCCGTACAGCGCTCCCAGAATCCGGGCACGGTTCTCAGTCACCCATCCATGGAGGTCCGGCTTGGGGAATCGCCGGGAATTGGCGTCCTCCTCGTAGTAGGCCAGCGAGATGCGACGGCACCGCAGCGCGAAGTCCTCGGAGAAGGTGAAGCCGGTGTTACCGGACACCGAGAACTCCAGCTCGTTCGGCAGCGTCAGGTCGCTTGCGGCATCGTTGCTGCCCAACAGCCGACCGGAGATGCTCTTGGCGGTGACTGCCTGTTCGAAGGCGTCGTTGCGGATGTCGCCGGAGGTGTTGGCGAAGTGCATGAACCGCCGCCCCGATTGCAGGGCTGCCATGATGCGCTTCCGCGTCTCGTTCGAGTCGCGATCCAATGGTGAGTCCTCGTTGGCACGGCCCTCGTAGAGCAGACCGCAGCATCCGGCCAGGTAGTCCTTGCCGGCGCGTGGCCGGTTGGCCTCAAAGACCCAGAGCGGTGTTCGCGCTGTCCAGCCCATCAGGCCGCGAACAAAGGGTGTCAAAAGGCGGGCCCAGGCGAGGGTGCGGGACAGGTCGTTGGCGAAGGGGAACCCCTCGAACAACTCTGCCAAGATCGCCTTGGATTCCTCCAAAGGCAGAGGCTCGATCAGTTCGATCCCTCCCCGGCAGTAGGTCTGCAGCCGCTCGTCGTAGCCCGGCCGCGCCATCACCAACTGGCCATCAATCTCTACCGGTATCGGCACATCCAGGATGCGTCTCACCACCGGCAAGCGCTCCTTGAACTGCGGAGATTCCAACAGCGCCCCCGTTGTTTCGCGCCCGATGGAGCAGACCACGAAGTGTCGGAGGCCTCCGGTTTCGTTCACATTTCCGAAGCGCGCATAGCGCTCCAGCAACGAGCGGCATTCGTTGGGGGACGGGTAGTGGAACACGAATGAACGCGCACCCCGGCATCCACCCGGTGTTGGCGCCTCGACTTCGACTTCACGCAACCTGACCACACGGTCGTTACGCGCGAACCACTGACCGGTCGAGCCGAGGAGTCCCCCAAGCTCCGACGCGAACTCGGAGATCGGTCGGCCGGTGCCAGGAACAAGAACCTGCGGCCGGCCGTCCGGCTGTTCCCGGAGGGGCGGCGCAATGGCAGTGACCTCTGCCGATGCCTCTGGGCTTGTTGGAGCCTGTATGGGAGTGACGGTTCTCATCGTAGAAGCCTCCAATCAGGCAAACCGGCTGCCTTCTCCGCCCGGTAAACCGGGAGGTAATCGTTGAGGTCCTTGATGGTTGAACCATCCGGCTTCGACGAGCATTCCAGTCTGACGACCTCGACGGTCGCGCCTACCGTGGACAACTGGTCAATCCACCTTTCCGCGCCTGCGCCACCCGGTGAATCAAGATGAGGAACGACGCGGACACACTTGCCGGCGAACATCGGCAACGCCTCGTCGCTGATGCGAGCACTGGCGCTGAGCATTCCGACGGGAGCAGCCCAATGCTGGGCGTCCTCGGTAAGGATCACCTCGAAAGCGGCCAACAGGTCTGGCAGTTCTTCGACGAGCAGCACGGTCTTGCGCTCGCCCAGGTTTGCGAGACCGACAGGCCAGCTCTTGGAGCTGGCTTTGATCGAGTGCGACTTCCGTTCACCGATTGCCCCGCCGGCTGGGAATGCCTGTCCGTCGAGCCGACGAACCTCCAGCGCATTGCCGGAGGTGTCGGTGACACCGAACACTTCGTGGCCCGAGTGGAGGCCGAAGACCAGGATGCCATTGCGGCTGGCCAGTTCGAGCGCACCTGCGCTGATGTCGCGCAAGGCCGCCAACTGCGCGATTTGATCCGGATTACCAGCCCCGAAGCCCACGCAGTTTGGTTTGCTGCGAGAAGCGCCGCCGGACGGATCGTTGTTCGCTCCGGCAGTGTCCACGCCATCTGCGACACGGTTCCAGAACGCTACTGCGACCGTCCGAGCCTGCTTACGGTTATGCAGCTCGCGCGCCCGGATGATGAAGTCAATTTCGTCCCCGAATTCTCCGGTGGCGAAGTCTTTCCAGAACCAACGGCCATCGCGCTGAAAAATGCCCCACGACGGCTTCGCGTCTTCGCGGAACGGGGAACGGCAGAGGGGCTTCGAGTGCTTCGCCAAGCCCATTCGCCGCATGAGAACAGGCAGTGGGCAACGTGTCCGCAGATCCAAGATGATGCTCTTGAGATCCAGCGGCACCGAACGGGACATGAGTGAGGTGACACCGTCGTTCGGCACGCCACCGGCGCCTGACGTGTCACTCCGGATTGGACCGCATGTCACGGCTACAGATTGATCAGGCATGACGCACCTCCTTGCCTGATTCGCGGCTGGCCAGCATTTCCTCAGCCTGCTGTTCAAGCCTTGATTCCGTGTCATCGTCATCAAGTGCATCCGTTGCCCCCCTTGAGCACGCTGTCTCCTGCGGTGTGGGCTTACCACCAGGTAGCGAGTCCCAACGTCGGTAGCTGCCCGAGACAGGGAGTCGCGCCCGCGCACTTTTTCGAATCGATAGAACCTTGAGGTAGGGGAATCCCTTGGAGGACATGGCGTCGCAGACCTCCAAGTCACATTCTCGGCCAACGAGGCTGGAAAGCGTGACGCCGCGTTGGATCTGACTTGTCGTGAGAGGCCGCCCTCGCCACGACTCAAGGTGTTGGCGAAGTGGAGCCTTCTCCCAATACGAGACGGTGTATGTCTTGCTAGCGGTCCGTGGAAAGTCGTTGGCCTTCCGTTCCTCGGTCTCGAACACCAGTTTCACCCGGTGCCTTGGACCCCGCTGGGTCTCGATGTTGCCTAGATCGATTACATCTACGCAGACAGCGCGGACGCTGCGCTGCGTGTTTGCAGGGGTCGCCACATTGGCGTCCGCCGTTGTGCCTAAACAGGCATTCCTGATTAAATTCATGGACTTCTTTAACTTCGGGCATTCGTCGCCCAATTCCTTGCCCCTTCGAGGGGCACAACTACGTCGCCGAGAGACATGGCTGCTCCATGGCAACCAGGAGTCTTCCTGACACCAGCAGCGCCTGCTCACCTCCCCCGCCGCAGACAGCGCGCGGGTGTTCCATGACCAAAGGTTCTACCCCGTGGTTCCTGGAAATGGTTTGGCGATCTGGGCTAAGTTTAGCGCAGGTAAGGAGCCTCGGGCGGAAAGAAGGCCGAAGACTCCGAAGCCCCCGTTTAAGAGGTCAAAAGACGACAAAAGACGATTTACAACGACAAAAGACGACAAACCAGCACGTCTGCCGGACCCGAAAGTCTCGAACTTACCGGGAAGATTTGCGGTGCTCTTCGAGGAACTTGGTCAGTTGTTGACTGGATGCCTCCGAACGTATCTGCAGACCCGAAATCCACCGCCTGCCACTGGTAGCCTTCCAGTCCATTTGGGGCAATTGAGGCCTGAGGGCCCGGACCACTGTATGAAAGTCCCTGCGAGCGTCGGTGGAATCACCGCTGTAGAGTTCCATAAACTTCTTACAGTCCACTGGCCCCTCGGGCAGCAGCAACGCCAGTGTGCATAGCGCTCGTTGAGCACGCGACAGTAGCTCGACGTTTCGACCATCGATTGTGAACGTCATCGATTTCATCAGGTTTGCTGACGGCCTGATGCACACCTGATGAATGGGGTTGTCCGAGATGACTTCGAGCATCTGCTGTCCTGCTCTGACGAGCATGCGGTGGGCGGCGGTGAGACACCGGCGGTTGGGCTCCAAGCTTGAGTCGGGATGTTCCCGAGGATCGTCGAGTTGAATCCGCACCACACCCGCATCCCCGAAGGTAGAAACGAACTGCCTTAGCGCCGTGGCAAGCTCAACAGTTACCGGAAGGCTGGCGACTTCCCCTTCCGCCACATCGGCGAGCAATTCGTTGAACACCTCGGGTAGGTAACGCTCCAGATCAATTGTGACCGCGCGTCCTTGAGGACGCAGGCCGGTTGCGTCCGATTGTCCGCGTGCGACCGGAATCCCAAGACGTTTCCTCAGGCTGTCTGCCGCATCCCCGTCGGTGCATCGCAGCAGTAATCGGGTGATGCGACTCTCGGTTAACGCCTCGTAGTCCACCTTCCTGATCGCATCGAGGGCGTTCGCCGCTGCGCTTTTGACGTCCGGCGTCAGCTCCATGTGCTTGGTTGAATTCGTCCGAATCGCGGGGGCAGGTTCGTCCTCTGGAACGTGGATCCTCCTCTGCGGCTCCGCTTCCTGTTCTGGGGACGGTGAACGCCTCTGTTTGGCTCGTGGCATGGTTTATCCTGTGCACTCGCGCCCGCGGTGCCCAAATGCCGGACGCTGGTTTGTCGGTGACGATGCATTTGGTGGTCGGAAATGGCGAGTCCATGGCAAGGGGTGTCGCCAACTGGTGACAAATGGCCATGCCCCAATCCCGCGGGCTGGTTTTGATACAAGAAAGAAAAAGGGCACCGGGATTGCTCCCGATGCCCCTGACGCCCCTTACGAGGCAGCCCCTTTGGACAATCGCCTAAGCTGATCCCGGATATTCTCCAGGACTCTCCGAAGTTCGGTCACGGAGGCTTTGGGCCTCTTGAGGACCTTTTCGGCAACTTTTGCGATGGTCGCAAAGGTCTGCGTCGGCACTTTGGCTCGCGTTTTCTTTCGGTTTGCGGACTTGGACGGCTTGGACCTGCCGCCAAGTTTGCGAACGACCTTCTCAACCACGTCCCCGGTGACTCTCACGCCACTGCTTTCTGCCATCGCCTGTTTCCAGGCACTGACCCAAAGCTTGGGTTCAAGGTCCGCCAAGGGGCGCAACTGTGACTCGTTGCGTGGAAGAGACGCTCCTTTCGGAAGCCCCGACTTCAACGAGTCAAAACACTCTGCCGCCTTGATGAGCCGATAGCCGTGTTGACGACTCATGTCCCACCGACGTTCACAGTAGTCTTCAAAGGTCTCGTCGTCCTCCCGGTAGAGCCGGTCGGCATTGATCTTACCCAATGCACGCCCAACCTCGACAAAGGAAGCCAACCCTGACCCGAGCGCGGTTTCCAATTTGCCAAGCTGTTCCTTCTCGGCCTTGGTCATGGGCGCTTTGGCTTTCGCCGGCTTTCCCGTTTCCTTGGCCGTTGGTGAAGGCTTGGATTGATTGCGCTCAGGCGCCCTTTCAACGCGAGCTGCTTCGGAGCCCGTTTTCCTGGCTGCGTGTTTTTTCATCGCCCACCTCCGGTAAGGGAGTTGGCAATGAAATGTTCGACCGACGCTCTGGGAATCATCTTCTTCCTCAGTGCCGGAGACGCCCTCAACAGGCGCCGATCTAGCAGCCGATAGACGGACTTTTCGCTGATGCCGAACTTCACGGCCACTTCCGCAACGGAGTAAAACTCCTTCTCGGAAGCCAATGGATGCATTGAAGCATTCATGATGCTTTGGTTGAAACTCACCCGACCAGATGCGCCGATCCTTTGGGTCGGCAAGTCTTAGCCCCAACGTGGCAGCCGCCCGTGGCAGAAATGCCCAGGCTGATCGGTGAGGTCAGGCATCCACCAAAACCTTTGGCGGACCCTGAACTTTGGCCGTTACATCCCCGACACACAATCCGTGCGACAGGGTGGAAGAACCCCCTGGACATCATCCGAGGAGTCCCGCCAATGCAGTCCGTGCCCTTCTCGCAATGTCAAAGAGCTACACTGGTCGATGTGGCGGCTAGCACTGGGGCGGACCTCGGGCAAGTCAAAAGGACGGAGGCGGGTCGCGCACGGTGTTCAATCGTGCGCCAGGCGGCTTCAGAAGCCGCGGCAGGAGGAACGCATAGCCACGAAACCTTGAACGGTTACAACAGTAACCATTCCAGCCAAATCTGATACCGCATCTGATACCGGTTGACCGGAATTGAGTCCAAATCAGTCCACGTCGGTCAAAGGAGACTCCGTCGTATCGCGCTCATGACCAGTGGTTTGCCGTTGATTGTCTAGGAAAGTCTAAACGGGTCAAAAACGCCGTTTTCGAATTATGAGTCCCCTGCTCTAACCATTGAGCTATGGGCCCGGCCGGAAACGCGGCCAGTAGTTCGCTTGGTCCAAGGCGGCGGGCAAGCGGATTTCCGGCATTCCGCAAGCCCGTCCCCCACGCCGGCTAGGCGCCGGCTCAAGGCTTCGGCCGATTGCGATACTTGTCGTAAAGGCGCGTGTGGCGGGATTCGAGGCTGACTTCCCTCCCGGCGATCCACAGGCGCTTCACCTGCGTGCGGAGGTCCAGAATGTCGCCATCGGCCACGAAGAAGCTGGCTTCCTTGCCAGCCTCCAGCGAACCGAGCCGGTCGGCCACCCCGAGGGCTTCCGCGGGATACAGGGTCAGTCCGCGCCACGCCTCCTCGCGGGGCAGACCAAAGGCCATCGCCTGCGCGGCGGCATAGGGCACGTTGCGGACGTTGGAGGCGCCGAAACGGTCCGTGCCGTCGGTGAATGAGACCTTCACGCCCGCGCGGGCAAGAACCGCGGGCGCGACGTAGTGGACGTCGTAAGGATCGGTGTCGCGGGCCGGTTGGGTGAAGACATGCTCGAACAGCACGGGAATCTTGTTGGTGGCCAGGAGGTCAACGACGCGCCACGCATCGCGCCCGCCGGCGAGCGCGGCCTTGAGCTTGCGCTGGATGACCCATGCGACGGCGGAGCGAATCTGGCGGACTTCGTCGGCATGGACATTCAGCGGCACTTCGCCACGAAGGACAGGCAACATCGCTTCCCACGCGGGCACTGTTTTGAAGGTGTTGGTGTCCTTCGCTCCCGCCTTTGCCTTGGCGTAGGCCTCGGCCTCGTTGAAGAACTCGTCCAGCTCGCGGAGTTTCTTGTCGCGGACCTTGGCCTGTTCTTCGAGGGACTTCCAGTTCGCCGGATTCGCGGCGCGTTCCTTGGGCGTCGTATCCAACGCGAAGGACGGCCAGAAGACGTGCAGGGCTGCCGCCCGTTTCACCGCGAGGTCCTCGATGGTCCAACCGGCGAGCGCGATGACGGCGGACTGGCCGCTGACGACGCCCCCGAGCGGAATCGGCTGAGCGTGGGTGTAGCCGTTGGCGCGGGCGACCGGGAGAAGTTCGGAGTCGGGGTTCACCGAGACCCACGACAGCACGTCGGGATGGAAGTCGCCGGACTCGGTGGTGTCGCGGGTGGCGCGCACGCCGTCGATCTCCTGCAAGCCCAGCACGGTCATCGGCGCGATGAGGCCGGGGAAAACGTGCTGGCCCTCGAGGTCGAGCGTCTGGTCGGCGGCCTCCGTGATGGAACGGCCGACGGCGGCGATCTTGCCGTCGCGCACCAGCAAGGAGGCGTTGGTCAGCGTCGGGCCGGAAACGGTGTGGAGGACGCCGCCCGTAAGGAGCAGGGAGGCGGCGCAGGCGGAACCTGCTGCCAACGGCCACAAGGCAGTCAGCAAGAGTCGGGATGCAAACATCGGGAAAGGCATTTTACCGGACGAAGGTAATATCAATGATGCGGACCATTCTGACCGCGTGATCAGGCCACCAGCGGATCAACCAGCGGCCGAATCGCGTGACTGAAACCGAATGCCGTCCGGGAGGGTGTTCGGCAAAGTCCGACGAGCCCGAAGGATTGTCGGCCAGGTGGGCAAACGCCCGGAGCAGAAAATCCCGCTGCCCTTTGGGACACTGGCCAAAGGTCACGACGACGGAATCGGCCACGCTGTAGCCGTAGCGGTCCATCAGCGGCCTTCAGATGTCAGACGCCGGTGAAGAGTCTCCAACTGCTCCTGCGTGGTTTCGCGTCCCGCACCCATCTGGTCCATGCGATCGCCCAACTCCGCCATGAATTCCGGATCCTGCTCCTGATTGAGGTGGGTGATGAAGGCCGCGATGTCGAGACGTTCCTCCACGCTCAACTGGGCGATGCTGGTTTTGACTTCGGCGACGCTCATGGAACGACACTAGGTTGGTTTCTCGAAATTCCAATACCGCGTTCTGAAGAGAACCTGACTCACCTCGGCATCTCGCAGTCCTGGCAGTTCACCACGCCGAGGTGGACCGCGTGTTCCAGCGCGCGCTGGAAGAATTTTTCTCGGGCCTTGTCGCTGGCGGTGGCGTCGCCGCCTTCGCCGGCCAGCTTCTTGGCCTTGGCGATGAGCGCGGTGCGTTCGTCGGCGAGGGCCTTGGCGCGGGCGGGTTCGAGCGCGCGGTCGAAGTATTTCTTCCCGTCGATCCATGTCTGGAGGCACACGCTGCCGGAGTCGAGCGGGTGGCCGGACCAGATGACGAAGTCCGCGTCCTTGCCCGGTTCGAGTGAGCCAACCCATTGATCAATGCCGAGCTGCTTCGCGGGGTTCAGCGTCACGAACTTCAGCGCCTCGGCCTCGGGTGTGCCGCCGTATTTCACGGCCTTGGCGGCTTCGAAGTTCAGCCGGCGGGCGTGGTCGCTGGAATCGGAGTTGAAGCTCACGTTCACGCCTCGCGCATGCATGAGCGAGCCGGCGTAGGGAATGGCGTCAATGACCTCGAACTTGTAGCCCCACCAGTCGGCGAAGGCGCTCGCACCGGCGCCGTGCTGGGCGATTTCGTCGGCGACCTTGTAGCCCTCCAGAATATGCTGGAGCGTGCCGACCCGGACTTCGAAGGACTCCATAGTGCGGAGGAAGGCGAGGATCTCGTCCTGCCGGTAGCTGTGGCAGTGGATGAGGCGCTGGCCATCGAGGATTTCGGCGAGGGCTTCCAGTTCGAGGTCGCGGCGAAGCGGTTCGGCGGAAGGCGTCTTCAGGGCGTCGCGATACTGCTGGGCGGCGGTGAAGCGGTTGCGCATGAACGTGGGCACGCCCATGCGGGTTTGCGGGAAACGCGTGGTGTATTTCTCCCCCCAGTTGGCCTGCTTCACGTTCTCGCCAAGGGCGAACTTGATGCCGCCCGGCGCGTTGCTGAATTTGAGTTCCTCCGGTCCGTCACCGTCGCGGAGCTTGATGGTCTGGCTTTGACCGCCAATTGGATTCGCCGAGCCGTGAAGAAGACTCACGGCGGTCGTGCCGCCGGCGAGCTGCTGGTGGATATTGTCGGTCTCGGAATTCACCACGTCGCCGATGCGGACCATGGCGGTGCTGGGCAACGTGGCTTCGTTGACGCCGCCGAGGATCATCGAGTGGCTGTGGGCGTCGAGGATGCCGGGAGTGACGTGCAGGCCGGTGCCGTCAACGACCTGGCGCTTGAGGAAATTGATCTTTCTGGTGCCCGGCAGCCACGCTGCAATCGCTTCCTGAGGAATCCCAGTAATCTCCACCTTCTCCAAGATCCCATTCTCGGCCTTGGTGATGTTGAATCCGAAATTGCCGGCGAATACAATCCGGCCCTGCTCAATCAGCAAACCCGCATTGGTCAGAATGCCTCCGGACCCTGAGGTCCAGACGGTCGCGTTTGTAACCACGATTTGGTCTGGCTTCAGCAGTGCTCCCCGTCCGGCTGACGGTTCCCGAGCTATCCGCTTGCCGGCGAGCTCGCGCGTCTCGGCCTTCTTCTTCTCGGCCTTCTTCTTCTCGGCCTTTTCCTTGGCCGCCTTGTCCTCGCCCGCCTTGGCGACGGGCGGCTTTGCCGGCTCGAACTCGTAGGGGCGGCCGTCAATCCAGACGGCGAGCAGTTTGCCCTCGGGATCGAAGTAACCCTTGCTGTCGGTGATGGTGAGGTTGGCGAGCTTGCCCGGCGCGAGGGTGCCGAGCCGGTCCGCGAGTCCGCACAGGCGCGCGGGAATGGTGGTCAACGCCGCCAGCGCGTCGGTTTCGCTCAGGCCGCGGTCGAGGGCGGCGCGCAGGTTCTTGCGGAACTCCTTCCGGTCGCCGAGCGCGTAGGTGGTGAGGGCAATCTCCCGGCCGGCTCGGCGAAGCACGGCGGGATTTTCCGGGGCCCAATCCCAACTGCGCAACTGGTCCAACGAGACGCTTTCCCAAGCATCTTCGTCGGGGAACTTCGGCAGGGCGGGCAACGCCAGCGGGACGATGAAGGGCGCACCCGCGCGCGCCGCCAGATCGGGCCGCCGCCAATCGTCGCCGGAGGAAACGATCACCCGGTCAGCCCAGCCCAGTTCACCGGCGAGCACCCGCACGCGGTCGGTCATGAGAACGCTGCCCGGCTCGACAAACACCCGTTGTGGACTGGCTTGGTCAAGCGCAGCCTGGAGCGCCGCCAAAGCAGCGTTGAAGGCGGGCCGCTTCCGTTCGCCGGGGCGTTTGGCGTAGTCGGCCTGATCCGCGGCGTAGTGCTGGGCGTCGAACCACGCCTGGCGCACCACGGCGACGATCCCCATGAGCGACCGTGGATATACGTCCTCGCCGCCGGCCGCCGCGAAGGCGACGCACTGGGCGACATCGGCACGCAGCAACAGCTCGTTGGGTGAGCCTTCGCCAAGCTGCACCGCGGCGCTTTGCCCCCGGTAGATGCCCCGGGTCGGCACCACGTTGGCCGCGGTGAAGCCCAGTTCGCGCAGCGCCTCGAACGCCTTGCCGTCCGGCACGAACCCGTCGGCGACGCGATGCTCGGGCGTCACGTTGCTCAGGCCATAACCGGGGCCGGGCGTGCCGGGATCGTTCTCCTGGCCGGGCACACCGAAGAAACGCGGGCCGCCCGCCGCGGCAAATTCCCCGCGGGCAACCGCGTCGCCGGAGGCGCCGTTGGCCACCGGCCGATTCGTGCCCAGCGCGAGATAAGGATCGATGAATCCCGGGTAGATTGTGAGCCCGGTGCAATCCCACACGCGGGCGTCGGCCGGGATGCGGAATTCGGGTCCGGCGTAGGTGATCCGGCCGTCGCGGATGAGCACCACGCCGTTGGAAAACACGGTGTCCGGCTGGGTGAAGATCCGGGCACCCACCAGCGCGTGGGCCGCGGGCGGACGCGGACGGAAACCCGGCGGATCGATCTGGGCCGAAACGGTGAAAGCCAGCAGCAGGCCGGCAGCGGCACGCAACATGCGCAAGACGCTACTGCCGGATGTCCGGGTGTCGAGCATCTGCGGCTGCAGGGTGCCACGGCTGGCTTTGGAACAAGTCGCCGCCAGACTCAAAGTCCGAAAGGAATGGGGTCCCAGGCGACCCACACGAACGGAAACGTAGGACTTGATGCGAACCCGATCCCTATTCAGCAGGGCGCAATCTGTAGAGCTTCCGATATGAAACCGAAGGCTCTCGGTCAACCCACACAAACGACTCCTGCGGACTGGTAAAGTTGGTGTAGGTGGTCCACGGCTCCCATCTTCCACCGATGAATCGCGATGTCTCCACCCTCCACCTTGATCCAGGAGCAGAATCCACCCCAAGTGCCGGATGGAGAGCGACTTCAGCGATATCGTGCAGCTCCGCGCTCCGAAAAAAGCGCGCCGACTGCGCCGGAGAATCCACTTCGCCGAACCGGCCGTCGCCCCATGAGGCCAAAGTAATCGGCTGCCAATGTTCCGAAGAAAGCGATTCTGCCGACAACATAGTCTATATCGCGGCGTTAATCGGGAAGGTGGGTTTGAACGCAAGCACCTCGGTGACCTTGGGATGGCTCATTTCAACCTTGATAGGTCCCATCCGGAGCGTGCCGAGTGGATTTTCCGCTTCCAGCTCGTAAATCCCCTCCGTTAATGCGTTGGCATCAGCTATTCGAAGGACGCTCTCGGTAGCACCGCCGATTGCAGCTCCATTCTTGAACCATTGGAAGTTGGGACGGGGCTCGGCGATCCACCAACATTCCAGTTCCAACGGGGCACCCGCTTCCGCGACCACGAGGTCAGGAAGCTGGATCAGTTTTGGTGCCGATTCGCGGGTCCGGCTGCGCTGATTTGGGTCCCCCAGTTCACACGGCCAGCCAGGCGCCAGTTTGGCGTCTCCCTCCAACGCCACCAAGACGACTTCTATGGGCACATAGCTCGGATCTTTTTCGCGAACGCCGGCGATGAAAATGGTTCCATCATCGGCCACGTTTGAAGCCAAGCCGAAGAATCGCGAGCCATTGGCTTCAAGACTGGATTTCCATTTGACCGTTCCCGTTCTCCCATCAATGGCCCACACATTAGGACCAACGGTCGCGATCAGCGTCCCGTCTTCCAAAACAACCGCCGTGCTAAACCAGCAGCGAGAACAATCCCCCCCATGATCCGGAACATACTCGGCAACGACGCTTCCGTCTCTACCTCTTCGCTGTCGGAAAGTCTTCGAACTTACAGCCCAGAAATAGTCCGAACCGTCCCATCGCACCAACGCTCCTGGATTCTCTCCAACGGACCACCGTGTGGAACCATCCTTCCTCGACAGCGAGGACAACAACCCGCTTCCGAAACTGGCTTGTAACAAAAGGCTTTCGTTGGGGCCAGGTGATGCCTGGTAGCTCTCTCCAAGGTATCTACTCCAATTGCCATTGGAACCGCTTGCTCCGATCATCCGTGAATAATGAGAGTGATTCTGAATGTAGAATAGCTCGTTCCTTCCGGATGAAAATAGACTCCCCGCCCCGGCTCGGAGCCACGCCGCAATGCGGTGTGTCGTGGCTCGACCGGTCCCAAGGTCAATCTTGGATATCTGGTCCGTTCCGTAGGCATACACGATTCAGTCCCGCGCGATGACTGGACTGTATGTCGAGTCTCCAACTTTCCACTGTGATTGCCCAGAAATGGCGTCAAGGTAGTGCATCGTAGGTGTGATTCCCTCGCGCAGAGTGACTATCAACTTGCCCGAATCAGTAGCCACGATTCGGGTCGCTCCGTAATTCGGAGCGCCATCGACATGCTGCGACCATACTCGTTTTCCCGATTTTTGTTCAAATCGGTGGATTACGGAGCCCGTAGACAGAAAAAGGTCTCCCGCTGAGTTGAGCGCCAAGGATGGCGGGTAATCGCTCAGCGCCCCCACCCTATAGAATTGGCTGTCCGTCTCGTTGGGCCAAACCCATTTCACTGATCCAGGTGACCCCGCTGACACCAACAACGTCGCGCTCAGTGCCATCGAGAGTGAAGCCCAGTTTTTCATGAAGGGTGGGTTTGAGAATTGTGCCGACGCTATTGGCCAACCGTCCCCAGTCCAGAGAATTCCGGGAGGTTACCTCCCATCAGGCGCATTCGGATGCCGCAGATTCCATTCCCGCCACGACTTCGGCGTAGTTGTATGCAGGGCAGCGCAATGAACTCTAATGTTGCCACGCTTGGGGCACCTGCGCCGGCCGGGCCGGCGCTTGACTTGAAGGACAGCCTTTTTAACCGTGCGCTTCATCAATCAGTTCCCCGAAACGGCCTCATGAAGGCGCCTATTCCCCACCTTCCCCGGACCCGGGCCTTTACTCTGATCGAACTGCTCGTGGTGATCGCCATCATCGCCATCCTTGCCGGCATGCTGTTGCCCGCATTGTCCAAGGCCAAGGAACAGGCCCTGCGCACGCAGTGCATCAACAACCAGAAACAGCTCCTGCTCGCCCACACGATGTATGTGAACGAAAATGCCGACCGGATCGCGCCGCCCAACTGCGGGGGGGCTTCCGGAGCCGCGAATTCGTCGTTGCCCGCCGGCTGGCTTTACAAGCCCGGCGAGGCATTGCCGAAGAACGGCACCAACTACGGGCCGGCGAAGGGGCTGTTTTTCCAGGTCGTGCAAAGCCCGAAGCTGTTCATGTGCCCGGCGCACAAGACCAACACCGCCGCGTGGCGCCAGAGCACGATCAAGTTCACCAGCTACCTGATGAGCGGCGTGGTGATCTCCAGCACGGAAAGCTTCGACTGGTCGGCCGGGGCTGCCGGACGCACGTTCAAGGCCTCCGCCTTCCAGCCGACGGACATGCTGTTCTGGGAAACGGACGAGGCTGATCCGGGCTACTTCAACGACGGTTCCTCCAGCCCTCAAGAAGGGTTCTCCAAACGTCATAACACAGGAGCAGTGGTTGGTCTGATGGGCGGTCACGTGGATTACGTGAAGTGGAAGCGCTATTACCAACTGCTCGCGGAAAACAACCGCAACAGCCTCTGGTGCTTCCCTAATTCCAAGAATGGGAGATGAATGTCCCACCGAAGATCTTTGAGACTGTTTTCCGACCATGGAAATCGCTGAGGTCTTGAGGAGGCACACGCAGATGCCATTTGAACGCCTCCGGATAACACGGCAGCTTGATGAGGCGAATGTGCCATGTATTCGGCGAGGCATCGTGTTCATCTTCGCGGTTTGGAGCGGTCCGGCCATCATCGCGTTTGAGAGGTTCACACGAATTCTAGCCGGCATGGACACTGGTGCTTTGGATTTGGTGGTGCTCGACACAGATTGTCTCACTTCAGAGGCAGAAAACATGCTCTGGGGGGCCAATGTCGGCGGCGGTGGAGAGACGCTCTGGATCCGTGACGGGGTAGTTATAGCTCGCTCCCTACTTTACCTCCCAGAAAGTGAGCCAGAGCTGGTCAGTCATACACAGGATTTGCTCAATGAGTCAGCCATCTAACCAAGCTTGGCCACGGATTCGGCCCTCGCTCCACAACGTGCACCCACATGTCACGCGGGCCGTGTTGCAGTGCTTGGGCCGGCTGCTTATTCCGCTGCTGCTGGCGGCGTTGGTGCCCGCCTGCAAACGGGAACCCAACGTAAAGGATGGCCTCGGCCAGTTGCAGCGGGCTTTTCCCGATCCCGCGTCCGTGCCGCCCGCCGTCCAGCTGGCCCTCGATGCGGCGCGGACCAATGAACTGGGCCAGGGCGTCGTCGCGCTGCAGAACGCCAAGGCGGTGCCGGGACTCTCGGCCGACCAGTTGCAGACCATGGAGCAGGCCTCCCAGTCCCTCACGCGTGAACTGCTGCGGCGCGCCGAATCCGGCGATACCCGGGCCAAGGCCGATCTCGAGCTGATCGAGCGGTTCCGTTCGCAGTGACACCCGGCTTGCCCGCCCGGTCCGCATTCCCCACCGTTCCGCGGTGATTCCCGAGCCTCCGGAAACGCCCGCAGATGACGCGGCCATCGGCCGCGCGCTGAAGCGTTCGCTGCTGGTGTTGCTGGCGGTCGGCGGCGTGGCCGGCGGCACGGTGTGGTTTGTGAGCCGGCCGGCCGCGCGCTCGGTCGGACATGTGACCCCGTTGGACGCGCCCCAGCAGGCCCAGCGCCGCGCCGAAGTCCCGAAGGTCCGTTTCACCGACGTCACCGACGCCGCCGGCATCCGCTTTCGCCACGAGAACGGTGCCCGCGGCCAGAAGCTGCTGCCCGAAACCATGGGTGGCGGCGTGACTTGGTTCGACTGCGACGGGGACGGCGACGCGGACCTGCTCTGTGTGAACTCCACGTGGTGGCCGGATGATCCGCGCCGCGCGGACCCTTCCGCCGGCCGGCCGCCCACTCATGCGCTGTATCGCAATGACACTCCGCCGGGCGGCGAACCGCGCTTCACCGACATCACGGCCGGTTCCGGCCTGGACGTGGCGGAATACGCGATGGGGGCCGCCGCCGGCGACTTCGATGGCGACGGCCGGACCGACGTCTATCTCACCTGCGTCGGCCCGAACCGCCTCCTGCGCAATCTCGGCAACGGACGCTTTGCCGACCTCACCGCGGAAACCGGCACCGCCGGCGGCCCGGCCGATTGGAGCACGGCCGCCGCGTGGTTGGATGTGGACAACGACGGCGACCTCGACCTGTTCGTCGGCAACTATGTGCAGTGGTCGCCGCAGCTCGACTTCGAGGTGAACAATCAACTGGTCGGCCTCGGCCGGGCCTACGGCCGGCCCTGGAACTTCTCCGGTTCCCTGCCCCGGCTTTACCGCAACGACAGCCAGGGCAGCCGGCTGAAGTTCACGGACGTCTCGGCCGAAAGCGGCCTCCAGATCCGGAATCCCGCCACCGGACTGCCGATGGCCAAGACGCTCGCGGTCGCGCCGGTGGATCTGAACGACGACGGCTGGCTCGACCTCGTGGCCGCCAACGACACGGTGCAGAACTTCGTCTTCACCAACCGCCATGACGGCACCTTCGCCGAGGTGGGCGTCGCCTCCGGCGTGGCGTTCGACGCCTACGGCCAGGCCCGTGGCGCGATGGGCATCGACGTGGCCCGCTTCCGCAACGACGACCGGCTGGGCATCGCCATCGGCAACTTCGCCAACGAGATGAACGCGCTCTACGTGGCCCAGCGCGATTCCCCGCGGGACCAGCTCCTGTTCAGCGACGAGGCCATCACCGAGGGCATCGGCCCGGCCAGCCGGCAACTGCTCAAGTTCGGCCTGTTCTTCTTCGACTACGATCTCGACGGCCGGCTCGATGTGCTCACCGCGAACGGCCACATCGAGGAGGACATCCAGAAGGTCCAGGCCGGGGTCCGCTACCGGCAACCCGCGCAACTGTTCTGGAACGCCGGTGGCGCGCCCTCGTTCGTGGAGGTTGGGGCCGCCGAGTCCGGCGAAGACCTGTTCCGTCCGCTGGTCGGACGCGGCAGCGCCTACGCCGATTTCGACCGCGACGGCGACCTCGACGTCGTGTTGATGGATCTGGGCGGCACTCCCCGGCTGCTGCGCAACGATCAGGCCACGGGACATCACTGGCTGCGGATCATCGCCCGCGGCCGGTCCGCAAATCGGGATTCTGTGGGCGCCTGGGTAACCGTGGAGGTGGGCGCCAACCGGCAGTCCCTCCAGATCATGCCGACCAAGAGCTACCTGTCCCAAAGCGAACTGCCGCTGACGTTCGGCCTCGGCCGCGCCGCCGAAGCCACCCGAGTCACCGTCACCTGGCCGGGCGGACGTCGCCGCACGCTGGAACGCGTGGCCGCCGGGCAAACGCTTGAGGTTCTCGAACCGGAAGCGGCTCGATGAGTCGGCGCCACGAAATCGTCCGCAGCCACGTCTGGGCTCAGGCTCAATCGAGCATCAACACCCGATAGAACCGGACCGGCCGTTGCGCGGGCGGTGTGGAGTCTTTGGCACTCGACTCGCCGCTGGCACCCGCGGGCGGCACTTCGGTCAACGTCTGCCAGGCCCCGGACACATCCCCGTCTGCATAGACCACCCGATACGACCGGTCGGCCGCCACCGAGAACCGCAGCGTGACCGTTCCGTCCGCCGCCAACTCGAGCTTCAGCCGGGTCGGCACCGAACTGGCACTGCGCGGATCGGTGCCGGCGAGGAACTCGTCCAGATTGCTGGCACCATCGCCATCCACATCGGCCTGGGCATCGGCCGCGCTGGTCGCGTCCAGGCCATGGAGCAATTCCCACACATCGGCCAGTCCATCCGCATCCTGGTCGGTCGCCGGCAGGCGGTTCGGGGCGCCCGGCGTGGGCACATTCGGAAACGCGACGATCAGCGAACCGCTGTCGGGGTAGCGTCCCTCGGTGATGCCGGAGACCTGCGGCAGGATCGTCACCGAGTCCACCGTCGTGCGGATGAAATCGTAAACCCGCACGGTCTCGCCCAGGGCATCGATCCGGAAGTTCACGTGATCCGGTCCGGCCGCGCCGTCACCGTCCGCCCGCAGGAGGAGGAATCCGCGCGGCTGGATGAACGAGAGCGCCGCCAGCACGGTGTTGGTGGCGCCGGCCAACGACGGGTCGTCTGTGAGGCTGAAGCCGCCGAGGTCCACCGGCTGCGGTTCGGGATTGTGCAGCTCGATCCAGTCCGCGGAATTGGTCCCGCCATCCGCCAGCCATTCATTGATGCGGACCAACGCCGGGTTACCCAGGGCGGCCCGGGCCGAATTCACGCCGCCGGGCGTGGGCGCTGCCAACAGCGCCCAACCCGATTCCGTCCGGCCGATGGGCTGGTTCGGCAACTGCGGGCCGAACGCAATCTGGTCCAGGAGCCGCTCGCGGTCGTCGAACAGGCTCAGCTGCGTGCCGCCATTGCGCAGGCTGCGTCCGAGATTGAGCGCGCCCGGGACGCTGTTGGTCGTCGCCCAAATCCGGAGAAACTGCCCCGAGCCAATCTGGGTTCCCGCGGGGAACACCCATTCGCCCGGCTCGGCATCGCCCACACTCAGGCTGTAGCCGGTCAGCACAATTGCGTTGGCCGTCGGGTTCTGCAGTTCGATCCAATCCGCCGCTTGCGGGGCTGTTCCCGTCGGGTCGGCCCACGCGAGCACCTCGTTGAAACGGAGTCCTGCCCCCAGCTGGGCGAGGTAATTGGACGCCCCGGGGCTGGCACTGAACGGCAGCGAAGTCCACGCGCCGGAACCATCCGGCAATCGCCCGGTCGCGACCCCGGCCGTGGCATTGCGCCAGGTGATGCGGTCCAGTTCCTGGCCGTTGGCATCGCGCAGGAACATCGCGTCGCCGGCCGCGGTGAGTTTGAAGTCCACATGATCCGGTCCCGGGTTCTCGTCTGCCTTCAACGCGACGAAGCCGCCGCCGGCCACGAACACCGGAGCGGACACCCGGAACAGCGCGTTGCTCGTGCCGAGGTAGGCGCCCTGCACCGTCACCGGCAGCGGGTCCAGGTTGTGCAGCTCGATCCAGTCATCCTCGGTGTCGCCGTTCGCGAGATATTCGTTCAGGCGCAGATTGGCGGGATTGCCCAGCGCCGCGGCCTCGTTGACCGCGGCCGGCGTGGGTTCGCACAGGGTCCAGCCGCCGGCGATCCGGCCCAGCGAGAAACCGTCCACCGCCGGCCCAAAGGTCACCACATCCACCCGGTTCGTCAGCGGATCGAACAGGGCCAGCGTGTCGCCCTGACGGCTCAGGCCGAAGCCCGTGCGCGGCGTGCCGTTGGTGCCGCAGAACACCCGCAGGTAACCGCCGGCCGCCAGCGAGAATCCCGGCGGAAACACGTAGCGGCGCGGGTTGTCGTTGTCCGTCAGGCTCCAGCCGGCGAGATCCACCGACGTGTTGCCGCGGTTACGGAGTTCGATCCAGTCGGTGGCTGGCGGCGCGACGGCCATCACCTCGTTGAAGCGGACCAGCGGGGTCGCAGCGGCGGAATTGGCCGCACCCGGACTGCCATCGCCCGCCGCGCTGGCCTGCCAGTTGGCCGGGTCGTTCGGATCCCCACCCGGGTTGGTCAGCTCCAGCGAGGCACCCTGGCCATCCGGCTGGGCCGGCCAGGGCTGATCATCGGAGTAGGTCACCGAGGTCAGCGTGCGGCCGTCACGATCGAGCAGCGCCAGGCGTTCGCCGCCGTTGCCCAGCGAACCGCCAAACCAGCCCGCCACGACCACACCGGGATATCGCCCGGCGAACGCCGTCGGATTGTTGTTGTTCGCGAGCACGATCCGCGCGCCCGCCGCCAGCACCGGGAACGGGCTGACAAAACGGAAGGTCACTCCGGTCAGGCTGCATTCCGACAGGTCCACCGGCAGGCCGCCGGCATTGTGGAGCTCAATGAACTCAAATGCATCGCCGCCGATGGGGTTATACATGAGCTCCGAAAAGCGCACCGTGGGACCGCCCTCGGTGACCGTGAAGCTGGCATCGCTCAGCGCGCTCCAGTTCGTCCCCGCCAGGGACCGCGCCATGATCCGGGTCGAGGCGTTGAGTGTCAGCGGTGCGGAGTAGGCCCGGGCGTCCGCGGTCGGCGTGCCGGTCCAGTAGGTGCGCGGGTCGGTGCCGTTGGTCGTGTAGTAAACCGTCCCCGCGAGATTGCTCATGGTCAGGCTGAAACCGGCCGGAACCGTGCCCCCGAACTGCGGAAACACGGGCGCATTGGACGACAGGAGGAAGCCGGCCCGCTGGAAGATGTTGGTCACATGCCGCCGCCGGCCGTTGATCCACGTGTTCACCACATCGGAGAAGCCGGAGATGGACGGCGCCACCCGGGACCTCACCTCCCCGTAGCGGGTCCGGATGCGTTCGTCGGTGAGCGGCCCGCCGTTGAAGAAGGCGCGGTGCACGCGGTCGGCGAACAGCAGCTTGAATTCCGGCGAGCGTTTCAGCCCGTTGAAGATGCGCTGGTAGTCGGTGGTGCCCCACGGCGGCGACAGCGTGGAGAGCGTGTTGGCGATGGTGTCGTAGCTGACCGGATGTCCGGAAAAGCCAAAGGCGAATTCCGTGTCCCACGGATAAAACCGGAACTTGGCGCCCGGCTTTTTCTCCCGCGCGGCCCGGGTGTTGTTGTGCGGCCAGTCGTCGTTGTCGGCCCAGATGTGGGGCAGCAGGTAGTCCACGAAGTTGGTGAGGTCCATCCTCGCCGCGACGCTCTCGAAGTTGGCCCGCACCGTCAGGTCGAGCGCCGCCGCCGTGCGCAGCTGGCTCCACGCCACTGTGTCGCCGCGCACGGCCTGGCTGTTCGGCCCCATGACATCCCAGAGGTCGCCGCCGCCGTGATATTGCTGGAGGAAGTCGTCATCCACGCGCTCGGCCGGATTGTAGATGCCGCGGTAAACGCCGTTGAGAAACAGGTTCACGAACGTGCCGTGGCAGGCGACGAGGCCCATCTCGTCGCACAGCGAGCGGACGAACTCGTCCTTCAGGAACGGGTTCGAGTGATCGTTCATGCCGGCGCGCAGATGCAGGCTGTTGAACGTATCGACCGTGGTCCCGGGGAACATCGGGTATTCCAGCTTCCCGGGCCCGTATTCGCCGCGGAAGTAGAGCCGGAACGAGTATTTGCTCTCCGGCAGGGCGGTGGAGCGGTAGTTGTAAAGGGAGCGGATGTAGTCACCGCCAGCCACCCGCAAACCCGCGTCCATCTGGAACCCGCCGTTGTCCGCCGGCCGAATCAGCTCGACCGACACCGGGCGTTCCCAAGCCGGGCCATGTTTGTCCGTGTTGCGCGGATTGTATTCCATGATGCCCGTGCGCCCGTAGAGATTGTTGGTGGCAGAAACCAGGGAGATCGCGGGCAGCAGCCGGCGACTGGCGGGCAGGTTGAACAGGTAGGTATGCGTGCCCACGGAGGACGGAAGGTGGTTGGTGGCGAAGGCCGCCGCCCGGATCACCCGGCTCGCCGCGACGGTCACCGGCGCGGTGTAAACCGTGCCGTTTGTCAGGGACGGCGGGCTTCCGTTGGTCGTGTAGCGAATCGTGGCCCCGGCCGTGGGCGTGCTGAGCGAAAGGTTGAAGGGACGGTCGAAGAAGCCGCGCTGCACGCTGAAGCGAACCTCACCGACCCGGCCGATGACGGTGCTGGAACCGTTCGCCGCGCCGGGCGTCGCCGGATTGAAATAACGCCACTCCTCGGTTGCCCCCGTCAGCCGGCCGTAGGAGTGGTCCGGGCTCTGGGCCGGATACCTGACTTCACTGGCCAAAGGCCGCGGCAGTTCCGGGCCAAAGAGTCGGAGCGTGTCGCCGGTGGCGTTCAGCTTGAAATTCGTGTGCAGGCGGGTGCCCGGCACCGTGGGCCGGCGGTCTTTGCCGGAGGCCAACACCACCAGGTAACCGTCCGGCGGCAAGGTGACGGCCGGGAACACCCACTGCCCTTCCTCGCTCGAATCATTGCTCAGTGACCAGCCTTCGAGATTCACCGGCGCCGATCCGCGGTTGCGCAGTTCGATCCAGTCCTCGGCATCGCCGTCCTCGTCGGCCAGGCCGGTGGCGTTGTCCGCCATGAACTCGTTGATCACCACCTGCGGAACCGGCTGCGCGGAATCCACCGTCAGCGTCCAGCCGCCGCCCCGGAACGGGTGGGGTTCCGGTTCGTCGGATTCGATCCCGTGCGGTTCCGCCCACGTGAAGCTCGCCGCCCCGTTCGCCGCCGCGGGAAACGTGAACCGGTAAGGCCCCGGACCGACCCCGGTCACGGCGCTCGCCGGCACCCCGTTGCGCCGCAGGTCAGACGCATCCAAGCCGGTCACCGTCCGGTTGAAGGTGACTTCGACCTCCGCGAGCTGCCGCACCGTCAGGCCGGCGGCGGGCAGGCGCTGGGCAATGGCCGGGCCGACCGGGTCGAGCAGTTCGTAACTCCAGACCGAACCCGGCGCCCCGGCATCGAAGCGGTTGGCCGGCGTGTCGAGATCACGGATCTGATGAAGCGTGCCCCAACTGATCTGCACCCCGCCGAACGCGGGCTTGGTGAAGGTGAACGTGTAGGTGTTGCCGCTGCCGGCGGACGAAAAGGCGGGCACGCCATTGACCAGGAAATGCTGCGCCTCCACGCCCGTGACGGGCTCCGAGAACAACACCGTGATGCTGCTCAGATTGGTCAGCACGCCCGGGGAGGGCAGGACGGAAAAGATCCGGGGCGCGGCCGCCGGCCGTTCCTGCGCCACCAGTTCGGCGTCGAAGACGAGGTCGCTGCTGCCCAGCGAGCCGTTCATCACCACGACCGCCAACACGTTCTCCCCCGGCACCAGCAGCGACGACGCGTTGGTGACGGTCACGGTGTTCCAGGCAAATTCCTCCGCGGCCATCGCCACCGTGGTATGGTCCGGATCCGTCTCCGGAGCCCGAAACGCGGCCACCCGCGTGCCGTTGAGATAGGCGACAAAACCGTCGTCGCACACGGTGGTGAGTTCGAGCGACTCGATGCTCGCCGGGTTGCTGAGGGTGAACTTCCGCCGCAGGAAGACGGTCGGATACGAATTCTGCATGTCCGTCAGCTCGGTGCCGGCAAAACCGGCCTCGCCGTAGAAGAAGGCCCCGTTCCCGGAGGTCCAGCCGGCGTCGTTGAAGGAGACTTGCCGCCACGCCGCGGCGTCGGCCGGCGACGGATGGGCGGTGCCCCGGAAGTATCGCCACGCGCTGTTGGTGGTGATCAGCGTGAGGTCCGCCGCACTGAGGCACGAAACCAGCAGACTGGCGAACAGGGTTAGCCGAAACAACCGGGCGAAGGCGTGCATGTGATGCGCCAACCATGCCGGAGCGGAGGGTCCAGTCAAAGACCGCCTGCGCCTCCGGAACCGCCTCACTGCCTCCCGGACTGGAGCCAGTCGAGCAGTTCCCACCCGCCGAAGGCCACCGCCGCGAGGAAAACCGCGGACGTGAGCAGGGCGAGACAGCCCAGCACGAACGCCGCGCCGTCCCGGATCATCGCCCCGACGGACAGCAGCAGGATCGCGCTCGCGGGCAGGGAATTGCTCATCGGCACCGGAATCGGCAACAGCAGCAGGCCGCCCGCCAGCGCCAGCAACAGGCCGGTCACCGCCGGCTTCGCCAACCGCCGGCAAACCCAGTCCCAACGCGGCCGCAGCACCCGCTCCACCCAGTTCAGCACGCGGCTGGCCCCGTGCAGCAGCCGCGGCAGAAAGCGGTCCGGCAGAACCTTGTCCGCCAAACGCGCCGGCAACTGCGGTGGTCGCCCCCGGGCGATCTGCAGGCCAATGACGACCACCACCAGGCCGGCCGGCGTCGCGAGCCCCAGCAACGGCACCGGCGACAGAAACGGCAGCGACAGCACGGCCAGGAACGCAAAACTGCCCTGGGTCCCGAACACGTTCGCCAGCTCTGCCAGGCGCACCGGCCCTTCCTGAAAACGCGCCGCCACCCGCGCCAATTCGCGGGCCAACGAGGCGGAGCCTCCCGGGGCCGTAGGTTCCATGCGCGGCGAACATGGCGGTTTCCGCCTCACCGCGCCATGTCCGGAATGCAAACTTGGGCGCATCCCGGACAGTGCTGAACGCGAATGCCCATTTTCGTGGCCCGCTGGGGGGCAGGTCGGGAAGGCGAACGAACGGTTGCCTTGCGACCCGCCCCGGAAAACCTTCCCGCCATGACGATCGGCGTGCCGCGGGAGATCAAGGAACAGGAACATCGGGTAGCCCTGCTGCCTTCGGCGGCCTACCAGCTCATCCGGCGGGGACACCGGGTCATCGTCGAGCAGGGCGCCGGCGCGGGCGCGGGTTATCCCGACGCCGATTACGCGGCGGCCGGGGCAATGCTGATGGAGAACCACGCGGGCGTGTTCGCGGAGGCGGACTTGATCGTGAAGGTGAAGGAGCCGTTGCCGGGCGAATATCCCCTGCTCCGCCCGGGACAACTGCTCTTCACCTATCTTCACCTCGCCGCCGGCAAGCCCCTGACCGAGGCCCTGCTGAAATCCGGCGCCACCTGCATCGCCTACGAGACCGTGGAGGTGAACCGCCGGCTGCCGCTGCTGGAACCCATGAGCGAGATCGCCGGCCGCATGAGCGTGCTGGTCGGCGGCTACTTCCTCGCCAAACACCACGGCGGCAGCGGCACGTTGCTGGGCGGCGTGCCGGGCGTGTTGCCGGGCAAGGTGGTCGTGCTCGGCGGCGGCGTGTCCGGTGTGAACGCCGCCCGCATGGCCCAGGGCCTGGGCGCCGACGTGACGATCCTCGAAGTGGACATTGAACGGATGCGGTTCCTCGACATCACGCTGCACACCGCGCACACGCTGTATTCCAACGAGGCGCACCTGCTCGAACTCCTGCCCCAGGTGGACCTGCTGATCGGCGCCGTGCTCGTGCCGGGAGCCAAGGCGCCCAAGCTCATCAACCGCGCCATGCTGCGGAAGATGCGTCCGGGCAGCGTGCTGGTGGACATCGCCATCGACCAGGGCGGCTGCGCCGAGACCTCGCGGCCGACCACCCATCACGACCCGGTGTTCGTCGAGGAAGGCGTGACGCACTACTGCGTGGCGAACATGCCCGGCGCCTACGCGCGCACAGCCACCCAGGCGCTGACCAACGCCACGTTCCGCTACATCGAAACGCTGGCAGACCACGGACTCGCCGAAGCAATCCGGCGTCAACCGGCGCTGCTGGGCGGGATCAACGTGATGGCCGGCAAGCTGACCAGCCGGCCCGTGGCGGAGGCTCACGGGCTGGAGTTCACGGAGGCGAAGCTCTGAATGAATTTCGATCCTGAAACACTGAACGCTGCTCTCTGCGAATATGTGAAGACGTTTCCTAATCGCAGCAGGTTGAACTCGTTTCTCAACCAGCGAAGATGGGATGATCACACCGCAGGTATCACAGAGGCGCTGGATTTGACCATCCGAACGGCCGAGGACTTTCTTTACGATTATCCCGGAGGAGTTCCGTGGACCGTCGAGTTCGATAACCAGTTTTCGGAAACATTGCGGCGAACGAGCCCGTGGCTAGATGAAGAAGGAGTCAAGACGATGCGGGCATTTGCTGGCTGGCTATGCTGGCATGAAGGTTTAAATCGGAAAACGTAGGCTATGGATGCCGCCCCTCAAACGCCCCCCTTGCTCACCCCCGGCACGCTTTACCTGGTCGCCACGCCGATCGGGAATCTGGAGGACATCACCCTCCGGGCTCTGCGGGTGCTGCGGGAGTGCGACGTGGTGGCGGCGGAGGACACTCGGCACACCGGACAACTGCTGCGCCATTTCGAGATCAGCAAGCCGCTGCTCAGCTACTTCAAGTTCAACGAGGCGAAGCGCACCGAGGAGTTCGTGGGCCGGCTTCGCCGCGGCGAAAAGATCGCGCTGGTCACCGACGCCGGTTCGCCCGGCATCAGCGACCCCGGCGAACGGATCGTTGCCGCCGCGGTGGCCGCCGGCTGCCGGGTCGAGGCCGTTCCCGGAGCCTGCGCGCTGGTGGCCGGCCTCACCGCCAGCGGACTGCCCACGGACGAATTTCATTTCGCCGGCTTCCTGCCGCACAAGTCGGGACAGCGCGCCAACCGCCTCGCGGAACTCGCCCGGATTTCCGGCACGCTCGTGCTCTACGAATCGCCCTTCCGCGTCGAGCGCCTGCTGGAGGAGCTGCAGGTCGCGATGCCCGGGCGGCGCGTGGTGCTCGCGCGCGAACTGACCAAGAAATTCGAGGAATGGCTCCGCGGCACGCCCGCGGAGCTCGCCGCAGTGCTGAAACAACGCCCGCGCAAGGGCGAGTTCGTCGTCCTCGTGGGCTCAGCCGAACCCGCGGCCGACCAAAATCGGGCTGGCGAAGTCGCTCTGGAGTCGGGTGTCGGGCTTTGACAGCGCCCCCGGCCGTTCCCATCTTCGCCGCTCCAATGAAGTTCGACATCACGCAATTGCTGACCGACTGGGATTATCAGCCCGGCCAGGTCGTCGCCCGCCGGTTCATGGGCGAGGATGGCGCCGAAAAGGTGCAGTTGCGCGTGGATCTCGGCCTGCTCCAGATGAACGCCGAAGGGCGGCCGGACGGCAAACGGCCGATGGGCCATGACTCCTGGTATGACTTCCACCTTGACCGCCTGGCCAAACACCAGGAGGAGCACGGCGACGATGAAGGGTTCGAACTCGACGGGGAGTCCTGTGTGCGCCTGCAACAGGAGGCGATCCAGTTCCATCACCGCTACATCTGCTTTTTCCAACTGGAGGACTACACCGCGGTCGAACGCGACTGCGACCGCAACCTCGCGGTCTTCGAGTTCGTGGCCCAATACGCCGCCAACGAGGAACTCGCCTGGTCGCTGCTCCAGCTCGTGCCCCAGCTGCTCATGATGCGCACCCGCGCCCGGGGCACGGCCGCGCTCAAGCGCCGGAAGTTCGCCGCCGCGTGCAAGGCCATCGAGGAGGGCATCGAGGAAATCGAGGAGTTCTACCGGGACAACGAGCGCGAGGACCTGCTGGAAAACAGCGGGGAGGTCGCGTCGCTGCGCCATTGGTTCGGGGAAATCAAGGCCCGCCGGCCGCTCAGCGCGCTGGAAAAGCTGCAACGCCAGCTGGACGAGGCCATCCGGGTCGAGGACTACGAGAAGGCCGCGAAGGTCCGCGACGAAATGAAGAAACTCCAGGCCTCGGAATAACGGAACCCACCATGACGCTCATCGAAAAGATCACCGCCGAACTCAAGGCCTCCATGCTGGCCAAGGATGCCGACCGCACCGGCGCCCTGCGGATGCTCAAGTCCGCCATCGGCTACGCTCAGATCGAGAAGAAGGTCGAGCCGTTGCCGGACGCGGAGACGCTCGCGGTCATCCAGAAGGAAGCCAAGAAGCGCCGCGACGCCATCGCCGAATACGAACGCGGTGGCCGCGCCGAACTCGCCGCCAAGGAAGCGGCAGAGCTCAAGGTGCTGGAGGAATTCCTGCCGAAGCAGCTTTCCGCGGAGGAACTGGAAGCCCTGGTGAAGGCGGCCATCGCCGAGGTGGGCGCGACCTCCAAGAAGGACATGGGGACCGTGATGAAGGCGGCCCAGGCCAAGGCGGCCGGCCGGGCCGACGGCAAGACGCTGAGCGGGGTGGTCAACCGGCTGCTGCCGTAACCCCTACCGCCAGAACCGACGCTGGCGCTCGCGCACCGCGGCGGGCAGGCTGGGGCCGTTCCGAGTCGCGATGAATCTGCCGAACCAGCTGACGGTTTCCCGCTTTGTCCTCACGGGGTTGTTCCTCGCAGTGATGTTCGCGGAGTTTCCGGGCCACGAGACGGTGGCGCTGTTCCTGTTCAGCGTGGCCGGCATCACCGACTTCCTTGACGGCCGCATCGCGCGCCAGCGGAAGCTGATCACCAATTTCGGCATCCTGATGGACCCCCTGGCCGACAAGATCCTGACCTGTTCGGCGTTCATCGCGTTCGTCGGCCGCGGCTACATGCCGGCCTGGATGGTGGTCATCATCGTCGCGCGTGAACTGGCCATCACCGGCCTACGGCTGCTGGCGGCGTCAAAGAATCTCGTTTTGGCCGCCGAAGGTTTCGGCAAGCACAAGACCATTTCCCAGATCGTCACGATCGTCGCCGTGCTGACGGTGCTCAGTTACCCGCAGTGGGGGCCTTTGGGAGCCGTCTTTGGCTGGCAGATCAATGGCCGTGCATGGTCCGCCTGGGTGGCCGAGCTTTCCAAATGGTCGTCGGTGGGCCTGACGCTGCTCAGCGGCGGCATCTATCTCTGGCGCAACCGCGAGCTGTATCTGAGCGACATGTAAGGGGACGGAATGCTGGCAGGGCTTTCCAACTCGGAACTGGTGATCGCGATTCTTGCGGCCTTACTTGCCATCGCCTTGCTGCGCGCCGGCATCCGCAAATGGGAGGAGTTGAGGGCCGGAGTCAGGATGGGGGTGGATGAATTCCTCAAGGCCAGCGGTGAAGTCGCTGAAGAGCTGAGGCCGCGACAATCCGATCCCGTGGCGCAGGCCCTGAGTCACGACAACCGCTCCTGCGAGAGCCCGCCGCCAAAGACTCAGGACTTAGCCGCCGGCATCATCGTCTGGGTGGCCCAGGGATTCGGTGTGGGGCGGATTCCGTTCGCTCCGGGAACGTGGGGTTCCCTGTTGGGCATCGGCTGGTCTTGGCTGCTTTTGTGGCCGGGTTCGGCCGGATTCTACGCTTTGGGAATCATCGCCGGCGCCCTCGTCGCGGCCGAATTGTGCGGGGCGGCGGAGCGGATTCTCGGGCAGCACGACCCCGGCTCGGTGGTGCTGGACGAAATCGTCGCCGTGCCAATCGCGTTGGGCGGCTACGTGGGGCTTTGGTGGTGGCAGTCCGGTGAGCTGCCCCATCCGGCCAGGCTTTCCCAATGGTGGCCCGCAGCGGCCGGCGCCTTCGCGCTGTTCCGCCTGTTCGACATCTGGAAGCCGTGGCCCATCCGCCGGCTGCAGTCGCTGCCGGGCGGATGGGGCGTGGTGGCCGATGACTTGGCTGCCGGCGTGGCTGCAGCCATTGTGCTGTGGGCCGGGGCGCAGGCGGCGTTCGTCATCCAACTGATTCGCGGATAGAACAACTCAGGCGCCTGCGCCCGGACGCTTGGCCTACTGGAGCTTCTTCTTGGCGTCCTCTGCCACCTCCACCTTGGTCGTGCCCACGTCCTTGATTTCCACAGTGGTCGTGCGGTTGATCTCCCGGTCGTTGCCGTTGAAGCTCATCGTCCCCTGCACGGAGAACTGGTATTTGGCCAACGCCCCGTCCTTCACCCAGAATTTCGCGGATCCCTTGGCGCCGCTGATCTCGGGACCGTTACCGCCGCCACGTCCACCCAACGAAAGCAGCGACTTGGCTCCGGCCTCCGTCAGGTCGCCGGCGAGTGTGTCGCCGTCCTTTTTCAGCTCCTTGACCTGATCGGCCAAGTCCGCGGCCTGCACGGCCGGCGTCTTGTAATTGGTGAGCATCCGGGCCGCAAAGCGCGCGGGATTCTGCCGGTCCTGGTCATTGGCCAGCTCCTCGGCGGACTGCCAGCCATCGGCGGTCTTCACCACGCCTTTGCCGCCCTTGACGACCGCGACGATGGTGTTGTCGCCGCGAACCATGGACAGATGGGTGAAACCGCCCTTCTCCGTTTTGCCCTCGGTCGGCCCACCGCCACGGCCACCGCCGCCCCCTCCGCCGCCGGCGTTTTCGACTGTTGATTTCCAGCTGTAGGAGGGCTGATCCGCGAGGGATTTGGCGGCGGCTTTCACGTCATCCTTGGTGGCCGCATCAGCTGCGAGAAGCAGGCCGGCGGTGGCGAAGAAGCACGCGAGTGTGGGCAGGGGTTTCATGGCACGGAGAAACGAGTGTTGAGTCTTGCGTTAACGGGAACCCTCAAGGAGACGGTCGCCACGGGGTCCGGTTACAGTCGAATTGGCACGTCAAAACTCCGGTAAAGTTTTGACCGTTGAAACGGCGGCTGAAACCTTCCGGGGCGAAACATGACTCCGAATCGCATCATTCCCGATCTCCAGTGCTCCCTTTTGTGTGAAGACATCCGCCAGGAAGCGTCCGGCAACCTCATCCTGATTGGCGTGATCAACGTCATCCGCGTGCCGCAGGTGCCCATCACCGCCGCCCGGCTGCTGATCATGAACCGTTGGTGCTCCGGGATTGGCACCTTTACCGAAACCGTTCGCCTGATCGGACCGGACGGCGCGGTCCTCCGCAAGAATTCGGCGAAGTTCCAGCTGGGCGACCCGACCCAGATCGCCGTGCTCGCCAACATGTTCAGCAACATCGAGTTCCCCGCCGGCGGTGTCTATCACATCGAGGTCCTGGTGGACGAGGTGATGAAGCTCCGTTACCCGGTGCCCGTGGTCGTGGTTCCGCAGCAGGGACAGGCCGCCTAATTCGATCTCCCACTCCGAAGCCGGCCGCGAGTCATTCTCCCGGCCGGCTTCATTCATTTGCACCCGGACTCCGGCCGCAGTCCAATCCGCACGGTGACCGAGCCTGCGACAACAACTTCCCGCTGGTCCCGCTTTCGGGCGTGGATCGGTCCTTGGCAACCGGTCACCGGCGGCGGCGTGGCGGCATTCGCTGACGGCACCTGGCTGCGGGTGTTCGCCTTTCAGTTCGCCGGCGCGCTGGGGGCGGTCGCGCTGGTGCTGGCTTCCGCCCAATTGGCTTGGGTTCCCACGGTGGAAGGCTCTTTGGCGGAGTTGCCGGAATCGGGCGCCGAAATCCGTGCGGGTCGGCTCACATGGCCCGGAACGGAAAGTCGGATTTGGGCAGAGCGCCCCCAACTGGCGCTCGGCGTCATTCCCGCCGGCGGAACTCCCTTGGGCCTGAACGGCGACGTTCAAGTGGAGTTCCGATCGGATGCCCTTTGGCTACGGGGGCTCCTGGGCGTGGCCTCACTGCCGTATCCACCCGACCTCGAATTGAAACTGACCCGCACCGCCGGCCCGGCGGCCTGGCAGGCGTGGCGGCCGGTGCTGGCGGCGGTGCTCGGAACTTCGGGTTTCGTGCTTCACCTGGGATTCACCTGGGCGGTTGGTCTCATGGTGTTGCTGCCAGTTTGGGCTGCGGCAGCGCTGTTTGGCCGGATGAGTGGATTTGCGTCCGCGGCCAAAGTCAGCGTGATGAGCACCCAAGCACCCTTGCTCGTTGGCTGGTTTGCGGTGTTCGGTTACGCAACGCGCGCCCTTTCACTTTCAGCCCTCGGATTAGGGCTGGGGTCGATTCCGGTGCTCGTCGCGGTCTGGTGCATCTGGTCGATCTTTTCGCTCCCTCCGGGCACTCCGAAGGCTTCGCCATCCAAAAACGAGAATCCATTCGCCCGGCGAAAGTAAAACCCCGGCAGCAAAACGGCCGCCCGAAGGCGGCCGTCAAAACGAAAGCGGGCTGAAACGGATCACTCGAAGCTCTGCGCCCCGCCGGAAGCCGCCTTCTTCGCAAACCATTCGGCGTATTCCGTGTCCGAAACCACCTTGAATTCACCCTTCATGGTGGAGTGCAGGTTGCCGCACAGCTGGGCACAGATGATCATGTAGTCACCGGGTTTGGTCGCCTTGAAATGCACCGGGATGGTCATGCCGGGGATCGCATCCTGGGTGACACGCATGCGGGGCAGCTTGAAGCTGTGGATGACATCCATGGAGGAAATCCGGCAAATCACATCGCGATTCAGCGGCACATAAAAGGGCTCACGCAGGCAGGTAACGTCGTCCTTGGCACCGGCATCCTCGGAATCGAGCCCGAAGGGATTGGTGGCGCTGGCGTGCTTGATGTCCTGCTTGCCCCAGACACCGTCCGGACCGGCATAGTGGGCGTTCCAGGCGAACTGCTGGCCCTGGATGGCGATTTCGATGGGATCGGTCTTGGGGTCGCCCTTCTTGGTCGGAAATTCGTCCACCGCCTTGGCCCACAGCGGAATCGCGAAGCCCAGCAGCAGCAACGCCTCAATGGCCGCCACGCCGACTTCGGCGTAGGAGCTGAAGTGGGACTTCGCCCCCGCGTAGTCGGCCTTCGGATTGGCAGAGCTGCGGAAACGGAAGACGGCGTAGAGGAAGTATCCCAGCCAGCCGACGAACAGCACCGCCATCAGCAGGTGGATGTAGATCAGGAACTGGTCAAGGCCCGCACCGTGGGCCGAAGCCACTTCGGGAAGGTTCAAAAGCTTTGAGAAGAATTCCATGGCGAGTTAATCGGATGTCAGGAGGGAGAAGCAGTGGATTGGTCGGACTTGGCCGCCTCGGACTCCAGGCGGGAGGCGCGCCGGACAATGAAGACAAAGAAACTGGCGACCGCCGCGAGCATGGTGGCGATCACCGCGAGCAAGGTCAGGATTCCGGCGTTCATGCCGTAAGCCAGCGCCGAATCGCTGCGGCCAAAACAGGCGGCACACGCAGTGGCGTCGTGGGTCGCCAGCAAACCGGCAACCAGCACAAGCAAGACATTGGCCCGCTTCATGTTCAGAGATAGCTGATATGTTTGAACTTCCGGAGGAAATACCGGCCGTAAACCAGCATGGCCCCGGTTGCGGCGAGACATACGCCTGCCCACACCAATTGGGAAACCGCACCCTCGGTGCGATAATTCCCAAAGCACCAGCCGGCGAGCACCAGCAGGAGCAGCACCGAGGCCGTCACGAACACCACATGAAACGCTTTAAGGGACATAGTGGGTTTTCTTGGTCGAATCCCTCGGCAGATCGCCATCGCTCCACAGGATGAGGCCGACCATGCCGACAAAGAAAACGGCCGTCGTCACCAGCGTGAGATAAACCGTCTTCTTCTCCGAAATCAGGTGCATGAAGTAACCGGCCACCAGAAACGCCTTGATGGAGGCGATGAAGAGGGCCACGGCCACCGTCAGGGCGACACTGTTGAACTCCCATTCGCGGGCCAGCACCGTGACCACGGTGCCCACCAGCAGGGCGATTCCGACCGCCCAATAGACCTTTTTGTGGGACGCGATGTCATGGTCGTGATCGTGACCGTGCGCCGCGGCAGAGTGAGAGGATTCGCTCATGGCAATTTTCGGGATCAGAGGAGGTAAACGACGGGAAACAGGAAGATCCAAACCAAGTCGACGAAGTGCCAGAACAGGCCGGCAACCTCGATGCGGTTCGTGAATTGTTCCGGATGCTGCTGCCAGAACTTCCGTCCGAGAAAGGCGAAGTAGCCCAGCACCAAGGCGCCGGCCAGCACGTGCAGACCATGCAGGAACGTCATCGTGAAGTAGATGGCGAAGAAGGTGGCCGTGGCGGGCACAAAGGCCTTCAGGCTGGCAATGTCGGCCACCTTGAATTCCTTTTCCTCGTGGTGCTTGCCCGCCTTGTGAGCCTCATGCACCGCATCGGGAACCTTCATCCCGACTGGGAAGCGGAACTTGTTGGGTATGTCCACCTCGACCTTCAGGGCTTCCAGCTTCTTCTCCTCGACATCCTTCAACGTCCAGAAACGCGGGCTGTGACCGTCAATGTTGAGGTGACCGGTCACGGCGGAACCATCCTTCATCCGGATCACGTAATGCGTGAACTTCTCGTTATACTCGAAGGTTTTGATCGTCAGAAAGCCGAGGGCGCAGACCACGGTGAAGATCATGAACTTCTGAAACTTCGCGAAGTTGTTCTCCTTCAGCGCCGCCCACGCCATCACCACGGTCACGGACGAGGCAATCAGGACGGCGGTGTTGAAGGTGCCGATGGGAATGTTGAGCAATCCGTGCGGCCAACCCGTCGCCACATCGGGCCAGAAACCTTCGGGCGCGCCGACCCGCAGGAGGATGTAGGCGGAGAAGAAGGCACCGAACAGCATCACTTCGGACGCCAGAAACAGCCAGACACCGACCTTGGCGTTGTAGAGCCCCGTATCCGGACGGGGCTTTACCGTGTAGGGAATTTCCATGTGGGAATGTGGGAGTGGTTCGTGTTGATGGGATTCCGCGATCAGCCTGGCTGCCCTTGGGGAGTGAAGTCCTTCTTCGATCCGGGCACGCTGTATTCATAAGGGCCACGGTGAGCCACCGGCTCGGCTGCAAAATTGCCGTGGGGAGGCGGCGTCGGCGTCTGCCAGTCCAGAGTCGTCGCTTCCCAAGGGTTGTCAGAATCAACCTTCTTGCCGTTCCAGATGCTCCAGAAGAAGTTGAAGATGAAGGGCAACTGGAACACGGCCAGCGCAATGGCGGCGGCGGTGATGGCGTTGTTGAGGCGGAGCACGCCAGGATCGGCGCCCACGCCGGAACCAAAGTAGGTGGCCCCACCGTCATACATGCGCCGGCTCATGCCGCGCAGGCCCTGGATGAACATGGGCATGAAGATGCCATTCATGCAGACCAGTGAGCCAAACCAGTGAATCTTGCCGAGCGTCTCATTCATCATCCGTCCGGTAGCCTTCGGGAACCAGAAGTAGATGCCGGCGAAAATGCCAAAGATGGTCCCCGGAGCGACCACGTAGTGGAAGTGGCCGATCACATAGTAGGAGTCGTGCAGGTAGATGTCCGAGGCGTTGAAACCCAGAGGCAGGCCCGTCAGACCACCGATGCCAAACATCGGCAGGAACGACAGGGCGAACAACATAGGCGTGTTGAAGCGGATGGAGCCGCCCCAAATCGAGATGAACAGCGCCGTCAGGATGATGACCGACGGAATCGAGATCATCATCGTCGTCGTCTGGAAGAATGTGGCGATCTTGGTGCCCATGCCGGTCAGATACATGTGGTGCGCCCACACGATGAAGGCCAGGAACCCGATGGAGAGCGCCGCATACACCAGCGACTTGTAGCCCCAGAGCGGCTTGCGGGTGTTGTTGGCGATGATTTCGGCCACGATGCCCATCGCCGGCAGGATCAGCACGTAAACTTCGGGATGCGCCAGGAACCAAAACAGGTGCTGCCAGAGCAGCGGACTGCCGCCGCCGGAGATGTCCGGTTGGCTGCCGTTCACCACCAAGCCCGTGGGCAGGAAGAAGGAGGTCCCGAGGACGTTGTCCGCCAACTGCATCAGGCCGGCCGCCTCGAGCGGGGGAAATGCGAGCAGCAGCAGGAACGCCGTGACAAACTGGGCCCATACGAAGAAAGGCAACCGCATCCAAGTCATGCCCTTGGCCCGCAGCTGGATGATGGTGGCGATGAAGTTCACGGCCCCGAGCAGCGAGGACGTGATGAGCAACACCATGCCGATCAGCCAGAGAGTCTGGCCGTTGATGAAGTTCGAATCGGCCATCGTGGCGAGGGGTGAGTAACTGGTCCAACCCGACTTGGCCGCGCCGCCCGGAATGAAGAAGCTCGAAAGCATCACCGCTCCACCCCAGAAGAAAAGGTGGTAGCTGGCCATGTTCAGCCGGGGAAACGCCATGTCCGGGGCTCCAATTTGCAACGGCGTGACGTAGTTTCCGAACGCGCCGAACAGCATGGGCACAATCGCGAGGAAGACCATGATCGTGCCGTGCATTGCCCCGAAGGCATTGTAGAGGTCGGCCTGCATCACACCGCCCTTGGCCATGTCATCGCCCAGAGTCTTCTCCATCAGGCCGCCGACGAAGGGAATCGGCTGGCCGGGATGCGCCAACTGATAGCGCATCGCCAGCATCAGCAGGAAACCGAACAGCAGGAACAGCAGGGAGGTGATTCCGTATTGGATGCCGATCATCTTGTGATCGGTCGAAAAGATGTATTTCTGCCAGAAACCCGGCTCGTGATGAGCATGGGCATCTCCGTGGGCATGCCCCGGTGCGTGCGTCGTTGCAGTCTGCATATGGTTGGTCAAATCAAGGACTGATCAGCATTGAAGTGCGTCGCCTCCGGAATTCAGGCGGGCGCCGATTACAGGCATCCCGGATGGCTTCGTCAATTTTTTGGTGTTTTTGTCGGCAACCAGCACTCCCAACATCAGGGGGAGGTAGATGATGCTGGCCAGAAAGAGCCCGCGGGCGGTCCGGGGGGTCAGATGCCGGCCGAATCGGAATGCCATTGCCAGAAACCCGAATCCCGCGGCCACCGCCACCGCCAGATACCATTTCCCGGCCACCCCGAGAAGGAAGGGAAACAGCGACACAACCACCAGCGCAAAGGAGTTGCGGATCGCGGATGCCGCCGTGCGGTGGCCTTGGGGGTCAACTCCGGACAGCATTTTGAATCCGGCGCCGGCGTAGTCTTCCCGATACAGCCATGCAATGGCCATGAAGTGCGGCAATTGCCAGAAGAACAGCAAACCGAACAGGCTCCAACCGGGCGCCGCCAGTCCACCCGTGGCGGCCGTCCACCCCATCAGCGGCGGCAACGCCCCCGGAACCGCACCCACCAGGGTGTTGAAGACCGTAATCCGCTTCAGCGGGGTATAGATGAAGACGTAACAGGCGTGGGTGGACGCTCCGAGCAGTGCCGTCAACGGATTCACGGTGAACAGCAGCCAGCCAAGGCCCGCCACACTGAGGATGACGCCCAGCAGCAGCGCGGCATTGGGCGTCACCCGTCCGCTGGGAAGCGGTCGGTCGGCCGTGCGGCGCATCCGGGCATCATGCTGGCGCTCCAAAACCTGGTTGAGCACCGCGGCACCGCTCGCAACCAACGCAGTGCCAAAGACCGCGTTCACCATCAGGCGAACATCCACCACCGAGCCTGCACCCAGATAAAACCCGACCAGCGTGGTGAGCACGACCAGCAGTGTCAGCCGGGCCTTGATCAGCTCCGACAGAATCGCGACCGCCCCCTTTTCCCGGGGAACGGCGTCTGCAGTCATGGCGGTAGCCTTCAAGCGTTCAATGGGTCCCCGCCGGCACAGCGGCCGGCAGCGTGACCGAAATTTTTCCGAAGTTACCCCGGGCCGCCGGCTGATGAGCAATCAGAAACAGCAGGCTGCCGGTCGCCAAAGAGGCGGCTCCGACTGCCACATGCGCTGTGGCCACGTCCGCCGGCTTGTTCATGAGGATGGTCATGATTCCCAAGGCCGCCTGCACGGCAATCAGTGCGAACCAGCTCGAAGTCAGCTTCCCGAGGGTGGAGGTCAGACCCATCGCACGCCAAGTCCGGAACCATGCCCCGGCGATTGCCACCAGTGTCGCCACCGCTCCGACCCGATGCCACATCTGCAGATGAATCTGGAAGGCAGTCACCTCCACTTCCTCGACACGATGCTGATTGTAAACGGTCATAGAGGCCACATCGGTGGCCGGCCAAAGCTGGCCATAGGCGAGCGGAAAGTCATGAATCGCCAGTCCCGCATGCTGGTGCCGCATCAGCGCCCCGAGAACCAGCTGGCACACCGAAAGCGCCAATCCCGCCGTCAGCCAAGGGCGCAGCCCGGCCGGAATGCGGACCCCTTCACCACCCCGGCGCCACACGGGGGATAGCCTGAGGGCGACCGCACACAGCAAGACCAGAAAGGCCTGCCCAAGGCAGCCGTGAAAGACGCCGAAGGCGGTGCCCAACGTGGTGCCGGCGAACACGTGCTTGTCCAGCACCACTCGAAGTCCCCCAAGCAAACCTTGAAACTGCACGAGCCAAAACGCCGCCCATCCCAGACGGACCACGAAACGGTCGGCCGGAATGTTCCGCCACCAGACCGCGCCCGCCAGCAGAACAACTCCACCTATCCCGGCGAGAAAATGCCCGGCACCACGCCAGTCCGCGCCAAATCCGAGCATGCCCAAGCCCAACGCAATCTCCCCTGCCCCGACTGCCAAAAGCGCCTTGCGGGACTCCGCTCCCCCAAGGCAGCGGACCAACGCGACGACCAGCAAACCAACAGTTGACGCCCACAGCCGGTGGGTGTGTTCGTCAAACACGCCGCCCGTGAACCAGGTGGCGATGGGCAGCGCGAACATGTTGTAGCCATAGCTGGTCGGCCAGTCGGGCACGGCCATGCCCACGCCCTTGCTCGTCACCAATCCGCCCATGCAGATCAGCCCCCACGTGCACAGGGCCACCGTGACGGCGTATCGGAAGAGCCATCGGCTGGAATGGACGGATTCGCTCATGTTCGCCAAACAAAAACCGGGGTAACCAACCACTGGTCACCCCGGCGTCAAATCGCTTTCGCGTTATTGGGCCTTCACCTCGAGGGTGAACGACGCAGTCGCCTTGCCGCCCTTGACCTCAATTTCCTGGGTCACAGCGCCAGCCTTCATATGGAAAGCCTCGACCGTGTATTTGCCGTCCGGCAAGTCGCCCTTGAAGGTGTAATTTCCATCCTTGTCGGTCACCGCGAAGAACGGGTTCTCCAGCACGTGCAGGTAAGCGATCATCCACGGATGAACGTTGCAGGCGAACCGCACACCCAGCTCCGGCTTGTCAAACACCTTGGTGTTGACCTGGCCGGCGTTCGCCTGGGCGAAATTGAAGCCCTTGTTGCCCGCTGCCTTCGGCGTGGCGTTGACGTTGTGCATGAAGGCGTCCGAGTTCTTTACGTCGAACTGCTGGCCCGCCTGAACAGCGTTGATATAGGGCTCATACATGCAGCCCTTCTGGTCGATCAACGGCTTCTCGGCCGAAGGGGCAAAGGTCTTACCTTCCAAGCCCTTCTTGATGTAAACCAGAGTGTTCGCCAGACCGCTGTCAGCCCCCACGACGTAGAGCCGGGTCTTCACTTCGGCGGCGGCGTTGGCCTTGCCGCAGTTCGGGTCGGCCTTCAACGCGGCAATCGGCTTCTCCGGCGGCGGCGTGCCCTTCAGGGTGACCTTGCCGGACACTTCGCCGGCGGACGCAGACACAGCGACGGCAGCCATGGCCGCAGCATAAGGGAGGACGTGTTTCATGAGCATTTCTGACGTTTTCCTGTTAAAAGCGGAGCAAAACTAACAATCGACCCTACTCGGTCAAGCGACTTGTGAAACGTTTCACAAGCGCCCGTTCGACGGGTCAGTTTAGCCGGCATTCACCGAATCAAAGACCACGCAGGGCCGCCACCATCGCCAGCGCGGTGTGGGCTCCCTCCGCGCCACGATTGGTTTCCTCGTCCAGGCAGCGGGCTTTCGCCTGCTTTTGGCTCGAAACGGTGAGCACCTGATGAATCACCGGCACGCCGGATTCCATGGCCAGATCCATCAGGGCAAACGACACCGCTTCGCCAATATGCTGGGCGTGAGTGGTTTCCCCCTGCCAGATCAGCCCAAAACAGATGATGGCGTCCGGGCGCCGGGCCTGGCGACGGGCGAGCGCGGCCGCCAGGACAGGAATCTCGTAGGAACCGGGAACCCGATGAACTTCAACCGCGGAAACGCCAGCCTTCTCAAGGATCTTCTCCGCCGCTGCCAACATCCCATCCACGTATTCTTGGTTGTAGAGGGAGGCCACGATCGCGATGCGTGCGCCGCCACCCCGCTGGACCTTCTTCCTCGTCGATTTGAGCATGCGCGGGACAATGCCTCAGGCGGCCCGGAAACCCAATCCGGGAGTTGCGTCGCCTGTGCCGCGGGCCGCTAGGCGGCGACCGGCACCACGCCGTGCTTCGGCTTGAATTCCACAGGCTCCCCGGGCTCGCCGATGCAGGCAGCCAAGGTTGAAGCCGGGTCACCATGCACCGCGGGCGAGCCGTCCAGCAGCCGCGACAGATGCAGTTGCATGGCCTTCGTCTCCGTCTCCAGTTTCCGGGCAACCCCGGCGGCCTCCTCCGCGCTCGCGGTATTGTGCTGCGTCAACTCGTCGATGCGCTTCATGGAGCCCACGGCCTGATCCAAGCCCCGGGCCTGTTCGCCCGATGAGTCGGCGATGCGGCCGATCAGCTCGTCCACCCGATGGGCGTCCTGGATGACCTTGCGGAGCGATTCCTCGACCCGGGCGGCAATGGCCGCCCCCCGGGTGCTCTTGTCGAGGGCGTCCGCGATCTTGGCCGAAGTCTCATGGGCCGCCGAGGCCGACCTTTGAGCCAGCTTGCGAACCTCATCGGCCACCACGGCAAACCCCGCCCCGGCGGAACCGGCGCGGGCTGCTTCCACCGCCGCGTTGAGCGCGAGAATGTTGGTCTGGAAGGCGATTCCGTCGATGGAGTGAACGATCTTCGCGATGTTGGTGCTGGCCGCCGACATTTCCCGCATGGCGGATTGCAGCTCGGCCACTTCAGAGGCGCTCCGGTCAGCTTCACTCCGGTTTTGGTGGGAAAGCGCCCGGGCATCGCGCGCGTGTCCGGCGTTCGCCTTGACGAGCGAGTTGACCTCCACCAAAGCCGCCCCGGTTTCCTCCAGCGAGGCGGCCTGCTGGCTGGACGCGATGGCCAGTTGCTGGCTGGAACCGCTCACCAGGCTGACCGAATTCGCCACCCGGCCGGTCTCATTCCAAATCTCCTCCGCGACGCCCCGGACATGGCGGGCCACGGCGAGACTCGTCACCACGCCAAAGCCGATTCCCAAGGCAATTCCGGCGAGCGTGCCGAAGCCCATCGTCAAATCGAGCCAACGGTTCTCCCGCGCCACCGCGGCGGATGCCTCGCGAACCTTTGCCGCCGCGAGCGCGGGAACTTCCGTGGCCCACGCGGTGACGGCCTGCCGGTCCGCTCCGTCCAACGCCGAGGTCGGCAGCCCCAACTCGGTGGCCATTCGCCGGACCGATTCCAAACTGATTGAAGATCCGGCGGGACCTGCCGGTGCCGCCGGCGCGGGCAGGATTTTGACCGCCTCGGTCAGCTCAGCCGCCCTCTGTTCAAGGCCTTTCAGCTCCGCCGTCCGTCGCAGAGACCAGCGGTGGGAAAAGATGCCGATGGCACCGCCCACCAACGGCACGCAGGCCACCATGGTGAAGGCGATGATCAGCTTGGAACGAAGCTTCATGGGCTGGGAGCAGGTTGCCGGACACACCGGCGGAACGTCCGCGGTGCCATCCGGGGCATCGGCAGCCCGATAGCCAAACTTGAGGAGGTGCCCCCCGAACCCGCTTCGCCCGCCCACTCAATACAACTTCACGGAACGGTCCAGGTTCCCTGCCAATGCCCTTCCTGCCATTCAAAACAGGCGCGGCGGTGCCCGGAGGGGGCAAGCCAAAGCCAGTCCAACTGGCTGATGGTGGTGACGATGAGGGCAAAGTTTTCCGCTCCGCCCGGGGCGAAAATGTGGCCCTCGGCCGGCGCGGCGATCGGCGCCCCGGGAACGCCCATCGTCCGGTAGTTTGCCCGGTTGGCTTCCGGGACAAGTTCCCAAGCCCGGCGCGAGAAATCCGTCTGATGCTCCACCAGCGACACGCCCCGCGCCCGCAACTGCACCCGGCTGCGCGGATCGTAAAAGTGCCAGGCAGTCCGCGGCGCGGTTCGCAACTGCGCCACTTTCGCCGCCCGCGCGTCCGAGTAGGCCACCAAACGTCTCCAGGTGCGGTCCACTTCGCGCAACACCATGGTCCGCACGTCGGGGTCCTGGCCGTCGCAGGTCGCCACCGCGGGAAGGCTCCAGGGATGGCGGGCATCCGCCACGCTGTGGCCGAGTTCGGACCAAAGGCGCGCCTCCAGTTCCTCCAGCGAGTTGGTCTCCCAGCGGGGTGTCACCCGGCGGTTGTCCGCCAATCACCGCGGACACGCCAACCCTATTTGGCGAAATCCCCCTTCGCCCCCGATTCCGCGTGCCATCCGCCCGAGCACCAACAATCTTCTCCCCCAATCGCCATGAAACGCTTCCGGCTCTTTCCCCCTTCGCTGGTTCCGGCCGCCGCCTTGGGACTCGCCTGCGCCGTGCCCGGCTTCGCCGCCGACCAACCGCAATACGGGCAGGCGTGGACCCGCAATCTGGTGTCGGCCGAGCGCAATCTTCCGGAGCAATTCAATCCCAAGACCGGAGAAAACGTCCGCTGGGTGGCAAAGTTGGGAACGGAGTCGCACTCGACGCCGGTCATCGCCGGCGGCCGGGTTTATGTCGGCACCAACAATGAGGAACCCCGCGACCCAAAACATGCGGGCGACCGCGGCGTGCTGTTCTGCCTCGACGAACAGGACGGCCACCTCGTCTGGCAACTGGTCGTGCCGAAGCGTGAGGAGGACATCTATCACGACTGGCCCAAAAGCGGCCTGTCGTCTCCCGCCACCGTCGAGGGCGAGCGCGTCTATCTGGTGGACAACCGCGGCGTGGTGCTGTGCCTGGACGCCCGGGGAATGGCCAACGGCAATGACGGTCCTTTCCACGACGAAGGCGCCTACATGACGCCCCGCGGCACCAATGCGCCCGCCGCCAAAATCACGCCCGGTCCGCTGGATGCCGACATCCTGTGGCAATTCAATCTCACCGAACAGGCGGGCATCTGGTCCCATGATGCCGCGCACAGTTCGATCCTCATCCACGGCGACCACCTGTATCTCAACACCGGCACCGGGGTGGACAACACCCACAAGAAGATCCGCACTCCGGATGCCCCCAGCCTGGTGGTCCTCGACAAACGAACCGGGCGTTATTTGGCCAAGGACGGCCTCGGCCTCGCCCCCAAGATCTTTCATTGCACCTGGGCGTCTCCATCCCTGGGCCAGGTGGAGGGTCAGGAGCGGGTGTTCCTCGCGGGCGGCGACGGCGTGCTTTACGGGTTCGAGCCCCTTTCGGCCACCACCTCGGCGCGGGAGGAATCGCTGGGAACGGTCCGCACACTGAAACAGGTTTGGCGCTATGATCCGGATCCGCAGGCGCCGAAGGAGAATGTCCATCGCTACAACAGCAACCGGACTACCAGCCCGAGCAACATCTACGGCATGCCGGTGCTGCACGCCGGCTCCGTGTTCCTCGCCGGCGGCGGCGATTGGTTTTGGGGCAAGAACGAGGCCTGGCTGCAACGGGTTCGCCTCGGCGGCTCAGGCGACGTCACCGCCACCCATCGGCAGTGGTCGTATCCGCTGGGCCGTCACACGATGTCCACCCCCACGGTGGCCGACGGGCTGGTGTTCGCCGCCGATTCAATGCGGATGTTCCACTGCGTGGACGCGCAGACCGGCCAGGCCGTCTGGACTCAGGATCTCGGCGGCGAAGTCTGGGGTTCCGCGTTGGCCGCGGATGGCAAGGTCTATGTCGGCACCCGGCGGGGCGATTTCTGGACCTTCGCCCTTGCCCGCGAAAAACAGGTGCTCCAGCGGCTCGAACTCGGCGCCCCAATCAGCGCCACGCCGGTCGCCGCCAACGGAACGCTCTATGTCAGCACGATGACGCACCTCCACGCCTTGCGGGTCAGCCGCTGACCGCCCAACAAAAAGGCCGGACGGCGAGCCGTCCGGCCTGTGTCGGGAAGAACCCGGAACCGCGCTTACTGGTAGGTGATCACCAGCTTGCCGTTCTCGATCTTGCTGCCCGTGATCACCACGGCGGGCGTGATGGTCAGGTAGCCCTGCGTGCCATCCGCCGGAATGTCGGCGGTGATGGTCTTGGTGGCGGTGTTGACCGACGCGTTGGTCAGCGGTGAACCGCCCAAGCCGGCCGGAACCGTGGTCGTCACCGTCGGGCCCACAACCACCGGCGGAGCCACGCTCAGGAACACCGGAATGCCGCCCGCCGTGGGTTTGCCGAGCGATTCCAGCTCAGGCTTGCTCAGGGCGCCTTCGCGGATCTGAACCGAGCTGACATACATCACGCGACGTTCGTCCTGATCGCCATCGCCAAAGAGGATGGCGGCGTCCTGCAGCGCACGGCGGGGATTGTCGAGGGACTGGTTGGCCGTCCAGTCATCCTGGAAGATACCGTCCACATACTTGGTCACGACCGGCGGATTGGCCGCCATGTTGTAGGCCGCCGCCACGCGGTGCCATTCGCCGGCGGTGAAGGCGCCGGTGCCGTTGTAGCCGCCGCCGCCCTGGCCGAAGTTGCTGCCCTGCCAGAACAGGTCGCCGTCGTCGGTGTTGGCCTTGGAACTGATCTGGAGGAGCGACGCAGCGCCCGGTCCCGAGGTGTCCACGAGGATGTCGAAGATGATGGTGTATTGGTTCACCAACGTGCCGCCGCCATTGGGCGAAATGCGGTGGGTCATCAGGTAACCGATGTTGCGGTCGAGATCGCCCGGCACCTTCATGACCTTGGCGGCCTGACCGTCAATCTTCGGAACCTCGGCGAAGTCGCCCTCACCGGCGGTGCCGAAAACGGTTCCGGTCTTGGTCAGTCCTTCGGCACCGTCGAGATAGGCCAGCGACGCACCGATGGTTGCGCCGAAGTCGCCAAACTCGAAGTCCCACTGGCCCTTCACGGTGCTGTTGGGCAGCACCACCGGAATGCCGTCGGCCGAAGGCCCGCCCAGGGCGACGATCTGCGCGTCGGACAGGCGGCCGGAGCGGATCTGCACCGCGTTGACATACATCACGCGGCGCTCGTCCTGGTCACCGTCACCAAAGAGGATCGCGGTCTCCGCCAGCGAGCGGCGGGCGTTGTCGAGGGACTGGTTGGCGGTCCACTCGTCCTGCTTGATCCCGTCCACGTATTTCACGACCACCGGCGGGTTCGCCGCCATGTCATAGGCCGCCACCACGCGGTGCCACGCACCGGCGGTGAAGGTGCCGCGGCCGTTGTAGCCGCCGCCGCCCTGGCCGAAGTTGCTGCCCTGCCAGAACAGGTCGCCGTCGTCGGTGTTGGCCGCGGAGCTGGTCTGCCACAGCGAGGCCGCGCCGGGTCCGGACGTCTCCACATACACGTCCATCACCAGGGTGTATTGGTTGACACGCGCGCCGCCGCCGTTCGGGGCGATGCGATGGGTCATCACGTAGCCGATGTTGCGGTCGAGGTCGCCGGGGACCTTCATGACCTTGGCCGCCTGGCCGTTGATGCCCGGAACCTCGACCAGATTCTCGTCGCCGGTCGTGCCGAAGACCGTGCCAGTCTTGGTGAGACCTTCGGCACCGTCGAAGTAAGCCAGCGGAGCGCCGATGCTGGCGCCGAGATCGCCGTAGTTGAAGTCCCACATGCCCGTGACGTTGGACTGGGGAATGGACTGCGGGATGCCGGCCGCCGTCGGTCCGCCAAGGGCAAACGCCTCGGCATCGGTGATCTTGCCGGAGCGGATCTGCACCGAGTTCACCCACATCCTGCGGCGTTCGTCCTGGTCACCGTCCGCGAACAGGATCGCGGTCGCAGCCAGTGAGCGGCGGGCGTTGTCGAGGGACTGATTGGCCGTCCAGTCATCCTGCTTGATGCCGTCCACATACTTGGTGACGACCGGCGGGTTGGCCGCCATGTCGTAGGCGGCGACCACGCGGTGCCACGCACCGGCGGTGAAGGTGCCGCGGCCGTTGTAACCGCCGCCGCCCTGGCCGAAGTTGTTGCCCTGCCAGAACAGGTCGCCGTCGTCGGTGTTGTTGGCGGAACTGGTCTGCCAGAGCGAGGCCGCGCCGGGCCCCGAGGTGTCCACCAGCACGTCCATGATGAGCGTGTATTGGTTCACCCGGGTGCCGCCGCCGTTCGGGGCGATGCCGTGAGTCATGACGTAACCGATGTCGCGGGTCACATCCCCCGGCACTTCCATCACCTTGGCCGCGGTGCCGCCGATGTTGGGCACTTCGGCGAAGTCACCCGCGCCGGTGGTGCCGAACTTGGTTCCGGCCTGCGCCGCCGCCGTGAAGTAAGCCAGGGGCTGGCCCACGGTGGCACTCAGGTTGCCAGCGTCGAAATCCCACTGGCCGGCAACCGTCGTGGAGGAACCGCCGGAGGTGATGATGCCGAAGGACCAGGAATTCGTCCGGCTCACACCGGCCGAGTCCGTGTATTCCAGCCGCACCAGGTTGTTCTTGTCCTGCCGGGTGGCGTTCGGGCTGTAGGCGAGCGTGATCACGCCGCCATTCTTGGCCAGCTTCTGGGGCACCACCGCGGTGCCGTTCAGGTAGAGCTTGACCGCCGAGGTTGCCACCGTGGCGCTGCCGTCAACGATCACCGCCTCGATCGGCGCGGAGGCACTGTTGCCATCCGAACCGCCGGCGGGGCTGACCTCGCCCACATAGGGCCCGCTGGTGCCGGCCGTCGTGTTGTTGCGGTAGGCCTTGACCGCCCGGGAATCGTTCGCGTCGTTGACGAGGATCCGTTCCCCGGTGTCGGGGGTGATCGTGTAGAACTGCAGGTTCGCGCCGAGTCCGGTCTGCCAGTAGACAAGCCGCACCGGATACAGACCGGCCTGGCTGACCACGAGGGTAAAGGTGGATTCGTTGCGCTGGTTGCCGACGAACGGCTTGGTGGCCGCATTGCGCTCGAACTCACCGATCTTGGTCGCAAAGAAGTCGCGCGGATTCAGGGCCGTCAGCACCTGGAAGCCGTCGTCATTGTTCACGTCCGTCCGGTCAGCGCCGGCGTTCACGCCGAAGGTGTAGGTGCCCGGTGCGAGTTCCAGGAATGTCACCGCCTCGACCACGAAATTGTCCGTGTGTTCGCCGGAGCCCGGGATTCCGGGGAAAAACTCCGGGAAGAACGACGCGATCACATTGCCGTCCACATCGGAGACGTCCACCTGCGCGGACTCGCGCTCAAAGTTGAGGCCGTCCTTGGCCCAGACCGAGCCTGAGTCCGGCGGAAACGCCTGGTTGGGCACGGCCACGCCATTGGTGTCGGCCAAGGTTCCGTTCAGTTGACGCAGGGCCCGGAGGATGCTGTTTCCGAGCGCCGGCTCGGCAGGGCCCTGAAGGGTTCTCACGGCGAAGCCGCGGGTGGTGGATGATCCCAACGGCAACGCAGCGGATGCCGGGAGGGAGTTGGTTGCAGCCTGAAGCTGCAGGGCCAGCGCAGTGGACACGCCGGCGAAGAGGAAGGGGGATACCTTCATAAGAGTTGAGATTGGAGACCAATCGCCTTGTCGCTGTCCAGTCACCGTTAAGGGGAGGCGGCTGAGGGTTTTGCACGGCACCGGTCCGGGAATTTGAGGCAAATTCATGTCCTCCGAAAAAACGCTTTGCCCGACGAAACGACCTGCCTAGCTTCCGCCCGCTTCGTTGGCCGATGGTGTAACGGCAGCACAGGTGACTTTGACTCACCTAGTCATGGTTCGAATCCATGTCGGCCAGCCAGCTTTCCCCTCTCCCCGACCGCAGATCGGTCAACTGCCGCGCCGCTGCCGGCAACCGGCTGCGAGCGCGGCCAACTCCTGCTCCGCCACCGCCCGGTAGTCATATCGCTCGACAAACGACCGGCCTCGCATCGCCTGTTCCCGGGCCGCCTCCGGACGCTCCAGCCATTGCAGCACACGCTCCGCGGCCGCCGTCGCGTCGCCTTGGTCCACCAGGTCCAATTGGCCCGGAAACACTTGGTCGAACACCGGCAACCGCATCGCCACGACCGGCAGCCCGAACGCGAGATATTCGGTGACCGACAGGCCCCAGCCCTCTTCCCGGGACAGGCTCAAACCGACCCGGCACTGCGGCAGCAGCGCGTCCTTTTCCGGATCCGGAATGCCGCCGGTGAACGTGACTGCGCCGGTCTCCGGGCCCATTCCAGCCGCCGCGAACCGGCGCTGCAGTTCCGCCCGGTGCGCCCCCTCGCCGATGACCAGCAGCCGCGCCTCCGGACGCTTCGCCCGCACCGCCTGCCAGAGCGCCGGCGCATCGAACACGCCCTTGTGCTCATGCACCCGGCCGAGCAACACGGCGTCAAAGCGCTTGGGCGCATCCGGCTGGAACGCGAGCTTCTGCAAGTCCAGCCCGTAGCCGATGGTCACCGGCTGACGCGGCTCCAAGCCCAGCCGGCGCTGAAGTTCGAGAAAATCGGCGGTGATCGGCGGCGTGCTGGTGATGATGACGTCCGCATACCGATGCAGGAGCCGGGTGCTCCAGCGTTCGGTGACGACGTAGAGGCGGTCAAAGAATCCGGAATGCTTCCGTTGCAGGCCAACCACGTGATGGACCTTCACGGCCAGCACAGACTTGAGTCGCCGGCAGACAACAAGCGCCGCATACACTTCGAAGAACGCCTGCGCACAGGCGTAAACCACATCGTATCGGTCGGGCAGCGACGTGGCATGGCTGGTCATCATCCGCCAAAGGTATGCGGGGAAGTTCCGCCACGTCTGCGCCATCTTTCCCGTCGAATCAAAAATGGAGTCGCTGGAGATCAAGCGCGATTGAGGAAACAGGGCCTTAAACGAGGGAAACGCCGCTTCTCCAACCAAAAAGTCAACCACGTGTCCCTGGCGAATCCATGCCGACGTGACGACCGCGAAATGCCGTTGCACACCCGAAATCGAGTGGGCGTCGTTCACTGAATTGTAGACGATCAGGATGCGCACGGCGGCGTGAACGTGGCCGCCTAGGGGCCCAGCCGGCAAGGGTTGAAAGCGCGATGACGACGCCATGTGGACTGGAGTGACGGCTTTCCAGCCGCCTCGCAACGCGCACCGCAACGCGGCGGCTGGAAAGCCGCCGCTCCGGCCTGCCAGTTCCGTTTGCTGACGCCTGCCGCGATGAAAAGACGCCCCTGTCACCACCACCGGCATCCGGCTTGGATTCTGGCGGGCAGTCAGCCAGCCTCCCGCAAATGAACGTCCCATCCGATCCGCCAACGCTCCGCCGACTAAACGTCGGCTGCGGAATCGATATCCGAGACGGCTGGACCAATCTCGACGTGGTCGACTACGGCGGGAACACCGTCACCGACCTGAACCAGTATCCCTGGCCGTTTCCGGACAGCCATTTCGACGAGGTGTATGCCAGCCACATCCTGGAGCACCTGCCCAACTTCAACGCCGTCGTCACGGAAATCTGGCGCATCTCGAAACCAGGCGCACGGTTCACGGTGAAGGTGCCGTTTTTCCTGAGCACCAAATACTTCTCGGAGCCCGACCACCGGACCCCATTCGGCATCCGGTCATTTGACAACTACGAGGACTTCAGTGGCCGCCGCCTTCGTTTCTACGAGCAGTGGAAGTTGCGCCAGACGACCAACTATGGAAGTCCCGCCCGCTTCGTCATCGAATCGAAGCGGTTTCATTTTTCCAATTTCGCGATCCTTCGGTGGCTGAATTGCATCATCAACTTGGAACCGGTGATTTATGAGCGGTTTTTTGCCACCTGGCTAACCGCCGAGGAAGTGCACTTTCAGCTGCGGATAAGCAAAGGCCGCGAATCTTCTGGATCAACGGCCTAGCCCACTTGGTTTGATTGCAGCGACTGATTGTCCAGCTTACGGAGCGGTCAGCTCAACAATCCGGTAGATTCGCGTGTCGGACCGCTGGGTCGTGTCGAACACCGATGCCGAACCGCCAGTGCCAGCCACCGGACTGCCAAGATTGGTCCAGGTATCCGTGGTATTTTCCTTCCACTGGACCTGATAGAATTTTCCTGCCGCCGATGTCCACGACACCTCCACCGCGGTCTTTGCCCGGGCCACCAGCGGCAACTCCGTGCCGAAGCCATCGAGTTCGAGAATGCGAGGACCATTAAGTGCCGGCGTTCCGCGGGCAATGAACTCCGCCCTGAACTCCTGGGCCGTAACCGGGTCAATGTTGGCCTCAGTCAGCAACACATCGGAAAACTTGAGAAAATTGTAAGGACGGACGGCCGAGTAGGTGTAGAGGATCCGGTCGAACGTGCTTGATCCGGGAGACTTGGCGTAAAGGTTGAAGCTGCTGAACTCCCTCTGGTTCGCGAACTCCGGACCATCTCCGGCGGCAAACAGGCGGAACGACTTGATGGTAACCGGAGCGGCGGTCCTCCACTCGACGAAGTGCGCAAACCCCTGGGGCTTTCCATCGGCAAAGACAGCGCTGCCGGGCTCCAGAAGGAAGCCGGGCGAATTGGCTCCAAAGATGTTCAGCGGATTATAGAGGCGACCATCGAAATACTGGTCCATCTCGCTCGCCGCGGCCACGGTGGTTCCATTCGACGAGTCCCAAAGGTCACTTCGCGAGCCAATGTGGGGTTCCTCGATCTTCTCGCCAAAGCCATCAATCTCCAAAATCCGGGGACCGCTGAACGATCCAAGCCCACGATCCAGAAACTCCGCCCGAAACTCCTGCGCAATCACATCCGGAACGACCTGATCAACCGCAACGTAGTTCGCAGCATCAACAAAAGTGTAGGGATGGGTGACGGTCTTATCTGCCAAGACCGTATTGAATTCGGCGGCTCCAGCGGTCTTTGCCCTGATCACCACCCGTTCAAACTCGCGCTGATTGTTGAACACGGGCCCGTCACCCGCGGCATAGACCTTGAGGCGCGACACTTTCACGGGGGTGGCGGTTTTCCATTCGACAAAATGCACGAATCCCGCCGGTCGGCCGTCGGCAAAGGTGAATGAGCCCACCTCCGTCCCGAACCCGGCCGGAGTCCCCCCCAGCATCGCTTCGGGCTTGAACCGGTTCCCGCTGAAGTGAGTTGCCGGAGTGCTCGATCCGGTCACCACCGTCCCGGAAGTGACATCCCAAACATCGGTGCTCACGCCATACTGGGCGAGCAGAGTCGAGGAAGTAGCGACAATAAGCACCAGCGCCTTGGATGCGTTGTTTGCGGTCATAGTATCAGCATCTGTGTCCCCGAAACGTTTACATGCGTCAAGGATTATGACGGAAGCGCCGAAAACTCCGCGAACACAACACCATTGGCATACGGAAAAGCCGACCTGTAGGGATGCCGCAGAGCCTCGGAAAGATCGCACTGCCGCCAAGTCCGACGGCCGACGCGGCAAAGGCAATCCATCCGCACCGCATCCAGCCGTCCCTGCTCCAGCAGCTGGTCCAAATCCGGATTGTATCCGGTTGGCACGGTGACGATCAGGCGCCCATTGGGAGTCAGGAGACTGCGGCAGTGCCGAATTGCGGCAGCAATCTTTTGCCCCGATGAACCGGACGAATCGTCATCAAAGCCGATGTGCTCAAACGTGGAGATGGAGACGATCAGTTCAAATCGCTGGTCTGGACTGTAATCCAGTATGTCAGAATTGATGACCTTGGGACCTCGTTCAAACTTGTCGACCACCCCATGCTTGATGGGAAAATAGTGTGACAGCACGTTTCCCACCTCGAGGACGGCCTCTGGGGAGTGCCTATCCACGGCATCCTTGATCACCGGAATCTCCACCATCCTCTCGCCGGCCCAAGTCATGTTGTAGCGGGCGTAGAAACACTGAAACTCCCTTCCCTGAAAGCCGAAGGTCCGGGGGGCGAGACACGGGATGATTGCCGGCGCGAAAACCAGCCGTAGCGGCTTGAGAACGACCTCCAGCAGTCCGAAACGCTTCACAAACCAGCGCACACGCCCAACGGTGGAATTGTATAGGTGGCCGCTCATTTTCCGCGACAGTGGTTCACCTCGAAATCGAACGGCAAGCTTGATTCCCACGATGCCCCTGCGGTGCGGATGAGCATCAGCTTCCGTCTTCCCCCATCCGTCGACGGGACGTTTTGGGGCCAACCGATCGCCGGCTTCTGGGAACTCTTCCGCCAAGTCACCGCCGAGGGAGACACCACCCGGCTGGTGGACGCGGACGCAGACCGGACATGGTTCTACGCCATCGAGCCGGTCCGCTGATCGGCCCGGCCTCCGGAGACCCAAAATGCAAAGGCCCGCAGGCAATGCCTACGGGCCTTTTGTCTGCCCCGCCGTTCAGCGGACGTTTGCGCCCATCGCGAGCAGGAACATGATGTTGTTCGGCGTCTTCTTGAGCTTGCCGAGCAGCAGTTCCATGCCCTCCACCGGCGGCACGCCGACCAGCGCGCGGCGCAGCACCGAGATGCGCGGGTATTCGTCCGGGTGGTAGAGCAGCTCCTCTTTGCGGGTGCCGGAGCGCTCGATGTTGATCGAGGGGAAGATGCGGCGGTCCACCAGTGAGCGGTCGAGGTGGATCTCCATGTTGCCGGTGCCCTTGAACTCCTCGAAGATCACCTCGTCCATGCGGCTGCCGGTGTCGATCAGCGCCGTGGCCATGATGGTGAGGGAACCGCCCTCCTCGATGTTGCGCGCGGCGCCGAAGAACCGCTTGGGCTTGTGCAGCGCGTTGGCGTCCACGCCGCCCGACAGGATCTTGCCGGAGTGCGGCTGGACCGTGTTGTAAGCGCGGGCCAGACGGGTGATCGAGTCGAGCAGAATCACGACGTCCTTCTTGTGCTCGACCATGCGCCGGGCCTTTTCGATGACCATTTCGGCCACCTGCACATGCCGTTCCGGCGGCTCGTCGAAGGTCGAGCTCACGACTTCCGCCCCGCGGCAGGAACGTTCCATGTCGGTGACCTCCTCGGGCCGCTCGTCGATCAGCAGGATGATCAGGTGGCTCTCCGGATTGTTCTTCAGGACCGCGTTGGCGAGCTTCTGCATCAGCACCGTCTTGCCGGTGCGCGGCGGCGCGACGATGAGGCCGCGGGTGCCCTTGCCGATGGGGCAGACGATGTCCACCACACGGGTGCTCAGCTCGTCGGGTGTCGTCTCGAGGATGAAGCGCCGGTTCGGGAACAGCGGCGTGAGGTTCTCGAAATGGGTCTTCTCCTTCGCCACGTCGGGATCCAGTCCGGCGACCTTCTCGACGCGCAGCAGGGCGTAGAACTTCTCCTTGTCCTTGGGCGGCCGCACCTGGCCCTCGATGTCGTCGCCGGTTTGCAGGTCAAAGCGGCGGATCTGCGAGGGCGAGACGTAGATGTCTTCCGGGCACGGGAGGTAGTTGAACGCCGGCGAACGCAGAAAGCCGAAGCCCTCCTTCATCACCTCGAGCGTCCCGCGAATGAAGATCTGGCCGCCGGCCTTGAGGTTGCGCTGGACGATCTGGAAGAGGATCTCCTGACGCTTGAGCGTGCCGTAGTTCTCGATGCCGAAGTCCTTGGCGATTTCCGCGAGCTGCGTGATCGGCATCGGCTGCAGGTCATGCAGGTTGAGCGAACGCGGCTTGACGATGAATTCCGGTTTCGGCGGCTCGATGACCTCGTCTTCCGGCAGCGGTTCCGGGTCCGGTTCGGGCGGGCGTTGGCGGCGCACCACCGGCGCCGGCTCGGGTTCGGGTTCCGGGGCCGGTTCGGGCTCCGGCGTCGGGCGCAGGGAAAACTCGGCCGGCTCGTCGGCATGCACCGAAGGCGCACTCTGCGCGGATTCGGATTCCGGTGCCTCGGCGGCCATGGGCTGGGTCTCGACCGGTTCGGCGGCCTGCGGGGCGACCTCGGATTCAACGATCTCGGGCGCGGCCTTGGCGGCCTTCTTCTTGGCGGTTTTTTTCTTGGGTGCCGCGGGATCTTTGGGAGCGCGTGCCATAGTCAAAAGCTGGTCAAGCGACACGCCCGTAAGGCCCGAATTCCTGACAGTGGAAAGCGCCGTTGCGCATCAAAAACACCTGGGGAAATGAGTCGGCGTTTTCGTGGGGAGGTCCCGGACGTGCTGCTGGGTCAACATGGCGGGGAAGCGCCCATGTGCAAGGCCGATTTTCGGAGAAGTGACTGACCTGCCCGCAACTTCGTCTGGCTTCCGCCGCCGCCCGTGGCAGAACCTCCCGCCCGACATGGAATACGAAGCGGTCATCGGCCTCGAAACGCACGTTCAGCTCAGGACGAAGTCCAAGATGTGGTGCGGCTGCGCCAACGCGTTCGGCTCCGAGCCCAACACCAACGTCTGCCCCGTTTGCCTCGGCCTGCCCGGCGTGCTGCCCGTCGCCAACGCCGAGGCCATGCGCCTGACGGTGCTCACCGGCTACCTGCTCAACTGCGAGATTCCCCGCTTCGCGAAGTTCGACCGGAAGAACTACTTCTACCCCGACTCCGCCAAGAACTACCAGGTCACCCAATATGACCGGCCCTCCACCGCGAACGGCTGGGTGGAGTTCGAGTTCGAGGGTCAGCTGGCGCGTGTGCGCATCACCCGGGCCCACCTCGAGGAGGATGTCGGCAAGAACAACCACTTTGACCGCCACAGCGGCGTGGATTTCAATCGAGCCGGCGTGCCGCTGCTGGAGATCGTTTCCGAACCCGACCTGCGCAGCCCCGAACACGCCTACGCCTATCTCAAGGCGCTCACCGACATCCTCGTGCGCGGCGGCATCAGCGACTGTGACATGGAAAAGGGTATGGTCCGCTGCGACGTGAACGTCTCCGTCCGGCCCAAGGGCAGCGAGACGCTCGGCGCCAAGATCGAGATCAAGAACATGAACTCGTTCTCGGGCGTCCGCCGGGCGCTCGAATACGAGATTCCCCGCCAGATCGAGGCGGTGACGCGCGGCGAAAAGCTCCGGCAGGAAACCCGCCGCTGGGACGATGTCGCCGGCATCACCGAGACGATGCGCTCCAAGGAGGACGCCCACGATTACCGCTATTTCCCCGAGCCCGACCTCATGCCGTTCTGTCCGACCGACGAATGGCTCGCCGAAGTCCGCGCCGCCGTTCCGGAATTGCCGCTCCAGCGCAAGCAGCGGCTGATGACCGCCTTCGGCCTGCCCGCCGGCGACGCGCAGGTGCTCACCGACAACCTGCCGCTCGGGCACTTCTTCGAAACGGCCGCCACCGGTTTCAAGAACCCCAAGGGCATCGCCAACTGGGTCATCAACAACCTCGCCGCGAAGCTGGCCGAAGCCTTCGCCGAGGTGGGTGACGTGAAGTTTGCGCCGGAATCATTGCGCGAACTCGTGGAACTCGTGGACGGCGGCAAGATCAGCAGCAAGATCGCGCAGGAGGTCTTCGCCGAGATGTTTGAAACCGGCGCCAAACCCGGCGAGATCGTGGAGAAACGCGGCCTCGCGCAGGTGAGCGACACCGGCGCGATCGAGAAGCTCGCGGACGAGGTCATCGCCGCGAACCCCGGCCCTGCGGCCGACTTCCGCGCCGGCAAGGTCGCCGCGCTGAACTTCCTCAAGGGGCAGCTCATGAAGCTGTCCAAGGGCAAGGCCAACCCGGCCCTGGCCGGCGAAATCCTGGAGAAACGCCTGAAGGCCTGACGCCCGCGCCGGGGCCGGCCCGAATTTGCGGAGTCACTGGAGAAATCGCGCCACCACCCTTAGGCTGCTGCACATGCCTGCCTCCCCCCGTGAATTCAAACAGGCGGTCATCCTGAACACGCTGCGGTCCGGCCAGCTATTCAGCGGATTGCCGCAACCGGACCTAGAGGCCATCGCCGGACTGGTCACACTCAAATCGCTGAACAAGGGCGACTACCTGTTCCACGAAGGCGACCTGTCCGTGGGCTTCTACCTGGTGCAGACCGGCGCCATCAACGTTCACCGGGTCACGGCCACCGGGAAGGAACAGACGATCCATGTCTTCCGCGCCGGGGAATCTTTCGCCGAGGCGACGTTGGCCACCGAGCGGGGCTATCCGGCCGACGCCCGGGCGACCGAGCCTTCGCAGGTCCTGCTGATCCAAAAGGCCGGCTTCGTGGAGCTGCTCCGGCAGAGGCCCGAACTCGCTTTGCGAATGCTGGCGGCGATGAGCACGCATCTGCGGGTGCTCGTCGGCCAGATCGAGGAGATGACGCTGCGGGACGTGGAAACCCGCCTGGCCAACTGGCTGCTTCGGCGCTGTCCGGACCCCCAATCCCCGGCGGCGCACACGGTCGAGCTTCGCGGCACCAAGCGGGACCTCGCCACCGAGCTGGGCACGATCAGTGAAACCCTTTCCCGGACGCTCGCGAAATTCCGGGAGCGCAAACTGCTGCTCGTGGAGGGACGCAAACTCACCGTCCGCAATCCCCGGGAAATGACCGCCGTGCTCGCCCGAAACTTGGGCGAAGCGGAGCCCTGAACGTCCGGTTCCGACCCGCGCGACCTCAATACTGCTGGGTGGATTCGTTCTCGCGAATCACCTGCTCAAACTGGTCGCTGGCCAGTTCCACCTCGAAGCGAGCGTCGTCCTCGGCAGTGGCCTTCACCACCAGTTTCCAGGTCGCCACGCCTTTCGCCTCCAGGCTCGGCAGCGCGTCCATGGTGATCTTCCGGCCGTCGGCCTTGACCGCGGTGACGCCCTCGCCTGACACATACTCCTGGCTTGCCGGCAGCGTGCAGATCAGGCGCACGTTCGTGCCGGTCGCGCTGCCCTGGTTTGTCACCCGGATTTCATACGTGACCTCCTTGCCGACTTGGATCGGATCTTCGAGGTCCACGACTTCCAGCAGGATCGCCGCGATCCCGGCGACCTTGGTCGCGCACACGCTGGCTAACACCGGGCCGCAACTGCCCTGCACAGTCGGCGCAAACTCAACCGGCCCCAGTTCCCGCCGGCTCAGCCGGGCGCACAGTTCGCGCGAAGTCCCGCCAGCCAGCGACGTCAGTTCCCAGACGACCGCGCCGTCAACGAGGGTTCCGCCCTCGGTGGCGCTGACCAGGGTCGCGCCCGGGGGCAAGGGCAGCTTCGCCACTGCCCGGCTTTCCGGACCATCGCCCGTGTTGCGCACGGTAAGGCAGACGTTCAGTGGCCGGCCCGCAAACACCTGCGCCGGCGCGGAACAGTCGAGCGCCAACACCGCCGCATGCACGGTCGTCACCGCCTTCGCCTCCACCGTAATGCCCTCGGCACTGGTGAGCCGCGCGAAATTCGTGAAGGTGCCCGCCCGCGTCGCCGTGACCGGCAGCTTCACTTCCTTCCCCTGCCCCGGTGCGAGCGTGCCCAAGTCCAGCGTCACCTCGGAGTCGCCCGCGGTGGTCTTCAGGCCGTCCGGCAGACGGTCCACCAGCTTGACCTGTGTCGCCGGCACGGCTCCGACGTTGCGATACACCAGCTTCACCTCGAACGGCGCGCACGTGCCCGCTTCGGCCGGGGCGCTCTTCACCAGCAGCAGATCCGGTTTGTCCGGACCCAGGTCCTCGAGGAAGAAATTGCTGCACGGCTTCGGCGTCACACAGCGGTAGCGGCGGCCTTTCGAGGAGAAGTTGAACGCGAAGGCTTCGACCGGTTCCTTGCCCACCCAGACCACATCCTTGAGGCAGACCGGCTTGCCGTTTTCCCGCGACGACATGAACGGCATGCGGGTGCCGTAGGGCAGGCGGATGTCAGCGATCTCGGCCCGTTGGGCGGCGGCATGGAGATCGGCCAAGTCGCCGGTCCAACCCCACTGCCGCAGAATCTCCGCGATGTCCGGCCGGAGCTTTTCGCTGCGAAAACGATCCCGCAGATCATCCGGCGTCACGAGCTGCGGCGCGAAGCGGAAAGCCGGATTCCCCAGGCGGGTGGCACGATGCTCGGCTCGGACCGGCAGCATCAGCAACGCACAGGCGAAGGTTAGCAGCAGCCGCAGCGAGTCCATGAACTTCATGGCGTGAGGTTCGGGAACTGCCGGAGGGCAGACCAGCGAATTGTTGGTCCAACGGTCGGACCATGTCCGCCCGAAGCGCGGCAGGGGCTGCCGGCGAGACGCCGGCGAAACGGCAAGCCAGAGGCTTGCGCTACGCAGTAGCGCCGGCCGCCGGCCGTGCCGCAAGCGTCCCGTTTGCCGGGCGACGCTACAAAATGCGGACGGCGGACACGGTCCCGCCCGCTCAGAAGTCGAACTGGTCGATGTTGTCCTTCGTGAACTTGAACGGCTCGCCGAGCAACAGGTTGTCCCCGGCAATGCGGAACTCGCCGAGCTTGCCCGCGGTGAACGTGGTCGCACCGGGCTTGAGGTCGCCCTTCGCCAACGCCGTGGCCGCGTGGATGGTCAGGTAACCGAGGTCGAGGGTCTTCCACAGGATCACCGTGTCCGTGACGCCGTCCTTCACGTAGCGCTTGTTTTCGTTCGGCAGGCCGAGACCGATGAGTTTCACCTGGCCGGTCTTGCCGGCCTGCTTGATCGCCTCGGCCGCGCCGGGCACCGCCGGCGAGCAGATGGCCATGATGAGCTTGAGGTTCGGGTTCGCGCTCAGCAACGCCGTAGCCTCGCTCTGGGCCTTGTCCTTCAGGTCGTCACAGGGACGCAGCGCGACCCGCTTCAGGTTGGGATACTTGTCGGCGTTGCGTTTCTCGATGGCCTGCTGCCAGGCGATCATGTTCCCGGCGGTCAGGCTGGCAGTGATGATCGCGTATTCACCCGAGCCGTTCAGCAGGCGCGCGGCCTCGTCGGTCAGCGCGTTGCCGATGCCTTCGACCGTCGCCTGGTTCACGAAGAACTCGCGGGCGTCGGGCTGCGCATCGGCGTCGTAAGTGACCACCTTGATGCCCTTGGCGCGGGCCTTGCGCAGGGCCGTGGAAATGCCGTCGCGGTTCTCGCAGGCCACGGCGATGGCATCCACGCCCAGGTTGATCCACTGCTCGACGATCTCGTTCTGCTTGGCGGGATCGGGGTCAGTCGGGCCGTCAAAGATCATCTCAATGCCCAACTCCTTCGCCGCGGCGTCGGCCCCCTGGCGGCAGGACATGAAGTAGGCGTTGCCCTTGGACTTGGGCATGAACGCGACGGTGACCTTCTTGCCGCCGGAGCCGCCGGTTTCAGGAGCGGACGCGGGTTTGCAGCCCAGGACCAACGACAGCACGGCCAGTGCGAAGACGGGGAGAATGCGGTGCATGGGAAAAGCCTAGGCGATGCCGACGGACGGTTCTAGTCCCGGTTTTGTCGGCAACGGCCGTTCCCGACCACCGATTCTGCCCGCCGCTGGCCGGACCTTCGAACCAGTTCGTTTCGCCGGCCATCCACCCTGCGAACACTCAGCCGGCAAACCCGGCCGTCAGGCGGCCGCGGACCTTCACCTCGCCGCGGGCGATCGCCGCAACGGCAGCCGGATACAGCTCTCGTTCGGCGACCTGGATGCGGGCGTGGAGCGATTCCGCGTTGTCGCCGTCCAGCACCGGCACGGCGCGCTGGCCGATGATCGGCCCGGTGTCCACGCCCTGATCCACGTAATGCACGGTGCAGCCGGTGAATTTCACCCCGTAGTCCAGCGCCTGCTTCCACGCCGCCAAACCCGGAAACGACGGCAGCAACGACGGATGGATGTTAACCACGCGCCCCTCGAACGCGCGCAGGAACTCGCCCTTCAGGATGCGCATGAACCCGGCCAGCACGACCAGTTCCACGCCGGCCTCCCGCAGGGCGGCCAGATAGGCGGCCTCGGCCTCCTCGTCGAGCTTGGTGCGGAATTTTCCCGGCGGCAGATACCGCGCTGGCAGTCCGCGGTCGCGGGCATGGGCGAGAATGCCCGCCGTTTCGACATCGCTCACCACGAGGGCCACCTCGGCCGGCACGCCACCCGCCGCGATCGCATCGGCGATGGCGACGAAGTTGGAACCCTTGCCGGAGCCGAGGACCCCGATACGCAGCGGACGAGTTACAGGCACGGCGCGATTAGGAAAGCGGGCGGGCCAGAAGACAAGCCGGCGGAAGGGCGGGGTGAATCTGGAAGGCAGGAAAACAGGAAAGCGGCAAAAAGGGACTGGGATCTGACAGCGCGTGGCGGATCACACGCCCGCGTTCGAAACCTGAAGCGGGACGCATGTTTTACCGTGGCTGCGCCCTGGCCGGGACTTGGTCTGCAGCCCGGAGAGGAGGCTTTCCAGCCGCCTCAATTTCCCAGTCTCCAACCCCGGCGGCTCGAAAGCCGCCGCTCCAGCCCCAGAGGCGCGTTCGGCAAGCTCCGCCGCGGTGACAATCGCGCCCTCGACAGCAGGAAAACCCCTCCCCGCTTTCCTGTCTTCCGAATTCTCCAACCACCTTCACCACACCCGCGCCCACAGCACCTTGAGGTAGCGGCTTTCGAGGCAGTTCGACATGACCGGGTGATCCGGACCAGCGCCGGTGCGGTCGAGGAACTGGAGTTTCCGGCCGACCCGGTGGGCGCTGCGGATGGCCATCTGCTCGAATTCCCCGGAGCCCAGCTGGCCAGAGCACGAGCACGTCGCCAGCAGGCCGCCGGGCTTGGTGATCACCATGCCCAGCGAATTGAGGTCCTCGTATTTCAGCATGCCCTCCGCGAAGACCTCCTCGTCGCGTCCGTCGATCAGCTTGGGCGGGTCGAGGACGACCACGTCGAACTTCTTCCCGTCCTTCCGCATCTGGCGCGCGTAGCTGTAGGCATCGCAATGCACCCAGTCCACGCGGGCCTGGTTGAGGTTGGCGTTGCGCCGGGCCTGGGCGATGGCGTTCTCGTCGAGGTCCACGGCCGTGACCTCCGCGGCCTTGCCGAGCAGCTTGGCCGCGAGCGCGAAACCACCGGTGTAGCAGCAGAGGTCCAGCACCGTCGCGTCCTGGCACCAGCGCGCGATCGCCCGGCGGTTGTCCCGCTGGTCGCAGAAGAACCCGGTCTTGTGGCCGGTCGCGAAGTTCACCTCGTAACGGATGCCATGCTCGCGGATTTTCACGGTGCGGACCTCGTCGGACGCGATTTCGCCCACGCGGATGCTCTCGTGCTTCGCCACGGGATGATCCACCTCAATGACGGTCTTGGTGGTGCCGAGGCGGGCCCGCAGGTGCTCAAGGAACTTCGGCAGGCGCTGCCAGATGCCGAGGCTGTGGACCTGCACGCTGAGCACGTCCGCGAACTTGTCCACCACGAGCCCGCTCAGGCCGTCGCCGTCCGAATGGATCACGCGGAACGCATCGGTCTGCGCGGGCAGGTCGAGCACCTTGAGCCGCAGGTCGAGCGCGCGGTCGATGAGCCCGAAGAAGTCCGTTTCCCCGAAGGCATCGTCGCCGTGATGGATGACCCGGAGCGGCACGCGGGCCAGCGGATTGAAGAGCCCATGGCCGAAGAGGCGGCCGTTCTTGTCCATCACGTTGACGAGCGCCCCGGGCTTCGCGTCGGGCGAAACGGCGCCGACCATCGCGGGGTAGATCGCCGGGGCATAGCTGAAGGTCTTGAGCTGAACCCACGGCTGGGGCCAGTGCTCGCTGCCTTCCGGAGCCTGCTTCGGCCGGATACCCGGCGGGCGCGGACCCGGCGGGCGCGGGCCGGGACGTGACCACGCCCCGGGGGCCGCCTCGGGGCGCGGACGCGAGGCGTAACGGGATGGCTGGGACCGCTGGTAACCGTCGTTCATCCGGCAGGCGTAACGGCTTCACCGGGTGCGGAGCAATCCGGAACTCTGTGCGGATGTCGCCGGAACCTGACATTGCAGTTGCCACGGGAGCGACGCTTGCGAGCGTCCACCTCAGGCGGCGCGAGTTTGGGCCGCCCCGGTTAAGCCGAATGTTCCGTCACCAATCAGCAGCCAAGTCCGTGAGCAAGACCTCCGCCGGCCCGCGCGGCCTGCTGGTCTTGCTGCTGGCTTGTGCGGGCCTGGGGTTTACCCGGACAACCATTGCCGCCGGCAGTCCGCCCACTTTCAACCGCGACATCGCCCCCCTTCTCCACCGCCACTGCGCGCCGTGCCATCGGCCGGGCGAGGCCGGGCCGTTTCCGCTGCTGACGTTTGCCGAGGCCCGCAAGCACGCCACCGATCTCGTTAACGTGACCGCCTCCCGTCGGATGCCACCGTGGTTGCCAGACGAGGGCGCGGAAGTTTTCCCCGAGGCGCGGCGGCTGAGTGCCGCGGAGATTGAACGGCTGCGCGCGTGGGTTGAGGCCGGCACCCCCGAGGGCAGGCCCGAAGATTTGCCGCCACCGCCGAAGTTCACCCCGGGGTGGCAACTCGGACCGCCAGATCTCATGGTGACCTTTCCCACGCCGTATGAACTGGCCGCCGAAGGTGCCGACGTGTTCCGCAACTTGGTTGCGCCCCTGCCGGTCACCTCCAACCGGTTCGTCCGCACCATTGAGTTCCGGCCGGGAAACCGCTCCGTCCATCATGCCCGTCTCGTGCTCGATACGGCGGGAAAAGCCCGCCGAAAGGATGGCGCCGACGGGCAGCCGGGGTTTCCAGGCCCCATGTTGCCCGGGCAGGACCCGCCGGGTTTCATGCTGGCCTGGGCGCCGGGGCGGGCTCCCTCGCCGGGCTATGACGGTCTGTCCTGGCCCCTGAACCCGGGCACGGACCTCATCGTGGGGCTACACCTGCAGCGCACCGGAAAGAGGGAACTCGTCCAACCGACCATCGGATTTTACTTCGCGGACCGTCCGCCCACCAATACGCCCGTCATCATGGGCTTGGATGCGATGTCCCTCGACATACCGCCGGGCGCGACCAACTACGCGGTGGATTGCTCGCTGACGCTGCCGGTCGCGGCGGACCTGCTCACGGCCCTGCCCCATGCCCACTATCTCGGCAAGGAAATGATCTTCCGCAGCACCGCCCCGGGCAGCCCGCCCGTGACCCGGCTCCACATCCGTGACTGGGATTTCAACTGGCAGCTCGACTACCGCTACGGCCCGCCCGTGCCGCTGGCCGCCGGAACCCGCCTCGACTTCCGCTGGACCTTCGACAACTCGGCCGCCAATCCCCGGAACCCCAGCCGCCCGCCGCGGCGGGTCCTTGACGGCTGGCAGACCACCGAGGAGATGGCGCAACTGTGGCTGCAACTGCTGCCCCGCGATGCCGCCGGCGGCACGGCGCTAAAGCGGGCCTTCGACGATTCCTACCGGCTGCAGGGCATCGCCTTTTTCCAGGAAAAGATCCGGCGCAACCCGACCAATGCGGTGGCCCACTTCGATTTGGGCAGGTCCCTGCTGGAACTCAACCGCCTGGACGAAGCCTTCGAACACCTCGCCACTGCGGATGAACTCCAGCCGGGGGACGCCGAGTTTATCCATTACCTCGGCACCTATTTCGTCCGCCGCAACCAGCTGGCCGCCGCGCGTGACACCTTGGAACGCGCCTTGGCGGCGAACCCACGGTTCCACCTCAGCCATCTTGTGCTGGGCCAAATTGCCCTGGCCCAAGGCGAACTGGACGAGGCCGAGTCCCGCTTCCGCACGGTGCTCGATCTTGACCCCGGGGATCCCGAAGCTCGCGCCGCCCTCGAATCAGTCGCGGCCCGGCGGAATCGGAAGTGATCGGCCGAAGCAACCGTGTTTCGGCGCTGGCCGCGCCCCAACCCGGGCTCGAGTTTCAACACGACATTCCGAACCGGGTGGCGTTCAAGCCGGCGCAGTAAGGCGGCTCAGTTCGCGGGCTTCCGCGGCGCCAGCCACGCAAATCCCGCCATCAGGGCGAACAGGCCCGCCAACAGCGCCACACTGAAGCCCCAAGAGGCCGCCTTCGCGCTGGTCGCCTTCAGGCGCAGGTTCAGGTCGGCGAAGTGATCCACCTGCACCGTCCGGCGGAACGTCAGCAGTTTGCCCTGCTGCGGCACGGTCGCGCGGATCGCCGTGGGCACGGGCACCGCGGCGTCCTGCTGCTGCACGATGCGTTCGGCCAGCTTCATCAGGGTGGCGTTGTCCTCGGCGGTGTTGGAATCGAGCAACTGCTTGGCCTCCTGCTGCGTGTAGGCCGCGTCACGCCAGTTGCGCAGTTCCTTGAGATTGCCCGGCGCGGGGGCGGCGTCGCCGGCCGTCAGATTCTGCCGCACGTTCAGGCCGACGACCGCCTGCTGGAGCTTGAGGTTGTGCAACTGCACGCGGGCGTCCTCGTTGAAGGCGCTGTCGTGCGTGCTCAGGCCAAAGGCATTGTTGAACGCCCAACGGGCCTTCGCCGGGTCGCCCTGCTGGAGCAACGAGTTGCCAAAGGACAGCATCTCCTCCGCGGCCTTGGTCTTGGCGCGGTTGGCAACCAGTTCGTTGTCGAGATACGATTTCACGTCGGTCACCAGCGGCCGGACTTCGTGGGATTGCTCCTGCAACTGGAGCGAGCCCGACCAATCCGAGAGCTGCCACTTGTCATTGAGATACACCTGCCAAGTGATGTTTTCGAGCGGCAGGTCGAACTTCGGCCCGTGCAGCGCGAGGTCGAGCTTCCGGCTTCCGGCCTGCCCGATGCGGCTGGAGTAGAACACCTCGACGGTCGTCGCCTGGTCCACCTTGGACTGCTGTTCCAGCGGCAGGAGAATCTGGTTCGTGCCGCGCCACGGCCACACGCCGTTCTGGTTCACAAAGGCGAACCAGAATTCCGCGTCGCCGGGCAGCGTAAGGCTGAGCAGCCGTTTGTCGCCGGGGATGAGCTCCAGCCGCGCCTGCGTGAGCATCACGCCCTCGTCGGAGATGACCGACGTGAGCGTCACATTGTTGACGCGCGCGGGCAGCAGCTTGGTCGCCTCGTGGTGGTCGAGCGCGAGCGGCAGGGTGAAAGCGGGCTCCACCACGCGGTAGGTGAAGCTCGCCGCGGCGTTCGCCAGATCCTGCAACAGCGTCCGGGGAATGCCCTGCCACTCGGCGGGCTGCAACGCCGCGCCCGGCGGCGCCGCCCGCACTTGGAGCCGGCCGCCCGACTGCACGGTCACGAAACCGCGCTGGAGATTCGCGTCGGCCGCCAGCACGCCCTCCACGAGCGCATTGGTGGCGGCATTGGGGAGCGGTGTCTGCCACGTCACCTGGAGCATCTGCCGGCCGAGGATGCGGCGATGCAGCTTCACCTCCCAGAGCTGCGTGCCGTTGGTGACCGAACCGGCCACCGCCACAAAGTCCGCGACCTGGTCGCCGCGGAAACGCACGCCCTCGGCGTTCATCGGCACGCGCACGTGCAGCGCCTTCAGGCCCGTGTTCTCGATCTGATATTGCAGGTTGGCGAGCACCTTGAGCTGTGCTTCGCCGACCGTGACGTGCTGGAGTCCAGTGACCTGCACCCACGCGTCCACCTGCTCCAGGCCGAGCGTAAGCGACCACTGCGGCTGGAGCAGCCGGAACGCGAGCACTCCCTTCTGCCGGATGCCGGCCCTCTCGGGATCCAGCTGCGTCACGCCGTCGCGGGCGCCCACCTGGAAGCGCATGCCCTGTTCCGGCACGATGACCAGTTGCCCGCGCTGCTTGGCCGCCTCGCGGAACGTCAGCCGCGGCACCGCGAAGCTGTTTGTCGCGCGCACGCCCGGCCCCGCCAGGCTCACCTGAAACTGCTGCTGGCCCTCGGTCTTGCCCTTGAGATGCAGCGTGATGACGCGGCCGTCGTTGCCGCGCAGTTCGGTCCAGTGGCTCAGTGCCGCGCCGCTGATCGTCTCCACATCGAGCCCGGCGGGCAGGACGAAGCTCAGCCGGAAGATGCCCGCGCGCGTCACCGCGACGCCGGTGTTCACCGCGAGCAGCGTGCGATCCTCGCTGAGCGAAAGCGTCTCTTGCGTCTCGACGCGCACGTCGGGTTCGACCGCGGAAGCCTTGAGGGTGATCGCGCCCTTCGCGTCGCCCTGCCGGAACGCCCGGCGCAGCGTCAGCCCGGCAACCTGGTGGCGGAGCGGGTCGAGCACGCCACCGGGAAAGTCTTCGAGGTTCAGGGCCGTGAAGCCTTCCGCCGTCACCGTGTCGAGCTGCACCTCGTTGCCCGTGGCGACGCCCACAGAGCCGACCTGCCCCGCCGCGCCCACGACGCTGAGCAGTCCGGCGGCCTGTTCGACCGGCAGCGGCCCGGTCGCAATCTGCGACCGCACGATCATTGTAAACGGCCGCGACTGCGGGGCCGACAGCGTGACTCGCAGCCGGCGGGTGTCGGGATCAAATCGCCAGAGCGGCGCCGCGGGCCGCATCTTCGCCTCGGGCCGGACCGGGCCAAACTCCGTCACGTCGGTGATGGTCGCGCCGGCCGGCACCTCGAAGCTGACCTCGGTCAGTTCACCTTGCGCCGGCCGCACCTGCACGGAATGCACGCCCTCAATCACGCCGCCGGCCGGCACGTAGAGCTGGGCCAGGTCCGCGTAAAAGACGGCGGCCTCGTTCTTCACGTCTCGGCTCCGCGGCTTCCAGCCGATCCAGGCGTCCGCCGCGGGCGCGAGCACGAGGCTGGCAACGGTTGTGTTGGTCGGCCCGGCTTCGCGCCGCACGGAGACCGTGCCGGGCGAACCCACCTCCACGTCCAGCCCGGCCAGCGTGAGCTTCAGCCTGTTCACGAGGCCCGGCTGCAAGGGCAGCACGAAACCGGGGTTTCCGTCCCGCGCCCCGATCTGGAGCTGATACGTCAGCTCCACGTCGAAGGTGCCCGCCTGCGCCGCGAGCAACTGCTGGCCGGCTTTCGCGCCCGCGCCGATGCGGACCAACCGCAGCGCGTTGGTCGGATACTGGATGCGCGTGAGCACGGCCGGCTCGAACAGCACCGGCAACGACTGATCCTTCTGCGCGTGCCAGCGGATCTTCGCGGTGGCGAACGCGAAGCGCTCTTCGACGCGGATGTCCTGCACCACCGATTCCGCCAGGGCCGGCTCCTTCGCCAGCACCAAGGCGGATTGGGCTGCGACCGGCGCAGTCCCCACGGCACCCAACCACAGCAGCGAACCCACCAGCAGGGCCGCCGCAGCCGGAGCCACCGGGCCTGCCGGTGACGAAGGTGGAGCGGCCGGTTTCGGTGCAACCTTCAGCCACGCCCGCAACGCCGGGCCGATTGCCCGCACCAGCAGGAACGACAGCAACACCAGCACGGCAAAGCGTTCGCCGTTGGGCTGCCGCAGCGCGGCCCACGCGAGCAGCGTCCAGCCCAGCGCCGAACCGGCGAGGCGGACGACGCCCGGTTCCCGGAGCCAAGCCCAACCCCATACGACCAGCGCAAGCAACGCCGGCCACGCCGCGAGCGGCGAAAAGCCCACGCCTTCGTATTCCGCCAGATTGCCCACCTCCACCGAGAGCGCGCTGCCGGCCTGTTGGACCGGCGCGAGGAACTGGATTCCGGACGGCAAGCCCCGGGAAGCGCCCAGCCGCTCGGCGAACTGGAGCCACATCACCGTCGCCAGCAGCAGCGTGAGGCCGCCGACCACAAAGCCGCCCGCGTGGCGGACGCCGAAGCGATACGAGGCAGCACCGGCAGCCCAGCGCCACGCTGCGACCGCCCCGGCCGTCAGCACCAGCGCCGCCACGAAGCGGAACACCGCCTCATCGTCGCGCAGCAGCTGGGCGAGCCCGGCAAAGCCCGAGATGTCCGGCACGCCGTTCGCCGGCGCGAGCGACCCGCGACGGTAGGCAAGCCGCCGGCCCGTGTCGGGCTCCAGACGCCATTCCGCCAGCATCACCGGTGCGGCCACGATCGGAGCGGCCGCCAGCACGCGGGCGGCATTGGCGGACTTCGAGGCGAGCTTCAGGTCGAGCCGCTGGACGGTGTTGGGATCGGCCTTCTGCGGCAGCGGGATCAGGTTCGCCTCGCCGTCCTTCACCGGCACGACGGTCGCACCGTTCACCGTGGCCGACCACAACGTGGTGCCCGCGGGCAGGCTCAGGCGCAGATGCGGGTTGCCACGGTTCTTCACGAAATACTGGGCGTCGGTGATGACCTCGCCGTCCTTCGAGATGCGCGTCGTAAGCGCCGCGCGGTCCACCACGAGGCTCAGCGTGCCGGCCTGCGCAAGCGGGCTGAGCGCGAGCTGCAAATTGAACGGCCGCGCCGAGTAGCGGTAGGCCTTGAGGATCGGCGCGTCGAAGAACAGCCGGTATTCCGCGGGCACCTCGGCGGTCTCCAACTCCAGCAGGCCCGCGGAGACGTTTGCGGGCGTGACCTGGAACTGATACGCGCTGACCACGAGCGTGTGGCCCTGTTCGGACTGCGCGTCCACGGGGCGTGCGCCGGTGAAGGCCAGCGTGTCACCCTGCGGCCTGAACGGCCGCTCGTAGGTCGCGAGCAGTGTGTAGGCGCCGGCAATCGGTGTATTCAGCGTGACGAGGTATCCGTTGGTGGTGCGCTGCCAGTTGTTGCGCACGTCCTTCCCGGTGAACTCGACGTTGAAATACTCGTCGGACAGCGCGACGAGGAATGATGACACCGGCGCGCCGGCGATGAAGAAGTTCATCGTGCTGCTGCCGTAGGCGATGCCTTCGCCGATCGAGAAGAGGTGGAAGACATCGGCCTGCACCGACTGCGGCAGCCGCTCGACCCGCAGTGCGGCCGACCACGCGGGATCAGTCAGGCGGAACGCGGCCTGGATGCCGGCCAGCTTGCGCGGGAAGAACGCCGTGGCGATGTCGGTCAGCGCCTGCGTGCGTTCGGGCGTGAGGCGGAAGCCCGCGTCAGCCGACACCGCGACGTGGCCCCGGGTGGACTTCGCCCGGAGCACTTCGAGCCGCGGCAGATTCCAGTTGGTCTCGCCCAACGCCGCGTTGCGTTCGAGGCGCAACTGGATCACCTGGCGGTCGCCTACGGGCTGGCCATACACGATGCGCAATTCGGCGTCCGCGGTGTCCGCCACGTCGCGCAGGAAATAGTCGTTCATGCCGGCCGCATTGAGCCGCGCCACGACGAAACCCCGCGGCACCCGCACCAGCACCTCGCGCAGGGGCGCCTCGCGGATGTCCAATTCGAACTCCGCGTCCACGGACAGTTCGGTTTCGCCGAGGTGATACGTGAGCACCTGCGACACGCCGACCTCGGGCAGGACGTTGTCGGCGTTGATCCGCAGTGCGAAGTCGGCGCTGGAGAAACGGAAGGCGAAGCGCGAGCCGGCCGGGTTGCCGAAGAGCGCCTTGGTGGCGTCGGACTCGGGGAACTGCTCCGGCGAAATCTGCGACAGGCCGCTCGCCTGCACGACTTCGAGCCGAACCGCGCCTTCGTTGACCACGCGCACATGGCCGGCGAACCGCGTCGCGCCGTCAGGCCGGAGCTGCATGGCGTCCACGGCCTGCGGGAACGCACCCAGCTCGGACTGCATCTGCATCTGGAGCGCGAAGGCGTCCTTCTGCGGCTGGTTGAACTGCACCACGAGCCGGCGTTCGCCGTTCGCGGCGGCGGGTTCGACCTTCCATGACAGCAGATCGGCGCCCTGAACCGCGGTGACGTTGCCCGTGCCGCGCACGGCGAGTTCAAGCCGGCTGAGTTCGCCCTGCATCACGCGGCCTTCCAGCAAGGCGACCTGGCGCATGAGGCCCGGGCTCACGCTGATCTGCGCGCGCATCTCCGCGGCATAGAACAGCCGGCCTTCGGCCTCGGGACGCGCCTCTTTCCAGGCCAGCCTCACCGCGCCATCGGGCGGCAAGAAGCTGCGAAAGACGTCACCGTCGCGCTCAGGCCGGGCGGCGCCGGCGAACTCGAACTGCGTGTCCGGGGCCAATCCGCGCAGGGAGACCGGCGACAACACACCCGGGGCGAGCCGGAAATCCACCGAACGCCAGCCGGCATTCTGGCGGACGGCGGCGTGGAACTTCAGCCGCAGCGGGAACGTGCCAGGGCGGTCGAAGACGAGTTCAAAACGGCCGTCGCGGAAACGCAGCCGCGCGTCGGGCGTGCGTTCCAAGTCCGCCAGCGCCACCGCACCCGACAGCAAAATCAGCGTGCCACCACGCGGGTTCTTGACCTGCGCATTGGCCGTCAGGGTGAAGGCCGCTTCCTCGCCGCCGAGCTGGCCGTCGAGCTGGAAGTCACGCAGCACGACCCGCGTGCTGTCGGGATCGCCCACGGTCACCACCAGCGGCAACGCGTAGGAACTGCCCTGGAAGCGGAAGCCAAGCGGTTCCGGCGCATCCGGCTTCGGCTCCACGCGGAGTCCGTCGGGCAGGAACTTCAGCGGCACAGGTGCGAGCCCCACGGTGTTGGTCGGCTGGAGATCAAGGCCCGGCGCGGCATCGAGCCGCACGTAGCCGGACGACAGCACCGCCGGCGAAGTGGTGAGGCTCAGTGGCTGGAGCGGCTGGCTCCAGTCACGCACGGCGTGTTCGGCGATAATGGTGACGTTGAAGCCGGCGGCCGGCTTGTCGGACTTGCGCGGCCGGATCACGAGCGTGCGCACGCCGTTCGTTCCCTGCCGCACGGCCCAGTCGAGGATGCCCTCGCCGGCGACGCTGCGAATCTCGCCGTCGCCACCGAGGGTGAAGGGCAACTCCGCCGGCTCGCCCTGCAACACTTCAACCTTCGCGCGGATGATGTGGCTGACCTTGTCCGGTCCGACCGTGATGGCCTGTTCCGTGGCGGTGGAAAACAGCGCCTTGTCCGGACCCATCCCGGCCCCGGCCAGCAACGCCTCGATCACGAGTCGCGCCTTGCCGTCCTGAACGCCGCCATTGAAGGAGAGATCCTTCAGCTCCGCCGTCGCAGCGAGGGCGGGAAAGAAGGTGAGGACCAGCAATGCGAAGAGTGCCGCGACCGCACTTGAACGACTGGTGTGCACCATACGGCGGTTATTCGCCAGGAGCGCTTCCCCCTCACCCCGGCCCTCTCCCTCGGGGAGAGGGAGAATTGTTCGCCGCCGTGGGGTAGAACTTGTGTCCCCGACGTTCCACCGAGCGTTCTGGGAATGGGAAAAGGCGGCATCGAGGTGCCTCGTGCGAGCGGATTCCTGAAGCGCCGCTACGGACCCCCTCTCCCCGAGGGAGAGGGCCGGGGTGAGGGGAAAGCGGTCGTCGAACGGAATCGCCACATCGTCTGCCCCCTCGTCGTGGTTCAACAGCGTTGTTTCAGCTCCGGTTTGACCATCAACAAGGTGTCGGTTCCACTCCCTGAAATGACTCCCCCGCACCTCACCCGCATCCCGCGTTCCCTGCGCCAGCGGGAGACCTGGGCGGAGCAGCTCATGTGGCGTTGGCTGCGCAGCCGGCGATTCGCCGCCTACAAATTTCGGCGACAGCATCCGTTCGGTGATCATGTGTTGGATTTCTTCTGTTTGGAGGCGTGGCTGAACATTGAACTCGACGGTTCCGGACATGGTTTCCCAGACCAAAGGGAGAAGGACGCCGTCCGGGATGCCGAGCTGGAATGGAAGGGGGTCAAGGTTCTGCGCTTCTGGAATGCGGACCTCCGAAAGAATGCCCGCGGAATTCAAGACATGATCTGGAACGCGCTGAACGAACGGGCTCCGAAGGGAGAAATTGAAGTCAGGCAGCCGCCTGACTGAATCCGGACGAGCTTCCTCGTTTGGGGCTCTGATGCCGCCGATGCACCGCTGGGCATCGAGGCGTAGCAGTCCAACCCGTTCAATGTCAGCTGGGCGCGGCGAGCCATTCCCCCTCTCCCGGGGGGAGAGGGCCGGGGTGAGGGGAAACCACGCTCCGCACCACAGCGCCGGGTCGAATTCCGCACTGGCTGGAGGATCGCTGGGGAAACCGCGCTCCAAACCGTTCAACGCATCGCTGCGGATCAACACCCCTTTCCCCTCACCCCAACCCTCTCCCCGCGGGAGAGGGAGTCCGTCACCACGCGTTGACGTCGCTTCCATGCTGGAGACTTCGATGCCGCCTTGCTGCCGCGTGTTCTGCATAACTTGAGATTCCTTCTGAAAGAGTTCGGACTTCAGTTGCCGTTCACTTCCCGCCCAAGTTTTTCGCCTGGCGCAGCATCTGTTCGAACTGCTTCGGGCGCGGGTCGGCGGCGTAGGTATCCGTCACGCCGTTTAGAAGACCTAGCAGGCGGTCGGGCGTGACTTCGGCGGCGTAGGGGCTCGACACGAGCCACTCGCTGAAAGCCGACGCGCTGCCGGCGAGCCGCAGCGCCGGGCCGGCCCGGTCCAGCGGCCGTGCCGTGCCGTCGTAGTGCAGCGGCCATTCGTGTTCGCGGTAATCGCCGGTGCCCGGCACCTTGAAGCGCACGCGCACCGTGCCCAGCGGACCTTCGCCGGCCGGGTTCACCTGCACGGTGTAGAGCGCGTTGCCCGCCTCGGCCGCGCCAATCTCGGCGGCGTCCACCGTGTTGTCGCGGAACTGCTCCTTCTTGAGCTGATGCTTCGCGTAGCCGAGCTGGCGGAAGGCGGTGACGCGGCGCGGGTTCCACTCGACCTGCACCTTCACGTCTGACGCGGCGATCTGGAGCGCGCCCACCAACTGCCCGGCGAACTCGCTCTGCGCGGCCTCGGGCGTGTTCACGAAGCCATAGCGGCCGTCGCCGTTGCGCGAGAGCACTTCGAGCAGCTCGTCGTTCAACCCCTCCCAGCCGATTCCGAAGCAGTCGAGCGCAATGCCCTGCTGGCGGTTCGCCTCGACCTGCTGCTTGAGCGAATCGGGCTGAACATCACCGAGATTCGCCGCGCCGTCGGTGAGCAGCACCACGCGGTTCACGCCGTTGGCGGCGAAATGCCGGGCGGCTGTCTGGTAGGCCGTTCGCAGTGCCTCCTCCAGATTCGTGCCACCGTCGGGCGTGAGTTCGCCGACGCGTCCGGGCAACTCCGCGGCCTGGGCACCGGCAAGCCCGTCCACCCACAGCCGCGGCGTGCGGGCAAAGGCGACCACACTCACGCGATCCTCCGGCTGAAGCTGCCCGGCGAGCACGCGGAGGCATTCCTGGCGGATGCGGACGCGGTCGGCGCGTTCCATCGAGCCGGAATTGTCAAGCAGCAGCACGAGGTTCAGCGGGCGGCCGGGCTGACGTCCGCTCGCGGCGGTCTTCACGGAGAAGCGGACGAGGTCGCGGTCGTGCGCGAAGGGATTGCGGGCACGTTCCCAGGCGAAGGCGATGGGCGCAGTGCCGGCCGGCTCGGGATCACGGTAGTCGAAGGCGTTGATGAACTCCTCGGTGCGGACGCTCGCCGGCTCGGGCATCTGGCCCTTCTCCAACGCGGCGGCGGCCAACTTGAACGACACGTCGCTGACATTGAGCGAGAAGGTCGAGAAGGCGTTGTCGGCCGTGGCGACTTCGGGCTGCGGCTCCGGAGCGCCGGGGGCAAGCTTGGGAAGAGGACGATCATCGTTGCGCTCCGGAACGCCGCCCAATTGCGGGTCCGTTAAGCTGTTTACGGCGTGTGATTTGGCCAATTGAGCGAATGTAGCTTGTTGGCCTGCCGGGGTGCCAGGCTGCCTGAGCATTCGTGCGCCAGCCAATGAACGTGGGCTCTCCGGAGCGCGCTTCGAATCGGCATAGACCTCGGCTACCGTGTTGGCGATCAGCGCGGCTTTCGCCGGGTCGGCATCTTTGGCCGAAATCTCCACCAATCGGGTGAGGCGAATGGGTTTCACCGAAATCGATCCGGCTAGGCTTTGAAGTCCATCTTCCCCAGAGCCCAATGACAACCGCTCCGCGACCTTTTCCAGGACCTGGCGAGATTTGATCCCTTCGACTTCGGATTGGAAATCAGACTCGCTCTGGGGCTTCGTCGCCTCCATGTAGGCCTGAAGTCCACTCACAGAGTCATTCGCTGCCTTTCCACCGGCGGCCAGGCGAAAACCTGAAGGATCAATCTGAATTCGTGCGATTGCACGGTGGCCGTTGCCAAATGCAGCGCGAAGCTTGGAGAACAACGACGGATTGGAATCGGCGGTTGCCCTATCGATCATTACAACCGGGGAGGTGGCTTCCGAATCGGAGGGCCGGTATTCCTTGGTCTTCGAAAGGGCCAGTTGATACATGGCCTCCGCACGAGCTCGCTGCTTCGTATCTTCTTCGGCCACCAGTCCCTTCGCCTCCGCCCCCGTGAACATCAGCCCCAAAACCGGCGCATCCCCCAGCGTGGGCGCTGCCGCGTTGGTCGCCAACTCGACAAAGTAGCCGCGCGTGGTGATCGGCTTTCCCGCGAGCGCCACCGTTTGGCCGGCTTCACGTTCCGCCAGTTTCTCGACCAATTCCCCCTCTCCGGTCGCCGAATCCGCCTTGGCCTTGTATTTGGCGTAACGCTCCACGGCCGGTTCAGCACCGGACTTCTTGTCTGCCTGAAGTGCCGGCACTGGCGTCACCGCAAAACCCAGAGCGACTGGGGCACGCGCTCCATCCGCCACTTCCAGACGATCCATCGCCTCGGCTGGAGGCACGACGGCAGCCACCTCTGTCAAAACCTCGGCGCTTCCTTCCGGGAGCCGGACCTCCTTCTCCCTGAAATCGAGGGCGGCCGGCGAGTTCAGCACCGGCCCATTCACGCCCCGGGCCAGCGCCACCGTGGAATCGCCCACGGCCGCAATCAGCGGTTCCGACGGTGCGGCTCCCGCGCGCGCCGTCGTCGCGGACAGTTCCCCGGCTTTGGCATCGCCTTCGACCGGCACCGCGAACGCCTCCGTCGCCGGGTCAGGCACGAGGACGCCTGCCGGGACGGGAGCCGGTGGCGGGGTCTGCGCCGCGATTCCGCCGAAGTTCAGTTGATTGGCCCGACCACCGAACCCACCTCCGGAGGTAGCCCCGCCCACGCCGGCCACGGTTGGGGCTTGGTGATCGAACTGGGCGATGCCTTCCGCAGGCCGCCCCTGAGCGCCACCCTGCCCCGCCTGGGATTGGCGGAAGAACCAGTGGGTTCCCGCGGATTCACCGCCGCCGGCCCCGACGCCCTGTCCCCGGACGGTTGAGGCTTCTTGGCCGAAGAAGTCCGCAGCCAGGGGCGACGCATCAGTGTCGTGAACAACGGTTACCGAGTTAAGGTTGTGGCCAGTTTCGCGAGCGGAGTTGTCCTCCCGGCCATTGGCCACCTGCTGCTTCACCGCCAACTCCTCCCGTAGGAGACGACGTGAGGAGTCTCCATCTTCCCGTGCCAGTGCGAGACTCGTGACCTCGTCGCTTGCGGAGGCAGGCGTCCTGACGTCCGCGGCGGAATCCCGTTGAGCCAGGCCGTAGTGCTTTGCCAACACCGGGTCCATCGGCGCAGCCGCAGCGGGTTTGGCGGGCGCATCGGCCGCTTCACCGCGGGCGAACTCAGTGTCTTGAACCAAGACTCCGGCGGAATCGGCCGCCGCAGACGAGGGCGCAACCGCCGGACGTTTCGCGAGTTCAGTTTCCCGGCGCCCCTCCAGTTCCGCCGTCCGCGCCGCTTGCAGCGCCGCGACGCGTGACGACTTGGACTTCGCCTTCGCCAGCGCGGGCAGCATCGCTCCCGCTGCCGTGATGACCGCCACCAGCATGGCCGCGAGGGCCAGCAACTCGCGCCGGTCGGCCCACGCCTTCCGGGCAAAGTCGGGGACGCGCACCACGTTGGCGGGAGGCGCCTTGAACTTTGCCAGCAGCGCGGCGCGGCGTTCCGGCGCGAGTTGCAGGGGTTCCGGTTTGCTCAGTTCCTTGGGTTCAGGCGAGCGGACGGTTTCGCGCGCCAGGCTGTCGGCGCGGCTCAGGCGGCGGAAAAGGGCGGCGAGGGCCGTATCGGCAGCGATCTCCGCCCGCAGCGCCTCGGCCTCGGCGGCGGGGAGTTCGCCGTGCAGCAGCGCGGTCAGACGCGCCTCGCGGGCATCGGGCGGCGGCAATGGGGCGTCAGAGTTCATGGCGAGAGTCGGTTATCCGCAGATTTCGCAGATGGCGCAGAAGGGGCGAAGCAACGTGCTGCCGGCGTCCCGCCGGCAGGGCGTGGCCGTCGGATGGGCTATGAAATATTTCGTGCGGTTCGTTTGCGGAGAAAACGGAGCCGGATGGACCGCGGTTTCTGGAAATGCCGGACAATTCCCTCAAGCGGGGGGCGTCTGCCGGCGGGACGCCAGCAGCACATTCCGGGCGGCCATTCGGTCGTCTCCGTGTCCATCCGCGCCCATCTGCGGTTTGAGTCGGAATCTTCATGGCACGAGTCCGGTGCGGGCGAGTTCGGCGGCGAGAACCTTCAGCGCGTGGTGCAGCAGGTAGCCGACATGGCCGGAGTCCAAGCCGGTGCGCTCGGCGATCTCGCGATACGAAAGATCCTCGGCGTATTTCAGCCGGACGACTTCCCGGCTGCGTTCGTCCAACGCGGCCAAGCTGAGCCGCACGAGGCCGATGCCTTCCCAGCGCAGGAGCTGTTCGTCGGGCAACAGCGCCGGGTCGGGACCTTCAGTGGCCGGGTTCGGGGCGTCTTCCGCCAAGGGCTGGAACGGAACGACCTTCTCGGCGTCGCGCCGGTGGTTGAGGGCGAGATTGTGCACCGTGCGGTAAAGCCAGCGGCGCGGCTCGCGGACTTCGGCAAACTGGGCATGCAATCTCATGAAGGCTTCCTGGGTGATGTCCTCGGCCGGCCCCCGTTCACCGACCAGGCGGAGCGCGTAGGCGAGCAGCGGTGATTCGAGGGCGGCGAAAAGCTCCTCGATCGTTCCGGCCGGCTCGGGCTCGGCGTTGGCGGGTGCGGGACAGACCACGGCGCGGGCGGCGTCAATGTTGGCGGAATCGTGTCATCGGCGGGCGGCCTTTGGTCGCCACCCACCGACTACGACACGGCCGCGGGAAGTTTCTTAGAAAATAGTTCATGGAAACTTCCACCGCCGCCAAACCCGGAGAAGCGGGCCGGAATCCTGCGGACCTGACGGCCGCCACTATCGGGCAGCGATGCCGGGCTGGCCGCACTTCAGGGCCGCGACCAATGGCGGGAGCCCGCGACCTTGGCGCGGGCCGCTGGTTCCGCGTAGAAGCGCGTGAGGCCGCAGTCGGCGCAGAGCACGACCCGGAACTTGGCGAAGTCCAGGAACCCGCCCAGACCGGGCAGGAACGAGGGACCGTGGATGCCGGCTGGCGGCACCCGGGCCAGATGAAGTTGGGAGCCGCCACACTCGGGGCACTCCGGCGAAGGAACGGAGAAAGGATTCATGTCGATGGATGGTTGAACGGTTGGCGGAACCTCAAACCCGGGCGGGCACGATGACGAACGGCACGCCCCGGCGGCAGAAGAGCCGCTGCAGGGCAAAGACCGCGTAGTTGTGCAGCCAGCGGGTCCAGACGGTTTCCCGGGTGAAGGCGATCTGGCCGCCGAAGAGCACGGCATCGGGACGCCGCCGGAGCAGTTCCTCACCCAGTTCGCCCAGCGTGCGCACGAGGTCGTGGCTCACCTCCGTGACCGCCTCCGCGGTGAACCCGTGCCGTTGGGCAACAGCCACGTAACGGGCCGCACTCGCGGCGGTTTCCGCCCTGAGCCGGTCCAATTCCTCCGCGCCCTTGAAGCTGCCGGCATCCACCGGACCGACCTGCACGAAGACGAAGTGGCCGAAGGTGTCGGGAAACAGCCGCGGGATGCCGAGGAACGTGTGCAGTCCGAGCCCGTTGAACCCGTTGACCAACACCACGGCGGTGCGGCCGCGGTTGGGTCGCGCAGGACTGGCCGGCGCCTCCTCGACCGCGGAGACAAGCGCTTCCAGGCGTCTCAGCTCGGCGGCGGCACCGTGGTAGTGGCGGTGCACCAGGAACGCGAGCACCACGACCGCGCCCGTCAGCAGCAGCGTGATCCAGCCGCCCTCGTGGAACTTCACGACGCTCAGCGAGATGAGGATGAAGCCCGTCGTCACCAGGCCGAGCCCGTTGATCACCAGCCCCCAGCGCCAGTTCGCTGCGGTGCCGCGCTGGCGCCACCAGTGGCGCACCATGCCCGACTGCGAAAGCAGGAACGTGATGAAGACGTTGATGCTGTAGAGCACGACCAGCAGCGCGACCGCGCCCCGCGTGACGAGCAGCGCCAGCAGCGCCGCCCCACCCATCAGCAGGATGCCATTCTGGGTCACGAAGCGGTCGCTCAGCGTGGCGAACTTCGCCGGGAACCAGCGGTCCAGCGCCATGTTGGCCAGCACGCGGGGACCGTCGAGAAAGCCGGCCTGCGCCGCAATGAAGAGCAGTGCCGTCGCCGCCAGCATGCTCACGGTGACGAAGCCGTGCCCCCAACCCGCCGGCCACGCGGCGGTGATGCGCTCAAAGAGCACCGCGTTCAGCGTCTTGCCCGCCACCGGCTCCACGCCGTAGAGCAGATACGCTAGGAGCAGGCCGAAGACGGTGACTGCCAGCGACGCACCCATGTAGTTCATCGTGCGTTTGCCAGTCTCCACCCGCGGTTCCCGGAGGATCGGCAGGCCGTTGCTCACCGCCTCAATGCCGGTGAAGGTGCCCGCCCCCATGCTGTAAGCGCGAAGAATCAGCGCGAGCATCCCGAACAGCCCCAACTCGGCGTGGGCGCGACCGACCTCCGCAGCCGTCCGGCTCGCAATGACCGGCAAGTCGCCGGCATGGCTGAAGATGCCGACAAGGATCGCCACGGCGTGCGTGCCCACGAACACGAAGAACACCGGCACCCACAGCAGCACGGACTCCTTCACGCCCCGCAGGTTCAGCAGCGTGAGGAACGCCACGCCGACGCAGCCGAAGGCGAGCTTCCACGGCTGCCAATGGACCGGCAGGACCGAGAACAGCGCGTCCGCGCCGCCCGCCACCGAGATCGTGATCGTCAGCACGTAGTCCACCAGCAGCGCCGAGCCGGACACGACCCCGGCCGCCGGTGACAGCAGCTTGCTGGCAACGAGGTATCCGCCGCCCCCGGACGGGAACAGTTCGATGATCTGCCGGTAGCTCGCGCAGAGGATGACGATCGTCGCCACGCACGCGAGGGCCACGAACACACTCAGCGCCGCATGCGCCCCCAGTGCCTTGAACGTCTCCTCCGGGCCATAGCACGACGACGACAGGCCATCGGCCCCCAATCCCACCCAGGCCAGCACGGCGACGAGGGACACCTTGTGGAACAGTTTTTGGTCGGACAGGTCGCGGGCGCGACCGAGGAACAGGGCCTTGAGCAAGGCCAGCGGACTCCAGTCTTTCATAACCAGACAGCAACGGACTCTCCGGGCAGAGCACAGGGCTCCGCCCGGGCGGTTAACAACTGGGGAACGTGAAGACCCGTCATCCGACGGGGCAGAGGTTCGCCCTTCCAGATGCCGACGGAGTTAGCTGACGGGCTCGGTCTTGGAAGTGACCTTGGCCCCGGTTACCCGGTGCCGTGCGCCCCATCCTCAAGTCACCTTGAGGAACTTGGTTCCCCCGCGCCGGACCGCAGGAAGGCAGACCGGCTTAGGCTGCAACAGACGGGCGACGAGTCTCACCGTCGGCACGGCGTGTCAACGACTCCTTGGCCCGGGCCGCTTGACTTAGTGTCATCTGGACACCATAAACGTGTCCGCACGACACTATGCCGCACACCTACGAATATCCCCGGGCCGCCCTCACGGTGGACTGTGTTGTCTTCGGCTTCGACGAGGGCGACCTCAAGGTGCTGCTCATCCAACGCGACCTGAAGCCGTTCGAGGGCAAATGGGCGCTCCCCGGCGGCTTCGTCCGCGTGGAGGAATCACTGGAAGATGCCGCCCGCCGCGAACTCGCCGAGGAAACCGGCTTGCGGGACATCTTCCTGGAGCAGCTCTACACCTTCGGCGCGCCCGACCGCGACCCGCGCGAACGCGTCGTCAGTGTCGCCTACTACGCGCTGGTCTCGCTGGCCGACCACAAGCCCCAGGCCGCCACGGACGCCCGACAGGCCGCGTGGTTCAGCGTGGACGACGCCCCCGACCTCGCCTTCGACCACGAACACATCCTCGCCACCGCGCTGGCGCGGCTGCGCGGCAAGGTCCGCTACGAACCGATCGGCTTTGAGCTGTTGCCGGCCAAGTTCACCCTCGGCCAGCTCCAGCACCTCTACGAAGTCGTGCTGGAGGAGCGCCTCGATAAACGCAACTTCCGGAAGAAGATCCTCGGCATGGGGCTGCTGGTGGACACCGGCGAGATCCAGCAGGACGTGGCCCACCGCGCCGCCCGCCTTTACCGCTTCGACGAACGCAAATACCAGCAACTCCGCAAACGCGGCTTCAGCTTCTGGCTGTGAACCGACGCAAGAACTTTATCCCGATGAGCACGAACACAATCCCCGAGAAGACTACCTTTAAACACTGCGGCAGCTACGGGCGGCTGCGAGTGCTGCTGCGTGAGGCCCACCGCAAGGGCAACCGATTCTGCTTCGTGCTAGGGGCAGGTGCCAGTCAATCGTCTGGGATACCGGCGGGCGGAGAACTGACCAGGAGGTGGCTGGTTGAACACTACCGAATCGACAATGGGACCGATCCTCGACCCGAAGATCCATTGGTTGAGGAGTTGAAGGCAGATGGGGCGGCCCTGAAATCGTTCAGCGACCAAGTCTTCAGTGCATGGCTCCATTCGCAGCCAGCTAGCTTACGAGGCATGACTCCGGCCAATATTGACCAGTTTTACAGCCACATCTACGCGCTGCGTTTCGAGGGGGCCGAAGATCAGGGACACGACTATCTGCGCCGCATTATCCAGGGGAAACGACCCGGCATCGGTTACGCCTACCTGGCGCGATTGATGGCGGGAGCGCCAAACACAGATCTCTCTGCGAACAGTCATCGCCCCCACTCGCCACACAACGTGGTTATCACGGTCAACTTCGACAACCTAATCGCCGAAGCACTTGTCCTATACGAGAAACGATACTCAGTGGTGTGCGGACACGAAGTCATGGCTTCCGAGATTCATCCGGCCGAGGAAATCCCCTTGGTCGTCAAACTGCATGCCGACCTGATGCTTCGGCCCCGCAGCCGCCCCCAGGACATTGACCAACTCGCCGAGCCTTGGAAGGCCCTACTGCGGCGATTCGGTCAAAGCCATCGATTCATATTCCTCGGCTATGGCGGCAATGACCCCGGTTTCATGGGATTTCTAGCGAATGAACTGAAAGTCGACGACCTAGAATACGAACCTTGGTGGGGCTACTATACGCCCGATCCCAAGACACCAGATGTTTCCCGCCAGCCGGGCAATCCATTGGTTGCACAGTTCCTAAACACTCACCGCGGCACGATCTTTCCGGTGCCGACGTTCGACCTGATGATGCATGCCCTTCTGGAAGATACGGGCACTCCTCATCCCAAAGCTGGCGATGTGAAGGATCGAGCCGACGAAATCTTGGCATTCTTCCAGGATGGTGAGAACAGGCTAATCGCCCAACAGGGTGGCAATCCGATTGGCGAGAACGCAGAACCTGCCCCCATCAAGTCGTCACAGCCTAATGGAAGTGCAGGGATGCCCATCAGGAGCGCGCGCGAGTGGGCGCTGAGAGCCTTCGCAGCTCCAAGTTTTGACGAGGCGATTGCCGAGTATGAAGCCGGCGTCGCGGAACATCCCGGTGACACCTCGCTGAGGTGTAACTATGCGGTTTTCCTCCAAGAGCGTGGGCGGAGTCCGGAGCGCGTGCGCGAACTCTATAGTGTCATTCCAAAAATGCCCCTCACAGACCCACCTCCCGCGAAGGACGCTTGGTGGATCGGCAACTACGCATTGTTTTTGGCCAAAGAGGGGCGTTTCGAAGAAGCGGAAACGTTTTACTTGCGCGCGGTCAACGCAGACCCAAAGCAGGCCAACAATCTCGGCAATTACGCAAATTTCTTGGTAAGGCGTGGACGGTTCGATGAGGCGGAGGCGTTTTACAGACGGGCGATCGAGATCGATCCCAAGCATGCTGATCATCTCGGAAACTACGGTGTTTACCTGAAGGATCGGGAGCGTTTGGACGAGGCGGGTGTCTTCTTTCGCCGAGCCATCGAAGCAAACTCACAACACACCAACCACCTAGGCAACTACGCAATCTTCCTAGAGACGCGAGGACAGTTCGACGAGGCGGAGGCGTTCTACAGACGGGCGGCCGAAGCCGACCCAAAGCACTCCACCCACCTCGGCAACTACGCCAACTTCCTGAAGCAACGCGGGCGATTCGACGAGGCGGAAGCGTTCTACAAACGCGCCGTCGAAGCCGATCCGAAACACGCCAGCAACCTCGGCAACTACGCCAACTTCTTGGCGGACCAGCGAAAGGACCTCGGCCGTGCGGAGGAGTTCTACAAACGCGCCGTCGAGGCCGATCCGAAACACGCCAACCACCTCGGCAACTACGCCGTCTTCCTGAACGAGAGCGGGCGTTTCGATGAGGCGGAAGGTTTCTTCCGGAGGGCGATTGAAGCAGACCGCACGCTTGCCACCCATCTTTGTAATTACGCTCAGCACCTCTTCATCCTCGGACGCGATCAAGAGGCAGAGACCGGGCTGAACGAAGTCCAGGACTTGTCGCCCACGCGACAAGATGTGCTTGTGGAACTTGCGTTCTACCGTGCAGCCCACATTCGGACCCAATGGCCGACTATCCTTGCCCACCTGAAGGGGCTGTTAGCATCGGGAGCTCGGTCTCCTGGCTGGAATCTTGCGCCAAATGTCAAAGCCGCCGCCAAGGCCGGTCATCCCAACGTGCCGCTGCTCGAAACCCTCGCCGCCGTCATCTCCGCCGGCGCGGACCTGGCGACGCTGGACGCCTTCCCGGAATGGAAAGCCGCCTGAGCCGCCAACCTGCAGCAAGTTTCGCTCCGGCACGCGCGCCGTCATAATGCCGACAGAACGTCAGGGCCGGCTGGTGGTTTGAAGCAAAACAGTGAACTCCCACGATTGACCCCGCGCTCATTTTTCCCTGCCCTGCCGGGATGTTCTCCCGCTGGCTGACCGCGGTGCTCCTCGTTCCGGTGTTCGCCGCTCTCGCCGAACCGGCCAAGGTCGTCTCGCTCATCCCGACCAACGGGGCGGTCAACGTGACCGTTGGCCTCACCAACCTGGTGATCGAGTTCGATCAGGACATGCGGTCCGGGTTTTCGGTAACGGGCGGCGGGCCGACGTTTCCGAGGATCACCGGCAAGCTCCAGTGGGCGACGCCGCGACGGCTGATCGTGCCGGTCGAACTCCGGCCGGGACACGACTACCGCTTCGGCATCAATTCCCGGTCGGCCCGGAACTTCCGCAATCTCGCGGGCGAACCCACGGAGCCGGTGTTAGTGACGTTTCGCACGGAGGGCCAGGCGGGCACGGCGCTCACCAATGCCCCCGCAATGGCGGCGGAACTTCAGCGGGTGATCCGCGAACACTATTCGTATCGCGACCGGCTCGTGAGCGACTGGGACGCCCGCTTGGCCACGGCCTGGCCCGGGCTGAGTAATGCCGTCACGGACGTCGCCTTTGCCGCCGAGACGGTGAAACTGCTGGCCGCAGCCGATGACCCGCATCTGACCGTGCTGGTTGAGGGGCAACGGCTCGGAACCACGACGCGGACGCTGCGGCCCAACGCGGATTTCCGACGGTTGGCCCAACTGGTGCCCGGGTGGCGCGAAGCAAACCGCACCGTCGCCACGGGCCGCTTTCCCGACGGCCTCGGCTATCTGCTGATCTCGACGTGGGGCGGATCGGACGCGGACGTGGCGCCGGCCTTGACCGCCTTGGACGAATGGAAGGTGGCCGGAGCCCGTGGCGTGATCGTGGACGTGCGCTTCAACGGCGGCGGTGACGAGCAGCAGGCGCGCTCCGTGGCCGGCCGGTTCACCACGACCAACGTGGTCTATGCCCGGCACCGCACCCGCGATCCGGCGGAACCCGGCGGCTGGTCGCCGGTCCGCAATCGGGTGCTGCGGGGCGAGGCAAACGCGACGCGACACTTCACCGGCAAGGTCGCCGTGCTGATGGGGCCGAAGTGCATGAGCAGCAACGAGGCGTTCCTCCTGATGATGCGGGCCACAGGGGCGCGGCTGTTCGGCGAACGCTCGGCGGGTTCGTCCGGAAACCCGAAGCGCTTTGACCTCGGCGGCGGGGTGGCGCTGAGCGTGCCCTCGTGGGAGGCGCAGGATGCTGCCGGCAATGGAATCGAGGGCCGGGGAATCGCGCCGGACCAGACGGTCGCTTTCAAGGCATCCGCGACCAAGGATGCCGTGCTCGACGCCGCGTTGACGTGGCTGCGGGAATGAAGCTCTCCGGGGCAGCCCGGCTGGAGGGGGAAGTCGCCGCCATTTCGCGGCGGTCGGGCAACCCGGAGCTGGCCACACCGCTTGGCGCGTCCACCTCGACGAGAAACGCCTGTCACCGGCGGCGGGGTTCCGTCTCGTTGACAGCCAAGCGCCCCCACTCCCACGCTGTAATTCAATCGCATGCCCCTGCCAACCCGCCCGCCATGTTCTGGGCGCCAACCGTCGACCGGGTTGGCTGGCCTTCGGGCATTCACCCGGCCGGAACTGCTGGCGCTCATTGCCTGCGCCGCCCTGCTGTTGCCGCTGTTGATTGCCGCGGTGAATCCCGGAAGTGCACGGGCCACGGTCTGCCTGTCGAATTTGCGGATGCTGGGCGACGCGATGGCGCTTTACGCCGAAGACGGCGGCGGCTTCTTCCCGGGCAACGTGGACGATGCGAGTTCAGGCCGGAACTGGGTCGCCGGGTATGCAGGTTTGGGGGCCAGGGATTTCACCAACTCGGTGATCCTCTCCGATCCCAGGCGATCCCTGCTCAGCGGCCATCTGTCCCGCGTGCCCAAGGTCTTTCGTTGTCCCGCCAACCGGCTGGTCCAGCGACTCACCGGATTGAACTCGCCCCAGGCCCGCAACTACGCGCTGAACGGCGCCGTCGGCACCAATCCCGACCGCTTCGGAAAGGTGCCGGTGGATGGCCCGTGGCTGGACGGCCAGCATACCCACCTGTCCGGGAGGACGTGGCATACCTACGCCGGGCCGGCTGCCGTGGTCTCACCCGGGCCGGCGGAACTGTTCACCTTCCTCGACGAGGAGCCCTACAGCGTCAACGACGGGACCTTTGCGATGACGATGGTCAATGCGGAATGGCTGGACTGGCCCGCGACCCACCACGAGGGCGGCGGCACCTTCGCCTTTGCTGACCTGCATGTGGAGCACCACCGGTGGAGGGACTCCCGGACCAAAGTGACCGGCAGCTCGGCGGTCCGTCTTCCGGTTCCCAACAGCCCGGATCACCTGTGGCTGCAACAGCGGACGAGCGCCCGAATTCAGCGCTGATCCGGGCACTGCCCGGACGCGGATGACAAGTCCCGCCATGCCCCGCCCGGCAGGAGGGCGGACATCTGCCGGAAGTTGCGCGCACCTCGTTCCCGGCAACCCGACAACACGTCCGTCATCCGCCGAATTTCCCGACGCAGGCAAAATGTGTTGCGGCAACGAGCATTGCGGTGGGACTTCGAGCCATCACGGCCGTTTACCACCGCCACCGCCCGGCCTAGCCTGCTTCCGGTGAAAGCACTCGATCCCCTTCTGCAGAGCAACCGTGCCTGGGCAGCCGACATGGTCCGGAACGATCCGGACTTTTTCACCCGGCTGTCGCACCAGCAGAACCCCGAGTATCTCTGGATCGGCTGCTCCGACAGCCGCGTGCCCGCCAACCAGATCGTCGGCCTGCTGCCCGGCGAGGTTTTCGTGCACCGCAACGTCGCCAACCTCGTCGTCCATACCGACCTCAACTGCCTCTCGGTCATCCAATACGCCGTGGAGATGCTGCAGGTGCGGCACATCATCGTCTGCGGCCATTACGGCTGCGGCGGCGTGCGGGCGACGCTGACCCGCGACCGCGTGGGCCTCGTGGACAACTGGCTCCGGCACGTTGAGGACGTGCGCCAGAAGCACGCCGCGCTCATGGCGCCGGACCTGCCGGTGGAAGTCCGCTGCGACCGCCTGTGCGAACTCAACGTCATCGAGCAGGTGCTGAACGTCGCCCAGACCACCGTCGTCCGCGACGCCTGGGAACGCGGCCAGCCGCTGGACGTGCACGGCTGGGTTTACGCGCTGAAAGACGGGCTCATCCGCGACCTGCATCTGAACCTCGATAGCCAGGACGACCTGCCCACTGCCTACGAGGCCGCCGTGCGGCAGCTTCCCGCGTTGGGGTAGGCCGGAGAGACACCTCGAGATTCGGGTTGCATCAGCGCCGACACTAACAGGAGCCTTTGAATTGAAGCTTCTCCGCCCCGATTCAGCCATGAATTCACATATCCGGAATGCCATCACCCGCCTCGTCTGTTTGCTCCTTTGGGCGGGGAGTTGCTTCGGTGCCAACATTCCCGAAACCCTTGATTGGAGCGAACCACCGGCGAATTCCGCGTTGCTGATCAATCGCGAATATCCGCTCCGTGCCCGCACGTCCAGCGGGCGGCCGTTTTCGGTGAGAATTCACGGCCCAGCCATCTATACCAACGGATCGGTGGTCGCGACCGGGACGGGGCAAATCAATGTGGTCGTTGACTTGCCGTGGGCGGGGCGGGGCGCTGCCCGCACTTTCTTCGGGGCCGAGGCGGAACTGGAATCCTTGGGCCAGTGGCCGCCGATAGTGCGGGCCGCCTACGCCGTCACCGTGGTGGACCATTGGGCGTATCTGAGTCATGGGCCGCTGGGGTTGACGGTGATCAATGTCGCGGATCCGACCCGACCGGTGCCCTTGGCAACCTTCCCGTCCCGTTCCGTGTTCTTTCTGGGTGCCGCCGCGGACTATCAGACGCCCGAAGCAATGGAAGTGGGAGGATGGCTCTATCTGCGGAGCAGCGTCGGGCAATACCTGACCGCTGTTCGGCTGGCCGATGCGCGCTGGCTCGGTCCTCGGGTGCAACTTGGACGAAAGGCGGCGAAGCCAGCTCCAACCTTCGCTCCACTCTACAGTGTGGATTCGACCCGGATCGTGGTTCAGGACGGGTCAGTTCCCTCGGATGCGGTCGAACTGGGGAACCTCGAGGTCAGTTTTCCGTATCGGGAAAACCCCTCCAACTCCATGCTCAGCGGGATTGCCTTTCGCGGGCGATTCGCGTTTGTCGGCGATGAGATTGGCCCCCTCCGGACGATTTCACTGTCAGCGCCCACAAATCCCCACATTGCCTCCGTCAGCCATCAGTTGGACGGCCTGACCGTTCATGGCTTTTCCGGTTCGCAGCTTCTCGCCGGAGGTCCCCGCCACCTCAGGGTGATCAGCGTCGATGATCCGCTGGCACCGGCGGAGATCGGTCGAATTGAGTTTCCGGAGGAAACCATCGAACAGGTCGCCTTCGAGGGCGAGAGGGCGTTGATCGCTCTCAGGACTGCCGATCGCACCACCAACCGATTGGTGTCGCTGGATCTCTCCGAACCTTCGCAGCCACGGATTGCCAATGAACTGTTCCGCGCTTCCCCGGGCACCTTTCACAAGGTGGGGCACCGGCTTTTCCAGATTTCGGAAAACTTCAGCAAAGGGCCGTCGCTGGTCATCAGTGACATCTCCGCTTCCGACGAATTGGTTGACTTGGCGAGGCTTGACCTGCGCGGCTCGGCCACCGATGTCGCCTTGATCGGATCTTTTGCCCTTGTGGCCGACGGCGCCAATGGCCTGGTCACCCTTGATCTGACCGATCCGAGACATCCGGTAGAAGTAGGGCATTTTGAGACCTATCCCGACCGGTGCTGGCGTTTCCAACTGGAGGGGGACGTGGCCTATGTGCCTGTCGGAGAGGGTGAAATCCGGATTCTCGACGTTTCCGATCCCCCCAACCTGCGCGTTCGAGGGAACCTTCCGGTTCCAGTCGTCAGTCCGACATCATCGGCAACACTTTATGCACTGAGCCGCAACGTGGCGATGGTGACCGATGGGAACCGCCGACTTCGGGTTCTGGACACTTCGGACCCGGCGAACCTCGTCGAAGTTGGCAGCTTCGAGGCGGAGACGCGGATTACGAACGTGCGGCTCGTGGAACACACCGCGCTTCTCGACCTCGTTGGAATCCGCTGGATCGTGCTCGACGTCTCCGTTCCATCGCGTCCCCGAGCTCTCGGCGCACTCCAGGAAGGCTGGAAAGCGGAAGGAATCGTCAGAGGTGAACACATTTACCGCCATGACATGTTTTCCGAAACCGTCCAACGATGGCCGCTCAAGACAACGGTTCCGGTCGGAGGGCAGACTGTTTTCGATTCAGCCTTCTTTGATCTCGTGGAGACGGGAAACAGCATCCTCTTTGGACGCTCCTCCTATTCGATGGGAGTGGACCTCAGTGTGGTCAACGTGGAGCGGCCCGAGGCACCCCGGCTGGCAGCTCGATTCAATCTGGGTGAATTCGCCCCTTACGGGCTCGCAATCGATCAGGAACTGCTCGTCGTGGCCGGCGGCGCAGCTGGAGTGAAGACTTGCCGACTACGGCAAGGACCGCGGATTCTGACAGAGTATTTCTCGCCCGGGGAAACTGGGGAACTCCGATTCCGGGTTTCCCCAGGTGGCGCGGCAAAACTTTCGGTGCAGTCCTCGGCAGACCTCCAGAACTGGAAAACTCTCGGAGATTATGTGCCCACACCTGGACCACTCGAACTGCCAGCGGGTCCAGCCGGAGAGGCGCGTTTTTTCCGCGTCGTTCCGCACTGAGCTTCCCGCGTTGGGGTAGGCCGGCGGACTTGCGGCGGCGAGCGGCGGAAGCCCACGCTTTCGCCATGAATCCCCGCCGTTGGTTTCGTCACCTGCTCCTCGTTTCCCTGCTGTTGACCGGCCTTGGCGCGGGTTGGGCGGCGGGCTTCCGACAGGACCGCTTCGCCATCGGCCTGTGGGTGCCGCCTCAGACCCAGGACGATCTGCAATTCCGCTACCGCGAACTCGCCGAGGCGAACTTCAACCTCGTCATCGGCAATTCGCCCGTGCCGGTCGCGGAGCAGTTGCGCGTCTGTGATCGCCTGGGGTTGAAGACACTCGTCCACGTTCCCGGACCGGTCGCGGACTGGCCCACCAACGACTCCTGTTGGGGTTACCTGCTGCGGGATGAACCCGGCGTGGCCGACTTTCCCGGCCTAGCCCAGTCGGTCGCGGAAATCCGCCGGCTACGGCCCGGCCGGCTGGGTTACTTGAACCTGTTCCCGAATTACGCCAACGCCCAGCAGCTCGGCGTCGCCAGCTATGAGGAACACGTGGCGCGTTTCGTGGCGGAAGTGAAGCCGGAGGTCCTCTCGATGGACCATTATCCGCTCATGAAACCCGGCGCGGACCGGCGCGACGCCTACTGCGAGAACCTGGAAACATTCCGCCGGCACTCGGTCGCGGCCGGGGTGCCATTCTGGAATTTCTTCCATGCGATGCCGTTCGCCGACCGGATGGACCCCACGGAGGCCCAGATCCGCTGGCAGGTCTTCACCGCCGTTGCCTACGGCGCGAAGGGCGTGCTCCATTTCTGCTACTGGACGCCGGGCAAGGGCAACGCCGGCACGGGCGAGTTTCCCAAGGGCGGCGCCCTGCTCACCGCCGAGGGCCGTCGCACGCGCCACTACGACGAAGCCCGGCGGATCAACGCCGAGGTGAAGCACTGGGGGCCCACATTGATGCGGCTCACCGGTGAGGGCGTCCTCCGCGTGAACACCGGCAAGGATCCGGCCGCCGCGCTCACGAACGCACCGGTCCGCAACCTTCAGCGCGTCGGCCAGGACCCCCACGCCGAACTGCTGGTCGGCACCCTGCGCCATGCCGACGGCCGGCGCGCGGTGGTGCTGGTGAACCACGACCACGGCTTCACCGCCTGGCCGACGGTGACCTTTGCGGCGGACCCCGGCGAAGTCCGCGAAGTGGACAAACTCAGCGGCGAGGAGGTGCCGCTCGGGGACGACAGCCCGGAACTGCCCGGCATCCAGCTGAGCTTCGGCGCCGGCGACGGCCGGCTGTTCCTGCTGCCGGCGAAACGGTAGCCGTCACCTCGACATCGCCTCGACGAGGTCGCGGAGCTCGCGGCGGGTCATGAGGTCGCCCAGCCCTTCGGGCATGGAGGACAGCACGCTGGCGCGGGATTTCACGTCGGACTTCCTGACCACGGTCCGGCCGGTTTCGGGCACCATGAGGATGAACTCGTCGGGCTTCTCCTCGCGCAGCACGCCCACGACGGTTGAATCGTCGTTGAGTTCGAGCAGCACCGATTCGTAGCCGGGCGCAATCTCGGCGTTCGGGTTGACGACGGCACGCAGGACATACTCACGGCCCTTGGTCCGGCCCAAGCCAGTGAGGTCGGGCCCGACATCACCGCCTTCGCCGTCGAGCTTGTGACAGCGCTGGCAGCCCCAGTCGGCCCGTTCCGCGAACAGCTTCTTTCCGTTGGCGGCGTCCCCTCCGACCAACGCGACCCGCAGCGGGGCCAGGGCATCGTCCTTCGACCAAGAATTGGTCCACTGGACCAGCGCCCTGGCCAGCGTCGGAACCCGGGGCGCGCCGCCGGCCAGGTCCGCCGCCTTCTGCGCGGCTTCCCAGACGTCCGCCCGAAGTTCCTCGGCGACCTTGCCCGCCGCCAGTCGCTCCGCCCATTCCGCCAGGGTGGTTACCGCCTTGGCGTCCTTCACCGAGGCGAGCCGGGCGAATGCGCCCTGCCGGCTGGACACCGGACCCGTTTCCAGGCGCGCGATCAGGTCCTCCACGGTCACGCGGCCGGTGAGTTCGCGAAGGCGACGAAGCTCGGCCTGCACCGCCTCGTGGGGATGCGCGTTGAGCGCGGCCATGGTAAGCGCGAGGTCCGGCACCTCGAGGGCGACGCCGGCCCGCAGCGCCGCGAGCAAGACCGGCACCGGCGACCCGGCCCCGGTGGCCCGGCTCCAGATCAGTTGCAAGGCCCGCAGTGCGGGATTCCGGTCACGGGGCGGCAGCGGCCGGTGCAGACCCACAATCCGGTCGCGCAGGGGCGGTTTCGGCCAGGCAGCCAGCGCCTCGAGGGCTTCGACCCGGACCGCTTCCGGAGTGCTGGACCGCAGCGCCACTTCGGCAATGGCCCGAGCCTGGGCGTCGCCGCCGAGCCGGAAGGCGGCGTTCACCGCGCGACGCAGCACCCACGTCTGCCATTCGGTCTGGGTGAAGTTGAGTGCCGCGGGCCAGTTGGTGGCGGTGCCGGCGAGCAGCGGCGGCTGCGCGGTGAGAAAGCCCGCCAACGCAGGCAGGCCGGCGGCGACGGGAAGATCGTTGATGGCCCGCGCCGCTTCCAACACAAGCTGAGGCGCCGGATCGTGCAGGAAATTCGTCAGTCCCGGGGCCGCGTGCTGACGCTGGGCGAGCAGCACCGCGAGCCGGACCCGTTCGGATTGATCCCGCGCGGCCGCCTGCACCTTGGCGCCGAAGGCCGGTGAGGCCCAAGCGTGTCCCAGCGCGTTGACCGCGGCGGCCAGCAGGACCGGATCGCGCATGGAATCGGCCCGCAGGGCGGCGAAGACGGGTTCCAGACTCAGTTCCGGCGACTGCTCATTTTGCCGGCCGAGGAGCGTGCCCAGTTTGCCGGCGGCGGGGCGGAACACCGGCGCGGCCCCGCGCGGGTTATGAAAGCGCCCCAGTTCGCGCACGGCCGCGGCGCGCACGGCCAAGGACGGATCGGCATTGGCCAGCCGCGCCAGTTCCGGAATGGCGTTCAGCACCTTGCGGCTGCCGATGGACCGGACCGCCTGCAAGCGGACCGCGGGGTCGGCCTCCGCCAGCGTCGGCAGCAGTTCCACCAGATCCAGTGAAGGATCCAACCGGGCGAGGTGGGCCAACGCCCACAGCGCATGAGTGCGGGCGAGCGGCGCTTCTTTTCGGGCGAGCGCGAGTTTCGTGAGCCGGCCGGCCAGCGCGCCCGCCGCGCGGGTTCCCTTGGCGGCGAGGTAACGCCGGGCCGCTTCCCACTGGGCTTCCAGCCGCACGCGCTGGTCGCGGTGACCGAACAGGTTCAGCAGGTCCTTCTCCTCGCGCCGGGTCATGCCTTCGGCCAGCAGGCGGGCGACTTCGGCAATCGCGGGATCGCTGCCGAGCGACGGATCCACCAGATGCCACAGGCGGCCCTTGCCGGTCTTTTCCCAGCCCTGCACCCAGTCCGCGACGATCATGCCGCCGAAGGGCGGAAACGTGACGTCCACGGGCGAAAGGTCCCACAGCAGCTTGCCGGTGGTGTTCGCGGCGGAGTTGTCCTCCAGCCATTGCCACGAATCGGCTCCTTCGGCCTGCACCACGCGGAAGAACGCGCCGTCCGGCTCCACCTGGTAGTGCCGGATGCCGCCGGGAAAATCCGCGTAGAAGAAGTGCCCACGGAACCGCTCGCCGAGGCCGGTGCCCGGATAGAACGCGATGCCCGCCGGCCCGTGGCCGATGTTGGCGACGGCCGGGAGCTGCGACGCGGCGGTGTTGTTGGTCAGCGGATGCCAGAGGCGTTCCGAGTTCCACGCGCCCATTTTCGGCAGCCATTGCCAGCCGAGGGTCCAGCCATAGTCTGCACCTTCAAGCAGCAGGAGCCAGCGCGCCTTGTCGCCGCCGTCCCCGTTGTTGTCGGCGGTCCACAGGTTGCCGTCGTCGTCGAAGGCGAGCTCCTGCGGATTGCGCAGGCCGGTGGCAAAGACCTCGAAGCGGCTGCCATCTGGCTCGCACCGGAACACCGCGCCGGTGTCGGGCACGGAGATGACCTGCCCCTCGCGGTTGGTCACGCAGGTGCCGCGGTCGGCGATGCTGAAATAGATCCGCCCGTCGGGGCCCTTGATGAGCCCGTGGAGGTCGTGTCCACCGAAGGCGATGTGGACCCCAAACCCGTCGAGCACCGGCCGGGTGGTTTGCGGGCTGTGGGGGACGGATGCGGCCCCCGGCGCCGGCGCAGCCGGGAAACGCCACAGTTCGGGAATGCTCGCGAACCACACGTTGGTGCCCTCCGTCAGCACCCCCGCAGCCACGCCGGCGACGATGCCGTTGAATCCGTCGGCGAACGTTTCCGCGCGGTCGGCCTGACCATTCCGGTCCGTGTCGGTGACGAGCCGGATGCGTTCGGCCTCCACCTCGAGGTCGCGGCTGTCGAGCACGCCATCGCGGTTGAAGTCCTGGAACCCGCCCTTGCCGCCCTTGTGGACGGCGTCGAGGAAGGCCGGGTAATTCGTGTCGCCCGGATTCAGCACCCGGCGGAGAAAGGCGGCCCGGTCGGCGGCGGTGCGCAGGGCGAAGTCGTCTTCCAGCCAGGGCTGCAGGTTCCGCACGTCAAAGACGCTGGTGCGACGCCGGCCGGTTTCGACGACGTAGGCACGCCCGGCGTGGTCATAGCTGACACTGGTGATGTTCTCGATGAGCGGCTCGCTGGCCCACAGCTTCAGCCGCAGTCCCGGCGCGACCCGCAGGCGCGGCAGCGCGGCCAAGGCGTCGGCCGGCGCATTGGTCACGGTGACCGTAGCGGCGGGATCGGCCAACACCGTGCCGAGTGCCAATGCCCCGGCGGCCAAGCGGCGGAGAAACATACGCGGGCCAGTGTCCGCCGATTCCCAGACCGTTCAAGCCCCTGAACTGGCGCAAATCACCCGTGAATTGACGCCCGGAACACCTGACAGCCGGGCGTTCGCCGTTACGCTCGCGGCACCGATGACCGACTTCCGCTCGCCGGTAGCCGAATGGTTCACCCGCCGTTTCACCGCCCCGACTCCGGTCCAGGCGGCGGCGTGGCCAGTCATCCGCGGCGGTCAGAATGCGCTCATCGTATCGGCCACCGGCACCGGGAAGACGTTCGCCGCGTTCTTCCAGGTTCTCGATCAACTCGCGCGCGACGCCGCCCACGCACCGCTCGGTCCGGGCATCCAGTGCCTCTACCTGTCACCGCTCCGGGCGCTGAGCTACGATCTGGAGAAGAACCTCGCCGGCCCGCTCCGGGAGATTTACGGCGAGAATCCGCCAATCCGCGTCGGCCTGCGGTCCGGCGACACCGGGACGGACGAGCGCCGGAAGCAATTCGATCAGCCGCCGCACCTGCTGCTCACGACCCCGGAAAGCCTGGCCGTGCTCCTGAGCCAGCCGAAGTGGCTGGGCGCCCTGCGCCGGGTCCGCTGGGTGATCGTGGACGAAATCCACGCGCTCGCGGAGAACAAGCGCGGTTCGCACCTCGCGCTGAGTCTGGAGCGGCTGGATGAACTGAAGCGGGCCCGCATATCGGACCGAGGCGCCGCTGGCTCCGAAAAGGCCCGCGGCCTGTCGCAGGTGAAACACGCGACCGCCAATACGCTCACTGCCATTTCACCGCAGCCCTCCAATTCCCCCTCTCCCGGGGGAGAGGGCCGGGGTGAGGGCGGGGCTTCCGGGGACTACGATCCGCGACCGAATCTGCTTACCAGCGGCGAGACCATTTCGGCACCGGTCTCCCTGCCGGCACACATCCAGCGCATCGGCCTTTCCGCGACGGTTCACCCGCTGGCGGAGGTCGCGCAATTCCTCGTCGGCACCCGCGGACACTGCGAGCTGGTCGATGTCTCCGCGGCCAAGCGCATCGAGCTGAAGGTTTACACCCCGCTGCAGCGGCATCCGTATCCGATGGCGGGCTACAGCGGCGTGCGCCTCGTGCGGGCGCTCGGCCGCCTGGTGCAGAAGTTCCGCACCACGCTGGTCTTCACCAACACCCGCAGCGGCGCGGAAGCGGCGACCTTCTGGCTGAAGGAGCATCTGCCCGGACTCGCCGACCGCATCGAATGCCATCACGCCAGCCTCGACCGCGATGTGCGGCTCGAGGTCGAGGACCGGCTCAAACGCGGCGAACTCCGCTGCGTCGTCTGCTCCACCTCGCTCGAACTCGGCCTCGACATCGGGACCATTGATCTCGTGGTCATGCTTTCGACGCCCAAGGGAGTCAGCAAGGCCCTCCAGCGCACCGGCCGGGCGGGGCACAATCTGGCCGAGGTCAGCCGCGGGCTCCTCATGGCGACCAACGTCAATGACGTGGTCGAATGCGCCGCCACCGCCCGCCTCGCCCGGCGCGGCCATCTCGACGGCGTCCGCATCCCGCAGGCGCCGCTGGACGTCCTCGCGCAGCACCTGATGAGCCTGGGTTGTCTCGGCGAGGTGGACTGCGGGGCCGCCTTTGAACTCGTTCGCCGGGCGTGGCCGTATCGCGACCTCACGCGGACCGAGTTCGACGAGGTCCTGGACTACCTCGCCGGCGGCGGGAAATCGCTGCGGCGGCAATACACCGACGTGTTCGGCAAGATTGTGCTGGATGAGGCCCGCGGCGTTTACGAAGCCCGTCCCGGCGCCGCCCGGCGCGATTTCCTCCAGAATGTCGGCACGATTCCGAACGAGGGCGTCGTCCGGGTGCTCCTGCGCAATACCCAGCTGGGCACGGTAGAGGAATCGTTCCTGCGCAACCTCCGTCCCGGCGACGTGTTCACGCTCGGCGGACGTCCCGTGCGCCTCGAACGCACCGGCATGATGGAAGCCTTTGTGACGCGGGCGGACGGGGCGACGCCGACCGTGCCCCGCTGGGGGGCGAACAAGATGCCGTTGTCCAACCGCGTCGGACAGGAGATCGCGGCCTTTCGGGCGGAGCTGCGGGCCCGGATGGAAGCACTGCCGTTCAACGAGACGCCGGCGCTGATCCCGTGGATCGCCGAGCGGCTGGAAATCGAGAAGCCCAACGCGGAAGTCGTCTTCCGCATCCACGCGACGCAGATGCAGGCGAGCGAGATTCCCACCGCCGACTTCCTGCTGGTGGAGGAACTGCTCGACCGGCCGGAGCCCGTGACGCCTAAGCCCGTCGTGGAAAAACGCCTGAGCCGTTCCGGCCGGGAACGCACCCGCCGGCCCACCCAGCCGGAGCTCATTGCCGGCCTGCCGGCGCCCGCCCGGCCAACCGCGGCGCCGGCCGTTCCGGTGGTCGCCCGCCACTATTTCTTTCACGCCCTCATCGGACGCGCCGCGAATGATGCCCTGAGCCGCGTGGTCGCGCTGCGGCTTTCCCGCCTGCGCGGCGGCAACGCGATCGCCACGCCCGACGACTACGGCTTCGTGCTCACCGTCACCGAAGGTCAGGCGCTGACCGCAGCGGACCTTCCCGGGCTGCTCGCGGAAGCGGAGTTCGACGCGCAACTGGAGGAATCATTGGCCCGGTCAGACCTGCTGAAATATCACTTCCGCAATGCAGCCCAGACCGGGCTGATGGTTTACCGCAACTTCTTCGGTGAACAGAAGTCGGTGCGGAAACTTCAGTGGTCGTCCGAGGTGATCTTCAACGTCCTGGCGCAGCATGAGCCCGACCATGTCCTGCTGCGCGAGGCCCGGCGCGAGGCGACCCACGCCTTCCTGGATGCGCCCGCTGCGAAGGCGTTCCTCCACCGGCTGAATCGGGACGCGCTGCCGGTCCGCCTGCGCCGGGTCGAGCATGTCGCCCCGCTCGCGTTCGGGATGTATGCGACCAAGATCCGGGAGGCCCTCCTGGTCGAGGATCCCCGGGAGGCCATGGAACGCCTGTATCACCAATGGTGGCGGGAACTGGGTGGGGAACCGGATCCCGCGGTGCCGGCTGGCGTCATCCCGCCCGCTCCGGCAGCCTGAAGTTCGCGCGCACATGAAGCTCCTTGTCGTCTCCGACCTGCACTTCGCCGGACCGCAGGAACAGCTCCGACGCGGTCACGAGGCGCGCGTCATGCCCAACCGGCTCGCACGGACCGCCGCCCACCTGTGGCGCCACTACGGCTGGCTGCGCGATCCGTTCGCCCACAACGACAAGCTGGCGCGCATCCTCGTCGCCAACCCCGCGCCCGACCTGGTCATCGCCAACGGCGACTACACGATCGACACCGCCTACGTCGGCGTCAGCGACGATGCCGCCCTCGAGAGTGCCGGCCTCGCCCTCGGCGAACTCCGGGCCGCCTACGGCGACCGGCTGCTCACCACCATCGGCGACCACGACCTCGGCAAGAAAAGCCTGTTCGGCGGCGCCGGCGGCCCCCGCTGGCAAAGCCTGCTCCGGTGCGAGCGCGAGCTGGGATTGAGCCGCTTCTGGCACCGTGAATTCGGCGATTACGTCCTCTTCGGCCTCGCGTCCACCCCGCTGGCGTGGCCCGTCTTCGCGGCGGAAGGGCTGCCAGAAGAACTCGCCCGCTGGCAGGAAGCGCAGGCGGCGCTCCAGGCCCGGATCGCGCTGGAATTCGCCCGCCTGCCGGCCCGCGCCCGGGTGGTGCTGTTCATCCACGATCCCACCGCGCTCCGCTTTCTCTGGGACCTTCCGGAGGTCCGCACGCGGATCGGACAGGTCGAACGCACCATCATCGGCCACCTGCACACACCGGCGATCTGGTGCCTCGCCCGCCTGCTGGCCGGCATGCCGCGCCTGACTTTCCTCGGCGTGACCGCCCGTCGCCTGTCCACCGCCCTGAACAGCGCCGGCTGCTGGAAACACTTCCGGATTACCCTCTGCCCCGCGCCCACGGGCTGCCAGGCCCTGAAAGACGGCGGCTGGCTGACGCTGGAGCTGCCCGACGACGAACGCCCTGTTCGCGTCAACCGACACCGCCTGCCGTGGTAAATCGCATAGCGGAACCTGTGAGGCCGGCGAAGGCTCCTGGTAGAATTCCTATGCCCAAATCCGATGCGGGAACCGGCGCCACACGATTGCTCAGGCTGGCCGCGAATTCGCCGCCAGCCACTCGGCGTAGCCGGCCTCCGACAACTCGCCGGCCGCCAGTGCCAGAGTGCGCACCACGGCTTCCGCCTCCGACGCGTGGAACTCGAAACCGTTCCGCTCCAGAAAGCCCGCGCCCATCATGAATCCGGTGCGCTTGTTGCCGTCGAGGAATGGGTGGTTCTTCACGATGCCCGCGGTGTAGGCTGCCCCCAGCTCCGCCATGCTCGGCTTGCCGTAGTGAAAGCGCTGCTGCGGCTTGGCCAGGGCAGATTCCAGCATGTTCTCGTCGCGCACTCCCTCAATGCCGCCGTAATGCGACAGCATCAGGTCATGCAGCGTGAGGCATTCTTCGCGGGTGAACCAGTAAGGCTCCTTCACTTCGCGAGTTCCCGCAGCGCGTTGCGATAGCGGCGATTCAGGCTCTCGAACACCGCCATGGACTTCGCAAACTCCGGATTGCTGGCCGTCAACCGCACACCGTCCTGGGTCTCGGTCAGCGTGATGGTGTCGCCTTTCCCAACCTTCAGATGCGCCAACGCCTCCTTAGGCAGGACCAGTCCCACCGAGTTGCCAACCTTGCGCAGCTTTAGTTCCAGCGTCATGCCGCTAATGTGGCCACAGGCGTTATTACGTCAAGCCAGCGGTGAAGGCGTGCCGCAATACGGACTGGCGGAAAGCCCGCCAACGAACGCCCAGTTCGCGTCACCCGACACCGCCTGCCGTGGTGAATCCGGCGAAATACGCGGAGGACTGGTCTTACGAAGTGGGCCAAATTAAAGGTTGGGCCAGTATCCTTTAATTCTCCTCCGCGAAATTAAAGGTTCGTGCGGAGCACGCCCCATACACCGGGACGGACGGCCATTCAGGAACGGCGGGAAAGTTCGCGGGAAAGGGGCGGGAATGGCGGGGTTCGAACCCGTTTGCCAGAGAAGGAAATTCCGCGTTTCAGGCCGTTTTTGCAAATCTACTCTATTCGGCTGGGAACCACCGGTTCGGCTCACCGGTCCGGCTGCAAAAGCGTCCGCAAGCGTGCGGTGGTCTGCTCACGGTCCAACCGGCTGGCGGCGACATCCAGCGTCAATGCTTCCCAGGCGTCGGCATCGAGCACCTCGTCGGGTAGCAGTTCATTTTCGCTGAGGAACACAAGACAGGTCGCCAGCGCCACCCGCTTGTTGCCGTCCACGAATGCATGATTGCGGCACAGGTAGAAGAGATACGCCGCCGCGATTTCCACCGGATCGGTGAACATCGGCTGGCCCAGCATCGTGGCCTGCGGGGCGGCCACCGCCGACTGCAGCAAGGATTGCTCCCGCAAACCCGGTGAACCGCCATGCGCGGCCAGCACCTCGGCATGGATCGCCTTCACCGCCTCGACGGTGGGATGCGCCAGCGGCCGGCTCATGACAGCCGCCGGAACAGGTCAGCATTCTTCTGGATCAGCCGCTTGGCCGTCGCGGCGGCCTGCTCGGGACCAATGACGGGGCGCAGGGGCGTGAGCACGATGGAACCCCCTTCGTGGATCGTGACGCTGATCTCGTCGCCGACCTTGAGCCGGGCCAAGTCCATCAGGGCCGCATCAAACATCAGCCCCTGGGAGTTACCGATCTTGGTGATCGTCTTCGTCATGGTGTAAAACTATGTTTAACCACCGCCCCGTCAAGCCAGTTGGACCGTCGTAAGCGCACAAGCCAGACGACCGAGCTACTCGGATCGGGCCGCTGGCTGACGGTTAGCATCCACACCGACGAGAACCTGCCGGCCACGGCGGAGGCGTTTGCCGTGCTGCCGAACGACGCGGAATGAGCCTCCCAAAAATTAGGCGCAGAGGGGCACAACGGGGCATTTCCGGGCACAACTCGGCGCGGGCAGAAACCGTCGGAGAGGTCGGGGAAGACCCAGGAAGCTTGCGGAAATCGGCCCGCTCTGGGCTTTCCGATGTTCGCGGGAAAGTGGCGGGAGTGGCGGGGCTCGAACCCGTAACCTCTGCCGTGACAGGGCAGCGCTCTAACCAATTGAGCTACACCCCCGCGAAGCGGGGCGCTGTTTTACGGACCTGCCGACCCGAGTCAACGCATTTGTCGAAAATGTGTTGTCCCGACAGCTTCGGAGACAGGTGGTCCGGGCCGCAGACGCCAAGGAGGTGGGGGTGGGGGACCCCGCTGAAGAAACGTGCTACAACCCGGACCGAGTCGACGGTATGGACCGGTCAAACCACTGTCAACACAGTGACAGATTGGCAACAAACTAAAGGCAGCCCGGAACGACGCGGAAGCCGGGCAGGGCCCGGGCGCCGCCGCGGAAGGTCCGCCGGGCATCAAACGTCCGCGCCGGGCTTGACGGTTGGGGCCGGTGTGTTTGCATCCGCCCGACATGAAGAAACTTTCCGCCTTGGCCACGGTCGCGCTGGCCGCCCTGTTCGCTACCGGCTGCTATTCCACGAAGGAAGGCCGCAAGAAGGTTGGTGTCCCCTTCTCCAAGGACACGATTGAAAGCCGCTACGAACGGTCCGCCTCCCAGCTTTTCGCCGCCGCCAAGGAAACCCTCGCCTTCAACGGCACGCTGACCGGCGAGAACACCATCGCGATGACCCTCGCCGCCAAGGTGGACGAGCGCACCGTGTGGGTGAAGGTGACCGAAATCGAGCCGGCGATCAGCCAGATCCAGGTGCAGGCCCGCAAGAAGCTCGGCGGCGGCGATGTGGATCTTGCCTCGGAACTCGACAAGCAGATCGCGCTGCGCCTGAAGTAATCCGCAGCTCCATCACGCGAGGCCGGCCGGGGAACCCAATCCCGGCCGGTTTTGTTTTTGGGGATGGTTTCGCGGCCAGCCGAAGCCTCAGCGGCGGGCCAATTTGCCGGCCAGGATATGCCCGACGGGCAGGAAGCCGGCGCGCAGCAACGTGCGGCGCGACGCCACGTTTGCAGGATCGCAGCGCGCGGCGGGAACCTGGCCGAGTTCACGGCATTCGCGCCGCAGCTGCCGGACCAGCCAAGTGCCCAATCCCTGCCGCCGGGCAGCCGGGTCCACTTCCATCCACACGTCTCCGAACGGCGGATTGTAGTGGAACAGCAGACCTCCCCGGCCGACTGACCGGCCGTTGCATTCCAACCGCCATTCTCCGCCACTGCGCCGTTCGGCAATGGCCGCCCGCAACGCGTCCAATTCGGTGAGCGGACACAGGGATGCCCCGAGAAACTGCTTATCGCCCACAGGTCCATCCCGGAAGACGATCTTCTCGCTGACCACCTCCGTGCCGTAAACATGCGGAAGCAGGCCCTCCACGCCGAAGTTGGTCTGAAACTCGAACGAACACACATCGGCAGCGTCCACAAACGCCTCGAACAGACCGAACGCATGACCGAGCCACGCGGATGCCACCTGGAATTCCAGCGCCGTCCGCCGACCCGTCCACGGCCCCGCCACGGCGACGCAGGCAAAACCGCAGCGAACGCCGTCCACCTCCAGCAGCCAGTCTTCGGTCCAGCCCGGTCGCCGGTGAATGAGCGCGTGGACCACCTGCCCGTTGACCTCGGCCCAGTGACGCTCCCGCAGGTCGGCGATTGCCGATGACTCGACCCGCTGGGCGCGCAGGTTCATCGAACGTGGGGCGCACTTCCTGCCCGGAGCGAATTCGGCCGTTGCCGATGGGTCGTCATGGCAACTCGGGTTCAGGCCGCGTCAAACATCTTGCCCGGATTCAGGATGCCGTTCGGATCGAGCGCCTTCCGCAATTCGCGCATCACGCGCATCTGGGCGTTGCCCATGAACTTCGGGAGGAACTCCCGCTTGGCCACGCCCACGCCGTGTTCGCCGGTGATGGTGCCGCCGAGCCGGATCGCCTCGTCGAAGATTTCCCGGAAGGCCGCGTGAACCCGCTCCATCTCCTCGTGGTTGCGTTCGTCGGTGAGAAAGGTGGGGTGCAGATTGCCGTCGCCCATGTGGCCGAAGGTGCCGATCCGCAGCCGGTGTTTCTCGGCGACCTGATTGCAGAAGCGGACCATCGTCGCGAGTTCGCTGCGCGGCACGGTGGCGTCTTCCAGGATGGTCGTGGGCGACACCCGGGCGAGCGCGCTGAAGGCACTGCGGCGGGCGCTGGCGAGCTTGTTGGCCTCCGCGTCGTCCTTGGCCACCCGGACTTCCATGCAACCGTTCTTGCGGGCGATGGCCTCCATCTGCCGGGCCTCGTCCTCGACCTGCGCCGGATGTCCATCGGTCTCCATTAGCAGCAGGGCCTCGCAGTCGAGCGGCAGACCGATCTTCGCGAAATCCTCCACGCAACGGATCGTCATGCGGTCCAGGAACTCCAGCGTGCAGGGGATGATTTGCGCGGCGATGATGTCGCTGACTGTCTGCGCCGCCGTGTCCATCGCGCCGAAGGTGGCCACCATCGTCTTCTTCGCCGCGGGCTTGGGAATCAGCTTGAGCAGCACCTGCGTGATGACGCCGAGCGTGCCTTCGCTGCCGATGAACAGATCCTTCAGCGAATAGCCGGCCACGTCCTTCACGCACTTGTTCCCCGTGAACATCACTTCGCCGTCGGGCAGCACGACCTGCATGCCCATGACGTAGTTGCGGGTGATGCCGTATTTCAGCCCGCGCAGGCCGCCGGAGTTCTCGGCGACATTTCCGCCGATGGTGCTGATCTTCATCGAACCCGGATCGGGCGGATAAAACAGCCCGACGGCCGCCGCGGCATCGGCGACCTGCAACGTGGTGACGCCGGGCTCGACCAGCATCGTCAGGTTGGCGCGGTCCACCTCGAGGATGCGGTTCATCTTCACCGTGCAGAGCACGATGCAATCCGCCGAAGGCAAGCTGCCACCGCTCAGGCCGGTGCCGGAGCCGCGCGTCACGACCGCGGTCCTGGTGCGCTGCGCAATCTCCAGCACCGCCACGACATCGGCCGCGGACCGGGCGAACACGACGCAGCCGGGCATCTGGGTCATCGCCGCGGTGCCGTCGAAGGAATACGGAATCAGGTCTTCGAGACGGGTGAGGACTTGTTCCGCGCCCACCTTGGCGCGCAACTCGGTGAGGATGGTTTCCGGCAGCGGCATGACGGCGCGAGCCTCGCGAACCCCCATCGGCACGGTCAAGCGGTGGGGCGCATCTTTTCACCGCGGCTGACCTGCCCGGTGGGGCGAGACTCCGTCGAGCCCTGTTT
>OFDN01000077.1_pt1 | contig 102052 bp, 95 predicted proteins | sample 1520971 | NCBI WGS metagenome assembly OFDN01 (sample SAMEA94257418, study PRJEB24077) | hot springs metagenome | biome: Aquatic biome; feature: Geographical feature; material: Water | place: India | collected 2012-06-12 | depth 5 m
GAAGCTAGAAGCTAGAAGCTAGAAGCTAGAAGCTAGAAGCTAGAAGCTAGAAGCTTAAATCCTGTTGTAAAACAGCAAAAACAAAAACATGAAAAAAAGAACAGACAACTTCGACAAGTTTGCCAATCAGAAAAAAGGCAGTGCTATTAAAGAAGCTTTCCGCCAGGAAAAGAAAAAGATAAAAGCTGAAGCCCGTGCCGCAGGAGAAGAAATGCGGAAAAAGAAAATTGAAAAAATGAGGGGAGTGGAGGAGAAAGCTACAAGCTTCAAGCCGCAGGCAGGAGGTAAAGCCTCAAGCTTCAAGCCTCAAGCTTCAAGTAAGAAATCAAGCAATAAGTATTCCAAGAAAGAGAGTAAACCAGAAGTCCAACCCACTGATATTCCATTCAAGAATACGGGTACTGACGAGCAGATGCCTTTGAATAAATTCATTGCACATGCGGGTGTTTGTGGGCGAAGAGAAGCTGCTGATCTGGTGAAAGAAGGTAAAGTAACGGTGAATGGCGACAAAATCTTTGAACCCGGTTATAAAGTCTCTTCAAAAGACAAAGTAATTGTGAAGGGTAAGCAGGTTTTTTTACAACGCAATGCGGTGTATATTTTATTGAATAAACCCAAAGATTATATCACCACGGCTAATGATCCACAAGGACGAAAAACTGTTTTAGATCTCATCAAAGGTGCTACGCCGGAACGTGTATATCCTGTAGGCAGACTTGATAGAAATACAACCGGTGTTTTAGTATTAACGAATGATGGAGAACTTGCACAAAAATTAACACACCCTTCTTTTGAGGTAAAGAAAATCTATGAAGTAACACTGGATAAACCGGTGATTAAAAAAGACCTTGAAGCCATCATGACCGGTATTACTCTGGAAGATGGTTTTGTACAAGCAGACGCTGTTGGATATGCGGATGACAAGAATAAGCATATCGTAGGAATAGAAATTCACAGTGGCAGAAACCGAATTGTTCGCCGCATTTTTGAACATTTGGGTTATGATGTCAAAGGTTTGGATCGTGTCATGTTTGCCAACCTCACCAAGAAAAATGTGGATAGAGGTAAATGGCGTTTCCTGAATGAGAAAGAAGTGAGACTACTGAAATTTATGAATAAGTCGTTTGTGAGGAAGTCTAGCAGTCGATAATCGATGGTCAATAGTCCATAGCGAATGGCTTATTGTTCATTGCTAATAGTTTGATCAATATATTATTCAAACCACTTGACAATATGCTATAACCTATCTGCTATCACCCAAAACCTATTACCTATCACCCATTTGCCATAAGCTACTACCATGCGCCCAACGATCATTTTTGAGAATAGTTATTTCATTGCAGTTAACAAGCCGTCGGGATTATTGAGTATCCCCGATAGACTTGGACAAGAGCTTTCGTTGAAAGAACTACTGAAAAATAGTTATGGAGAAATTTATACTGTTCATCGTTTAGATAAAGACACCAGTGGGATTATTGTATTTGCAAAAGATGAAGAAACACATAAACAATTGTCGCAGTTATTTGAAGGGAGAGAAGTTGAGAAATTTTATCTTGGACTGGTACATGGAAAACTGATCAATGAATCAGGCAGTGTTGATGCAGCCATTATGGAACATCCCGGTAAAACAGGGAAGATGGTCACACATGTGAAAGGAAAACCTTCACTAACAGATTATCAAGTATTAGAAAGTTTTCGTTTATACAGTTGGCTGCAGTTTCAGATTCATACCGGGAGAACACATCAGATCCGTGTGCATATGCAGCACCTAGGGCATCCTATTGTTTGCGATGAACTATATGGAGATCCTACTCCTATTCTTTTATCAGCCTTGAAAAAGAAATTCAAGCTATCAAAAGACGCAGAACAAGAAAGACCGCTCATGTCTAGACTAGCATTACATTCTCATAAACTTTCTTTTACCCTGAATAACGAAAGATTTGATCTGGAAGCGGAATTACCGAAAGATTTGAGAGCGATGTTGGCGCAGTTACGAAAGTTACAATAACCAAAGGGGGCTCAAGTTCTTTCCGTATGTAAGCAATATTATCTTCAATACATCTATGTGTTTTCTTTGCATGTTGTTCTCCTTTGAAAAGGTATGGACTATCAATACCCTTTAGCTTATGTACAGATACCCCTCCGTAGTGTAGAAGAGCTCCCGAATGAACAGTGGACGATATTCAAGTGAACATCGAATGAATAACGGACCTATAACGGACTTGTAACGCACTTGTAACGGAGAAAAAACGCCTCAACACTATCACTTTACATAAATTTTGTATATTTATTGAAATCCTATGTCATGGCCCGTCAAAATAATCTTTTGAGGCTAAGTGGAAGTGTTGGAGAAATGGTTCATTACGAACGTAATGGTCAATTTTTCACCCGTACAAAGCCAGTCAAAGTAACCCAATCTGAAAACTCACGAAAAGCAAGCGTTGAGTTTGGTCGCGCCAGTGCAGCAGCTTCTATGTTGATGAAAGGTTTTCATCCATTACTAAAGATAGTTCCACATACAAGTGCTTATCATCGGCTTACGAGTGCATTTTACCAAATGATGCATAGCAATACAACCAATGCCATTGGCAAAAGAACGATTACCGAGGGTGATCCAAGTCCTTTGCATCGATTTCGGTTTAATGATACCTGCTCAATAGACCGTCTTTTAAAAATTCAATTACCTCCAATACGGGTAGTGCCCAAATCTAGTATTTGCTTTGATCTCCCTTCTTTTTGTGTGCAAGATGTTTGTCCTGAAAAAACAAATGCAGAAGCTATACGCATTCAACTGATCTGTATGGTAAGTGATTTTTTATTGGATGAGGGAAATGTTTTTTACTTCGATGAATTAGATATTGCCATCGAGAGTAAATCTTTTGAAGGCGGTACCGTAAGTATTCCCCTAAACGGCACCAATAATAAACTAGTGGTTTGGGGTATGAGCATTCATTATCTTGGTAAGAACCTAACACCCTATCAAAACAAAAAAAGCACTGCTTTTGACATCATTGATGTATTGCTCATTAAAAAAGGAGAAAGGGTTGTTTTTACAAGTCCGGAAAGAGTGGTTAAACCGGTGATTGCTGAGAAAGTAGAACGGCTGCCTTGGAAGTTTAAGAAAACAAAGGAATAAGAATAAATGATAAAGATCTTCCGATGATGGAAGATCTTAAAAGTATCAAATTATTACTACGGGTTGAAGCAGCTTAATAAAATTATTCTTACACTATCTCTTGCTATTGGGTTTCCACAAATCTTTTAAGGCTTTCAAGTCTTTTATCATATGCTCTGCTACTTTAGGATTGATGATGATCTTATCATGTTCAAAATCCAACTTGATACGCCATTTCTGAAGTGTATTGACACCGATAATCGCTTCTTCACTTAAACCGGGCACCACCAAGAATTCATCGCTGAGACGAATGTATTCATGATAAAAATCTGCTCGCATGGCTTCCTCTATTACTACACAATGAGAAGAACTGGCTGTACCTATTTCCATGGGCTCATACAGCTTAGTAGGTGTTTCAATTTCGTGTGCAACGTCCATATTCAAACAAGAATAAGTAGCTCCGCTATCAAATAAAGCATACACCATTTTTTCACCCTTCGAGCCTGTAAATCTTAAAGGAATTCTGATAATACTCATAACAATTTAATTTTAAGATGATAGTAATTGTTCATCATAGCCCTTCCTATCATCTCAAAAATAATAATGGCATTATCGAATAAAAAATAATCTTTATTTGATTATAAGCTGACGCGAATTGATTTTTATTTTTCTACTACACATCAGACGAAGTCTTACAGGCGTATAATCATCACTTACTTCATCATTGAAAATTCAATATTCAATATTCTTCTGTTTCAATCGTTTTTATACACCACTCCATTCTTCATCACAAACTTCACCTTACCCATGGAAGCAATATCCTTTACAGGATCTCCATCAATAGCAATGATATCAGCCAGTTTATCTTTTTCAATCACACCAATTCTATCATCACCCAATAAATCTGCAGCATATAAGGTAGCTGAACGAATGGTTTCTAATGCCGGCATACCTGCTTCATTCATGTATACAAACTCAAGCCAGTTTTTACCATGAGCATACACACCAGCATCAGTACCAAAAGCAATTTTAACGCCTGCTTTAAAGGCATTTGAAAAAGTGTTTTGAATTTTAGGACCAATGGCAATGGCCTTAGGTGTTACCAACTCCGGATAATAACCGGGCTTTTTAGCGGAATCACCCACAGCTTTTCCAGCTGTAATAGTTGGCACATAATAAGTACCCATTTTTTTCATCAAACCCATCACTTCTTCATCCATATAAGTTCCATGTTCAATAGAGTTGACACCGGCTACTACTGCTCTTTTCATTGCTTCTTTACCATGACAATGTGCGGCCACTTTAAAACCATAGTCCTTAGCTGTTTCAACAATTGCTTTTATTTCTGCTTCTGTAAACTGTGGATTCTCTCCACTTTTTGCAACACTTAATACACCACCCGATGCGGTGATCTTAATCACATCACTTCCTTCTTTATACCTTTGTCTAACCGCTTTTGCCGCCTCGTCTGCACCATTTACCACGCCTGCATCCGGACCCGGATCGCCCATCAAATCTCTTCTATAACCATTGGTAGGATCGGCATGTCCACCGGTAGTAGCAATTGATTTTCCGGCGGTGTATACACGTGGACCTTTGATCAGCCCCTTATTAATGGCATTCCGCAAAGAAATATTGACACCACTTCCACCAAGATCACGTACGGCTGTAAAACCTGTCATGAGTGTTCTTTCTGCAAATACCACTGACTGGTAGGCATAATCTGCCGGATTGAAAGTAAATGTTTCCATATACCTACCCGGGTTGGTTTCACTTTCCAGATGCACATGCATATCAATCAAACCGGGCATGACTGTTTTCGATTTTAGGTCAATCAGTTTTTCACCCGCAGTAGCATTTTTATACCCCTTCACTACTTCCACAATTTTATTCCCTTCTGTTACAATGGTCATTTCTTTTAGTAATTGCAGATTTTTTACATCTACCAACTGACCACAATGTATCAGGGTTTTTTGGGCAAAGGTTGTTGATAGTGTAGCCAAGCAGACAATAAAAAACAAAAGCTTTCTCATATAACAGTTTATTTTCTGTAAAATAGGCAGAAAAATGCGTATAAATAAAAAGCCCTAAAACAAAATCGTTTCAGGGTCTTAATGCAGTTATCTAAAAGTGATTATTTATTGGGTTGTGGCGTATACCTCAAATAAGGTTTTACGATATTCAATCCTTTTGGAAATTTTTCCAGCGCTGCTTCAGTACTTACAGCAGGTACCACAATTACATCCTCCCCATCTTTCCAATCAGCCGGTGTTGCTACACTATAATTTGCCGTGAGTTGCAAAGAATCGATGACCCTTAATACTTCATGAAAATTGCGACCGGTAGATGCAGGATAAGTAATCATCAGTTTCACTTTTTTATCCGGTCCAATGATAAACAGGGAACGAACAGTAAATGTTTCTGAGGCATTGGGGTGAATCATTCCATAAGTATTCGCAATACTTTTATCGGCATCCGCTATAATAGGAAACCCCACTGTTACTTTTTGTGTTTCATTGATATCATTCACCCAGCCATGGTGTTTGTCTAGCGGGTCAACACTCAATGCCAACACTTTTACATTTCGCTTGGCAAATTCTTCCTGGAGTAATGCCGTCTTTCCAAGCTCTGTTGTACATACCGGCGTGTAATCAGCAGGGTGCGAAAAAAGAACACCCCATCCATCACCCAGGTAATTGTAAAAATCAATTTCGCCCACTGTGGTTTGAGCGGTAAAGTTTGGGGCGATATCGCCCAATCTGAGACTCATAAGGATTATTTTAAGATTGTAAAATACCGTGGGAAGGTGCTGCTAGTCGCGCTTACGTACCGTTCTTGCCTTTTTAAGTGCTGTCTTACCAAACTTATTCTTCAATTCATCGATAACCTTATAAAGTTCATTCTTTTTTTCCGAATCATCAAACAGGTTTCCTTGAACTGCATGATGAGTCAATTCACTGAGACGTACACCCAATAAACGTACCGGCTGCCCTTTTCGATATAGCTTATGAAACAGATCAATGGCTACAGGTATCAACTCATCATCCCTGAAAGTATAGTCGATGGTTGTTTGTCGAGATGTTGTTTCAAAATCAGGATACCTGATTTTCACCGCTATACAGCCTGTTAATTTTTCATCCTGTCTTAATTCATGCGCTACTTTTTCTGTCATCCGAACCAACTCACTTAAAAGAAAATCTACATCTGTTTTATTTTCTTCAAAAGTATTCTCTGTTGAAATTGATTTTGCCTCATGGTATGCATGTACTTCTCCATGATGAATACCATGCGCTTTATGCCAAAGGTCTGTTCCCCATTTACCCAATTTTTTTTCCAATACTTCTATGGGTGTAACAATGATATCTTTAATAAAATAGATGCCCATTGACTGTAAAGTCTTGAGTGTTTGCTCTCCTACTCCAGAGAATTTATTGACAGGCAAGGGTCCTAAAAAATCTTTTTCCCTACCCGGCTGTACAAATAAATAGCCATTGGGCTTGGCTTCATCCGTTGCTATTTTGGCTACCATTTTATTGGAAGCCAATCCGAATGAAATGGGCAATTGCGTTTGTTCCATGATCTCTTTTCGCAGATCAATGGTCCATTGAAATGGATCAAAGAATTTATCCATTCCCGTTAGATCGATATAAAACTCATCAATGGAAGCTTTTTCAAATAGAGGTGCTTTTGCTGCAATGATTTCTGTAACCCATCTGGAATAACGACTGTATTCGCCTCGAGTACCTCGTACCAAAATGGCATGCGGACATAACTTCATCGCTGTTTTCATGGGCATCGCACTCCTGACACCAAATTTTCTTGCCTCATAACTACAAGTGGTGACTACGCCCCTGTCTCGAGAACCTCCTACAATAACAGCTTTCCCTTTTAAAGAGGGGTCATTCAGCATCTCTACACTCACAAAAAAAGAGTCGAGGTCTAAATGGGCAATATAACGTTGAGGAAGTGTCATATCTATGCTAAGATAACTAAGTTATCCCCCCTTTATGTGATTGTAACAAATTTCATTGTGTGTAGGTTTGTCTTAAAAATACACTTATGCGGTTTATTCTTTTCGTATGTATGGTTTTTATCTCATGTATGAGCTATGGCCAACAAATTGCATATGAGAAGACAGATCCAATAGATTTTTATTCTAAAAAAATATCCAAGCAGGCGATTAAAGAAGATATCCGCTTTTGGTTAACTACGATGGAAGAGTCACATGTAAATATGTATCATTCCATTTCAAGAGAACAGATGCAATTAATGGCTGATAGTTTATTAACTGCTTTTCAGGATAGTGTAACACATATCGAGTCCATTTTCATTTTTAGCCAATTGGGTGCTGCTTTGAATGAAGGGCATGTAGGATTGGTAAGTAGTAGAATTACAGATAGCTTATACAACCAGACCTTACGATTCCCTTTTCAATTACAAAAGGTAACCCAAGATGCCTGGGTTGTTTCTTATGATATCAGTAGTACCCCAAAACTAGAGATGAATGATAAAATCATATCCATCAACCATATTCCTGTTAGTGAACTCAATCAAAAATTTCAATACTTGTTTGGAGGTCTTGACAATTGGAGAAAGGAACAAATTGCCAGTTATAGTAAAAAACTTTTGTTTCTAACTGGTATTTCCAGCCCTTTTGAAATTGAGGCCATAAAAGAGAATGGAAATAAGATTCACTTTACTGTTCAAGGATTTCATCGATCGCAGATAGATAGTATTACAAAAATGCTTACTGCTAAAATGAACAATCAAAGTAACAAACCGTATGAGTTCTCATGGTTGAAGAATGGCATTGGCTATTTGAATTACAGAAGTATGCGAAATGATCCTAGTCTGCCTTTTGATGAGTTTTTAACAACTGTATTTACTTCTTTGAATGATAGCTCATCAAAAGGTTTAGTGATCGATTTACGTGAGAATGGGGGCGGAAATTCACAATTGGGTGAACGTCTATTAGCGCATTTTAATAAGAAGCCCTATATACTTGCCGGAGGAATGAAATGGAAAATCAGTAGTCACTATAAGACATTTTTAAAAACATCAAAAAATTACAACGAGGTAGATAATAAGTTTTATATGAGTCAACCGGATGGCAATACTTATACTTATGTTAATCGTGAGCTCAAGAAACCGATCATCAAAGAGCCATTTTTCGAAGGGAAAGTAGCTTTTCTGATTGGAACGGGCACATTTTCCAGTGCTAATATGCTGGCAGATGGTGTTGTGAGTTATCAATTGGCGGCTACATTCGGAGAACCAACTGGTGAATCACCCAATGATTTTGGTGAGATGTTCAATTTCATGCTACCGAACTCACATGTCATAGCCAGAGCTGCTTCAAAAATGTTCACAAGGGCCAATAAAGACGAAAAGGATTTGGGACCTGTGGTTCCTGAAAATATCATTATACCTACTGCAACAGATAAGAAACAAAAAAAAGATCCCGTATTAGAATCTGCTGTAAATTGGATATTGAATAAATAGAACTATTTGTCAGCAAGTTTAGATCCGATACAAGAACTCAAAAAATTCTGTGCTAAGATCCATTCATTAAGTGATGAAGAATGGGATGATTTTTCTGCAATATGGCAGCCTTTCTCCGCTAAGAGAAAGACCCTACTTACGCATGTGAATGAAACAGAACGATATTTATATTTTGTTACAGAAGGTGTTCAAAGAGCTTTTTATGCCGGTGATGATGGAAAAGAAGCGACCATTGTTTTTACCTATCCTTTTTCGTTTTCCGGTGTTGCCGATTCTTTTCTTACACAAACACCCTCTAAATACTTTTTTGAGACCCTTACCAAAAGTGAGTTCATTCGCACCAATTATCAGCAGATAGACGAGTTGATGAAACGTCATCATAATTTTGAAACCCTGATCAGGAAAGCTACCAGCTTTTCCCTTGCAGGTGTTTTGGAGCGACAGATAGAGCTGCAGTGCTTTTCAGCAGAACAAAAATTCAAGACTTTATTAAAGAGAAGTCCACACGTTCTCAGACTCATTCCCCATAAATATTTGGCTTCTTATTTGGGTATTGATGCGACTACTTTTAGTAAGTTATTGGGAAATGTGAGGATTGAGAGTTGAGGGTAAGTTTAGTGAACAGTTGATAGTTGACAGTTGACAGGAGGGCGGCGGCTGTTTAATTATTGTAATTTAAAAAGAATACCATCCTCTTCTTTCTGTCAACCGTCAACTATCAACTGTCAACTATTATATCAAAAATCTTAGCCCAGACCAAGATTTAACTCCTGTACTACCGGCAGCTTTGCAGTAACAAAAACAGAAAACAATGCCAGTTTATTTATCAAACACACTGATCAACGAATTACAGGAGCAAACCGAATCATTTTTAAATAAAGCCATCAGCGAGTGGCAGATGATAAAGCATAGTCAGTTTGCATTAAAAGAATCTCCTGAAAAATGGAGTGCTACCCAATGTTTAGAGCACCTAAACAGTTATGGTCGTTATTATCTACCGGTGATGGAGAAGGCGATACAAGAAGCCCGAAAAAAGAACTGGAAGTCGGCCATACATTTTAAATCAGGTTGGTTGGGTAATTATTTCACTCAATTAATGATGCCTAAAGAAGATGGTTCTTTGAGTAAAAAAATGTCTTCGCCCAAAGATCATTATCCCGTTTCCAATGCTAATAGTCACCAAGTCATTGCTGTATTCATTGAGCAGCAAGAAAAATTACTTCAGCTATTGGAAGAAGCTAGAAGCATCGACTTAAACAAAGCAAGCTGTCCAATTTCCATTGCCAAATTCATCAAGTTAAAATTAGGCGACACTTTTTTGTTCTTCATTGCACACCAATACAGACATGTTCTTCAAGCCGAAAGAGCATTACAAGCAGCGGGAGTGGAAAGAAGAGCGGAGGTACTGTATTTTAATCCGGGGAAAATAGCGGGTTAGTTCATAGTTTATGGTCCATAGTCCATGGTATTTTGACTATGGACTATGGACCATGGACTATCAGCTACCTATACACATCCAGCAACCCATCCGGCAACACTACATGGATTTCTTTTTGATCGTGATCAATGCCGTCGAGTGATTCGGCATGTAATGGGATGAGTGCTTCTTTTCCGTTCAAATCAACTCGTAATAATACTTGATGAGGCTGTTCAATCACTTCTTGAACGGGGCCGAGATTTTCATCTTCATCAGTTATTACGGTATAGCCAAGGAGAGAGATCGGAGACGATTTACCTGCTAATTTTCTGAAATCAGCATCTTTTAACCATACATTTCGGGTACTTAATCTTGAAGCAGATTCTTTGGTATCAATACCTTCCAATTTCACATATATTTCATCGTGATCCTTGGCCTTAGAACTCTCTAGAAAATAGGGCAAATAAGTTCCTTTTTGTTCTTCCACAAAAACCACTTTCACATCTTTTAATGCCGTTTTTTTACCCAGTGCATGCTGTAAGATCACTTCTCCCTTTAATCCAAAACTTGCCACAAATCGACCGATATGTATGTAGGATTCCATGATGCAAATATAGGTGATGGTTGATAGTCCATAGTCGATAGTCCATAGTCAAAAACCATGGCCATGGACCATGGACGATCAACTATGGACTAAATAAAAAAAGCCCCGACATGCATCGGGACTTTGAGGAATATGTTGAACGTATCGTTGATTAAGCTTCTGTAGTTCCTTCAGCAGGTGCAGCTTCTTCTTGCTTAGTCTCCACTTTTTTTACAACCGGAGTGTAAGCTCTTTTTGCACGCTGATTTTTTCTGTGCTCTTCATTACGACGGGTAACATTTGCTTCATGCTCATTATGCCATACTTGGAATTTGGTCATAGCTGTTGCATCATCAAATAAACCCAATTTTACACCTCTTAACAGGTGCTTTAGGTACAACACTCCCTTGAAAGAGAGGATTCGGCGAACTGTGTCAGTAGGTTGAGCACCTTTGTTCAACCACTCAAGCGCTTTTTGACGGTCTAATTGAATGGTTGCTGGAACAGTCAGCGGATTGTAAGTTCCGATTTTTTGGATGAACTTACCATCTCTTGGGGCACGGGCATCGGCCACTACGATAAAGTAGAACGGACGCTTCTTGCTACCGTGTCTCTGTAATCTCATTTTTACTGCCATGTTAAATAGAAATTTATAGGCGTTAATAAATAGGGTGAATTAGGCGGCAAAAATAGGTGTTTGAACGTAGAATTCCAAAGTAACCCTATCCTAAAAAGTTAATAATATGTTACCGCATGGGTAAATCGGTTCATTTGAACCTATAAGTTCTGTCCTAGTTAGATATATATAACTAATATCCATGTTTCTTATTAGGGATACCGATCATCAAAACGATCATTTATGCCCTTTCTAGCTCTTTTATTTCCATCATAGCAGTGAGCCTATCCTCGTATTAACCTGCTATTAGCGACGCATCCCGGGAAATCTTCCACCCATGGGCATATTATTCATCATCTTCATCATCTGTTTCATCTGTTCAAACTGCTTCATAAATGCATTCACTTCAGTCAGATCTTTACCACAGCCCTTGGCTATTCTTTGTTTACGACTAGGCGTTAAGCTATCCGGATTCGCACGTTCGAAAGGAGTCATGGAACTAATAATGGCTTCAATGCCTTTGAATGCATCGTCATTAATATCTACATCTTTAATCGCTTTTCCTACCCCGGGAATCATTCCCATCAGATCTTTAATATTCCCCATTTTTTTGATCTGCTGCAATTGGTCCAGAAAATCCTGAAAATCAAATTGATTTTTTCTGATTTTTTTCTCCAACTTTTTAGCCTGCACTTCATCATACTGAGCCTGTGCTTTTTCTACCAAGGTGGTGATATCACCCATGCCCAGAATACGTTGCGCCATACGATCCGGATAAAAAACATCCAGCGTATCCAGCTTCTCTCCACTACTTACAAATTTAATGGGCTTTTGTACGGTATACTTAATAGACAATGCAGCACCACCTCTGGTATCGCCATCCAACTTAGTAAGCACCACACCGGAAAAATCCAATCGGTCATTAAAGGCTTTGGCTGTATTTACAGCATCTTGTCCGGTCATGGAGTCCACAACAAACAATATCTCTGTGGGATTCACTGCTGCCTTGATATCCGCCACTTCCTTCATCATCGCTTCATCCACTGCCAAACGTCCGGCCGTATCGATGATGATGACATTTTTATTTTTTGTCTTGGCCTCTTTGATCGCATTCAGTGCGATTTCGACTGCATTTTTATTCTCTCGCTCACTGTAAATATCAACGCCTACTTGTTCAGCCAATACAGTTAACTGATCGATCGCTGCCGGACGATAAATATCTGCGGCAACCAATAACGGTGATTTGCCTTTTTTATTTTTGAGATAGTTCGCCAGCTTTCCGGTAAATGTGGTTTTACCACTACCCTGTAATCCGGCAATTAAAATGATGGCAGGATTACCGGTTACATTGAATACGGCTTCAGAGCCCCCCATTAATTCAGTCAGTTCATCCTGAACAATCTTCACCATTAACTGACCCGGGCTGATGGCATTGATGACTTTTTCACCAATGGCTTTATCCTTTACTTTATCTGTAAACTCTTTGGCAATTTTAAAATTGACATCCGCATCAATCAATGCACGACGAATATCTTTTACCGTATTGGCAATATTAAGGTCGTTGATACGCGCTTCACCTTTTAGGTTTTTAAACGCTGATTCTAATTTTTCGGAGAGATTCTGAAACATAATTCACGATTTCGGTCTTACACCAATAAAAAAGTGAACCAATCAGAGGTTCACTTTAGGGTTGCAAATATAGTGTGGATTTGTTTATCCGAGATATACCTTCAGGTGTTTACATCTGCTGGTACTTCTTAATTTGGTAATGGCCTTATCCTTGATCTGACGTACCCGCTCACGGGTGAGGTTAAATCTTTCTCCAATATCTTCCAGACTCAGTGGATTATCGACCCCAATTCCAAAGAAAAAACAAAGCACTTCTTTTTGTCTTTCTGTCAATGTTTTCAAACTCCGCTCTATTTCCAATCGCAATGATTCATCATGTACCAACTTTTCATCTGTTTTATCTGCGTTGGGGTTTTCCATCACATCCATCAATGTACCATCTTCTCCATCAGATAATGGTGTATCCATACTCACATGTCTGAATCCCACGCTCATGGTAGCAGCCACTTCCTCGATACTTAGTTCCAGCAGTTCGGCTAGTTCCTGAACGGTGGGTTCACGTTCGAATTCCTGTTCCAATAATTGATAGGCTTTACTGATTCGATTGGTAAGACCCACTTTATTCAAAGGCAGACGAACAATACGACTTTGTTCGGCCAATGCTTGCAAAATACTTTGACGAATCCACCATACCGCATAAGAAATGAACTTAAAGCCGCGAGTTTCATCAAAACGAAGCGCTGCTTTGATCAGCCCTAAATTACCTTCATTGATCAAATCCGGTAGGGTCAATCCTTGATTCTGGTATTGCTTGGCAACCGATACTACAAAACGAAGATTAGACTTCACCAAACGATCCAATGCCCGTTGATCCCCTTGTCGAATTCGCATTGCCAATTGAACTTCTTCTTCCGGACTGATCAGATCTACTTTTCCGATTTCCTGAAGATACTTTTCAAGACTCTGTGATTCACGATTGGTAATTGACTTCGTGATTTTGAGCTGACGCATACTCATGGGATGCAGTTTTGGTTGTGTATTAGGGTAGCGAGACTTTGATCAGCAGTTAGTCATTGGTTCGTCTGTTGGCGTCTTTTCTCCACTCATCAGCAATTTAAGCATTTTTGAAATTTTTTCAAAAAAAATATTCAATACAACCAATTGAAAAACAATAACTTATACAATGTCGCAGAAATGTCTCTTTTTTACCTATTCAGAAATTGATCAGTTCGGTAAAAAAACATTTGGACGGTATGGATTATTTAATATTATTGCAGCCTTACGAATGAAGGCAGATTAAAGAGAATGTAATGAGCAAAAAGCAGTTATTTACTTTAGAGTTCCCGGTGAGATGTTCCCCAGCAATTCTTTTCGAATTTTTAGCCACTCCAGCAGGTTTACAGGAATGGTTTGCAGATAAAGTAGACGAATGGGAAGGTGTATATAGTTTTTCATGGAATGGAGGCACACCTGATAAAGCAGCCCTTTTAGATCAAGAGCAGGATAAATTCATCCGTTTCCATTGGCTTCATTCTGAAAAGAATGAGTATTTCGAATTCAGAATTGAAAAAACAGAAATATCCAACCAGACCATTCTGATCATCAAAGATTTTGCTGAGAAGAATGAAATTAAGGACCAGAGTCAGTTATGGGGCTACCAGGTGAAAGAGTTATTTCACAGATTGGGTGCTTGATGCGCTAAGATGGATAATAAAGCAACAAAATTGCTTTCAAAAAAATGATCCAATTCATCCCACTGTTCCAGTGGGATTTTTTTTGCGATCTTCAAAAAGGGTCTGGTTGATTGTTCCGTTAATAAGCGCTCAAGATATTCGCAGGATTGATAATGTTTATCATCTATCACATGCTGCCATGGATCATTCCCAACTGAAAACAGCCATCCTGTGTCTTTTTCTTTCTTTAAAAAATCAATAATCGCTTGTTGAAATCGCTCCTGGTATAATCCCGATACTTGTAATGTAATACTGCAATAACGTCCCCACCAAAAAAAACAGCGAATGGCACAAACATCTGATCGTGTAAATAAACGGGGATAATCCATCATGACCCATGGCAATCCATGATAGTTCTCACCTCGGGCAATTTTGGGTGTCCACTGCATAAATACTTGCTCGTTCATCTTTCGTGCTAACACATGCTGTCTGAACACTTCACTGAGTTGTCCGAAGAATTGCTCTGTTTTTTGTAGAATACTTCTCTTTGTTAAAATAAAATGCTCATCCAACAGCAACTGCCTTTCCTCTGATGAAAGTCTTAGATTTGCATTTAACATTGTATGAAGATAAGTGAATAATGAGTAGTCAGTAGTGAGCAGTGAGTGAAAGAAAGATCTAAAGCTTAACTCACTACTCACTACTGACTATTCACCACTGATCCATTCACCTCCCATGTTGAAAAAACTAGACATACTCATCATTCGTTCTTTCATCGGGCCATTTTTGGCAGCGTTTGCTATTTCATTGTTCGTATTGACCATGCAGTTTTTCTGGTTATACATTGATGACTTGGTGGGTAAAGGGTTGGATTTTTTCACGGTGATGAAACTGGCCGGACTGGTGATGTTATTCTGGGTACCCATGGCTTTACCCTTAGCCCTTTTGTTTTCATCGATCATGACATTTGGGAATCTGGGAGAATCATTTGAATTGGTCGCTATTAAAGCATCAGGTATTCCATTAATCCGATTTATGCGTCCACTTTTTTTTATTACCATTTTATTGGGTGGACTCGCATTTCTTTTTTCCAATAATATTATTCCTGTTACCCAGCTAAAATTAGCCGCTTTAAAGTATGATATCATTGTATCAAAACCTGCTATTGATATCAAAGAAGGTGTGTTTTATGACAAACTGGATGGTTATGTTATTAAACTAGGAAAAAAAGAAAAGAATGATAGTGTGATACACGATATCGTGTTATTTGAAAAAAACTATGGTTTGCAGGATAATATGTTGATGGCGGAAAGTGGTATTATGCGTGTAACCCCCGATAAAAAATTTTTGGAATTCATTTTGAAAAATGGTTGGCGTTTTGAGGAACGTGGAACAAGAGGCACAGGCAATACAGAGTTCATCAGATTAGGATTTAAGGAGTATAAAAAGATATTCGATCTCTCGAGTTTTCAAATGAGCAAAACCGGTGATAGTGCATTTTATGACCCAAAAATGCTAAGTCTGAGACAACTCAACCATGCCATTGATTCATTGGAAAGTATTGATAGTTTTTATTTGAGAAGATCCAGAGCTGATATTACACCTTATGTCAGATTTGCTCGTTATGCCGCAGATACAGGATGGATCAAAACGGATACGCTGAAACTCAAAACCGCCAAATCTTTTGATGCTTTACTTCCTGATTCATTAAGAGATGCCATTATTGATGCCAGTGTTGGACAAATCAGTAGCATCAAAAGCAATGTGGGTTTATTGGCATCTGATTATGTTGAAAAATACAAATCGCTACGCTTTCATGAGATTGAATGGCATCGAAAATTCACTTTATCGGTTGCTTGTATTGTATTATTCCTGATTGGCGCTCCATTGGGATCCATTATTAGAAAAGGCGGATTGGGAACACCATTGGTTTTTGCGATTATATTCTTTGTTTTATTTCATCTTTTCAACACATTTGGTGAGAAGTTTGTGAAATCAGGACAAGCATCTCCAATGCAGGGAATGTGGCTCTCTACTATGATATTAATTCCGATAGGTGCATTCCTTACTTATAAAGCGATGCGCGACTCTCAATTATTTAATCAGGAGTTTTATTACAGAACTTTTACACGCTTGCGTAAGATTTGGAATAACTTTAGGAAGAATCAAGAAAGAAGAAACAAGAAACAAGAAGATGTTACTATCTAATCTACTTTCTTGACCTTGAATATTTCTCATTGAACAAATTATTTTTTATGAATCATTCATCATCGCGTCGACGTTTTATTCAAACTACCGGTAAGGCAGGATTGGCATTGGGATTTTCAGGAACCATCTTACCCTCTTGGGTAAAGGCTGCTGGTAGTGAATTCGTTCAGCAGCCACTGCCCTATGCTTTCAATGCACTAGAACCCTCTATTGATACCACTACCATGGATATTCATTACAGCAAACATGCAGCTGCATATGCAAAAGCATTATCTGAAGCTTGTGCTGCTGAAAATGTAAATACCAATAACACGAAGATTGAGTCTGTACTCAGAAATATTTCTAAATACTCTACTAAAATGCGTAACAACGCAGGTGGACATTATAACCATGAAATGTTCTGGCAAACCATGAAACCCGGTGGTGCAGCGGTTCCGTCTGGACAGTTGGGAGCATCTATCATTCAAGCTTTTGGCTCTTTTGAAACTTTCAAAACACAATTTGCAGATGCTGCTAAAAGCAGATTCGGAAGTGGTTGGGCATGGTTGATCATTAATAGTGATAATGCTTTATCGATTGTTTCCACACCTAATCAGGATAACCCTTTGATGGATGTCAGTGAAACATGGGGTCAACCTTTATTGGGATTGGATGTTTGGGAGCATGCTTATTATTTAAAATACCAAAACAAAAGACCTGACTATGTCAATGCCTGGTGGAATGTAGTGAACTGGGATGTAGTGGAATCAAGAATGAAATTATATTAATAGAATATTTATAAAACAATCAAAAAAATGAAAGTAACAACATCATGGGTGGAAACCCTCGCATTTGATGTAAAAGCGGATACCGGTCATATTGCACGCTTAGATACGAGTGTAGAAGGTGGCGGATCGGGTAGCGGCATGAATCCTAAAAAAATGTTACTGGGATCTTTGTGTGGATGCAGTGGTATTGATGTGGTTGAGATTCTACATAAAATGAAAGTTCCATTTACAAAACTTGAAATTGAAGCTTCTGCTGAACAAACCGAAGATCATCCTAAGGTTTTCAAGTTTATTGATATGGTCTATCGTTGTGATGTATCACCCGATCATCTTGATAAACTCAACAGAGCTGTTAGTTTATCAAAAGAAAAATATTGTGGCATATCGGCTATGTTGGCAAAACATTGTCCTATCAATTACACAATAGAATTGATCTAAAAAAGAAGGTATCGCAAAATGCGATACCTTCTTTTTATTCACGAGGATACTTAAATTTATCTACCTAAACGCTTCTCTTGACAACTGCACAACAAAATTTCAGAGTCCAATTATGGATCACTTTGTTAAGTGTATTGTTGTTCCTCACAAAGATCATCGCTTATTATTTTACTCATTCTCTCGCTATATTATCTGATGCGCTGGAAAGTATTGTAAATGTGATCGCAGGGTTTATAGGATTATACAGTTTGTATATAGCTGCCAAACCCAAAGACCTTGAACATCCTTATGGACATGGAAAAGCAGAATTTGTTTCTGCTGCAGTGGAAGGTGGATTGATCGTTGCTGCCGGAATTATGATCATCTATGAAACGGTTGCCAATATTCTTCGCAATGAGCCGGTGCATCAATTGGATACAGGACTTTGGTTGATTGGCGCAACAGCTCTCCTCAATTTCGTAGCAGGAACTATTTGTCTCCGATTAGGCAAAAAAAATAATTCATTGGCTTTACAGGCTAGTGGTAAGCACTTACAAATAGATACGTATTCAACACTCGCCATCATTGCCGGATTGATCATCATCTTATTTACAAAAATGTATTGGCTGGATAAACTCATCGCATTGGTGATGAGCATACTGATCATTTACAATGGCTATAAGATCATTCGTTCATCATTGGCCGGTATTATGGATGAGGCTGATATGGAATTGTTGAAGAAGTTTATTGAGGTACTCAATAAAAATCGATCTGAAAACTGGGTAGATCTTCACAACCTCCGTGTGATCAAATATGGAAGTTTACTACATGTAGATTGTCACCTTACAGTTCCCTGGTATTTGAATATTCATGAAGCGCATCGTGAGATTGATCGATTATCTGTTTTAATCAAACAGGAATTTGGAGATATGATCGAATTGTTTGTGCACACAGATGGATGTTTACCTTTCAGCTGCCGTATTTGTAATAAAAATTGTGAACACCGTAAAAATAGTTTTGAGCAAAAACTGGAATGGACTTTAACCAATGTCATTTCAGACAAGAAGCATCAGTTATAGATTTTTCTGATCTCATTTTTTTTGCTTTTTTATATAACTGTTCAAAGTTGATTAAAGCTTTTGCCCATTCAATAAGTTCTGGGTTCATTGCCTTGAGTACATCCATCATATTCAAATAATTCTGCCATAAAATTTCCAAATCGTTACAGATAGGCTCATAATGATAGATCCTATTTCGCAATCGACGAATATGATTCAATTTCAAAGAAAGTCTCTCCCGTTTCATGGAATGATCTAAATATGGAAAAGCATACTGTAATGGCTTCCAAAAATATCGAGCATTATTTTTATTAAACAAGGAACACCAAAAGCCAAAAGTTAATTCAGCAATGATAGCATCCGGTAATATTATATTGGGAAGATTGTTTTTCTTTCTCATGGTGGACTCAATTCGTAATATTCGATCTTTTTGTTCCGTACAAAGCTCAAACCAGTGATCATTTTTAAAATGAATACTGCAGGAATGATGGATTAAGTTACGAAGTGATACTTCTGTGTATAAAAGCAAGGGGTATAATGACTGCGCGATCTGAATATTCAATTGATAGTATTCAAATGCTTTATGCTTGTTTCCATTGAACATTTTATAGTAAGTACTTAATCTCTGTTCTGATATTAGTACACTAACCGCTTCGTGCTGCATGTAGTATAAAGATTTATTTTTTGAATATAAAAAATGTGTACATTTGTAGTGCGATACCCGGTACCTCCTCTCTCCTCATATAGGATGATGAAACCGGGTTTTTTCGTTTATATATATCCCTGTCTGTTATAAGCTGTTTATTCCCAGCTATTTTTCAATCATTGCTTCATCAATCGCTTTCAAAAAGTATTTTTTTGCAGGAATTATTTTTGCGGGAAATACTGATAGTATTACCTGGCTCCAAGAACCTTTTTATTCGAATGAGCCGTTACAACGAGCTATTAAAGTAAATCCTAAATTGCAGCCTCATTCAAATACCATTGCTATGCAAGTCTGGAAAGAATATCAACAAGAACATAAAGACCGTTTCCTCAATGAATTATTGGATCTATTGCGCATTCCTAGTGTAAGCGCCCGTGGAGAACACAAAGAAGATATGATTCGCTGCGCTGAAGCCGTTGAAAAAAGTCTCAAAGAAGCGGGTGCAGATACCACAGCCATCTATCCCACAGCCGGTCACCCAATTGTTTATGGTGAGAAAATAATCGATCCTTCAAAACCTACTGTGTTGGTGTACGGTCATTATGATGTACAACCTGCTGATCCTTTAGAACTTTGGCATAGTGGTCCGTTTGAACCGGTGATCAAAGACGGAAAAATATATGCACGTGGCGCTTGTGACGATAAAGGTCAATTCTACATGCATGTGAAAGCATTGGAAACAATGGTGAGAACAAACAGTTTACACTGTAATGTGAAGTTTCTGATTGAGGGTGAAGAAGAAGTAGGAAGCCCTAACCTCGCCACATTTGTGAAAGCTAACAAAGCCTTATTGAAAGCTGATGTAATATTGATCAGTGATACTTCTATGTTGAGCATGGATACTCCATCTATTGATATTGGTGTACGCGGACTTAGTTATATTGAAGTAGAAGTAACAGGACCTAACCGTGATTTACACAGTGGCGTGTATGGTGGTGCTGTAGCCAACCCTATTACCATGTTGGCAAAAATGATCGCGGCCTGTCATGATGAAAACAACCATATCACCATTCCCGGATTTTATGATGATGTTGTAGAAGCTAGTTCTGAAGAAAGAGCTAAAATGGCTCAAGCACCTTTTAGTGAAGCTGAATACAAGCAAGACCTGGGTATTCAAAGTCTTTGGGGTGAGAAAGGATATACCACCAATGAGAGAACAGGTATCAGACCTACCTTAGAACTGAATGGTATCTGGGGTGGTTATACAGGTGAAGGTGCTAAAACAGTATTACCATCGAAAGCTTTTGCTAAGATCTCTTGCAGACTTGTACCCAATATGTCTTCTGAAAAGATCACCAAAAAAATCCTTGACTATTTCACCAGCATGGCGCCGGAAGGCGTTACTGTAAAAGCTGCGGAACATCATGGAGGTGAGCCTTACATGACACCGATCGATTCCAATGAATACAGAGCTGCAGCTAAAGCCATTCAAACTACATTTGGTAAAGAACCTATTCCGGTTCGTGGCGGAGGCAGTATCCCGATCTGTGCCTTGTTTGAGAAGGAGCTGGGCTTGAAGATCGTTTTCATGGGATTTGGTCTTGATAGTGATAACCTGCATAGCCCCAATGAAAAATACGATATATTCAATTTTTATAAAGGCATTGAAACCATTCCGTATTTCCATCAATATTATGCGGAAGGAAAATAAATCAAGAAACAGGAGCAATTTTATATTTGCTCCTGTTTTGTTTTTGTTATGACCGAAGTAAAAGAAAAGTTAAGGATCGATAAATATCTCTGGGCTATTCGTTTGTTCAAAACGAGGAGTCAGGCAGGTGATGCATGCAGTAAAGGCAAGGTGAAAATGAATGGCAATGCCATCAAAGCTTCACGTATCGTAACAATTGGAGATGAATATGAAGTAAAAACAGAAAGCCGGAGATGGGTGGTGAAAGTAACCGGATTATTGAATCATCGGGTTCAATACAGTGAAGCCATTCAATTTTATGTAGATCTCACACCTGCTGAGGAATTAGACCGAATTAAATTTGAAGCAGCCACTTACCAAACCGGAAAAAGGTTGAGTAAGATTGGTAGACCTACCAAAAAACAAAGAAGAGATTTGGGAGATTTTATGGGTAATGAATAGTCAAACTTTTGAAAGAAACACTGATAATTGAATCTCTCCTACCTTTGTCCCATGTTAAGAATCGACATACTCACTGTTCTTCCTGAATTATTAGAGAGTCCCTTTGCGCATAGTATCATGAAACGTGCACAAGAAAAAGGGTTATTAGAAGTGCGTGTACATCAGTTGAGAAAATGGGCAGTGAACAAATATGGTATGGTGGATGATTACCAATATGGCGGTGGTGCCGGTATGGTGATGATGTGTAAGCCTTTGGCCAATGCCATTGATGAATTACAGAAAGACCAGCCTTATGATGCCATCATTTATATGACACCTGATGGACAACGCTTCGATCAACGTATGGCCAATCAGTTATCCTTAAAAGAAAATCTATTGATCATTTGCGGACACTATAAAGGTATTGATGAACGTATCCGTCAGCAGTATGTCACGATGGAAATATCCATTGGTGACTACGTATTGAGTGGCGGAGAGCTGGCAGCAGCAGTGGTAGTAGATGCTATCGGTCGTTTGATACCGGGTGTATTGAATGATGAAACCTCTGCATTAACCGATTCTTTTCAGGATAATTTATTAGCCCCCCCGGTATATACAAGACCTGCAGATTTCAGAGGTATGAAAGTACCTGAAATATTATTACAAGGGGATCCCAAGAAAGTAGAGGAATGGCGGTATGAACAGGCGCTGCAGCGTACCAAGGATAGAAGACCGGATTTGATGTCGGATGTCTGATGTCTGATCGCAGATTTCAGATGTCAGATTTAGATATAAGCCTATACGCAGAGTAAATATGTTTATAACAAAAGGGCTACAACATTATTTTATGTTGCAGCCCTTTCACTTTTCTCCGAAGGAGTCCTGTGGACACGTTTCACTTTTCACCTTTCACTTTTCACATTTCACTCTTCACTTTATCCCAATCACCGGCACCTGTTTCTCATTAATAAGTTTATTCAATGCTTTTACATCATTCTCCATCACCGCTTTTAATTTCGCCAGTTGTACATCTGCTTGTCCGGCCAGATCTGCAAATGCTTCGCGGGCTTGTTTGCTTGGTGGATTTTGTCCACTGGAAGCCACACCATATAATCCTGCGATCTTATCATTCAAGCGGATGGGGAAATTCAATACGTCTTGTCCACTTTTCGCTTTGGTTTGATACAATGCTTCTTCAACAGCAGTGATTTTTTTATTGATGCTATCTGCAAAAGATTTGATCTCTTTATTGCCATCGATTCTTCCAGTAAAATCATTCATTTGTGAACGTAATGCACGAATGTTTTTAATGGCTTTTTGGATCTCACTGAATTTATCACGAACCTGCAATAAGAAAGTCAGTTGCTCATCATATTCAGCTTCTGTTGTTGCAAAATTTGGATTGGGTTTGATTACAAATGGTACATCTACAGAATCTTTTCCATAACGGAAACGAGCAGTGTATTTTCCGGGTGATGCTTTAGCTGAACCAATACCACCATTCCAAAGAATCAATCCATCTAAACGTTCAGCAGGTGGATATTGCATATCCCATTCAAACTGGTTCATGCCGTTTTCAAAATCAATTTTATCAGATGCTTCTCTTGCATTCTTACTGAAAGTACGAATGGGCTTAGATTGTTTATCGAATACAGTGATAGAAACTTTAGCACTATCCGTTACTCCCTTCAAATAATAATTGAACACAACCCCTGAAGCCGGATTCATTCCCATATTAGCACTAGCACCACCAAAATTTCTTCTACCTCTGCCTGCGCTTTCTGTGCGATAAACAGGGTTTACATCAAATACATGGAGGTTTTTATCCAATACACTTGCATTCATTTGTTGTACGATACTTAAATCATCCAATACCCAAAATGCACGACCTTGTGTGGCCACGATCAAATCATTGTCTTTGATCGTTAGATCTGTAATGGGTGTTTCCGGCAAGTTCAACTGAAACTTTTTCCAATTAGCACCATCATCATAACTGATGTACATACCATATTCTGTTCCTGCATACAATAAACCCGGACGTTTTTTATCTGCACGCATCGCACGAGTGAAATGCATTTTATCAATACCATTGGTGATTTTTTTCCAGGTTTTACCATAATCTTCTGTTTTGAAAATATAAGGAGCAAAATCATCCAGTTTATATTTTGTTCCTACTACATAAGCCGTTCCTTTTTTAAATGGATCCGTTTCTATACAGTTCCACATCATCCATTTACCTGCTTCTGCCGGTGTTACATTCTCCCAGTTTTTACCGCCATCTTTTGTTACATGTAACAACCCATCATCACTGCCGGCCCATAATAGATCTTTCTCCAATACAGATTCTGCAGCCGTGAAAATGGTACAATAATATTCTACAGAAGTATTGTCTTTCGTAATGGGACCACCACTGGATACCTGACGTGTTTTATCATTTGTAGTAAGATCCGGACTAATGATTTCCCAACTCTGACCTTCATTCTCACTTACAAATAAGTGATTACCTGCTGTATACAATCTCTTCGGATTGTGTGGAGAGAAGAAGATCGGGAAATTCCATTGGAAACGATATTTCAAAACATCAGCACCTGATCCCATTGGATTATCGGGCCAAACATTAATGGCGCGGTTTTCACCGGTTCTATGATCCAGTCTTGCCAAGTAGCCACCATAGTTACCGCCATACACTACATCTGGATTCAAAGGATCTGCAACCACATAACCACTCTCTGAACCTGCCGTTACTTCCCAATCGCGATCGGTGATACCTGCGCCACTTGTACGACTACGCATACGAATGGTTGAATTATCCTGCTGCGCTCCTAATATTCTGTAAGGATGTGCATTATCGGTTGATACACGATAGAATTGTCCGGTAGGTTGATTATCCATGGTACTCCAATTCTCTCCTCCATCAAAACTCACTTGTCCACCACCATCATCAGCTACAACCATTCTGTTTCCATTCTCAGGATCGATCCACAGATCATGATGATCACTATGTGGTGTTCTTACACTCTGAAAAGTTCTTCCACCATCGCGGCTGCGCATAAAACCAACATTCAAAGCATAGACCAAGTTTTCATTCTTAGGATCTACAAATATTTTGCTATAGTACCATGCACGTTGACGAATATTGTTATCACTACTGGTTAATGTCCAACTTTCACCGCCATCATCACTGGTATACAATCCACCATTTGCATTTTCAATGATCGCATAAACCTTATCTGTATTAGAAGGCGCAACTGCTACACCAACAATACCCCAAGTACCTTTTGGCATTCCTTTGGCAGTACTGATATTGGTCCAGGTTTCACCTCCATCTGTACTTTTATACAGACCACTTCCCTCACCACCACTTTCTAAACTGTGCGGTGTTCTGATCAATCGCCACATACCGGCATACAATACATTGGGATTACCCGGTTCCATTACAAGGTCAGAAGAACCGGTAAGATTGTTGACATACAATACTTTTTTCCAGCTTTTACCACCATCTGTTGTTTTAAATACCCCTCTCTCTTCATTCGGACCAAAAAGATGTCCAAGTGCGGCTACCCAAACCGTATTGGGATCACGAGGATGTATGACGATACGGATAATATGTCTGCCTTCTTTCAGACCTATATTTTTCCAAGTACGACCACCGTCATCACTTCTCCACATACCGTTTAAACCCTCGGCCACATTACCACGAACCGTGTTTTCACCTTCACCTACATAAATAATGTTTTCGTCAGTTGGAGCTACTGCGATGGCACCTATATTACCACCTAGATACTTGTCTCCGATATTTTTCCAGTTGCTACCTCCATCCGTAGTTTTCCATAAACCACCGCCGGTAGCACCAAAATAAAAAGTGGTCTTGTTTTTAAAACTACCCGCAACCGCAGCACTACGTCCGCCACGGAAAGGACCCGCTAAGCGGTATTTCAGTTTTGAAAAAAGAATGTTAGATGGATCTGCTGCAACAGCAGGGGTTGCAACCGTCTTTTTTGTATCCTGTTTTTGTGCCTGTATTCCTGTTACAAGCATGGTTACTGCGCATAGCAGCATCATTGTTTTTTTCATATGCAGTATTGAATTGGAGATGGAATTTACGGAAGAAAAGGGAAATGGTTGATAGTTGATAGTCCATGGGCCATGGTCTATGGACTATGGACTATGGACTATCAACTATTTTACACGGTACCAAACTTCGTCAACAGGCTCATTCATTTTAATATCGAGATGTTCAATCACTGTTTCAACAGGCCCGATATTGATGATTTGTTTCATGGGGAATTGAATTCCTCCAATGTCTTTGTAACTATTATATAAAATAGAGGCTTTTAAACTACGTCTCCCTCCTCCCATCATACGCATCAAACTCCCGAATCCTGTTAATGCCGCAGCCATTTCATCCGTAGCATCTACTTGTTGAACAAGATAGTTTTTGGTATTGATGTAGAATACAGCACTCAATCCGTCTTTCATATTGAGCTTAACTTTATAACAATCTTCTTTATTTACTTTACTGGTACCTTGTAATTCAGCTGTGTATCCCTTTTTAGCGTAATCGATCAACATGGGAAAGGGACCGGCACAATCCAATTCATGTTGCTGCTTCTTAAGATCATCACCTGTCATTTTAGAAATGGTGGGACCCGATGGATTTGCAGGTCCATCACCACCCCCTCTAGGGCCACCGAAATTAGGCATGGCAGGAATCAATACATATCCTGCAGTATCTGTCACCATCGTCCAGGAATTTCCCATACCCATGATACCACCCATTTGTCTGCGGTATAATTTTCCTCTTTCACGTATGCTATTTAGGCTGATATCAAAACTTTGGTTCATCATGTTCATTTTCATTACACTTTCCATTTGTAAAGTCTTGATAGCCTTTAACCTGTTTTTACCACCATTGGCTTCTTCATATTTTGCCATCACTTCTTCTACGGTTTGTGAATAAGTGAATATCGTTGCTGCCACAAAAAGCAGGGATAGAAATACCTTTTTCATATGATTTCATTCTGTGAAACGTAAACTTACTGAGACTTTGCCGCTGTAGAATCTTTTGTATCGTTATTTAAGAAAAGATTTGATAAACGGGGGAAGAAGGGGGGGGCAGATGACAGTTGACAGTTGATAGTTGGCAGAAAGAAAAAGCCATAAGCAATCACTTAACTATCAACTGTCAACTATCATCTACATCTATCCGCTTTTTCTATCTTCGTAATATGAGTACGCAACATTCATTTAAGGTTTCAGGAAAACTGGTAGATATACGCAATAAAAAAATATATCCGGCCTATGTTTGGATTCAAGATGGACATATCTCCCGCATTGAAAAAACGGATGAGATGGTACCTGATCAATTCATTCTTCCCGGTTTCATTGATAGTCATGTTCACATTGAAAGTAGTATGCTGATTCCTTCAGAATTTGCCAGACTGGCAGTTGTGCATGGAACGGTGGGTACCGTGAGCGATCCACATGAGATCGCGAATGTTTGTGGTATCGCAGGGGTTGATTTTATGATTGAGAACGGAAAAAAAGTTCCCTTCAAATTTAATTTTGGAGCCCCGAGTTGTGTTCCTGCTACTACTTTTGAAACAGCCGGCGCAATGATCGATAGTACTGCTGTTACTGCTCTTCTAGAAAGACCCGAAATCGTATATCTCAGTGAGATGATGAACTTCCCGGGAGTTTTGAATAAGGATGCTGAAGTGATGAAAAAAATTGCAGCAGCTCATCGTGTGCACAAACCGGTAGACGGACATGCGCCTGGTTTACGTGGAGAAGCTGCTAAAGCTTATATAGAAGCGGGCATCTCTACCGATCATGAATGCTTTACATTGGATGAAGCGGTTGACAAACTACAACATGGCATGAAAATCATCATTCGCGAAGGAAGTGCTGCGAGGAATTTTGAAGCATTGATTGAATTGGTAGATGATCATCCTAACCATACGCTTTTTTGTAGTGATGATAAACATCCGGATAGTTTGGTGACCGGACATATCAATGATCTTTGTGCACGAGCAGTTGCTAAAGGCTTAGATATATTTAATGTTTTAAAAGCAGCTTGTATCAATCCGGTTTTACATTACCGTTTACCGATTGGACTTTTGAACGAGCATGATCCTGCGGATTTCATTGTGGTAAAAGATCTCAATCATTTTAAAGTGCTCGAGACTTATGTTGATGGAGTTTTGGTTGCCAAAGAGGGAAAGACTTTGATCCCATCTGTTCCTGCAACAACCATCAATCAGTTTGACTGTGCACCTGTTTCTGTGCAGGATTTAAGCATACAAAAAGATGACTATCCTTCTCAGAATGGATTGATCCCGGTAATCGAAGCATTGGACGGACAATTAATCACCAATAAATTAGAACTGACCGGTAAACTACTAAACAATGAATGGGTAACTGATACGGCTCAAGATATTTTAAAGATGGTAGTAGTGAATCGTTATCATCAGGCAACGGTAGCCAAATGTTTTATTCGAAATTTTGGTTTCAAGCATGGGGCCATTGCTTCATCAGTTGCACATGATAGCCACAATATTGTTGCAGTAGGTGTAGATGATACTTCACTTGCGGCAGCCATCAATTTAGTGATCGCTGAAAAGGGTGGTGTCAGTTGTTATGTGAATGATGAGCAATACCAAGTACTCGGGCTTCCTGTTGCGGGGTTGATGAGTACTTCAGATGGATATGAAGTTGCTGAAGCATATACTGCTATTGATGCAATGGCAAAATCATTGGGATCAAAACTGCAAGCGCCTTTTATGACATTAAGCTTTATGGCATTACTCGTCATTCCACATCTTAAGCTTAGCGATAAAGGTTTGTTTGATGGGGATCGGTTTGAGTTTGTGTGATTTTTAACCACAGAGGGCGCAGAGTTATGCACAGAGTTGCACGGAGTTGTACTTGACTACGCGTCAATCGATAAAATTGCACCGGATAGGTTTACTATATTTTTACTCGAAAAAACAATGAGGGAAAATAGTATAACCAAAGAAGTCTTAAAAGCTGCTTTTACAGTTCACACGCAACTAGGTCCTGGCTTACTAGAGTCAGCCTATGAAGCATGTTTATTTTATGAAATCATACAGTTAGGATTGGAAGTAGAGAGACAAGTGGCCATGCCTTTGATCTATAAAGAAATAAAAATGGAAACAGGCTATAGGCTTGATTTATTGGTTCAAAAAAAGGTCATCATTGAAGTCAAAGCTGTAGAAACTTTTACGGATGTACATATTGCTCAAATGATCACATATCTCAAATTAAGTAACTGTAAAATTGGATTATTAATCAACTTCCATGTAAGCTCACTCAAAAATGGAATAAAAAGAATCATTTATTAATATCCTCTGTGTAACTCCGTGCCAAACTCTGTGTCACTCTGTGGTTAATAACTACTCAGCCCCTGAAATATCGCCGATTGCTTTGTTTATAGAGATGGCAACACTATCCGTTCCCTTAGGTGCGAAATATTTGGTTTTGAATTTGACCGTTTGTCCGGGTCCAATATTTTCATAAATCGTTTCCAATCCTTCATCCAATTTTGCACCTGTTTTGCTAAAGAACGATAATCGCAGTTCCACATCTTTATACCAGCAGACTGTTGCTTTATTTGAAATAGACCCCATCACCACTGTTTGTCCGATCAGATTTTTTCTATCACGATTGGTGACCATCAAAAATCTTTTAGGGTTATTCTTTTCCTTTTCAGCAAGTGTTTCTTTTACTGTCTCATAACTTTTTTCAAAATTCTTCTCTTCTTTCTTTGACTCACAAGCACTCAATAAGACAATGATGATCAATATGCTACCTATTTTTTGCATAAGGGTTTATTTCTCCCAAAATAATCTTTTTACCGTTTTGAAGACGTTAAAGCCATTGAAACAGCTCGAAAAACTTAAATTTCCGATTCCAAGAGATAGATTTTAGTTTTGAAGCCTTCAATCTTATCATGCCATGATCGTAAACCTAAGTCAGGAACATAGCCTTGTTAGTAACTGGGTATCGGAATTAAGAAATGTAGATATCCAAGGCGACCGTATGCGTTTTCGCAGAAATCTGGAACGTATCGGAGAGATTGCCGCTTATGAAATCAGCAAGCGTATGCCCTACAAGGTAACCGAAGTACCTACCCCATTGGGTACACATGATAGTAAGATATTGGAACAACAACCGGTATTGGCTACTATTCTTAGAGCAGGTTTACCAATGCACAATGGTATGCTGAATTACTTTGATCGGGCAGATAATGCTTTTGTCTCTGCTTATAGAAAACACCATAGAGACGGCTCTTTTGAAATCAGTCTGGAATACATGAGTTGTCCGTCATTAGACAACCGTATCGTTATCATCAGCGATCCCATGCTGGCTACGGGTGCTTCTATTGTAAAAACCATCCAGTACATGAAAGATGAGGGTACTCCGAAAGAGTTCCATGTAGTGGTAGCTATTGCTTGCAGCGTAGGTATTGAGTTGATTCATAGAGAATGCGGAGAAGATATTCATATCTGGTGCGGGGATATTGATGATGAATTAACCGCTAAGGGATACATCGTTCCCGGTCTTGGAGATGCGGGCGATTTAGCCTTCGGAACCAAAAATCAATCCTAATCAGTGCAGCGATCATCGCTTTTTCAGGGTCAAAGATGGACGTTAAGGACAACCTAATCTTCTGAACGAACGTATCTGTTTCAGGAAGATTATCCTAAATTAGACCCCTTGTGAAAAAGTTGACTAAAATATGCTGCTTAGGACTACTGGTAATGCTCACTAAAAATGCATTAGCACAAGACCCTAATTTTTCACAATTTTTCTCTTCCCCTCTAACCCTCAATCCTGCTTTTACCGGAAAATTTTATGGCAGTTATCGCGTAGCAGGTAATTATCGTAACCAGTGGCCTAGTATAGAAAAAGCTTATACAACAGCTACCGCTTCCATCGATTTTCAGGTCATGAAAGACCGAATTGCTTCCAATGATACTTGGGGTGTTGGATTTATGGGTTTAACAGACAATAGCGCCAATGGTGCTGTAAAATTTAACTATGCTTCTGTAGGCACAGCTTATCATAAGGGTTTGGATGAAGAAGGATATCATCAACTCAGTGCGGGATTCCAATTGACTTACGCGAATATGCTGATCAATACCCATATGCTCAAGTTTGAAGATCAGCTAACGAATGCAGGTTTCACGGGTGTTACTTCCGAAGTATTCAATACCGGTACGCTGAATTCTAAATATGTAGATATCAATGCCGGCATTTTGTACAACGGCAACACCAATGACCGTAATAATTTTTATATGGGTGTCAGTATGTACCATATCAATAAACCCAAACAATACTTTACAGGCGCTGAATATTTATTACCAACAAGAACCACTTTTCATGCAGGAACTTATTTTCCGGTGGGTAATACCACAACCTTGCACATGAGTGGAATGCAAATGTTTCAGGGGAGTGCTTCTTCGACCATGCTGGGAGCTGCTTTACAATTCAGTGCGAATCCGGATGATATCAAAGCCACCAGTTTATATGTGGGTACATGGATGAGATTGAAAGATGCCATTATCCCTTATGTTGGTATTGAATTTGATGATTTCCGAATTGGTGCCACTTATGATTATAACTCTTCTCAACTAAGAACAGCTTCACAAAACAGAGGTGGCATAGAGATTTCTCTGATTTATATCAGAAGACCTTCATCTGATAAAGTCATCAACTGTCCTAAGTTTTAAATACCCCTTTATTAAATGGGGATTTACTGACATGTAGATTCCCTTTTAGCATAAATCGATAAGGCAATGACGCATCTTCTTCAGCATAGTCAACCCCAATTCGAGGAGTAGCCAATATGTTTGCTTTGGATATTTTCCAGCCATCATCCGATATAAATAGAGAAGATTCCTGCAATGACATTCCGGTATGATCCGTTTTGATATCCAAGGCTTTTGTTACATTACCCGGCCCCCTGCCTATACTAGGGTCGAACTTTATTTTTTTAAAGCGTTGTAACATTTGCTCCACACCATCTATCGGCTCAATGCCTCGAATTAAAACTGCGTGCGGAATAGATGCTTCATTGGTAACTACATTAAATAGATGATGAATACCATAACAGAGATACACATACGCAATTCCACCGGGTTCATACATCACCGATGTTCTATTGGTGAATCTACCCCCATAAGCATGGGAAGCTTTATCAATTACCCCATTATATGCTTCCGTCTCAACAATTCTACCGGCAGTTAATGTATGCTCAAAATAAGTGACCAATATTTTACCGATGAGCTGTTTGGCTACCGTACAAACATTATGGTTTCGGTAGAAATCAAGTGGCAATCTATTTCTATAATATTCATTTAAAGGTTTCACAGAATAAACATACTGAATACATTAACTTAGTGCATCAAAATCCCCTCAGCTTGCTCAAGGAACTTATTATTGCGATACAATCCTATTCACAAGCCCATCAGTTTATCATCAAACATAAACTCTGGAAATGGATCCTTATCCCAGGCCTGTTGTATACCCTGCTGTTTTTAACCGGTATGTATTATTTCGGACAAACAGCAGGAGACTTTATTGAGTGGATGGCGATGAAGACCGGTTTACGAGGATGGATTGATCAATTCTCGAATAGTTTTGTTGGGTTTCTCTTTGTTTTTGGAACCGCTTTATTATGGCTGGTATTGATGTTGCTGTATTTCTCCTTGTTCAAATTTTTATTCCTGATCATTGGCTCACCTGTATTTGCATATTTAAGTGAAAAAACAGCATCGATCATTGAAGGAAAAGATTTCCCATTTAGTTTCGCGCAATTGGGGAAAGATATTTTGCGTGGTATTAAACTCGCATTGAGAAATAGTGTGTGGCAAACAGTGTATGTATTATCCATCTTATTATTAAGTCTTATCCCACTCATCGGATGGCTCACTCCTATCTTAGCCGTGCTGGTAGAATGTTATTATTACGGATTCTCCATGCTTGACTACAGTATGGAGCGTCAAAAGAAATCGCCGGCTGAAAGTATTTTTTATATTGGCAATCATAAAGGACTTGCTATTGGGAATGGCTTTATATTTTATTTGATGCACATGTTTCCGATCATCGGTTGGATACTTGCCCCATCTTATGCAGTAGTAGCTGCAACACTCAGTACCTATCCCAATAGTTCAAAGCAATAATATGCAGTTTGGAAAGCTATACCTGATTCCTACGGTTTTGTATGAAGATGCGGTTGAAACAATTCCTCCTTATATTCTGGATGCCGTAAAAGACTGCTCTATTTTTTTTGTAGAACAGGAAAAAACTGCCCGACGTTTTCTAAAAAAATTATGGAGAGAGATGATCATTGATGACTATCAATGGTTTACCATACATAAGGCTGAGGCTGAAGTAAAACAGACATTTATTCAACTGCTACAAGCGGGAAAGAATATTGGCATTATTAGTGAAGCGGGATGCCCGGGTATTGCTGATCCGGGACAAATACTTGTAGAAGCGGCACAAAGTATTGGCGTTACAGTGAAACCATTGGTTGGACCCAGTTCAATTTTGCTGGCTTTAATGGCCAGTGGTATGAACGGACAATGTTTTCAGTTTCATGGTTATTTGCCTATTGATGGAACTGAGCGAAAGAAAAAAATTCGAGAACTGGAAGCAGATTCTTTGAAACGAAACTGTACACAACTATTCATTGAAACCCCTTATCGCAACAATGCGCTCATGAATGATCTTCTTCAAAGTTGTAAACCGGATACAAAACTATGTATAGCTGTAGATATTACAGCTGCAACTGAATCCATCAAAACAAAATCAATCCGTCAATGGAAGCAGGATCAACCTGATATTCATAAAAAGCTAGCAATCTTTTTACTACAAGCCTAATCATTTCAAAATCTCTGCGCCAACTTCGCGCCCTCGTTTCTCTGCGGTATAAGACCGCAAAGAACGAGAGAAAGGGAGTTGACGCAGAGAGGTTCAGGGTTATTTGGGAGCAATGATACTTTCGGTTGCAGTACCGCGCACTTCATACACACTATCTACGATGTTTCGTTCCAATCCGCGCCAGGGTAATGTACCTATATATCTTTTATAATGGAGTTCTACTTCTTTACCGGAACAACGCAATAACTGTTCAGCAACAGATTCACTGGTAACACTAAAATCAAATTCATTACTTTGTACATTGGCACGAAAGCCACTTTGAATAATCTTCCCTTCCCAGGTTTTAAAAAGAACTCCTTTTTTCTGAAAGGTATTTAATAACCCGGCTTTTGTTCCTTCTGCATAAACAAAATAATAACGCCAGTAAATGAATCCTGAAAGCGCTACGAATACAATGATAATAGTGGTCCAGATGATTTTTTGTTTGGTTGTCATTTATAAACCATATTTATCTACAAGGTAAATCAATGCCGCCATATTCACAGCGCCTAGTAACAGCTCTCGTTTATTGACATTTTCAAATACATCTGTTCTTGCATGATGCAGATCGAAGTAACGTTGTGGATCGGGAATGAAACCGGCAATCGGTGTACCAAATGTTCGATTCAGCGGACCGATATCTGCACCGCCCCCACTACCAGACATATCTTCTGTTCCATACGGTTTTAACAAGGGTAGCCAAGCCTGTATTTTATCATGTTTATCTTTAGGGGCTGTAAAGCCAAAACCTCTGGGTGTAAATCCACCTGCATCACTTTCCAGTGCGAAAATGTGTTTCTCTCCTTTTTCTTTGGCTTCAGCTGCATATTTATTACCACCACGCATTCCATTTTCTTCATTGGCAAATAGTACAAAACGAATGGTTCTTTTGGGTTGATAACCGATGGCTTTCAATGCGCGCATGACTTCAATAGTATGTACTACTCCGGCGCCGTCATCATGTGCACCTTCATTCACATCCCAGCTATCCAAATGTCCACCAACAGTAATGATTTCATCCGGGAAAGTGGTTCCTCTGAGCTCTCCAATCACATTGTGTCCAATGGTATCTGGAAGAAATTTTGCGCTTGTCTTCATAGAAACACTAAAAGAGGATTGCTTACTCAGTTCCCAGATATAATCAGCATCTCTGGGACCCATAGCAATAGCAGGAATTTTAGGGAATGAATCATTATAAGCAGTACTACCTGTATGTGGATCATTAGCTGTTGATTCCGTTAAAGAACGAATCATCACCCCAACAGCACCATATTTAGCAGCCATACTCGGACCTGCTCTTCTCGATACACCTGTTTGTCCGTATGAAACAAAGGGTTTGATATTGGTGGGATCAAAAGAATGATTGAAATAAACGATCTTACCCTTCACTTCTTCCTTCCTCTTTTCCATCTCATCAAAACTATTGAAGGCAATGACTTGTGCTGTCACGGGTTTTCCATTTCCTAAAGAATTTCCCAATGCGAGTACATCCAACGCTCTGTTGACTTTTTTCCCATCGATCGTTACAACCCTTGCCTCTTCTTTTGCACCTCTTACCCAACGCGGTACCATACATTCTTGTAACCACACTTTATCTGCACCCATTTCTTTGAGTGCTTTTTCACCCCAAGCTTCGGCTTTATACATTTGGGGGGAACCTGCTATTCTTCCACCTACTTGCTTGGTTAATTGATATAAAAGGTCATAAGCCTTCCCATTTCTCAATATTTCATCTGATATCTTTTTGATGACAGCAGCGTCTTCCTGCTGTGCAAAGCCGCCAAATGGCAGTAATAATAATAGAAAGTATATTTTTTTCATACCGCTAAAGTTAATGATTTGTCATGTTTCCTGCGCCTTTGATGAGCGGAGAACCATATTGTGATAAATATTGTTAATTGAGGGTATCTTTGGAGGATGGATTCATTGTTGGTTATCCTAGTATTGTATGAGTGCTTTCTTTGCATACTTAATAATCAACCACAGAGGACACAGAGGTTTGCACTGAGTTACACAGAGTATAATAATACAATATTGATGGAGTTGAATCGTCAAATCAAAGATCCCAAAAGGGGGTCCTTCGGACAAAAAATCAAAGATTAGTTATGCGTATAGGAATTGTTTGTTACCCAACATTTGGTGGTAGTGGCGTACTGGCAACGGAATTGGGAAAGGCACTGGCAGATGAAGGTCATCAGGTACATTTTATTACTTATCAACAACCGGTAAGACTGAATGTCTTTAATGCCAATATTTTTTATCACGAAGTACGCGTTCCTACCTACCCGCTTTTTGATTATCCGCCGTATGAAGTAGCATTGGCTAGTACAATGGTAGATGTAATCATGAATCATGACCTGGATTTGCTACATGTGCATTATGCCATACCGCATGCTTCTGCTGCCTATATGGCTAAACAGATTGTGAAACAAAAAACCAATCGAAATATTCCTGTGATCACAACCTTACATGGTACCGATATTACTTTAGTAGGTAAAGACAAGACCTATGAACCGGTTGTAACCTTTTCGATTAATGAAAGCGATGCGATAACTGCAGTATCTAATAATCTGCGTGAAGAAACCTACAAATCATTTCATATCCAGAAGGAGATAGAAGTCATACACAACTTTGTTGATGTTGGACGATTTGATAAAAAGCCGATTGATGCATTTAGAAAAGTGATTGCTCCCAATGGTGAAAAAATATTGATCCACGCATCCAATTTCCGTAAGGTGAAAAGAGTGATTGATGTAGTAAAAATATTTGCAGCAGTCAGAAAAGAAATGCCTGCCAAACTGTTGATGGTGGGTGATGGACCTGAAAGACCCGGCACAGAAGAGTTAACCAGAGAATTGGGGATTGAAGACGACGTTCGCTTTTTAGGGAAGCAAGAGCAGATGGAGGATATTTTGGCGGTAAGCGATGTCTTTATACTTCCTTCTGAATATGAGAGTTTTGGTTTGGCAGCTTTAGAAGCCATGGCTGCGAGAACAGTGGTGATTAGTTCAAATGCCGGTGGATTAACAGAAATCAATATTCAAGGAGAAACAGGATTTATGGCCGATGTAGGTGATGTAGCCACCATGAGCAAGTTTGCCATTAATCTTCTGAAAGATGATCAACAACTGGAAACCATGAAAGAAGCTGCTTATGTACAAGCATGCAGATTTGATATCAAGAATATCATTCCTCTCTATGAAAAATTGTATAGCAGGTTTTGTAGAATGGGACCTTGTTAGCAGTAGTTAGTTGACAGATCACAGTTGACAGATGACAGGAGGAAATAGTTTTAATCTGTTAACTATCATCTGTCAACTGTCAACTAAGATTTACTAAGAACTTCATCAATACTTTTAATAATCATTGCACATACTGCAGAGAGTTCATCTTCAGAAATGATCAGTGGTGGTGCAATTCTCAAGCGATCGGGAGCAAACAAAAACCAATCCGTAATCAGTCCATTTTTTACGCATTGATGTACGATGGCTTGATTGGTAATATCATCTTTAAACTTCAGCGACATCCATAAGCCATGTGCACTTTTGGCAAGAATAGCCGGATGTTTGAGTTCTTCTTGTAAAATATGCTCTTTCTTTTTAGCGCTTGCGATCAAATCACCTGATAATAATATTTCAAAAGCTGCTTTACCTGCCGCACAGCTCACAGGATGACCGCCAAATGTGGTGATATGTCCGAGTACGGGATTGTACGTTAAAGTTGACATTAATTTTTTATCGGCAATAAAAGCACCCAAAGGCATGCCACCACCTAATGCTTTTCCTAATAGTAAAATATCGGGCACAACATTGAATTGTTCAAATGCCCAAAGGGTACCGGTTCTACCAAAGCCTGCTTGAATTTCATCGAAAATAAGTAGCACACAGTGTTCATCACATTTTTTTCTGATGGCTTGTAACCACTCTTTGCGTGGAACGGTAATACCACTTTCTGCTTGAACCGTTTCTAAGATCACACAGGCAAAGGATGAGTCGATGGATTCAAGTACTGCATCATCATCATAATCAAAATGCAAGATATCCGGCAATAAAGGTCTGAAAGCATTGCGCCAATATTCCCCTCCCATGATGCTCAAAGCTCCTTGTGTACTTCCATGATAAGCATTATGGAAAGCAATCATTTTAGATCTTCCTGTGATACGCTTAGCCAATTTCATAGCCCCTTCTGTAGCTTCTGCACCACTGTTGGTAAAGTATACACAGTTCAAAGAAGCAGGTAGATGATCAGTCAGCAGTTTTGCATATTGTACTTGTGGGCTTTCTATAAACTCACCATAAACAATCAAGTGCATATATTCAGCAGCCTGTTCCTGAACAGCTTTCACCACAGCAGGATGGCTATGACCGATATTACAAACACTAAACCCGGAGATGAGATCAACATATTTTTTTTCCGAGGTATCCCAAAGATGTATGCCCTTTGCTTTAGTGATCTCTAACCCAATCGGAGCAGAAGACGTCTGGGCAACATGCTGCAGAAAAAGTTCCTTATTTGAAATCCCACTCATTTTGCTAACTTTCGTTTAAAGTTCGACATTCAACATTCGAAATTCGACATTTTATGGCAGTTATCCTCCCCGTCCTTGGTAAACATCCTCAATTTGGTGAAAATTGTTTTATTGCGCCCAATGCCACCATTGTTGGTGATGTGATCATGGGTGATGATTGTAGTATTTGGTTCAATGCAGTAGTAAGAGGCGATGTTCATTATATCCGAATGGGTAATAAAGTGAATATTCAGGATGGTGCAGTCATCCATTGCACGTATCAAAAAAATGCTACTGAAATCGGGAATAACGTATCCATCGGACATAATGCCTTGGTACATGGCTGTACAATTCATGATAATGTACTCATTGGCATGGGCGCCATTGTAATGGATCGTTGTGTTGTTCACAGCAATTCCATCATTGCCGCAGGTGCTGTACTCTTAGAAGGAACTGTTGTGGAAGCAGGCTGTATCTATGCAGGTGTTCCTGCTAAAAAAGTGAAAGATATTTCCCAAGAACTTATCAACGGTGAGATCAATCGCATCTCAAATAACTATGTGATGTATGCTTCTTGGTTTCAGGAAGGAAAGCAGGGTTGACGGATGTTAGTTGACAGTTGACAGGAACAAGAATATTGCTGTTTTCTCTGTCAACTGTAAACTATCAACTAATATTCCTCCCCCATCGTATCCAATATCGTCCTATAACTGATGTATCTTTCTTCAGAAATTTCTCCTTGCATCACCGCTTTTTTCACCGCACAATTGGGTTCTTCGATATGCATGCAGTTATTGAATTGGCAGTCATTCATCTTTTTTCTCATTTCCGGGAAATAATGAGCAAGTTCTTCTTTTTCTATATCAACGAGACCGAATTCACGAACACCCGGAGTGTCAATAATATGACCACCTCCCGGCAGGTCAAACATTTCTGCAAAAGTGGTGGTATGCATTCCTTTACCACTCCACCCGCTCACTTCTTGTGTACGCAAGTTGAATTCAGGAAACAATGCATTCACACAGGTTGATTTTCCCACACCACTATGTCCACTGAGTAAAGATGTTTTGTTATGAAGTATGTTTTTAAGCACTTCTAATCCTTCCCTTTTTTCAACACTGCACAGCAATACTTGATAACCAATCTTTGTATAGATATCTTGTAACTGTTCAAATTTTTCCATCTCTTTTTTGCGATAGAGATCCGATTTATTAAAAACGATGATAGCCGGAACATGATAAGCTTCACAAGAGATTAAAAATCGGTCCATAAAACCCTGAGAGGTTTTAGGGTCTTTTAAGGTTACAAATAATAAACTCTGATCCAGATTGGATGCAATGATATGATGCAAGTGTTTATTGTGAGGTGAGATACGGGCCACATAATTCTTCCGATCATGAATGGTACTGATGATGGCGGACTCTTCTTCTACCTCCTCAATCTCCATTTCTACTTCATCACCCACTGCAATAGGATTGGTAGACGTGATCCCCTCAATTTTCATCACGCCTTTGATACGGGCATTGTACAAACGTCCGTCTTCCCCTTTAGCGATATACCAACTACCCGTTGATTTATAAATTCTAGCCCTCATTCAAACGAAGATAATAAGCCTTCGCGGCTTTCCAACCATCGAGAAAAACAGTTCAAAATCAATATTTGCGAAACATTAACCCCTGTTTTAAGGGCTATCACGTAACAATGACTGACCTTCAGGGTGGAAATCAATATCTTTGTTGCCTTATGGCAAAGTTTGCGCACGATGAGGTGGTTCCTTACCAGCAAAGTGAAAAAGGAAAAAAGGAGCAGGTAGCAGAGATGTTCAACAGTATCGCTTTCCGATACGATTTTTTAAATCGTTTTCTGACAGCGGGTATAGATATCCAATGGCGTAAAAAAGCGATCAGACAACTGAAAGATATTCATCCGCAGTTGGTATTGGATGTGGCAACAGGTACTGCTGATGTAGCCATTATGACGCATCAGTTGCTTAAAACCAACAAGATCATTGGCATAGATATTTCTGAAGGGATGTTGGAACTCGGAAGAGAGAAGTTGAAAAAACTAAATCTAACCGACCACATCAGCCTTCAAACCGGAGACAGTGAAACCATTCATTTCCCCGACAACTATTTTGATGCCATTACAGTATCGTTTGGTGTTCGGAATTTCGCTCACTTGGATAAGGGAATGTCGGAAATGTATCGGGTACTTCGTCCGGGTGGAAAATTGGTGGTTCTGGAATTCTCCAGACCAAAACAGCCACTTTTCAGAAAAATGTGTGATTTTTATACCAATGTGATTACACCGGGTGTAGGAAAACTATTTGCGAATAATAAAGACGCGTATCAATACCTGAACGATAGTGTTCAAGCCTTCCCTGAAGGAGAAAACTTTTTAAATATTATGCATGAAGCAGGATTTACTCAAACTTATTTGAAAAAACTCAGTTTCGGCATATGCACTATTTATTGCGGAAGCAAGTAATCCTGTTTGCGGTCATCCTTTTTTCTTCTGTGTCTGTAGGGGCGCAGAAGCAACGTTATCGTCCTAATCACGATGATCTGCCTTATTATTTTGGTCTGACATTGGGCTATAATAGTTCCTATCTCCATCAAAATAAATCATCCCTTTTTCTGCAATCCGATTCGGTCTTATCTGTTGAACCCGGAGCCAGTGGTGGTATTGTAATGGGACTTTTAGCAACGGTTAAAATGACCAATCGATTTGAATTTCGTGCCAATCCGCAACTGATCATTGGCGGCTCAAAATTTATGGCTTATCGTTTAGGGCCTACGAAACCGGGAGAAGCTTCCTTCCAAAAACAAACCTTACCGGCTACACTCATCAGCTTACCATTACAATTTAAATTCAATTCCGACCGTATCGGTAATTTCAGAACCTATTTGTTAGGGGGTATTAAACTAGATACAGACTTATCCAGTAATTCATCTGCTCGTTTATCAGAGGACCTGCTAAAACTGAAAAGAAATGATTTTGGCTTTGAAACAGGCATCGGTTTTAATTTTTATTTGCCCTTTGTAACCGTTTCTCCGGAGATCAAATTCAGTTATGGGTTATCCAATATTCATCAATATGATCGGAATCTTAAATACTCCAATGTTTTGGATAAGATTCAATCCCGCATGATCATTTTCTCTATTCATTTGGAAGATTAAGGTTTACTGCTCATGATGTAATAAATTGCAGCATTGCTAACGCATTGCTTATGAAAGATTATATCATAAAAAATACCGCCATTGTAAACGAAGGCGCCATTACACATGGTGACGTATGGATCAGAAATTCCAGAATCGAAAAAATTGGCGGCTCACTAAACCCTGCTGTGAATGCAGTAGAAATTGATGGTAGTCAGCAGTATCTTTTACCCGGTGTAATAGACGACCAGGTTCATTTTCGCGAACCCGGACTTACCCATAAAGCCACTATTTATACTGAGGCAAAAGCAGCTGTGGCAGGTGGTGTTACCAGCTTTATGGAAATGCCGAATACCAGTCCACCTGCGTTTACTCAAGAATTATTGGAACAGAAATATGAAACCGGAAGAAATACTTCACTGGCCAATTATTCATTCTTCATGGGTACTTCGAATGATAACCTGGATGAAGTGTTACGAACCAATGAAAAGAAAAATGAGATCTGTGGTATCAAAATATTCATGGGCTCTTCTACCGGGAATTTATTGGTAGATAATCCATTGATTCTGGAAAAAGTATTTGAAGGTTCTGAAGTATTAATTGCTACCCATTGTGAGGAAGAAAGTATCATTAAAGAAAACCTGGCTGCCCTAAAAGCTAAAAAAGGTATTCTCGAGCCTTCTGATCATCCGATCATTCGAAATGAAGATGCTTGTTTTGAATCCTCTTTCAGGGCCATTCAATACGCAAAAAAGTACAATACGCGATTACATATCCTGCATATTACGACAGCCAAAGAATTGCAGCTTTTTGGCAATATGCTTCCCCTAAAAGATAAACGTATTACGTCGGAAGTGTGCGTACATCATCTACATTTTACCAGCGATGATTATGCCCGTTTGGGTAATCAGATCAAGTGTAATCCTGCTATCAAAGCACCCCACAATAGACAAGCATTATGGGAAGCTTTACTAGATGATCGCTTGGATGTCATCGCCACAGACCATGCACCTCATACCTGGGCGGAGAAACAAGAAGACTATGAACATGCCCATGCGGGATTACCATTGATCCAACATTCATTGGGACTCATGTTACATTATGTGAAAGAGGGAAAAATTAGTATTGAGAAAGTTGTAGAGAAAATGAGTCATGCTGTAGCACAGTGTTTTCAGATCAAGGAAAGAGGATTTATTCGTGAAGGATATTATGCAGATCTGGTATTGGTAGATACGCATCAATCGAATACCATTCAAAAAGACAATATTCTTTACAAATGCGGCTGGAGTCCACTTGAAGGCATGACACTTCCCGCAACCATCAACTATACTTTTGTCAATGGACATCCTGTTTATGGAAAAGGAGTGTTTGATGAGTCTAAGAGGGGAATGAGATTGAGCTTTGAGAGATAGTCCATAGTCGATGGTCCATAGTCCATGGTAAAAAATCTACCATGGACTATGGACCATCGACCAAAAAACCAATCATATGCAAATAGACAAAACCACACTAGCTGACCTCTCCATTTTTCATAGTGAGGAAGAATTATCGGTTGTTCATTTTTTAGATCATACGCAGACCGTTGGTGGTAGAGATTATTTGCATGATATCGTGTCAAAGCCTTTAGCTACTGTAGATGCCATTCTCAATAATCAACAGATCATTAAGGATTTGATGCAGGTGAGTGATCAATGGCCGACTTCTATTACCAATGGAACTATTATGGTGATCGCCCGATTTTATGAATCGCAGATCAATAAGTATCCTACACAGCCTAATGTATTCAACAGTTTCACGTATAAACTTTTCAATGCGCCTGATTTTTCTTTGACACGGTATACCCTCACACATTGTATTGATTTTATCAAAGGAATGATGCAGGTCAGTGCGTTGTTAAAAGAAAGTAGCAATAGCACACAGTTGAAAATATGGGCAGAGAGAATTGATATGTTGTTGAACAAGGGATTGATACCCGAGATCGGAACACAATCAAAAGACAACTTGGTCAATTGGCGTATCCTCAGTTATGCAGATTTCATTCGTTCGCATTATAAGAATCAGATTTTTGAATTGATTGATATCTATAGTAGAATCGATGCATTTCTATCTTTAAGTATCGCTTGTAAAAAATATCATTTTGCTTTCCCGGAAGTGAGTCAGTCTGCACAGCCTTTTATTGAAGCAACAGGATTGTATCATCCATTGTTACAAACGCCTACTGCTTACAATGTAGACATGAGTCGCGATAAGAATTTTCTGTTCTTAACGGGCGCAAATATGGCCGGGAAAAGTACCTTTATCAAGGCGGTAGGCGTGAGTGTATATCTGGCACATTTAGGTATGGCAGTACCTGCGACTAAGATGCAGTTGAGTTTGTTTGATGGATTATTGAGTAATATTAATGTGGTCGATAATATTATAAAAGGAGAAAGCTATTTCTTCAATGAAGTACAACGCATCCGTAATACGATTGAAAAAATCAGTGATGGTAGAAACTGGCTCATACTTATTGATGAACTCTTCAAGGGAACCAATGTACAAGATGCTATGAAATGTAGTACTACGGTAATCGAGGGTTTGCGTAAAATGAAGAACGTACTATTTATCTTATCCACGCACTTATATGAAATAGGAGAACCACTACAACAATACAGCAATATTCAATTCCGCTATTTCGAAACCAGTGTACAAGATGAACAACTGGTCTTCAGCTATCAATTAAAAGAAGGTATCAGCAATGACAGATTGGGGTATTTGATTTTGAAGAGAGAGGGGGTGGTGGAGTTGTTGGAGAAATTATGATATGTCAGATGGCAGATCTCAGATTTATTTTTTGAGTTTTAGTTTTACGGTTTTTGTTGTGGCTGAGAAAATGGCTGTTAATTCATTAGCTTCTTGGATAAGCTTATAAATGCGGTTATCATTAATTATTTCCGCCTCTTGTATAATTTGCAACCAGTATAAAGATTCATCAGATTCTTCTAATACAATTTCAATTTTATAAATAAAATCAGCGATAGATTTAGCTCTTTTAGAAGCTCGATAATTAGCCGCGACTGATCCTGCAGATCTGATCAATTGTTTTCCGATTTCAAAACCAACATTGTTTTTGGGCAATAGCAAGCATAGTTGAATGATATCAATATGAAAACGTTTAGTCCTATTTTCCAATTCTTGTCTATCCATTTTATTCACTAAGTATAAGATTATACGAACATATCACAAATATCAAATCTGAGATCTAGGATCTGACATCTGCCATGAAATCAGGTGTTTCTACGTGTATTATTACCTGTTTTACTCATCTTGGTTTTTGCTTCTGTATTTTTCCTTTCTTTTGTCCGAAGGACTCCTTCGGAGATTTTTTACTTTTTACTTTCCCTTTATGCTTGTAAAAACATTCGGCAGTGCTGTTTATGGCGTGGAAGCCATTACGATTACTATTGAAGTGAATGTGAGTGCCGGACAAGGGTACCAGATTGTTGGATTACCCGATAATGCCGTTCGCGAAAGTTTACAACGAACGGAGAGTGCTATCAAGACCAATGATTTTGATATGCCCCGCACTAAGATCGTTGTGAACTTGGCTCCTGCTGATATTCGAAAATCAGGTTCATCATTTGATCTACCGATTGCATTAGGGATATTGGGTGCCAGTGAGCAACTGGAAAATGTTGAGGCATTGAAAGAATATGTGATCATGGGAGAACTGAGCTTGGATGGGAGTATTCAACCTATTAAAGGAGCTTTACCCATCGCCATTCAAGCAAGAAAAGAAGGTTTCAAAGGATTGATCGTGCCCAAAGCGAATGCACGTGAAGCCGGCATGGTGAACAACTTGAATGTATTTGGTGTAGAACATTTGGATGAAGTGGTTGCATTCTTTGCAGATGAAAACAGTTTGCAACCTGTGATTGTCAATACAAGAGAAGAATTTTTCAGCGACCAATATCTATTTGAATTTGATTTCACAGATGTAAAGGGACAAGAAAATATCAAACGTGCTTTGGAGATTGCAGCGGCCGGTGGACATAATGCTATTTTAATTGGTCCACCCGGAGCAGGTAAAACCATGTTGGCGAAACGTTTACCTACCATTCTGCCGCCGCTGAGTTTACAAGAAGCACTGGAAACAACCAAGATTCACAGTGTAGCCGGAAAATTACCGGAGCATAGTGCATTGATCAGTAAGCGTCCGTTCAGGTCACCGCATCATACGATAAGTGATGTGGCTTTGGTAGGTGGTGGTGGTGTTCCTCAACCGGGTGAAATATCATTGGCGCATAATGGGGTCTTATTTTTAGATGAGTTGCCTGAATTTAAAAGAACGGTTTTAGAAGTAATGCGTCAACCGATGGAAGAAAGACGGGTAACGATTTCAAGAGCCAAAATTGCCCTTGATTTTCCTGCGAATTTCATGTTGATTGCATCGATGAATCCTTGCCCCTGTGGATACTATAACCACCCTGAAAAAGAATGCACCTGCGGACCGGGTATTGTACAGAAATATTTGAATAAAGTATCCGGTCCGTTATTGGATAGAATTGATCTACATGTAGAAGTAACACCTGTTGCCTTTAGTGAGCTCAGCAATCAACAACAGGGAGAAAACTCTGCAAGCATTCGAGAACGTGTCATCAAAGCGAGAGAGATACAGTCACAGCGATACAATGGAGAAAATGGTGTCTATGCCAATGCACAAATGAGCAGTAAACAACTCAGAGAAATTTGCAGGATCAGTAGCGTAGGTGAAAACTTACTCAAACGTGCCATGGAAAAATTGAACTTAAGTGCAAGAGCCTATGATCGTATTTTAAAAGTGAGTAGAACGATTGCGGATTTGGCAGGAAGTGATGATATTCAGCCGGAGCATTTGGCGGAGGCGATTCATTATAGAAGTTTGGATAGGGAGGGTTGGGCAGGCTAACTTTTGGAAAGTTCCGAAACTTTCCAAAAGTTCATAGAAGTAGTATCCATCAATATATCGAAATCCCATCTTCTCATCATAAGTACTCCAACCAAATTTTTGGAAATTTTTAAAACTTTCCAAAAGTTATCAATAGCAAAATATCCAATGTTACACCCATCTCATTTTTATCATCTCTACAATCATGCAAACGGAAGTGAAAACCTATTCCGAGAAGAAAAGAATTATTATTTCTTCATTGAAAAGGCTAGAAAATACCTTACGCCCTACATGAATGTTTATGCTTACTGCCTTATGCCCAATCATTTTCATTTGCTCATCAGAATAAAAGAAGAAAAACAGCTTTACGAACTATTATCCAAATCGAATAGCTTTAAAAAGATGAGTGAAACAAATCAAATTCAATACATGTACAATAAAATCAGCAAATCTCTTTCCAATCTTTTTAGCAGCTATACACAATCCTATAACAGAATCTACCAACGAAGAGGTAGTTTATTCATGCCCAACTTTAAAACGAATGATATTGAGGACGATCTTGCTTTTTGTGCTATTATACATTACATACATGCCAATCCGGTGCATCATGGATTTGTGAAGGACATAAGAGATTGGAAACATTCATCTTTCTTGTCTTTGTGTTCCGATAAACCTACAAAACTTGAACGGGATTATGTTTTAACCATATTTGGAAATAAACAGACTTTCCTAAACTTTCATGCCAAACCTATCGACCGCAAATACAAATGGCATGACTGACTATATTCGAAACTTTTGGAAAGTTTTGGAACTTTCCAAAAGTTAACCCTCATACTTACGTTGCCCATAGTCTTTGATTTAATAGTCTTAAATATATGAAAAGGTATGTAAACTAAAAATTATATGATAATACCGGAGTAAGTGTAAGTGCTTCTAAAGAATTGGTTGAAGCGAGATAGTACAATCGACTTTTGATTCCTAGTCGAAATTTTGTATCAATTTTTTTCATGTAGGTGAATCCTATAAAAAATCCACCCTCCTCTAATTTACTATTATTGAAATTTCTTTCTTCGAAGATTATTACTCTTCTACTTTGAGAAATATCAATTTCTTGTTGAAAAGGTCGCACATAAAATAATCCCGCTTCTGCAAAAACAGAGGGATTTTTCTTTTGAAGCGCATATTCATAGCCAAACTGAAAGAATCTATTTTTATGCGTAATCTTAAAATCTGCAATACCCACAGCAACACCATTAATTGTATTGCTATAGGATACTGTTCTACTATTGACCGACCCCGCATATCCAAGTGTTAATGCACCTCGTTTACCAACTCGATATTTCAATTCAATACCGCCTATCGTACCGATGGGTGCTTTTTTATAAAAACTGGTTTGAAAGAACGAATTCGGAGACTCATCGTAGCTGGTAACAAAAAAGTTACGCTGAAGTCCATAATTTCCCTCGATTGAGAATCTGCTACGCTGAGCTGTTACAAATAGAGCGGAGAGAAGAAAACAAATGATAAGACCGGCTTTTCTCATGATTGGATTTTTAAAAAAAATACAGCTATTGCTTATAAAATATTGATGTATGTAAAATAGTTCTTTTTATTTATATGTATAATATAAATAAGTCCGATCCCTTCTATAAAAAGGAACAAATGATAAGTTGTTGGTCGGGCGACCAACAACGGCGAGAGGAGACCGAGAACAAGAGAGATCAATACGAAAACTTAACCCCTATTAAAAAAGGAAGTTCACCGGATATATTTTTTCTGGATTCATCCCATATCCTACAATCTATTTGCAGCAATCGCATAGTGATCGCGAAAGATTTTCCAAGCTTATACTGCATATTGAAATTGACCCCTACCCTTGCAGAATAGTTATTGAAGGTTTTACGTTCATAGGTCATTGATGAATCAGTTACAAAAATGACATTCCCTTTCTCCACCTCTTTGAAATCAAGGTATTGGATATATGCACTTGGAAACAGATCTACACGTTTTCCAAGTGGAAAGATTCTTTCATAAAAAACACCCAATGCAGTGATTTGATGGGTAAGTTTCCCATATCTATTTAATGATACAGGACCGGCAACCGGTTGCTGCCAAAACAGTCCGGATACCATGGTATTTTGATGAACCCTTGAAAACTGAAGCCCTATGATACCATGCTTACCGATATCCGTTCCTATCTTTCCTTCAAACATGAATGGGGTATTATTGATATTATTGGGATCAGTCGTTACCCTATAACCACCAAAAGAAGGATTGATATACACTCTTTTTTCAGCAGTCTGTGCAAATATTGCGCTGACAGCACATAACCCTAAAAAAACGAGTATAATTTTCATAAACACACACTATATCCTTTATTGGTATAGTTGTGATATTGAAGTTAATAAAACTTGAGTACTTACCCATTCACCTTTATTGGTTGCCTTACCAACAAATTTCAATACTGTCCCGTTCCCAACAATACCAAGGTACAAGCTTCCATGGCTTGAATCCCATTGGATGTTGCAAGTTCTTCTAACTCATCATTTTCTGTACCCGGATTGAAAATGATACGCTTAGGTTTCAACGAAAAGATATAATCATAATACTGTTGCTGTAGTTGCGGATTGAGATAGAGTGTTACAGTATCAATGTCTTTTTCATCCGGTCTTTCCGTGGTAATAGTAACATCCCCAACAGCGCCTTTTTTATTTCCGATGGCCACCACCGGATGTCCATATGCACGTAATTTATTCACAGCTAGATAACTATAGCGCGATGGATTCTCCGAAGCTCCCAATACCACTGTTTTCTTACTCATACTTGTTCTTTTTGATAATACCGATAGATCTTTCTCCAATAACGAATGGCCAATACATCAATCGTAATAAAATAAATGGCTAATACATACACCATATACGCTTTCCTATTATCCAATGGTATCTTCAACATACCGAATGATGCCATGATAAAAAAGAAAACTCCTAAAATGATTCCCATCAACAAGTTGGTTCTAAAAAAACGACTATCGGTATCATTTGCCTGTAAGAGATTCAATAAACAACTCACCAATTGCCAGATACCAATGATCATGAGTCCAAGTCCATGAACCAGAATCAGCATATAGAAATCACTTTTTTTAAGTGCTTCCGGAAAAAAATATACAAAAGGCACCCATGACATGATCCATACTGCTGCCTGTCCGAAAATATCCGCCTTTTGTAAAATAGATCCTTGCATACGATTGCTGTTTCTACTATTAAAGATACGATAACAGGTAAAGCATGCTATAGTTTATTAGCCGTGAGCTATGATCAAATGATATAATTTTTGCACCCTCATAAAAAGCTCATGGCTCATAGCTCACAGCTTTCTCATTTTAAACAGGCTACCAAGTATTCAGATCCATTTACAGTTTGTAACTTTCCGGCATGAAGAAATTAGTTGTCTGTTTAATGATACTAGCGTTTACTAGTGCTAAAGCACAAATCAAACCCTTTCGTTTTGCTTTTATTTCCGATACCCATATCGGTTCTCCGAATGGCAGTGCTGAAGAAGATTTGAGAAGAACCGTAGCCGATATCAATCAAATGACCGATATCGCATTTGTAGTGCTCACCGGTGATATTACTGAGCTGGGCACCACCGAAGAAATTAAAATGGCCAAAGCCATATTAAGTGAATTGAAAGTACCCTATTACATTATTCCCGGTAATCATGATACCGGATGGAGTGAAACCGGGGGCGTTGCTTTTACCCAAATATTCGGCTATGACAAATTCATTTTTGAGCACAACGGTATTACGTTCATCGGTTGTGCATCCGGACCCTATGTTCGTATGAGTGATGGGCATATTCCGCGTGATGCTGTGAATTGGCTGGATCAAGAACTCAAAAAACGAAGTAATGATCAACCCATTGTTTTCCTGAATCATTATCCATTGGATAATGGACTGGATAATTGGTATGAAGCCATTGACAGATTGAAACAAAAAAATACCATCGCAGCACTTTGTGGTCATGGTCATGCCAATAAAGCCATGAACCTAGAAGGCATCCCTGCAGTGATGGGACGTTCGAATCTGAGAGCTAAAGCCGAGATCGGTGGATATAATCTGGTAGATGTACGTGCCGACTCCATGATCTTCTCAGAACGCAGACCCGGACTAGAAACACGCAGTCCGTGGACAGGTATTCGCATCCTTAAACATAATTATCAGGCGAGTCCGGCAAGCATGCGTCCATCCTATGCCGTGAATGATAGTTTCCCAAATGTGAAGGCGAAGTGGGTGTATCATTCACCAGCCAATGTTATTTCAACACCGGCTACCGATGGCAAACTGGTATTCTTTGGAAACAGCATGGGTACCATAACAGCTGTGGATCTTGTATCGGGTAAAGAACAATGGCGTTTTCAAACACAAGGTTCTGTTTTTTCTTCTCCTGCCGTTATCGGTAAACAAGTGGTGGTAGGGTCTGGTGATGGTTGGGTTTACTGTTTACAAACCCGAAATGGAAAACTCCTTTGGAAACATCGAACAGATGCAGCTGTATTAGGGTCTCCATTGATAGAAAATGATGTGGTGTACATCGGCTCCAGCGATCATCATTTCAGAGCACTGGATCTCTCAACGGGGAAAGAGCGCTGGCATTTTGGTGGATTGAATGGTCCTGTGATGAGCAAACCCGTCATTCAGGGTGATCAGATATTGTTTGGTGCATGGGACAGAAACCTTTATGCACTCAATAAACAGAACGGACAATTGATGTGGAAATGGAACAATGGGTCTAGTGTATTGAATTTCTCCCCTGCAGCCTGTATTCCGGTGATCAAGGATGATGTGGTGTATGTAGTGGCGCCGGATCGCTATATCAGTGCTATTGACCTTGCTACCGGAACTACCTTATGGAGAAACAATGAAGCTACGGTTAGAGAATCGATCGGTATTTCAGCGGATGGTAAATATGTGTATGGCAAAACCATGAATGATGTGATCGTGGCATTTCAAACCTCAAGAGATAAGCAGTCGGTTGCCTGGAAAGTCAATTGTGGCTTTGGCTACGAGCATGTTCCCTCCATGTTGATCGAAAAAGAGCAAACGGTTGTATTCGGAACAAAAAGTGGAAGGGTATATGCGGTTGACCCTATCAAACAAGCGAAAAAATGGGTGTATAAGATCGACAATTCGATGGTGAATACGGTGAATATGATCAGCAGTAAACAGATCATTGCAGCAACGATGGATGGTAAAGTAACCTTGCTCGAAGTCAAGGAATGACAATGTGTATAGCCCGTTAACATTTTTTGAAAGAACTAATACTTTGAATTCACAAATTATTTTCTAACTTTCCTATCTCATCATTTACAACAACAAACTAACCATCATGGCAAAAGCTAAAAAGAAAGCCGCTAAAAAACCTGCAGCGAAGAAAGCTCCTGCAAAAAAGGCTGTAAAGAAGGCCGCTAAGAAAGCTGTAAAAAAAGCTGCTAAGAAAAAAGCACCTGCTAAAAAAGCTGCTCCTAAAAAGAAAGCTGCTGTTAAAAAAGCAGTGAAAAAAGCCGCTGCAAAAAAGCCGGCTGCTAAGAAAAAAGCTGCTCCTAAAAAGAAGGTAGCTAAAAAAGCTGCACCTAAAAAGAAAGCTGCCGTTAAAAAAGCAAAAGCTCCAGCAAAAAAGGCTGCACCTAAAAAAGTTGCTGCAAAAAAACCGGCTGCTAAGAAAAAAGCTGCTCCTAAAAAAGTAAGCAAACCTGCACCAGTTGCGGCTCCTGCTCCGGCACTAGCCCCTGCTCCTGTTGAAACACCGGCAGCACCAAGCAATCCGGAAATTCCTTTCAACGCTTAATCAGCGATTGAACCCAACTTTATAATGATCCTGTTACTGTATTCGGTAACAGGATTTTTATTGCTGTTTTCTGAAGCCTCTCCTGTTTTTAAAATATCTTTATCAACATTCATTTTCTTCACCAAAACTTCTTTTCATGCGTACACTGCTTTGGGTTTGTTGTTGTTTGTTGTTTTTACAAACACAATCACAAACCACATCTTCCAAAATCGCCGAGAAAACAAAAAACATGAAGCGGTATGATGGTTATTTCACTTATTGGTGGGATACCAATACCGGTAAAATATGGTTACTGGTAGATAAACTGAATCAGGAATTTTTGTATGTCAATTCATTGCCTGCCGGATTGGGATCCAATGATATTGGTCTGGATCGTGGGCAGTTGGGCAGTACCCGAATTGTTTTTTTCCATAAGATCGGGAAAAAATTATTGATGATTCAGCCCAACTATCGTTACAGGGCCAACTCATCAGACGAAAAAGAGAAAAAAGCAGTACAGGAATCATTTGCACAATCTGCCATTGCCGGATTTACGATTGATGAAGATGAAGGTGATAAAGTATTGGTAGATGCCACGTCTTTTTTTCTTAGGGATGCACACGGTATTGCCGATCGTATACGTGGTATGCGTCAGGGCTCTTATACATTCAATGAAGCCCGTTCTGCCATCTATCTTCCCAACACCCGTAATTTCCCGTTGAATAGTGAATTTGAAGCCATCATCACTTTTACCGGAGGTAGTGATGCAGGTAGATATGTGAATGCAGTAACTCCTTCTGCCGAAGCCATTACTGTACGCATGCACCATTCTTTTGTGCAATTACCGGATAATCATTACAAACCCCGCAAATACGATATCCGTAGCGGCTATTTTGGGATCAACTATTTCGATTTCAGTAGTCCATTCACTGAGCCAATTGAACAAATGTTTATTGCCCGTCATAGACTGGAAAAGAAAGATCCTAGCGCTGCTATCAGTGATCCTCTGGAGCCTATTGTTTATTATTTAGACAATGGTACCCCCGAGCCTATTCGCTCGGCATTATTGGAAGGCGGTCGTTGGTGGAATCAGGCTTTTGAAGCTGCAGGATATCGAAACGCATTCATAGTAAAAATTTTACCTGATGATGCAGACCCCATGGATATCCGTTATAACATGATCAATTGGGTACATCGTTCTACCAGAGGATGGAGTTATGGTGCTTCTGTAACCGATCCACGTACCGGTGAGATTATTAAAGGACAAGTTACACTTGGTTCTTTACGTGTACGTCAGGATCATTTGATTTTTACCGGTCTTTTGTCTCCGTATGAAACAGGCAAACCCGTTCCGGCCACCATGCGTGAAGCTGCCCTACAACGCTTACGTCAATTGTCTGCACATGAAATTGGACATACACTTGGATTACAACATAATTATGCCTCTAGTTATAATGATCGCGGATCGGTGATGGATTATCCGCATCCCAACATCTTTGTAAACGGTAAAGGTGAGATCGATTTTTCGAAAGTGTATACCAATGAAATTGGTGAATGGGATAAGAGAGCCATTACTTATGGCTACCAAGATTTTCCGGATGGAACCAATGAGGACAAAGCGCTGAAGAATCTGTTGGAAGAAAATACCAAAAAAGGATTACTGTTTATTGCCGATGCCGATGCAAGAGCGGCAGGTGGACTACACCCTTATGCCCATTTATGGGACAATGGAAAAGATGTGACTGATGAATTGAAAAATGTTTTACAAGTTCGACAAAAAGCATTGGATCAGTTTTCAGAAAAAGTCATTAAAGAAGCGACGCCAATGTCTAGAATGGAAGATGTTTTAGTACCGGTTTACAATTATCATCGTTATCAGATCGAAGCAGTCGTAAAACTGATTGGCGGTATGAATTATAGCTATAGTGTGCGTGGCGATGTTCAACAGCAACCACAAATACTCGACAACGCCATTCAACAAAAAGCACTGAAGGCTGCATTGGATTGTTTATCTCCTGACGTACTCACACTTCCTGATCGTATTAGTCTGATGATTCCTCCTCGTCCACCTATGTATTACGGTGTGGGAGAAACTTTTGCTAAAAGAACAGGAATGAGTTTTGATCCTATGGCAGCTGCGGAAGCGTTGGCACATTTTGAATTGGGCTTTTTATTCAATGCAGAAAGAGCCAATCGATTGGAACAATTCAAAGCGCAGAAAGGAACCATGGGCTGGGGTGAAGTACTGGATGCCATCATCCAAAAAACATGGATGGCACCTAAACAAGAAGGCTTAAAAGGTCAGGTTCAGGCGCAAACGCAGCAGATTGTTTTGACATGGTTACTCGCTTTAAGTCAGCATAACAATGCCAATTATATGGTCAAGTCTATTTGCTTTGATAGATTGAATAATCTGAAAGCATATGCAAAAAGACAAGCTGATTTAAATCCAATCTCTTGGAGACCACATTATTTATATGCTATTGAAAGAATCGAAAAACCCAAAGACATTGAACTCCCTCAACACGCAGAAATTGCGCCGGGGGCGCCGATCGGGTGTGATGAATGGTGAGTTTGTGAATGGTCAATTGTAAATAGGTGTCGATAAAAACAGAGCCGCTGAATAATTCAGCGGCTCTGTTTTTGAAACTAGACGTATACTATGTCTTATAGTTTTTTAGTTGGGAAATGGCGCACGGATTCATTCAGTTCAACAATTTTTCCGTTTGAAACTTTGATATCGTTGACCATCGCTAAAGAATCTGTTTTACCAGTTTTATCTGTTACAATTTCTGTGTACCATAAAGTTACCCACTCGTCTTTTTTATCCTTAGAAATAACAGATTCAAAATCTCCCATTTTAACTTGTAGAGCTTGAATTGAATTTCTCAAATTGGTCATAGCAACTCTCAAACTGTCTTTCGATAATGTTTGATCCATGTAATCAGCACGCCATCTGACCGTATCCGCAAAATAGGAAAGACAATCTTCTACTTTGTTGTCTTCAAAAGCTTTTAAAGCATTCATCACAAGTAAGGTATTTTCCTTACTTCCGATATCCCAGTTATCAGGTTTTTCCAATGAATACGGGTAGGTAATATCAGATGTTACTTCTTTTTTATCTTCTGCATTTTTACAGCTAAAGATGATGGTTGCCATTACAGCAATGGTTAAGAGTTTTCTCATGTTGAAGGGTTTAGTTGCTTTGATGAATTAGAAAGCAATGGAACAAAATACCCTTTTAACCCCATAAATGCAAGAAAAAAGCTTTTCCCTCACGGAAAAAGCTTTCACTTCAAATATTATGATCTCGCTTATTATACGAGCATTCTTAATGGTTCTTCTAACAAGGACTTTAATGTTTGTAAGAAAGCGGCACCTGTTGCACCATCTACAGAACGGTGATCACAGCTCAAAGTCACTTTCATGATATTACCGGGTACTACTTGTCCATTTTTAACCACAGGAACTTGTGAAATACCACCTACTGCTAAGATGCAAGAATCCGGCGGGTTGATGATGGCTGTGAATTGATCGATTCCATACATACCCAGATTGGAAATTGTGAACGTACTTCCTTCCCAGTCTGCTGGTTGTAATTTTTTATCTTTTGCTTTTTGTGCGTATTCTTTTACTTCAGCACCGATCTGACTCAATGATTTGGTGTCTGCGAAACGAACCACCGGTACCAATAAACCATCTTCCACCGCAACAGCTACACCAATATTGATATGATGGTTGTAACGAATGGTATCACCCAACCAACTGCTGTTTACTTTTGGATGTTGTTTCAATGCCAAAGCAGTTGCTTTCAATACCATATCATTGAAACTGATTTTCACAGGAGCCACTTCATTGATTTTGGCACGTGCTGCAACCGCTGCATCCATATCAATACTCATGGTCAGGTAAAAATGCGGAGCTGTAAACAAACTCTCACTCAAGCGACGTGCAATGGTTTTGCGCATTTGAGAAACTGGAACATCATCGAAGCTAACTTGTCCGGCAGGTGCTGCTGCAATCGGTGTAGCAGACTTGGCTGCTTGAGGAGCAGGAGCGGCAGCCGCAGGAACGTATGCATCAACATCATTCTTGGTAATTCTACCATTGTCACCCGTTCCTTTTACATAACGGAGATCAATACCTTTTTCACCGGCTATTTTTTTAGCCAATGGCGATGCTAATATTCTTCCTTCATTTACTACAGCTTCACTTTGAACCTGAGGGGCTGCTACTGGTGCAGAAGCCGTGGCTGTAGCAGCGGGAGTTGGTGCTGCGGCAGCGGGAGCTGAACCTCCGCTAGCTTTTACTGCTTGTACAATGGCATTTACATCCAACCCTTCTTTACCGATGATACAAAGCAGGTCATTCACCTGAATTTTTTCACCCGGCTGTGCACCTTGGTATAACAATACTCCATCCTTATAGCTTTCCAGTTCCATGGTAGCTTTATCGGTTTCGATATCAGCCAGCACTTCTCCTTTCTTTACAGTATCTCCTATTTTTTTATGCCAACCAGCAATAACGCCTTCGGTCATGGTATCACTTAAACGAGGCATTAATACCACTTCTTCCATACTAGATACATCCATAGCTGGGGCAGATGAAGTAGCAACCGGTGCCGGAGCTGCTTCCGGAGCAGGTGCCGACACGGCAGGAGCCGCATTTCCACCGGTATGTTGTGCCAATAATGCTGAGATATCTTCTCCGGCTTTACCAAAAATGGCCAGGAGATCATTCACCTGAAGCTTACCACCTTTAGGTGTTCCGATATGCAAAAGAATGCCATCCTGATAGCTTTCCAGCTCCATGGTGGCTTTGTCTGTTTCTATTTCTGCAAGAAGGTCTCCTTTCTTTACTGCATCACCCACATTTTTATGCCATGCGGCAATAACACCTTCGGTCATGGTATCACTCAGGCGGGGCATTAAAATCACTTCGGCCATATAGTTTCGATTGCGCTGTTTAAATGAGCCGTGAAATTAGGAAAAAAGCGGCATGCTTGTAGCTTGTAGCTCCGAGCTTGCCGCTTTTTTCCATCAATTCGGGGAAAATCGGGTAATTACTGACCCTGTGCCAGACTATAACCCTTTTTATCGCCCCAAGCATTTAACAGCTCGGTTGAACATATCTTAAAGTCAGTCGATAAACGCTTGTACAATTCGAGAATATCTACCTGCGTCAAACCCACTTCTCCCACACTTTCAAAGCGGCAACGGTATTGGTTGATTAGATTCGTAAATACTGATCCTTTAGGCCATACCTGCGTACCTCTGTTACTGATGGTTACCAATTTGAAAAGATCCAGCGTATGTTGTAAACACTTCTCGGCTACCAACTGTGGTTGTTCATTGCTTTCAATGAACATATCCACTCCAACAATTCTTTCTTCTGATTCTTCATTGCTTTCTAACATGGGATTTTTTTCCAGTTTGAAAACAGTCTGTGTTACCGGTAGATCTGAAAGAATAGGTTTAGGATTGTGTGCAGGTTGTTTTCCAAAATTAGCAATGATGGCATTGGCAAAAGTGGTGGTATCAGAAGAAGCTGTGCCCTTATCTCCAAAATCACCGGTATGAATGCCGCTCTCCAAAGTGAAGAGTAATGCATTTTCAATGTTAGCTGCACTTTGCATCAATCCCAGGTGTCGCAACATGCCAATACCACTCAATAACAAAGCTGTGGGGTTGGCAATATTTTTTCCGGCAATATCCGGTGCTGTTCCATGTACGGCTTCAAAAATAGAAATATGGTCTCCGATATTGGCTGACGGCGCAAATCCAAGTCCACCCACCAATCCGGCACATAAATCACTCACGATATCTCCCTGTAAGTTGGTCAATACTACTACATCAAACAGATCGGGACGGCTCACCAATTTCATACACAGATCATCAACGATCACATCATCTGCTTTTAATTCGGGATAGTCTTTTGCTACTTCATAGAATACTTCCAGAAACAATCCGTCTGTAAGCTTCATGATATTGGCTTTGTGTCCGCACGTGATTCTTTTCGCTCCTTTTTTCTTAGCCATTTCAAACGCATACTTGATCACCTGCATGCTTCCCGGACGGGTAATGAATCTTCTGCTCAGTGCCACATCGTGAGTAAGCATGTGTTCAATACCACCATAAGTATCTTCAATATTTTCACGAACAATCGTGATATCGATCGGTATACCTGCTTTGCTAAATACAGTATCTACACCATGTAAGGTTTGGAATGTGCGTTTATTGGCATAGGTATTCCAGGTTTTACGAGCGGTAACATTCACACTCTTTACACCCTTCCCTTTTGGTGTTTCCATCGGCCCTTTAAAAAGGATTCCCAATGACTCGATTGTTTGCTGTGCCTCGGGCGTCATACCATTGCTGTAGCCTTTGTCGAACACCCACTTACCCATATCAACAAAATCATATTCCAGCGGCACTTTTGCAGCGTTAAAAACCGACAAAACAGCATCCATGATTTCGGGACCAATTCCATCCCCCTTAGCTACGGCAATCTTTGTCATAATTCCTTTTTTTAAAGTGCTGCGAAGGTAAGGGTTGGGAGGTATTTTTTGTGTTAAAAAAGTCCATAGTCCATAGTCGATGGACCATGGACTATGGACTATGGACCATCGACTTTTTTCCCTACTTTTACCTCAATCAAACGCTCCCACATGGTATCCAAAATTTCAGAAGGGGTTGAAATCAGTGTAGAGACTTTTTTCCAGTCTGATTACAGCAACCCGCTGAATGGAGAGTACATGTTTGCCTACCGCATTACCATTGAGAATCACAACAATTTTACCATCAAATTACTACGCAGACACTGGCATATTTTTGATAGCAATGGAGAACATCGTGAAGTAGAGGGTGAAGGTGTAGTAGGCATCCAGCCCGTATTACGTCCGGGTGAGCATTACCAATATGTAAGCGGTTGCAATCTGAGAACAGAAATGGGGAGAATGCATGGTAGTTATCTTATGGAAAATCAAGACTCCAAAGATTTCTTTGATGTTAATATCCCTTCTTTTGATATGATCGTTCCCGCAAAAATGAACTGATCAGGGTTTGTATTTGGCTTCTTCAAAAATTTTCTTAGCAGCTGTGTCCATCAGTCTCATTAAGTTCTGAGGATCTTTTTGTTTGCTCATCCATTTTTTAACAATCTGCCATCCTACAAACTGACCAATAAAACCTGGTGAAGCCTGGCCCAGAGTAGGGGTATTGGGCGCATCACTCATATAATCACGCACCATTTCCGGGTCAATGATGTACAACAAATTATTTTGTATAAAAAAACTCCAGATACTCTTCTCATTCTCTAAACAACCCTCCAATTGTTTAGCGGTATATCCGGTTTTCAGGGTATCGGCTGTTTCGGGAAGAAAATGATCCAAGAGATACAATCTTTTGCCCGCTTCTATCATTTGTTCTACCAGCGGCTTATCAGCATAATTGGGTGGATAGAGATCATCGATGATATTTTTGATGGCATTGACAGGAATGTAAGCCCTGTCGAACCTTCTTGATATATACTTCGGGTACATCTGCTGCCCTTCTTCCGATTGGTAAATCGGATGTGTACCTCCTAAATATAACTGTAAGCCAACACCTAATCCATCAGGTGTAATGATACTTCCATAACTATTCAAAGGACCCATAAACGTGATCACTTTTTCAGGCAGTTTATATTCAGGGAAATAGTATTTAACGAATTGAAGTCCTTGTTGTATCTCGTTCAACTCACGGCTCATGTCTTTGAACTGTGGTTGAATTTCTTTGAATAAAGATTGATATGAACGAATAAAACTAGGGATATCTTGTCGTACAGCATCCGGACGTGTACCCATGATATTAAACAGAAAGTCCTGAGGAAAACCGCGGTATTCATTGGTGAGTTCCATCAATGATTCTTCGAGTTGTAAAGTATCGATGGTAAAAAAGGATTGTTCAAATCTTTGCAAACTCAAGGGTGCTTCAATTCCGGCAACATCGGGAATGAATTTTTTTTCACCACAAGCGAAAAGTATCCATAAACATGAAAATAAATACCATCGACGCATCATATCCTGAATTTTGACAAAGATGCTGATAAAACCATCAGCTACCTGCAAAGAATCCTGTGAAACCTATGTAAAAGTTACTGAACTTTGCACCTAACCAGTAGTAAAAGCTAGTATTCATGAAGATCAGCATTGCACAACAGAATTATCATATCGGAAATTTTGAAGAGAATACACGCAAAATCATTGCTGCGATTGAAGCAGCCAAGGCAGAAGGATCTGAACTGATCATCTTCAGTGAAATGAGTGTATGTGGCTATCCCGCCAGAGATTTTGTGGAGTTCAGCGATTTTATTGATAAGTGCTACCAAGCTGTCGATCAAATAAAAGCACATGCGGATACCATTGCAGTTTTAATTGGTTCGCCGGCTCATAATACCATACAAAAAGGTAAAGACCTCTTCAATGCTGCTTTCTTCCTCTATGAAAAAGAAATCAAAGCAGAGATACACAAGACATTATTACCTACCTACGATGTATTTGACGAATACCGGTATTTCGAACCTGCCTACGAATGGAAAATCGTTCCTTTCAAAGGAAAAAAATTAGCGATCACCATTTGTGAAGACATCTGGAACTTAGGCGACAATCCATTGTACAGAATTTGTCCAATGGATCAACTGATGGATCAACAACCGGATGTGATGCTGAATATCAGCGCCTCTCCTTTTGACTATACCCATGATGAAGACCGAAAATCTGTGATCAAGGCCAATGTGCAGAAGTATAAAATCCCGATGTTTTATTGTAACTCAGTGGGCAGTCAAACAGAAATTATTTTTGATGGTGCTTCATTGGTATTTGATAAAGATGCAAATCTGTGCGGCGCTTTACCTATGTTTCAGGAAGCCATGTCAACCTGGGAACTGAATGATGATGGTAGTATCAATGCTGCGATTTTGGAGCCTGCCAGTCGCGTACCCGATAAAGAACTCAACCCCGCTACTTTAGAGCCCGAGTTGAGCATTGCACAAGTATATGACGCATTGATTATGGGTATCCGTGATTATTTTACAAAGATGGGTTTCAGTAAAGCGATCCTTGGATCTTCCGGAGGTATTGATTCAGCAGTAACATTGGCGATTGCTTGTGATGCATTGGGAAAAGAGAATGTTCGTGCAATACTTATGCCTTCACCTTATTCTACAGATCACTCAGTCAATGATGCTGTTCAATTAAGTAAGAATTTGGGTAATCCTTATGATATCATTCGTATTGATGAAGTATATGAGTCATTTTTACAAACATTAAAACCTGTTTTCAATGACTTACCATTTTCATTAGCGGAAGAAAACATACAAAGCAGAAGCAGGGGAAATTTATTAATGGCTATCGCGAATAAGTTTGGATATATTTTACTCAATACTTCCAATAAAAGTGAACTGGCTACCGGATATGGAACTTTGTATGGAGATATGGCGGGTGGTTTAGGTGTATTGGGAGACTGCTATAAACTACAAGTCTATGCGCTGGCCCAATACATCAATCGTGAAAAAGAGATCATTCCTTCGAATATCATCACAAAAGCTCCCAGCGCAGAATTAAGACCCAATCAAAAAGACAGTGATAGTTTACCAGATTATACGGTGTTGGATCAGATACTTTACCAATACATTGAAAAACGAAAAGGTCCGGCTGAAATCAAAGCCATGGGATATGATGTAGCATTGGTAGACCGAACACTGAAAATGGTCAACAACAATGAATACAAACGCAATCAGTTTTGTCCGATTATTCGCATTTCTCCCAAGGCTTTTGGGGTGGGTAGACGGGTACCGATTGTGGGGAAGTATTTGAATTAATCTTACTCATGTATCACCATAATCGGCACATTACTATGATAAGCTAGTTTCTTAGTCGCACTACTATGAAACAATCCTTCAAACAATCCATGTTTTTTTGGAATGGTAATGATGAGGTCGATCATTTTTTCCAGAGCTACAATGTTGACAGCTTCTACAAAGTTGTTATTGTTTTCAAATAGGTATTCGGGTTGATAACCGTATAGAAGTGTATCCAACATCAAACTTTCAAAAGGCGTATCTGCAGACCACTGTTTATTTTCATGATCAACATGTAACACAAACAATTTGGCACCAGTAACATCCAATATATTTTTGATGGGTTGAACCGGGGTAGTTTCTACTACTTTTTTAAAATCACAGGCAAGCATTACTTCTTCAATTTTGGTAAACACTGCTTGTGGAGGAACAATGATGACCGGAACTGTTCCATTCTCTGCCACACTCAATGTATTACTACCGATCAATTTTTCCTCTAAAATACCGGCACCGGTAATACCCATTACAATTAGCATCGAACCGGTTTCATGGCAGATATCATCTAACCCATCACCTAAATGATCATACCGAGCCAAGGTAGAAACGGTGATACCCGGCTCACAAAAAGGACATACAACTGATTTAAAATGCTCCAAAGCTTTTTCACTACTTGCTCGCAACGTATCAATATCAGGCATCACTACGGTTGGAACCATCGGATCAATATTCACAGGTGCCTGATAACCATGGTATAAGATCACTTCTTCAGCGCGTAATTGTTCGGCCAGCTTGAACGCATACAATGCGGCATTTTTTGCTGTGGCAGAGAAATCGGTTGGAACAAGAATCTTTTTCATAACGCTTATTTATAGTATAAAGCTACTCAGCCATTGATGCATAAAAAATGACATTGGTCAGTAAATCTTATTTTCTTTTTAATCATGCAGAAATGCCGTTTATCAGCCCTAATATGCTGATCATGTAGCCTTAACAAATTCATTTACATCACACAAATACCTTCGCGGACGAAATTCTAAGCAATGAAAACTGTTTTCCGATTTGTATGGGTCATCATAACAACTATCAGTGTTTTTGCAAGTTGTAAAACACTATCCTTTACGGAAAAGACCATTTTGGCTGAAATACCCGTACAGTATTATTCAAAATCCATCGTTGTAGTAGATGCAGGTGAAGTATACACACCCGGACTCGCCATCACTAAAAAAAGAGAAGAAGTAGTAACACAGATCAAACGTAAATATTTCTCCAATCTACCGGATGTGTTGAGAAAAGATCTGCAGATGACTGTGTTTACTGACACTTCTTTAACAGATGGCGAAAAGGCATTGTTACTTCAAAACGATAACAATGTGCGTGCAAAAATCATGGAGCAATACAAGGCGAATATTGTAATCATCTTACAGAATTATGAGGGTGGTTTTAGTCAGGATGAAATACAACGTTCCAGAAATAATGATGGGTCTGTTAATAAACAAGCTACTTACTCTGTTTTCTTCAATACCAATATGACGATCATACAAGGTGACCAACTGTATCGCAAACGAATTACTGCCAGTACATATCATTCTCAAAGACAAGTACTCAGCGGACTCTTTGCGCGCGGCCCTGGCTACGAAGCCAACAAAAAAGACATCGCCGCCATGGCAGATAGAAATGCCTCTTATGTATCAGGATTGTTTAGAGATAGAAAGGGACTTGTGAATGGTAGAGGGGAGTTTGTGGAGAAAGTTGATGGTCGATAGTCCATGGTCCATGGTAGATCCAAGAATTTTTCTAAACCATGGACCATCGACTATGGACCATAGACTAATCACAGATTCTCAATAATCCCCGCAATCCCCTGTCCACCACCCACGCAGGCGGTTACCATACCATATTTTTTATTGAGGCGTTTCATGTCGTTCAACAATTGTACGGTGAGTTTACATCCTGTGCATCCTAGTGGATGTCCGAGTGCAATGGCGCCGCCGTTGATGTTTACGATATCAGGATTTAAACCCAGTTCTCTGATCACTGCCAGTGATTGTGAAGCAAAAGCTTCATTCAGTTCAATCAAATCGATATCATTCTGACTCATGCCGGCTTGCTTCAATACTTTAGGTATCGCAGCAACAGGGCCAATACCCATGATACGTGGATGCACACCTGCAGAAGCACAATTCACCAATCTACCGATAGGTTTCAATCCTAGCTCCACCACCATGCGTTCACTCATCACGATCACAAATGCAGCACCGTCACTGGTTTGAGAAGAGTTGCCGGCAGTAACACTTCCCCCCATGGCAAATGCGGGTTTTAATTTTCCGAGCGCTTCAATATTGGTGTCAGCACGTACGCCTTCATCGGTATCTACTACATAAGAGCGTACTGCTTTTTTCCCTTTTTCATTTAAATAAGTTTCTTCAACCGTAATAGGTAAAATACCGGGTTTGAAATATCCATTCTCAATGGCTTGCATCGCTTTTTGATGCGACTGATAAGCAAAGGCATCCTGATCTTCACGGCTCACTTTGAATTCTTTGGCCACTGCTTCTGCGGTTAAACCCATGCTCAGGTAATAATCAGGTTCATCTTTTGCGATGGAATAAGCTGGAACCGTTTTCCAACCTGCTGTTGGAACCAAACTCATACTCTCTGTACCACCGGCAATGATACAATCCGCCATACCGGTTCTGATCTTTGCAGTAGCAAGCGCAATGCTTTCCAATCCACTCGCACAATAACGATTGATGGTAAATCCGGCCACATCAATACCCAATGCACGGGCAGAAATAATTCTTCCAAACTGCAAACCTTGTTCTGCTTCAGGAACGGCATTACCCACGATCACATCATCCACTCTCTTTGCTTCCAATTGTGGCACGGCAGCCATCAGCCCTTTAATGACTTCAACGGCCAGATCATCGGGACGAAAAAATCTGAATCCGCCACGTTTACTTTTGGTCACAGCCGTTCTGTATCCGGCAACGATATAAGCTTCCTGCATAAACTCGATTTTACCTATCAAATGTAGGGAATTTTTCAAAAAAAGTTGTTTATGCAACCAAATTTAACGCAGACCGGTTCTTCCTACCGAAATCAAATGCCCCTTATCTTCGCAGCACCATGATCTACCCGCTTATCAGACAATTGCTTTTTTGTTTCCCACCTGAAGATGTACACTATTTTTCGATGGATATTTTGCGTAGTATCTGTTCTGTACAGCCATTGAAAAAACTGATTACCGGGTCCTTTTCCCCCAAACAAACCGGATTGGCGAAAGAGGTATTTGGATTGCATTTCCTGAATCCGGTGGGTTTGGGTGCCGGCTTTGATAAAAATGCTTTGTATCTGAACGAATTAGAAGCTTTGGGATTTGGGTTTGTAGAGATCGGCACGGTTACGCCACTACCCCAACCCGGTAATGACAAACCCCGACTTTTTCGTTTGCCGACAGATCAAGCATTGATCAACCGCATGGGTTTTAATAATTATGGAGCCAAAGCCATTGCAGGCAGATTGGAAATGCACAAGAAAAAACAGTCATCACTTATCGTTGGAGGAAATATTGGAAAGAACAAAGTAACAGCCAATGAAGATGCCTGGAAAGATTACCTGACCTGTTTCGATACTTTACACAATGGGGTCGATTATTTTGTAGTGAATGTAAGTTCACCCAATACGCCAGGACTGAGAGAATTGCAAGAAAAAGATTCCTTAAAGAAAATATTTAGTGAACTACAAAACAGTAATCAAGGAAAAGCAAATCCAAAACCACTCTTATTGAAAATTGCACCGGATCTTACCAAAGAGCAATTGGATGATATTGTAGCGTTGGCATTTGAAGTAAAACTTGATGGACTCGTTGCTACCAATACCACTATTAGCAGAGAACATCTTCAAACGCCCGCATCAACCATTCAAAAAATAGGTGCTGGTGGATTGAGTGGTAAGCCTGTACAACAACGATCGACAGAAGTAGTACAATATCTTTCAGAACAAACCGGAAAACAGATTCCCATTATTGCCAGTGGTGGGATTTTTACGGGTGCAGATGCGAAAGAAAAAATGGATGCAGGCGCCAGTCTCGTTCAGGTATGGACCGGATTTGTGTATGAAGGTCCAAGTATTGTGAAACAAATTTGTAAGCATTTATAAATCATTTATGGAACATCTATTGACATCAGAGAGTTTGATCAGTTTTTTGATCCTTGTTGTTTTAGAAGTGGTATTGGGAATTGATAATGTGATTTTCGTGAGTATCATCATGAATCGCATGGATAAAAAACATCAGCCACGTGCCCGAATGTTATGGATGATCATGGGCATGAGCACCCGAATAATTTTATTATTTGGATTGGGATGGTTATTGGCACAAAAAGGGAAACCGGTGTTTAGCGCATGGGGTAAGGATTTTGATCTGGCAAGTCTTGTGATGTTAGCAGGAGGATTATTTTTATTGTATAAAACAGTTCGTGAAATACATCATAAGCTGGAAGGTGATGAGGAAGCTTTACATGGTGGTAATGCAAAGAAGTTAGGTTTTGCAGCTGCTGTATTTCAAATCATGCTGATTGATATGGTATTCAGTTTTGATAGCATCATTACCGCCGGTGGTACCGCCAAACATATTGAAATCATGATAGCAGCGGTGGTGGTGGCAATGATTGTAATGTTTTTATTTAGTACCAATATTTCCAATTTCATTCACAAACATCCTACCTTAAAAATGTTGGCATTGTCATTTTTGGTTATGATTGGATTTGTATTGATCGTAGAAGGTTGGGATAGTGTGAATGCACATGAGTTACACCTCAAAAATTATGTGTACTTCGCGATGGCATTTTCATTTGTTGTGGAATTGTTGAATATGCGTTTACGTAAGAAATATGTAAAACCGGTTGAACTACGCTCACCCGTTGTTCCGGAACAAAATGATCGTGATTCGGATATGGCTCACTAATCGTTCCTTATAGAAAAACAGCCATATTTGTTTTGATCTGTTTACTTTTAATCTCAAAGTGCTTTTATGAAAGAGGAACAAAAACATCTGGATACGCTTCAGGATATCAAACAGATCATGGATCGAAGCAGTCGGTTCATCAGTTTAAGCGGACTCAGTGGTATTGCTGCAGGACTCTGCGCTTTGGGAGCTGTAAGCTATGTTTGGCCGCTGTGGAATGCCTCTTTGGGTAGCAGTATTGAGGAATCCAATCCGGTTTTACTGATTTTAGATAGTCAACAGAAAGCACGTCTTTTAGTAACAGGTATTACTTGTTTTATTAGCTCCTTTATTTTTGCCGTTATTTTTACCTGGTTCAGAACCAAAAAAACATATGCTTCTCTTTGGAATAGTACGGTTCGCAGACTCGTCATTAATACAGGCATTCCTTTTGTTGCAGGTGCAATACTCGTAGTGTATTTAATGAATTGGAATTTAACCGGATTGATCGCTCCTGTATGTCTTATTTTTTACGGTTTAGCTTTATTGAGCGGAAGTAAATACACTGTTTCTGAAATACGTTGGTTAGGTATCAGTGAATTGTTACTGGGGTTATTGACACTTCAATTCTTACAGTATGGTATCATCGCTTGGGGAGTTGGATTTGGATTGCTGCATATCATTTATGGGGCATTGATGTGGTGGAAATATGAAAGAGCATGAAAAATCCGATTGAACAATTAAATAAAGTTTTTGATAGTCGTGTGCGACTGGGTATCATGAGTGCTGTGATGGTTAATGATGAAGTGAATTTCAATGAACTGAAAGAACTGATACAGGTTACAGATGGAAATCTCGCCAGTCATCTCAAGACACTTGAAGAAAATGGATACCTCCTGGTGAAAAAAGGTTTTATTGGTAGAAAGACCAACACCACTTATGCTATTACAAAATCGGGAGAGAAAGCATTCAAAGCACATATTGATGCTTTGGAAAAAATGATCAAGGGATTACATTGATCTTTATATCATCACTTTACATAAAACAAAAGCCCCGCAGAACGGGGCTTTAGATATAAGCAAGCAATCGAAAAGAGACTATCCATTGAGAACCTCTCGGGAGATGACCAGCTTCTGGATCTCTGAAGTTCCTTCTCCAATAGTACACAATTTTGCGTCACGATAATACTTTTCTACCGGAAAATCTTTTGTATAGCCATAACCACCGAATATTTGGATGGCTTCAGTAGCTGTTTTTACCGCTACCTCACTGGCATAATATTTAGCCATGGCCCCTTCCTTGGTTACTTTCTGTCCACGATTTTTCAGGTCACAAGCCTGCCAGATGAGTAAGTCAGAAGCCATAATCTCCGTAGCCATATCAGCTAGTTTAAAACTGATGCCCTGAAAGTTACTGATGGGTTGATCAAACTGATAGCGCTCTTTTGAGTATTTGGTAGCCGCTTCATAAGCTCCTTTGGCGATTCCGGCAGATAACGCTGCAATGGATATCCTACCACCATCCAGGATTTTCATTGCCTGTCTGAATCCGTCACCCACTTCACCCAAACGATTTGCATCCGAAATGCGGCAGTTTTCAAAGATCATCTCTGCTGTTTCACTGGCGCGCATACCCAATTTGTTCTCTTTTTTTCCGGCTGAAAATCCTGGGGTACCTCTTTCCACTACGAATGCAGTTGAATTACCGCTGGTTCTGGGCTCACCGGTTCTGCATATAACCACCGCTATATCGCCGCTTTTACCATGCGTGATCCAGCTTTTGGTACCATTCAATATCCAATCATTCCCGTCTTTTACAGCTACTGTTTTCATATTTCCTGCATCACTTCCTGTATTGGGTTCTGTAAGTCCCCAAGCACCGATCCATTCTGCAGTAGCCAATTTCGGTAACCACTTCTTCTTTTGCTCTTCAATTCCAAAGGAAAGAATATGATTGGTGCACAGTGAATTGTGCGCTGCTAAACTGAGTCCGACAGATCCACACACTTTTGATATTTCTTGAATGATCGCATTGTATTCAAAGTATCCCAATCCGGCTCCACCGTACTGTTCCGGTACCAATACCCCCATCAATCCTAACTTCCCCATTTCTTTGAATATGTTTATAGGAAATTCCTGACTTTCATCCCACTCCATCACATGAGGAAGAATATACTGTTGTGCGAAATCCCGGGCTGTTTGCGCTACCTGTTCTGTTAGTTCTGTCGGTTGAAAATGCATATATGATACTTTTTAAATAGACGAAGGTTGCCTAACTAAGCAATCGTTAACTAAGGCAACCTTCTGAAAACAAACGACCGTTTGTTAGTTTTCAATGCAAAAGAAATGCATTTTAATATTCCCTCCAAAAATGGTTTAAGGGTTAACATTTTTTTATTCGATGAAGAAAATAGCTTTAAATCGTCCAATCCATTCAGGTTTGAATCCGGGTATTGCTAATAATTCCTCTATTTCTGTGAACAAGCCATTTTCCTGACGCCAGCGAACAATATCTTTTGCGATCCCCATCGGAATGCTCGTTTTGACTACCATTTGATACGCCGACGCACGGTTCAAGGGTATTTTTTGCAAGCTTGACTCATGAATCTGTAAATAAGGATCGAGTTGTGTCAACAGACTATCGCTCAATCCAAATACAGATCTCAATTCTTCTTTGGTACCAAATCCATGGGATTTTTCGCGGTATTTGATGATTCTCTCCGCCAACACATGTCCAATCCCCGGCAGAGATTTCCAGGCCTCGGCATCAGCTGTATTGATATCAATCGGTTGTATCGAACGTATTGTTTTTTCAAAGACTTTTTCTTGATGCCGGATGCTGACATAAGGAATCAAACGGTTGGCCAATGATGGCGACATGCCCCATATTTTCCGCAGATCTTCTGCTTTGCGAAACCGTCCGCCTTTACTGAGATAATTACTGATACGCTTTGCTACTGCTACAGGTACACCCATTCTTTGCCATTCCGCTTCATCTACCAGATTGGGATCAAAAGGATACATAGTTGTGTTGATGGGATTGGTTGCTGCAGCCACTAGTTCTTGGTTCAGCATCTTCTTCCATTTTGCTCCCTCTTTGGTCATAGTAGATACATCGGGCAATGGTTTCGGCGGTATCAGGTACGGGAGTAATAATAAACCTAATGCAAATAGACATGCAACTAGAATGCCGACTCGTTCCTTTTTACTGAAATGATCGTAAGCATGAAATTTCTTTCGCATACAATGGATTTGATTGTATGCCTTTCTTTCTGCTATAAATGAACTTGTAATCCATCATACGCTAACTGTATATGTGATGGAAGTTCTTTATTGATTTGCTCGTGTAAGCCTAACTGATGACTAATATGTGTAAAATATACTTGGGGCACCGCCAGTTCCTGTGCTAAAGCAACTGCCTCATCCAGCGTAAAATGCGAAAGATGATTTTCTTTTCTTAGCGCATTCAGCACCAGTATTTTTGAACCACGTATTTTTTCTTTCTCGGATGCTTCAATTCTGTTGGCATCCGTGATATAGGTAAAATCACCAAACCGAAAACCAAAAACGGGCATCTTATAATGCCATACTTCTATCGGTAAAACAGGAATATCACCAACAAAAAAAGGATGTTCATCGATCGTGATCAAGTTCAACTCCGGCACCCCAGGATATCGAGTATCAGAAAATGCGTAATAATAATCCCTGCGCAATGCCTCTTCGGTTAGTGTATTGGCATAAATATCCATGGGCTTTTTAGTGAAGTAATTGTATGCACGGATATCATCCAATCCGGCCAAATGATCTTTATGCGGATGGGTATATACAACAGCATCCAGTCTTCGATTATTGATACGCAACATCTGATACCGAAAATCGGGTGTTGTATCTACCACCAAAGAGGTTTGTTGAGATTGAATGAGTACACTACTTCGTAAACGATTATCATTAGGATCAGTAGAAGTACAGACTTCACAATCACAACCAATCATGGGTACACCACTACTGGTTCCTGTTCCCAAAAATGTTATGGTAAGAGACGGAATGTGCACAGATCAAATCTATGGAAATATGGGCAGACACGATATGCGTATTTTCCGCAAAAAATTAAGCCTCGGTAGCAGATTTTTTAACTACTTCTTCATAGAGTTTTTGTGACTCTAAAGTCAGCTTGTCAAAATCAATCTGTAATTGTGGAATGATTTCCATCAATGTATTGATCCTTCCTTCAATATTCAGGAATTTATTCAGTACTACGATACGCTTGGCTTCCAATAAACACCATCCGCTTTGAAAAGTGCCTCTCTCATATCGCACAACATACTCTGATTCACCCAGTATGTCTTCCAATTTGTCTAAAGTAGTTTGTGTGTATTTCATCCTGCTAATCGGTCATTAAATCATGAAACAATAACTCAGCAAATGTAAGATTCGAGGCTTGTTTGGAAGGGGGTGTTGGGGATTAGTTATTCACATATCAAGCCTAGCTGCTAGCCACTAGCTACTAGCTGAAAAAGGAAAATGGCAATATTTTAAGACAAAAATTAAAAACTAGTAGCTAGAAGCTTGTAGCTGATAGCCTATTTACTCACCATCTTAATAATCGGCACAATCATTTCCTCAAGACTGATGCCACCATGTTGGAAGGTGTTTTTGTAATAATTCACATAATGATTATAGTTATTGGGGTAACATAAAAACCCATCTTCTTTCGCGAAAATATAGGATGAATTTACATTGGGTACCGGAAGCCCTGCTTCCTTAGGGTCTTTGAATGCCAATACATCTCTAGGCTCAAAATTCAGGTTACGACCATGTTTGTATCTGAGATTGGTAGTAGTTTGTTTATCGCCTATGACTTTATGCGGTGTTTTTACTCGAACACTCCCATGATCGGTTGCCAATACTACTTTAATAGATTTATCCGCAATTTTCTTCAAAGCTTGATGCAAGGGACTATGCTCAAACCAGCTTTTGGTTAAACTTCTATAACTCGTTTCATCACTTGCCAACTCTTTCAATACTTCCATTTCAGTTCTGGCATGACTGAGCATATCCACAAAATTGTATACGATCACATTCAGATCGTTCTGTAACAGATTATGGATATTATTCACGAGTTGTTGTCCGTCGTTATGATTCAAAATCTTATGATAACTGATCTTGAGATCCTCTTTTTTCAAACGTTTTAACTGTGCACGGAAAAAAGTTTCTTCTTCATTATTTTTCCCGCCTTCCTCTTCATCATTTTTCCAAAGTTGAGGAAATTGTTTTTCGATATCTATCGGCATCAAACCTGCAAAGATGGCGTTGCGACAGTATTGTGTAGCGGTTGGAAGAATAGAGTAAAAGGTTTCTTCTTCTAATATCCGAAAGCTTTCTGCAAAAATGGGTTGGATGGCTTTCCATTGATCAAAGCGAAGATTATCTATGAGAATAAAAAAAAGTGGTGTTCCTTTCTCTACATGCGGCAGTACTTTAAACTTAAACAGCTGATGACTCATAATAGGAGACGCTGCGGAAGAAGGTGATACCCAGGATGCATAATGTTTACTGATAAATTTGAAGAACTCAGTATTGGCTTCTTGTTTTTGTGTATGAAACACTTCACGCATTTCCGGACTATCACTCTTCTCCATCTCCAGCTCCCAGTAAACGAGTTTTTTATAGATCTCCATCCACTGGTTGTAATCCGGATTATCATTCAATGCCATGAACAATTCCCGAAACTGCTGCTGATAAGCAGTGGTAGTGGTTTCAGCTACCAATCTTTTATTGTCAATGATTTTTTTTAAGCTCAGCAATACCTGATTGGGATTTACCGGTTTGATCAAATAATCACTGATCTGTCTACCAATCGCCTCATTCATCAAGTTCTCTGTTTCATTTTTGGTGATGAGCACCACCGGAATATTACTATTCACTTCTTTAATTCGAACCAAGGTCTCCAATCCGGTGATACCGGGCATGGTTTCATCCATCAACACCACATCTACCTGTTCATTTTTTACAAATTCGATGGCATCAAATCCGTTGGTAAGTGTAGTTACTGCATATCCTTTCTGTTCCAAAAACAATTTTTGCGACTGAAGGCTTTCGATCTCATCGTCGACCCATAAAATGTTGGCTAATGGCATATCCTATTTTGACTGATTACATGAAATCAACCCTAGAGGTTGTATTCACCTGTTAAAATAAAGAAATAAATACGGTTTGTGTAACAGTAAAGAATAGGCGGAGTTATTGTTGCGTTTATAAGGCTTAACCGCCGTAAATCTATTTCATTCTGTTTGATCGGGTATCTATTTGTATTTTTGCCAACTGTCTTAATAACCGATTTAACAAATCACCAACAGGTATGGCTGATCTGAAGAGAAAAATCATCAATGACCCGGTCTATGGTTTTATTACCATCAATCATCCATTGATATTTGACATCATAGCCCACCCTTATTACCAACGTTTGCGTCGCATCAAACAAATGGCGATGGCTCAATTGGTGTATCCGGGTGCAGTACATACCCGATTGCATCACTCATTGGGTGCTTATCACTTGATGGGCAATGCAGTGAATGAACTCAGGGGTAAAGGCATTGATATTACCGTTGATGAAGAGATAGCTGTAAAAGCGGCTATCCTTTTGCATGATGTTGGGCATGGACCTTTCTCACATGCGCTGGAGCAAGTAGTGGTTCAAGGTGTACACCACGAACAACTATCCTTACAAATCATGGAGAAAATGAACAGAGACCTGAACGGACAGTTATCATTGGCCATTGCCATTTTTACAGATCAATACCACAAACCTTTTTTGCATCAGTTGATCAGTGGTCAACTGGATGTTGACAGAATGGATTATCTAAGTCGCGATAGCTTTTTTTGTGGTGTCAGTGAGGGTGTGATTGGCTATGACCGTATCCTCAAAATGCTGATGGTGCATGAAGGACAATTAATGATAGAGGAAAAAGGAATTTATAGTGTTGAGAAATTTTTAGTGGCAAGAAGACAGATGTACTGGCAAGTTTATCTCCATAAAACGGTATTGGCAGCTGAAAGAATGCTGGTAAAAATATTGGAACGTGTTCGGGAAATTTATCAACCTACTGATACGGCTTTACAAACACAATCTGCCATCGATTTTTTTCTGGGAGGATTTGCTGGTCATATGAATGATGATACACTGAATTTGTTTTGTTCTTTGGATGATCATGACATCATGCATGCTTTGAAAAGATGGTCGAAACATCCGGATGCTATTCTTTCTTTACTGTGCACACGTTTTTTAAACAGACAATTGTACAAGTCTAGAATTCAGGCAGAACCATTTGATCCTACATGGGTAAAAGCGAAAGAAAAAGAAGCAGCAGAAAAGTTTGGCATTGGACTTGCATCTATTCACTACTTGTGTTTTACGGGTGAGGCAACCAATACGTTGTATCAAACCGTAGATGAAAGGATCAATATTTTGTTCAGAGATCAGACGGTAAAAGACATATCGCAAGTTGATAACGCCCTGATCCACCAAAACCTTTCAGCACCGGTTAAAAAAAATTACATTTGTTTATTGACATGACCATAGTCAATGGTCCATGGACTATGGACTATAGACTACGGTTCATGGACTAAACCTAAACTCCACCATATGCAATTTACCGCCGCGCAGATCGCCATGATGATCAATGGCCAACTGGAAGGTGATGCCCAGGTTACCGTTTCTTCCTTTGGTAAAATTGAAGAGGCTGTTGATGGACAAATTTCTTTTTTAGCAAATCCGAAATACGAAGAATATTTATATCAAACACAAGCATCCGTCATCATTATCAACCAGCAGTTGGTATTAAAAAAAGCCGTGCCCAATACACTGATCAGGGTACCTGATGCCTACACTGCATTTGCAACCTTACTTACCAAGTACCAGCAAATGGTGACCATGCAATTGAAAGGCATACAGCAACCCAGTTATATTCATGCATCCACAAAACTGGGAGATAATATTTTTGTAGGTGCTTTTGCATATCTCGATGAAGGTGTTGAAATTGCTTCCAATGCTAAAATATTTCCCGGAGTAGTTTTGGGCAAGGATGTGAAAGTGGGTAGTAATACCATTATTCATGCAGGTGTAAAGATCTATCACGGTTGTGTGATTGGAAATAACGTAATCATTCATGCAGGTGCTGTGATTGGTAGTGATGGTTTTGGTTTTGCGCCACAAAGTGATGGGTCTTTTCAAAAAGTCCCGCAAATTGGCAATGTGATCATTGAAAATGATGTTGAGATCGGTGCGAATACCACGATCGATCGTGCTACCATGGGATCTACCATTATCAGGGCCGGTGCTAAAATTGATAACTTGGTGCAGATTGCTCACAATGTAGAAGTAGGATGTAATACCGTGATTGCAGCGCAAACTGGTGTGAGTGGAAGTACCAAAATTGGGAAGTCGGTAATGATTGGCGGACAAACAGGTATAGCCGGACATATTACTATTGCGGATGGCAGTAAGATCAACGGACAAAGCGGTATCACAAAAAGTGTCAAAGAATCCAATCGAACATTAACAGGTACTCCTGCCGATGATTTTACCCGTTTCTTCCGGGCTCAGGCACAACTCAGGAATTTGCCGGATCTTGAAAAAAGGGTTAAAGAACTTGAAAAAATGCTCGCACAAGTCTTATCTAAGCGGGTAAATGCATCATAATCACCCATTAACCACCCTGAAATCTTATTTTTGCACTATATTTCTAAGCAGGGAATCACTGATACAGTGATTGAACCAGTTATCGAATATGATAATCTGACCGGAAAAACAGTATAGCATGGACAATCTTTTCAACCCAGACAAACAACATACCCTCAGCAGTGCGGTAAGCATTAGCGGTACAGGTTTACATACCGGCGTATTGGTAGATATGACCCTAAAGCCGGCGAATCCGGGTTTTGGTATTCAGTTTCAACGTATTGACTTGGCTTCGCAGCCCATCATCAAAGCCGATTGTGATTTGGTGACTGATACGAGTAGAGGAACGACGCTTCAGGTGGGAGACGCCAAAGTGAGCACGGTAGAACATGTATTGGCTGCCCTCGTTGGTATGGGTGTTGATAATGTACTGATTGAATTGAATGGTCCTGAGATACCCATTATGGATGGAAGCTCTGCTCCTTTTATTGAACTGATTGCATCAGCAGGTGTAGTTGAACAGGAAGCAGCAAAAGCTTGGTACAGCCTGGATGAAAACATCTACCATTACGACGAAGCCAAAAGAGTAGAGATGGTAGCTTTACCATCACTCGATTATCAAATTACTACACTGATTGATTTTAATAGTCCTGTATTAGGTACACAACATGCCGGATTAAAAACCATCAAAGATTTCAGAGCAGAAATTGCTCCATGCCGAACTTTCTGTTTTCTTCATGAACTGGAAGCACTACTGGATAATGATCTCATCAAAGGTGGGGATATCAATAATGCCATCGTAGTGGTCGACAAACCGGTTACCGATGAGGAGATGGAAAGACTTGCAAAAGTGTTTAAGCGTGATAAAATTGAAGTGAAGAGCGAAGGCTATCTCAATAACCTTGAACTACGTTTCCCCAATGAACCCGCTCGACATAAATTATTGGATGTAGTAGGTGATTTGGCCTTGATTGGTTATCCGATTAAAGCCAGAATTATTGCTAATCGTCCGGGTCATAGCAGTAATGTTGAGTTTGCTAAAAAAATCAAACAGTATATCAAGAAGAATAAGCATGTGAAGGATGTTCCGGTTTATGATCCTACTATGCCTCCTATTTTTCCTCTTGAAAAAATTGAAAAAACATTACCACATCGTCACCCGTTCTTGTTGGTTGATAAAATCATTGAGCTTACCGACACTCATATTGTTGGGGTAAAAAATGTAACATTCAACGAATGGTTTTTTCCGGGTCACTTCCCCGGAAATCCTGTGATGCCGGGCGTTTTACAAATTGAAGCTTTGGCGCAAACCGGTGGTATTCTTTGTATCAACTCTATGCCGGAAGGACAATATGATACTTACTTCCTGAAAATTGATAACTGTAAATTCAAACAAATGGTTCGTCCGGGTGACACCATGCTTTTAAAAATGGAATTTACAGGGCCCATCCGCAGAGGTATCTGTGAAATGAGAGGTACTGTTTATGTAGGAGGTAAAGTAGCTACCGAGGCCGACCTTGTTGCACAAATTGTAAAAAGATCCTAATCCCTAACAACTTATTATCTACAACCGAATCCGCAAATAATGACACATCCGTATACCTATATAGATCCCAATGCAAGGGTTGCACCCAATGTCAAAATCGATCCCTTCACTGTTATACACGGTGATGTTCAAATTGGAGAAGGCACTTGGATTGGCAGTAATGTAACCATCATGGATGGAACACGTATCGGTAAAAACTGTCGCGTATTCCCCGGTGCAGTATTAGGTGCAATTCCTCAGGATTTAAAATTTGCGGGTGAAAGAACTACGGTTGAGATTGGAGACAATACTACCATCCGCGAATTTGTTACCATCAATCGCGGTACTACCGACAGATGGAAAACAAAAGTGGGTGACAACTGTCTGATCATGGCTTATAGCCATATTGCGCATGATTGCTTGATTGGAGACAATTGTATTCTGAGTAATAGTGTTCAATTAGCCGGTCACGTTGTAATGGGCGATTGGGCATGGATCGCCGGTGTGAGTGCGGTTCACCAATTCGTTACCATTGGACAACACGCTTATATTGCGGGAGGTAGCTTGGTAAGTAAAGATGTACCCCCTTATATCAAAGCTGTAAGAAATCCATTGAGTTATGGTGGTGTGAATAGTGTGGGATTGAAAAGAAGAGGATTTGAACTGGAGAAAATTAATCATATTCTCGACATCTATAGGATCATCTTTAATAAAGGCATGAACACTTCACAAGCATTGGAGTTTATCGAAGAAGAGTTGACTGCCAGCGATGAAAGAGACGAGATCGTTACCTTTATTCGTGAAAGTGGTCGTGGTATCATCAAACGTTTTGTAAAAGGCGGTGGCGACGAAGATTAATTCATTACACCTATTCTTCCATTCATTAATTCATAAGGATACATGCTGATCGAACTCTCGGATGCTGGAAAAAGATTCAACCGGGAATGGATATTTCGTGGCATTCATTATCGTTTTGAACCCGGAAAAAAAATTGCACTAACAGGTCCAAATGGAAGTGGCAAAAGCACTTTACTACAAGTTTTGGCAGGAAGTATGAATTTGAGTGAGGGGAATATCAATTGGACAATGCATCAGCAATCCATTGAAGCAGATCATGTGTTCAAATTTCTTTCTATTGCAGCGCCCTATCTAGAGCTCATTGAAGAAATGACAGCTGTTGAATTCCTAAATTTTCATCGTTCTTTCAAACCGCTACTGAATAATATTTCGATTGAAGAAATATTACAAACCATTGGATTGGAAAAAGCATCTCACAAACAAATCCGCTATTTCAGTAGTGGTATGAAGCAAAGAATAAAATTGGCACAGGCCATTTTTAGTGATTGTCCTTTACTGTTGTTGGATGAGCCCTGTACCAATTTAGATGAGAATGGCTATATCTTATACCGCCATTTGATTGATACTTATACCAAAGACAAAACCATTATTGTGAGTAGTAATGATGTGAATGAATATGGCTTCTGCACGGATAAAATCCATGTACCCGATCATAAATGAGATGAACTATTTCATCCATTGAAAGAAAAAAGTGCTACCCTCTCCCTTTGTAGAGTCGACCCATATTCTACCACCTTGCTCTTCAACAATAATTTTCAGGAGATTTAAACCAATACCTGTACTACTGTCGCGGGTAGAAGTGTTATCTGTGATCTCAAACAAACGAAAGATACGTGAGCGATCTTCTTCAGCAATACCCGGACCATTATCTCTTACAAAAAATTCATAATGATTATCCTTGTCTGTATACCCTATTTCTATACGTCCGTTTGCCTTATCATTGTATTTGATGGCATTACTGATTAAGTTCTGAAATACCTGCTCAAGTTTTACTCTTCTTGTTCGGAATATGGGTAATGTTTGAAGGATCTGAATTTGGATATGTTTCGGTGGGAATAAAAGTGCAGCTAATTCTTCTACCATCGAATGGGTATTGGTCTCTTCCACCGTTTGCTGTGATAAACTGGTGGTTGAATATTCCAGCAAAGCCATGATCATTTCTGATAACCTGCCCGAAGCCTGATATACCATACCTAGATTTTCACTGATTTCGGCATCTGCTTTTATGTAGGGATCATTCTTGATCAATTCCAGCATCATAATAACAGATGACAATGGAGATTTTAAATCATGAGATACGATGTATACAAATTTCTCCAATTGTTTATTGATCCTATCCAATTCTGTCAGTGCCGTTTTAAGTCGATACTGATTAAAATACAGCTGTTCAAATACATTCACTTTTGCTCGAACCACATTGATATCAAGTGGTTTTTGGAGATAATCAACGGCTCCTTCTGCAAAGCCTTTCAAAACGTATTGCTCTTCCCGACTCAATGCTGTTACAAAAATGATAGAAATATCTTTTGTGCGCGGATTGGATTTCAGGATTCTAGCTACTTCAAATCCATCCATTTCCGGCATTTGAACATCCAGCATAATCAAACCAATATGATCATGTTTTAATACTTGTTTTAAAGCCTCATTCCCGGAATTAGCTTTGAGAAATTGTCGACCCTGCTTTATCAATATCTCTTCCAGTGATAACAGATTCTCAGGTCTGTCATCAACCAATAGTATGGTAAAATCATGCTGTTGTATAGGTGGAATATTCATGGGTAGCAGCAATTTAATTATAATTCCTGTAAGAAAGTAATCATCTCCGCTTCAGTCATGATGCGAATATTTTTCTCTAAAGCGATCGCTGAAGAAGGCATAGTTGGATATTGAGCGGAGTTAGGATCTTGCACAATACAATCTGCTCCGATATCTGATAAGTAAGACAAGCCTTCCGCTCCATCGGCATTGGCACCACTTAATAATATGGCTAATACCCTATTCCCATAAGCCCTACCGGCACTTTCAAAACTCACATCAATGGAAGGCCGACTATAATGAACAGGATCAGAATAATCGAGACTGAAGCTATGATCTTCTTCAAAGAGTAAATGATAATTCTGGGGAGCCAAATATATCTTTCCTTTGGTAATCGCTTGCTTATCCTCAGGTTCCGTAATTTTTACAGAACCTGCCTCACGTGTTAATAATTTATCCAACTGACTAACCACATTACGCATTCGATGGATAATCAATACTACCGGAATATGTTGATTATGGGTTAGCGCTTTGAGCAAAGAGATGCATACAGGAATGCTTCCCGCTGAACCACCAATGACAATCATATCATATTTTGGTGATGACATCATTTAGCTTTTTTTCCTGAAAATTTTGACACTACCATCGACAACTGAGTATTTAGATCTGTATTCGGAAAATAATAGACTCTCTTTCATCCCCAATCCAATAAACCCTAATGAGGATAAACTCTCATGAAACAATTTCAAAACTTTGTTCTGCAATTGCTTATTGAAATAGATCATGACATTTCTACAAAGTATGAGTTGGAATTCATTAAATGATCGGTCCGTGACCAGATTATGTTGAAGAAATACTACTCGCTCTCTGATTTCTCGATGAATCAGTACATGATCATATAAAGCTGTATAATAATCTGAAAAATCACCAGTACAACCTGATTGCTGGTAATTAAGTGTATACTCGCGCATATGTGTCATAGGTAACACACCTGTTCTCGCTTTTTCAAGATAAGAGGCATTGATATCTGTAGCATAAATGCGCGTCCGATGCAACAATCCAGCTTCATGCAGCAGGATACACAAAGAAAATACTTCTTCGCCTGTTGAACATCCTGCATGCCAGATATTGATCTGTGGATAGGTGGCCAATACGGGTAATACTTTTTCGCGAATAGATTTATAAAAACCGGGATCTCTAAACATCTCGGTCACATTCACCGTAATGGTTTCAAGAAAGGAATGAAAAACAGAAGTGTCGCCTGCTAACAGTTGTATGAGTTGTTGTCCATCAGTGACCCCTTGCACATCCATAAATTTATAGATACGTCGTAACAAGGAAGCTTTTGAATATCCTGAAAAATCATACCCATATACATGGTGCAGCAGATGAAGCAGTTGTTCAAAAGCTTGGGTACTAAGTTGCGGTTTTGGGTTGAGTCCGATCACATTGTTCATATACACATCATATCATCAGGTTAACCAAACTCTCATGAGTGATAATAATTTTTGCATGTCTACAGGTTTGGTAATATAATCCGAAGCACCTGCGGTGATACATTTTTCTCGATCACCGGCCATGGCTTTTGCAGTAAGCGCAATAATGGGCAGTTCCATCATTTTCAAATCTTTTCGGATTCGCTGCATCGCTTCATACCCATCCATTTCAGGCATCATGATATCCATCAGTACAATATGTGTATCTGGGAACTTTTTGAGCTGCTCCAACGCTTCCCTGCCATCACTGGCGGTTAAAACCTGCATTTTATTCGATTCCAGCACGGCACTCAAGGCAAATACATTACGCATATCATCATCCACTACCAATACTGTTTTATTCAATAAACTCTGATCATTCAATACTGAAACATTCATTCCCGATTCGGTTTTCTTATCAGACTTTTGCATTTTGTGTAGGAATAATTCCAACTCATCCAATAATCGAGTACTGGCATTCACGGCACTCCGGATAATGATTCCGGAAATTTTCCGATACTCCATCTCATCAGCCTGATTGATATCATCATCCAGATGAATGATAATAGGAATTTTTTGATCCACTACAAACTGACTGATCTGTTTAGCTTCTTGTAGTTGAATGGGGCCTCCAATATGAATAATGATACAATCATAATTGAGCTCACTAATATTTTTTCTGGCAGTATCAATATCCAATACCTGTTCAAAATGTAGTTTGTAGTCTTTTTCACTTGCCAGTTGGTGTAAATCCTGTTCTTCAAAATGAACAGCAGAGACAATCAATATCTGTTTTAAGCTTTTCCGAATGTGCTCTCCTAACATTTGGAAAGCTTTTTCAAGCGAGTTGGCATCTATGGGTTTTTTAAGATAAGCCATGATATCTTCCTGCTTAAATCGATTATCATCAATAGCCGATATGATGTGTACAGGTGTATGTTTGATAGACTCATCCGCTCTGATCTGTTTCAGGATCGTCCAACCATCCATTACCGGCAACTGAATATCCAGTATGATGGCATTCGGTTTATATCTTCTGGCATAGTACAATCCTTCATCACCTCCCAACGCAATCACAACCTTATATCCCTTGTGCCGCGCATAATCACGGATAATTGTAGCAAAATTCACATCGTCTTCAATAATCAGCATCAGCTTTTCACCAGCTGCAAGTTGGTGCCTATCGTCCGGCACCTTATCCTGCTCTCGAATATTTTCAAAAGGTAAAATACTGATCGAATCATGATCATCAGAGAGTGCACCTAATTCTGCAAATTCTTGTTGCGGTTGTATGACAGGTACATATTGATAAGGAATATAGATAGTGAATTCACTTCCTTTGTTGACTTCACTTTTTACTTCGATAGATCCTCCCAATAAACGTATTAATTCCCTGCTAATTGAAAGTCCGAGACCTGTACCTCCATATTTTCTACTCGTTGAACCATCTGCCTGTTGAAAGGCTTCAAAAATAAGTTTTTGTTTTTCCGGTGCTATACCAATACCTGTGTCGATAACGCGAATGGCCATTTCAGCTGTTCTTCCGGGAACCGAGCGGAAATCAACGGTGATCTTACCACCACCTGGCGTAAACTTAAATGCGTTGGAAAGCAGATTTTTGATGATCTGAAACAATCGCTGTTTATCAGTTTGAATTTGAACCGGAATATCTTGCTGCTGTTCAATCTGTAAATTGATATTTTTCTCTGATGCAACCACCGAAAATAATTGTTGAATATCTGTAACCAATGATCGTATAGGTACATCCTCAATCACCAGATCAATTTTTCCGGATTCGATTTTAGATAGATCCAAAATATCATTGATCAATTGCAATAAATCATTTCCTGATTTATAAATGATATTCGCATATTCAATCTGTTTCGTATTCAGATTTTGGGTATTGTTATCTGCCAGTAATTTTGCAAGTATCAACACACTGTTCAATGGAGTACGCAGTTCATGCGACATATTGGCCAGGAATTCAGACTTATAGCGACTCGTCATCTCCAGTTCTTTGGCTTTTAGTGTGAGTGCTTGTCGGGCATTTTCGATGGCTTCGTTTCTTTCTTTGAGTTCTACATTGATCTGCTTTAATTCTTCTTCCTGTGTTTTCAATTCTTCTTCTGAAGCTTGTAACTCTTCTGCTTGTCTGCTGAGTTCATCATTGGTTTGACGCAGTTCCTCCTGTTGTTCCAGCAAAGCTTCTTTCTGCTCCTGTAATTCATCCAGCAGTTGATTGATCCTATCTCTCGACTGATAAGAATTAATAGCTGCAGAAAGAATATCAGAAATGCTTTTCAGTAAAGAAATCTGTAAATCTGTGAATTGGGTAAAACAACCCAGTTCTATCAATCCTTTCAGTTCTTCATTCATCCACAAAGGCACACAAGCAATTTCTCCGTTACCACTTACTTGCCCGAGAGAAGAATCTACTTTCCAATAATCGGGTGGAATATTTTTGATGATAGTAACGGTTTTAGATAAAGCAGCATTACCAACCACTCCTTCCCCAATCACAAATGATTTTCTGGATGAAGAACTTACGGCTACAGAAGCAACCGTTACCAACTGTTCAGTTTTTGGATCTACAAAATAAATAACCCCTGCAGGCACTTCCAGGTATTGTACCATAGCAGTAATGATACGATTCGCTAACTCTCCGGAACTGTCAACTACCTGTAAGCGGTTATTGATATAACTCATACCCTCCAAAACCCAATTCTTTTCCTGAGCGAGAATACTTGCTTTCTCAGTTTGTTCAAGTGTGGATTGTAATTTCAATCCGGCTTTATATCGACTCTTCAATGTTTGGATCACTGCATTAATCAGTAGTAATACTACAATCAACAATACACTAATTCCGATATATAAAATGAGTTTGGTTCTTTCATTGTATGAGAGCACTACAGCTTCTCTTTTTGCCAATAAGCCCTCTTCTTCAATTTTTACTTTTTCAATTTGTTGATAGATTTTATTTAGTCTTCCTTCTTCTTCCAGAATAATTTTTTTAAACGATTCAGCGCTCATATTGGCATAAATCACCCCATCCGTTCTCCAGTATCGTAAAAGATCGGTAATCAGTGAATCTAGTTTTACTACATTGGTAACTTGAGATGCATTGTCTTTTACGAAGTCTCTAAGATCCATGATTCGATTGGGAATAAAAGTGATGCCTTTTTCGTAAGCATCCATATCCTTCGGGTCATCGGTAACCCAATAAGCCCTTCTACCTCCCCTGATTTGCATGACAGAAAAGCGTATATCTCTAACATAAGAAATTGCCTGATGGGTGTGACGGACAAGATCTGCTTCTTTGGCTTGTTTTTCAAGAGAATCGATGGTGATAAAACCTACTAGAAATACGAGTAAAACTGCAATACCTAAACCGGAATACAGTCTGAGGGGCAGGGAACGAATCATTTGATATCGGCTTTTTAAATGACTTGTAAGATAGGTAAATAAATGATAATCAATGCCCCACAGTAAGATAAGAACCCAGAGATTTGTTTGATGGCTCATGGCTTATGGTCCATGGTCTATAGTAAAAGATATGGGTGTCTCAAAATAAAGTTACCATTTTGAAATTGGGATTATGGCTTATGATCGTTGGACCATTGACCATGGACTATGGTCTATTGTAAAAGAGGCTGTACCAAAAGTTTGATACAGCCTCTTCAAGTTAATATTTGAATACTTTAGAAAGCAGGATCTGCTGGGGTATTCGGGTTACTGTCACGCTCACGGAAAGGATAAGGGAAGAAGTTTCTCTTTCTCTCAGCGGTAGGTCTACCGAAACGACGCATGTCTTCCAGCTTCATGCCAGACAGATATAATTCGATACAACGATTGCGATAGATCTGTGTCAACAAATCATTGGCCGTTGCGGGTGCCACCGGTGCAAGGTCTGCACCAATACCCAATACGTCATTGACAGCTCTTTTGGTTACCACTCTATTCAATTCAATATTACCATTCACCAGATCAGGTGTTGCCTGACGTGCATAACATTCAGCTTTGATCAACATGATCTCACCAGGGAAATACAAGGGAATAGCTGTTGTAGGTGTATTCCAGAATCCATTCAATCTGAAACGTGGATTGATGGTGGCATTGATAACGGTATAAAACGGAATACGCTTATCGGCCAGATCAGGTGCAATAGCCGCTGGTAAGCCTAATGTAGAGTCAACCGGCTGGTACACGTTATTGGTAGATGTTACAAAGTTGAAGATCGGATTTGGATTGGCCGCTTCAAAATTCATGGTTGAACGCTTTGTGAGGTCTACTGCATTCGCTGCTTGTAAAGCTGCTGCATAGTTACCCGCAAACAATGAATAACGCGCTTTCAATGCATTCAATGTATTTACGATGTCTACACCAGCCGGAACATCTGCTGCAAAGGATGCAGAAATTGCATTGGCACTGATCGTTGCCAGTGCTTTATCGATTGCTGCAATAGCTCTTGCAAAACCAACATTTCTGTCAGAGAATGTAGTGGTGGCTGTTCCAACAGTATCGGGCACTTTTTCCCAATAACTTGACAATGCACCCAATGAAAGTGCTTTATAAATACTGGCATACCCGATCAATCCACTGGCATATCCTTTATCGGTCAAATTCGCTGCAGCATTGATTACATTATTAGCATCAAAGATGACTTTATTGGCAGAACTCCATACATTACCCAACAATGCATTGGTACCATCTACTGCTGCACCACCGGTACTGAATTGGAATTCAGAAACGTTACCGGGGTTCATCAAAATGGTTTCATTGGTGATGAGTCCTGTTGCATCAGACATACCATATGCAACATTTGAAGCATAGGTTCTTTGTAAACCTACCACCACACCAGCCAAACCTTTCGCCGAGCTAAAAACCTGATCCGAAGTAGCGGCATTCGGATTATTGAAGTCTTTTTTGCAACCCGCTGTTGTGAGAAGCAGTGCTGCCAGACCTGTATATAATGATGTTTGAATACTCTTTTTCATACAAGTAATTTTTGAGGATTAAAATTTAGCCTGAATACCAAAACTGAAAGTTCTTGGAATAGGCACTGCACCAAAATCAATTCCACGCAGAATGGTACTTTGTCCACCCGCATTTACTTCAGGATCATATCCTTTGTAATTGTCCCAACTGATTAGGTTGCGGCCACTGAAATTGATACTCAGGTCACTAAATCCTTTTACTTTTCCGAAATTATAACTGAGTGATAATTCACGCAACTTGGTATAACTACCATTATCAATTCTCCATTCTTCAATTGCATAAATACCACTGATATAACCGCGAGGTAATTGACCACGATGTTCCTGTTCTGCAATCTTACCATTACCTACACCCTGACGAGTACGGAAGTCGGCATTAAATACATCTACACCTTGTACCGCATCGATTTGAACACGTAAGCTCAATCTCTTGTAGGTAAACTCATTCACTAGACTTGTGGTATAATCAGGATTTGGATCACCAATTACTTTACGCAACACAGCACCACTAGGTAACCCTGCAGTTCTTCCCGGCGTAAATACCAATGCACTGTTTTGAACACCTCTTTCGGTTTGAGGAATACCACCTGCGTTTTTCACTTCACTTCCATCCGGATTACGTGCAAAGAAAGTTCCGTAGAACACACCTACAGGCTGACCTTCAATGATAGCAACCGGTGCACCGGCATTCGTACTCAACAGTGTTAATGCTTGTCCGATACGAACTGCCTTATTTCTGTTACGGTTGAAAATACCGGTGATGTTCCAGTTGAAATCTTTTTTAGCGATTGGATTACCGGTCAATACAATTTCAAACCCTTTATTCTCTAATGATCCAAAATTATCCAGCAAGCTGCTGAAGCCGGATGTTGGAGCGATGAAGCGATTGATCAACAGGTCCGTTACTTTCTTGTTGTAAATGTTTACTGTTAATCCTACTCTGTTATTCAGGAAGGCAAGATCAAAACCTAATTCGGTTTCTTGTTGTCTTTCAGGTTTTACATTTTCATTTGCCAGTGTACCACTAGAGTTCAATGCTGTTCTTCCTAAATAAGAGGATGAACTGTAAGTGTTGAATCTAGAGTAGGCACCAATACCTGTCAGGTTTCCGCTTTCACCGTATGCTAAACGAACTTTGAACAGATCCCACCATTTAGAAACACCGGAATTGGCCCAGAAATCAGCTCCTGATATCACATAGCTACCACTTGCTTTGTAGTAAGTTTGGTTACGTTGATTTTTACCAAACACAGATGACCCATCCACACGTATCGCACCTGTTACAAAGAACTGATTGCGATATTTGAAATTTTGCTGAACGTAAGCACCTGAGATAGACAACTCACTTCTTTCATCAACAGGATCCAATCTGGTACTTGCACCATTTACAGTTTGCACGAAGGGAGCAAGACCTCTTCCCTGTAAAAGAGAGAAATTATTTTTCTCGTACTGCTGAGAGAATCCAACCTGTGTAACTGAATTAATATTGTTCGTAATATTTCTTGAATAGGTAGCATTCAGATCATGGTTGATGGCAAAGAAATTATTATTCGCTGCACTTGAATAACCATTTTGTGTAGGATCCAATGCCGGGCCACCTCCAAAGAATGCTGTGCTCACATTGTACGCGAATGGAGGAATATAGGTGTTACCATTCTGTGCATAGTTATCAATACCCATGGTATAATCAACAGTCAATCCTGTGATCGGACGCAGTTTCAATCCCAAATTCGCAATCAAACGATTCGTGGTTTGACGCTGTTTAATATCCTCAATAACAGATACCGGATTGGCGCGACCACGCTCACCTACTGCACGAATATTTCCCAAAGCATCTCTGGTCCAGATATCGTGGAAATTACCAATGATGGTAACAGAGTTCATGGGGGAAAAGAAAGAGTTACCATCCGGCTTTTCATTGGCTGTACTATTGATATAGTTCAAACCTAAATTGAAGCTTGCCCATTTATTCAATACCTGATCAATATTACTGCGGAAGCTATAACGTTGAAAATCCGTATTTCTCACAATACCTTGATTGTAGAAATAAGAACCCGAAATGTAATATTTCGTTTTATCAGTTCCACCACTGATAGAAATGTTATTATCAGTACCATTGGCATTACGGAAAATATAATCCTGATAATCATAACGAGTAACAGGAGTAGTCGTAGTAACTGCAGGTGAAAGAATATCCTGTGTCAAAGCACCAGGACCGTCTGTTGGACCACCAAACTTGGTAGGTGCCTGGTTCACATCTAATTTCTTACGCAGACTACTGGTTGTAAAGCTGGTAGAGAAGCTTATAGAAGGAGCACCGCTTTTCCCTTTTTTAGTAAAGATCTGAACCACACCGGCATTCGCACGGCTACCGTAGATGGCAGCGGCGGCAGCGCCATTCAGTACCTCAACTCTTTCAATATCATTTGGATTGATATCCACCAATCGGCTTTGACCAATGCTTCCTACAAAGTTTCCACCATCGTAGTTACCGGAAGTGTTGGTAACACGATTGGTAGCATTGTTCACGATCACTCCATCAATGATGTATAAAGGTTCTGATGATGAAGAAATAGAACTGATACCACGCAAGCGAACAGAGATACCGCCAGCAGGATCACCTGAGTTTTGAGAGATCTGTGCGCCGGCAGTTTTACCTTGTAATGCCGCCAGCACATTTCCGGTAGCACCTTTGTTCAGGTCTTCAGCACTTACAGAACTGATATAGCTACCCAACTGACGACGAGTGGTACCTTGTGAGTTACCGGTAACAATCACTTCATCTAATTTAGAAACATCTTCTGCTAATTCAGCATTCAGCGTATAACTATTGTTACCTGCTGTTACGGTGAAGGAAGCTTGTTGTGTTTTGTAGCCGGTACCGGAAAATACCAGTGTATAGCTACCGGGTTTTAAAGAAGCAGAGAAACTAAAAGTACCATTGTTGTCTGTAGCGGCACCTACATTATTTTCCCTGATGAATACGGAAGCAGCTTCTACAGCAGCTCCCCCTTTTGCAGTTACTTTACCGGATACGCGAACTTGCGCAATACCCGCAGCCGTAATCAAACTTGTTAACAGCAGCAAGAAAGCTGTTTTCAGTAAGACCGGCTTCAAGAGCGGTTTCATTTTCATATTTCAGCGTTTATAGATAATTACAAAATAGTAATGCCTTGTTTCTTATAAGATTCAAATACAGGATTCGATGGATCGAGTTCTGTGATAATCGTATCGATTTCATCCAGCCCACATATCGTCAATCGTTGATGTGTATTCAGCTTTTCGGAAATGGACAGTATCACTGTTTTTTCGGCAGCTTGTATCATTGCTTTTTTCACTTGTATCACTTCCCAATCATTGTCTGTAATACCCGTTTCATCAATAGCATTGATACCCATGATACAGAGGTCAGCTTTAATTCCTGCAATTTTGGAAATGGCTTCACCTCCTACAGCGATCTGTGAACTTTTAGAAATTTTATCCCCTAAAAAAATTACTTCAATATTCGGATGTTGTGCATACTCATGTGCAGCCGGAATACTGCCAGTGAAAAAAGTAGCATTCAAATCAGAAGGTAATAAACGCGCCATTTCAATAACAGTGGTCCCCCCTGTTGTAAGGATAAACATATTATTCCGGATCAATGAAACCGCTTTACTGGCAATAACTCTTTTACTGTCTGCCTTGTAGACATCTGATTTTAAAAAGGAACTGTGAAAAGATTTAGACAAAGCACCACCATGTACTTTGATGATTTTATCCATGTCCGCAAGCTCATTCAAGTCGCGGCGAATCGTATCTTCAGACACATTGATTTCACTGCTGAGATCAGAGGATAGTATACGATTATGTAAGTCTATTTGGCGTAAGATATAGGCCTGTCTTTCAGTTTTCAGCATAGCAGCAATAAATAAGTTCCCTTAAAATTAATGCGGGAAATTGCGTATTTCCAAATATTTTTTGCAAGAAATTGCACAGTGATGCGTTTTTAAGTCTAATTTAAAGTCATGAATCCGAATATTTCAGCATTGTATACCATCGCAAAGAAGCCTGAAAGGGTCATTATTGGCTTAATGAGCGGCACTTCAGTAGATGGATTGGATGTGGCTTTATGTCGCATATCCGGACAAGGAACCCAAACAAACGTGCAATTACTGGCATTTGAGACCGTAGTGTATGAGAAAAGGTTCAAAGACCATATCAAGTCGGTTTTTTCAAAACGAAATGTTGACCTGGAAAAAGTTTGTCTGTTGAATGCATGGGTCGGAACGGAACATGCTTCAATTATCCTGAGTTGTTTGAAGAGATGGAATATAGATCCTGCTTCAGTAGACCTGATCGCCAGTCACGGACAAACTATTTATCATGCTCCTAAATTATTACACCCGGATGATGAGTTTGATAACGCCACTTTACAGATTGGTGATGGAGATCATATTGCTGTTAAAACTGGCATCATTACCCTCAGCGACTTCAGACAAAAACATGTTGCGGCCGGTGGTGAAGGTGCACCATTAGCGGTGTATGGTGACTATTTGATTTTTAGTAGTCGCAAAGAAAATCGCATCATGTTGAACATTGGAGGTATTGCCAATTTTACTTATCTCCCTTCAGGATTAGATGTAGCAGAAGTATTCAGTACTGATGTAGGCACCGGAAATACATTGATGGATGCTTATGTGCAAGCACATTTTCCGGGGAAGTATTTTGATGAAAACGCCGCCATCGCAAGACAAGGAAAAATACATGGAGCTTTATTACAAGCTTTGAAAGACAATGATTTTTTCACCAATGATTTCCCGAAAACCATCGGACCGGAATTGTTCAATTTGGATTATCTCAATGTTGCCATGCAAAAAACTGATACGAGTAATCTTTCACATGGAGATATCATGGCAACGCTCAATCGATTCTCTGCAGACATGATTGTAGATGCATTACACAGATGTATGACCCATAGAACTGATTTTGTGGTTTACACCAGTGGTGGTGGTATGCATAACCCCTTACTCATGGAACATATTCATGAGCAGTTACCCGGTATTACATTCAGAGACACGGCAGAATTGGAAGTAAATCCGGATGCTAAAGAAGCAGTATTATTTGCTATCCTAGCCAATGAAGCGGTAGCCGGTGGACAAGTAGCCCTTGGTGCCGGTAGAAATGGAATTCCTGCGGTAAGCATGGGCAAGATCAGTTTTCCGGCTTAACAGATGAATTATTGAACTTATTTTTTCAACAATGCAAATGATTGGATGGTATGATTTGCCATCCAACATGCTACAGAACGCTTTATCCTATTTCACATGATTGTAATTTCTGGTCTTCCTAGTTTTACAAAAACGAAAAGTATGAAAGGAATCTTTATAGTACTCCTGCTTTTGACAGGTACAATTGCTACTGCGCAAACAAATAATACCATTGAAAAAAAGAAGTTTCATTTTGGTGCAGAACAAGATACCAGTGCCGGATATGCTCAGGCAGTGAAAGTGGATAATGTGATCTATGTTTCCGGAACTGTTGCGCGTGATATTACGCCGGCATCCATTAAAAGATTGTATCAAACCATTGAAAGAAGTCTCGCTGCATTCGGTGCTACTTTACAAAATGTAGTAAAAGAGAATCTGTACACAACCGATATCGAGGCAATGAAAACCCATAATGAAGCCAGAAAAGAAATGTATAAAGGAGATTATCCCGCGGCTACATGGGTACAGATTAGTCGACTATATATGCCCGATGCGAAACTAGAAATCGAGGTCATTGCTCATCTTCCTAAAAATAAAAATTAACGGCGGCTAGCGATCAATAAATTCAGGTCGGTAAACTTCAGATCAAACTTTTGACTGATATAAAAATCGGTCAGTGCTCCTTTGAACATATAGATACCTTCTCGAAGGTTGAAGTTATGCCATACCATTTCTTCCAGTCCGCCTTCATCGCTCACTTCCAGAATCAAAGGCATGAGTACATTACTGATGGCCTGACTCGCTGTTCTGGCAAAACCACTGGGAATATTGGGTACACAATAGTGAATAACATCATGCTTTACAAATGTGGGATGCTGGTGACTGGTTAATTCACTGGTCTCGAAACAACCACCACGATCAATCGCTACATCAATGATAATACTTCCCGGACGCATAGCTGCTACCATTTCTTCTGTTACTACTACCGGCGCTCTTCCAAATTCATTACTCAAAGCTCCTACTGCTACTTCACAGGTTTTCAATTGTTTTGAAAGTATACGTGGTTCTAATACACTGGTCCAGATTCTTTGTCCCAAGTTATTCTGCAATTGCTTCAAGCGATACACATTGTTATCAAACACTTTTACAGAAGCACCCAATGCCAAAGCATTTCTAGTTGCGAATTCACCCACAATACCGGCGCCAACAATCACTACTTTGGTAGGAGGAATACCACTGATGCCGCCCAATAAAACACCTTTCCCTTTATTAAAACTACTGAGGTATTGTCCGGCAATCAGCATCACCGCACTACCTGCAATCTCACTCATACTTCTTACGATTGGATAAGTACCACTGGCATCTTTGAAATTTTCAAAACTTAACGCCGTGATCTTCTTTTCCATCATCTTTTCGATGTACTCTTTTCTTAACGCAGAAAGATGTATGGGAGAAATAATGGTTTGATTCATCTGTAACAAAGGCATATCCTCTGCAACAGGGGGAGCACTTTTAACGAGTATGGGGCATTTAAAAATTTCAGCTCGATCATATACGATGGTAGCACCCATTTCAGAATAATCACGATCAGAATAATGGCTGCCCTCTCCTGCTCCATGTTCTACTACCACTTGATGTCCGTTCGAAATCAATACCCCAACCGCATCCGGTGTGAGTGCGATCCTATTTTCTTGAAAAGCGATCTCTTTTGGAATACCAATATGCAATTTTGCACCCTGAGGTTTAATATCAAGGGTCTCTTCCAATGTTTCATACGCAAATGAAGTGCTGATAGAAGGTTTACTGGTAGCCATGTAGGGTTATAAGTTGGATGGAAAATGGATCTTATTGTTTACTGTAACTGATAAAATTCAGTCATTAAAGTTAAGACATTCCATGCAGAATCAAACAGCTGTTGCATCTGTGTATAAACGTCGGGTAGAGGGATCTAGTATTTCGAGGTATACATGAAAGCTGTCATCGGGTAAAAGTCCGGACGCTTTTTCCGGCCATTCTATTAAACAATAATCACCGCTATTCAGCTGATCTTCTATTCCAGCCTCAATTGCCTCTTCTTCATCTTTCAAGCGGTACCAATCCATGTGCAAAACAACACCTGCATCTTTACTCTGGTATTGATTAACGATGGCAAAAGTGGGACTCCCCACTGCATCTGTTACGCCCAGGTATTCACAAAGTGCATGAATGAAAGTTGTTTTACCGGTACCCATTTCAGCATGAAAAGCCCATACCTTATGTTTCTTGCCAGACGCCCAAAGCGCTTTTGCAACCTCCTTAATCTGCGCCAATCCAAAAATTGCATCCATGGGGCAAAGGTAACGAGAAGAGAGGTCAAAGGTGAAAAGTGAAAGGTGAAAAGCTTGTCGCCTACCATGGACCATGGACTATCGACCATGGTCCATAGTCCATGGTCCATGGTTAAAAACGTTCTCACCTTTCTTGCAACCATGATGTAGAAATATTCTTCTTAAATCGAAAGAGCCTGCTTCTGCTATTCGGTAAATTTGTGATTCATTAACCTCAACACCACAATATTGATTATGGAAAAAGTGAATTGGAAAGTGGAAGGTATGACCTGCACCAATTGTGCACTTACAGTAAATAAATACCTGCAATCGCAGGGAATGCAAAATGTAAAAGTGAATTTTATAGGAGGCGATGTAAGTTTTGAATTACCTGAAAACAGCTCTACTACAGCAATAGCCAAAGGTATTAACGGTCTTGGATATACAGTGAAGAATGATAACAGCGATGCTTCTTCAAAAAAATCAAAGCGCTTATTCTCTAATCACTTGCAACGTTTCTGGTTCTGCTTTGTATTTACAGCCCCATTGATGCTACACATGATTCCTGGTGTACATATTCATGTTCTGATGAACCCTTATGTACAACTTGGGCTCACCATTCCTGTTTTTATAGTTGGAATGGATTTTTTTGGCAGAAGTGCCATCAAAAGTCTGCTCAAGGGTATTCCGAATATGAATGTTTTGATTGCGCTTGGTGCAGTAGCAGCATTTGGGTATAGTTTATATGGTACATTGATTGGCAGAGCTGAAGAATTTTTATTTTATGAAACAGCTGCTACCATCATTACACTGGTATTTCTAGGAAACTGGATGGAAGATCGCTCGGTGGAAACTACACAAGCAGCCCTGAAAAAACTAGCGGTCAAGCAAAAATCAATGGCGAATATGATCGCCTATGATGACCAACATCAGGAACATGTTTTTCCGGTGGAAAGTACCAGTCTAAAAGTCGGAGATCTGTTATTAATCAAGAGTGGAGAACAAGTACCCATGGATTGTAAAATTTTATGGGGAGAAGCGCAGATCAATGAAGCGATCATATCAGGAGAAAGTGTTCCTGTTTTCAAAAAAATGAATGACCACTTGATCGGAGGAAGTATTCTGGAAAGCGGTACTATCAAAGCTTATGTAACTGCAGTTGGAGATGACACAGTACTTTCCAATATTCTTCGACTGGTAAGGGATGCACAATCTGAAAAACCTCCGGTGCAACAATTGGCGGATAAAATCAGTGCCATTTTTGTTCCAACAGTAGTGAGTATTGCAGTGGTCACTGTACTGATCAATTATTTCGCTACAGATATTGGCTTTGGCGCCAGTTTATTAAGAGGTATTGCCGTTCTTGTAATCTCATGTCCCTGTGCTATGGGATTGGCAACTCCGGCAGCTATCGCCGTAGGTCTCGGACGAGCAGCTCGTAATGGTATTTTATTTAAGAATGCAAAAAGTCTGGAGATCTTTAAAAGTATCAAGCAAGTAGTATTCGATAAGACGGGTACGCTTACTACAGGACATTTTACTATTGTAGATGAAAAATTGATCGCCCATAATATCACTCCGGAACAATTCAGACAAATCGCTTTTTCACTGGAAAAATATTCCAATCACCCCATCGCCAGTGCTATCAGTAAAAACTGGAAGAGTAAAGAGGATATCCGATGGGCAAAAATTGAAGAAGTGAAAGGATTGGGGATGCAAGCGACTGATAAAGATGGAAACACTTATGTAGCTGGTTCATTCAAAGCTGCTGCAGCACTTACAAACGATCATGCTCATAATGTTTATATCATTCGAAATAATGAGTTATTAGGATGGATTGATGTAGCCGATGAAATAAGAACTGAAGCAAAAGAGGTCATTACATCACTCAAACAAAAAGGCATCAAAACCATATTGCTCAGTGGTGACAAAAAAGAGAAATGTGAGCAGGTCGGAAAAGTATTGGGTATTGATTTGATCATAGGTGAGCAAACGCCTGAGCAAAAGCTCGAAAAAATTGCTCAATTCAATCAGGAAGCACCCACTGCGATGGTGGGTGATGGCATTAATGATGCCCCTGCATTGGCAAAAGCAACGGTAGGTATTTCATTAAGCGACTCTACCCAAGTGGCCATGCAAAGTGCACAAGTGGTTTTAATGAATCATGGATTGAAAAATTTACCACTGGCACTTGGATTGGGTAAACATACCTATATCACTATTAAAGAGAATCTTTTCTGGGCATTTGCTTACAACATAGTGGCCATACCCGTTGCTGCGCTTGGTTATCTTAATCCAACATTCGGTGCTTTGGTGATGGGATTAAGTGATGTTGTACTCGCTGTAAATTCGATTCGTTTGAATTTTAAGAAAGTGGTTTGAGGAAGTGAAAAGTGAAAGGTCAAAGGTGAAAGGGTAAGTATTTCTACTATAGGTTTTTACCTGATATTTAAAAAACTTAATCCAGCTGATACAAGCTTGTTCTTTTTTTAATTCGATAGATCATTTTTATAAATGATTTTACAGTTAAACCATAAAAATCTGGAAGTATATAAAGTTTCCAGATCTTTAGTTAAAGAATGCTATATACTAACCTCTTTTCTTCCTCCTGAAGAAAGGTTCAATCTGATACCTCAAATTAGAAGAGCCGCTATTTCAGTAAAACTTAATATAGCAGAGGGCTCTTCGAGAAGATCTCTTATCGAAAGGAAAAGATATTTTGAGATTTCCAGAGGTTCTTTAATTGAAATTGACGCTGCAATCGAAACAGCTTTTGACTTGTCTTACTTAACAAAAGATCAGATTAGCAGCTTATCATTACATTTGAACAGGTGTTTTGCTTTACTGAGCGGCCTAATAAAATAATTCATTTCACTTTTCACCTTTCACTTTTCACCCAAATGAACTCTCCCCTCTCCATCCTTCAACACTACTGGAAGCATGATCAATTCCGACCGATGCAGGAAGAGATCATTCAGTCGGTAATAGATGGAAAAGATACACTGGCTTTGTTACCAACCGGCGGAGGGAAATCTATTTGCTTTCAAGTACCCGCTTTATTGATGGACGGCCTTTGTTTGGTGATTAGTCCGTTAATTGCTTTGATGCAGGATCAGGTATCTCACTTAACGGAAAAAGGCATTCCGGCAGCATCACTCAATAGTGGCATGACCTATGCTGAAGTAAAATCTATCTTACAAAAAGCAGCTCGAGGCGATTATAAATTTCTGTATGTATCTCCAGAAAGAATTGAATCTGCTTTATTCAAAGAATACCTATCTGTTTTGGATATTAGCCTAATCGCCGTAGATGAAGCACATTGTATCTCACAATGGGGTTATGATTTCAGACCACCTTATTTACGGATTGCTGCTTTACGAGAGGAGTTAGACAATGTTAGTATTATCGCACTGACTGCTTCCGCTACAGAGAAAGTAAAAGATGACATCATTCAAAAACTGGCTTTAGAAAATGTATCAGTCTTTCGCCAATCATTTGAGCGAGCTGCACTTTCTTACAGCTGTTTTGAAACAGAAAGTAAGATCAATAAACTCATACAAATATTACAAGGAGTTCCGGGAAGCGGTATCGTATATACCAATAGCAGAAGATTAACCAAAGAAGTCTGTCAGCTATTACAACTACAAGGTATCACTGCTGATTTTTATCATGCCGGATTAACACAGGAAGAAAGAGAAAGAAAACAAAAAGCATGGATTCAGGATCAGGTTCGGGTGATGGTTTGCACCAATGCATTTGGAATGGGAATTGACAAACCTTCCGTTCGTTCAGTGATCCATTACAATGTACCCGATTGTTTGGAAAACTACTACCAAGAAGCTGGTCGCGCCGGAAGAGATGGCAAAAAAGCTTTTGCAGTTTTATTGTATCATCCAAATGATGTATTACAGTTACAGGAATTGCCGGAAAAAAAATTCCCGCCAGTCGCTACTATTCAATCAATTTACCAGTCTCTTGCAGATTTTTTTCAATTACCGGTCGGCTCTGGTGAAGGGGCTTATTTTGATTTTGACTTGCGACAGTTCACAGAGAATTTCAAACTTGATACCACCACCGTCATTAATACTTTAAAAGTACTCGAACAAGAAGGACATATTAGTTTTGCAGAAAGTATTTTTCTTCCATCTCAGGTCATGTTTACCACCGACAAAGAAGCATTGTATGCATTTGAAAATGCGCAACCATCATTAGAAACTCTGATCAAAATATTGCTGCGTACTTATGAGGGTATTTTCGATAATCGTGTTTCCATATTCGAATCATCACTTGCAAAAGTAATGAGGACCGAACCTTCCCATATTCAACATCAGTTAAAGGAATTGGCAGCTTATGGAATCATTGAATACTTACCGAAAAAGGAGTCTCCACAAATCCATTACTTATTGAATCGTGCACCAGCTAAATATTTACACATTGATCATGATGCCTATCACGCCAGGAAAAAAAATTATACCGATCGTGTACAAGATATGATTCGTTACCTGCGCGATGCAGATAGCTGTAGAAGCCGGTTGATTGGTAATTATTTTGGTGATAAGGATTTACCCGCCTGTGGCATTTGCGATCACTGTCTGATCAAGAAGAAAAAAGAACTTAGTCATCATGATTTTAGTGTAATCGAAAAGCACATTAGAAATACACTCACTGACACCACTCAACCGATTGATCAATTGTTAGTACAGCTATCTACTTTCTCCAAAGAAAAAGTATGGACCGTCTTAGATTTTTTACAAACGGAAGGTAAATTGATGATTGGTGAAGATGGACAAGTATCGCTTTTAAAGCACTAATTATCTTCTTCTTGTAGACCTTGATCTTCCTCCCAATCCTAATGCACCCAGTAAGCTTCTGGTAATGACACTGGCAGCAGTTCTTCCTACTTGACGAACAACGGGATTATCAAAAAAGCTTTCTTCTTTTTTGGGTCTTCCACTCTGTTTAGGTTCTTCGGCAGCTTCTATTTCTTTTGATTTCTCAGCTGCTTCTTCCAGTTTAGCCGTTAATATTTCATAGGCACTTTCGCTATCGATTTCTTTACTGTATTTGGCTACGAGTTTACTAGAATTCACCAACTGTTCAATCTCTGCATCTGTTAATACATCCATTCTACTTCTGGGAGCACATAACATGGTATGCACCAATGGAGTGGGAATTCCTTTTTCATTCAATAACGTTACAAATGCTTCACCGATACCTAATTGTGTCAGCAACTCATCCGTTTTGTAAAATTCAGTTTCCGGAAAATTTTCTGCTGCTTGTTTGATTGTTTTTCGATCTGCTGCTGTGAACGCGCGTAATGCATGCTGGATCTTTAAACCCAATTGACTCAAGATAGCAGCCGGTATATCCTGCGGGTTCTGGGTACAAAAGAAAATACCAATACCCTTTGATCGAATTAATTTAATTACTGTTTCTATCTGCTGTAACAAAGCTTCTGAAGCTTCATTAAACACCAAATGGGCTTCATCAATGAACAAAACCAGCTTGGGTTTATCCATATCGCCTTCTTCAGGACAACTGGCATAGAGTTCTGCCAATAATTGTAACATGAAAGTAGAGAACAGTTTAGGTCTGTCTTGCATATCGGTTACACGTAAGACATGGATCATTCCTCTGCCATCATCACTAATACGCATCAGGTCATCTACTTCAAAACTTTTTTCACCAAAGAAAACATCTGCACCCTGCTGTTGAAGTTCTATCACTTTACGAAGAATGGTTCCTGTTGAAGTAGTTGATATTTTGCCGTATTCCTTTTCAATCTCTGCTTTTCCTTCATTGCCGATGTATTGTAAGACTTTGATAAAATCTTTTAAATTCAACAACGGCATTTGATGATCATCACAATACTTGAAGATGACAGCTACCAGACCTCCTTGCGTATCATTCAATCCCAATATCTTACTCAATAAAACGGGACCAAATTCACTAACAGTGGCACGCAAACGAACACCGGGTTGATTACTCAATGTAAGCAGCTCTACCGGAAAAGCTGTGGGTGAAAACTCAACGCCCAATTTCTTACTACGCTCAATTAATTTTTCATTAGCAGTTCCTGCGGCAGCAATGCCACTGAGATCTCCTTTGATATCCATTAATACAACAGGCACACTGTTATCACTCAAGTATTCACTGATCAGTTGGAGTGTTTTTGTTTTACCGGTACCCGTAGCACCGGCAATAAGCCCATGACGGTTCAATGTTTTCAATGGCAATGAAATGGATGCACCTTCTACCACTTCACCATCCAACATGCCCATCCCTATTTTCACATTTTCACCTTTAAACGCATAACCCGTTGTAACTGATTGTAAAAAATCCTGTTTGTCTGCCATGATCTCTGATTTATCACTCAATTTAAAATAAATGAACCAAGCGAAGACAATAATTTTTTTTGTTATATTTTATTGTTTTTCGATAAAAAATCATTATTTAGCGTTCAAATCCTGCTTATGCGTTTTATGAATTGGCTATTTATTGGCATTCGAATTATCATCCTTTGTCTAGGATTGTATGTACTGGCTCTTTTTATTTGGCCGAGCATATGGCAGCCAAAATTTGAATCGCATCCTAATCAAACTGCTACTTTCATGGATTATGAACCTGATGCGTATGAAAAGCAGTTATTTTCAATTGACAATAACTTGCCTCACCATCGTTATCAGCGGATATCAGATAGTATCAAACACATTCAAAATCTAGAGAAATTTACGAACAATCTTCACTTGAGTGGCTGGGGATTAGGTACCATAGGATGCTTTAAAAGGTATCGAAAAGACATCATCGTTTTTGATAGCACTTACAGTCGCCATAACATCCAACACATTCCCGACACTACTTATTTTATCAGTCTGAACGGATATTACTTAAGAGAAGATCATAGTACTTTCAGAAAAAATGATTCTACTTTTTTAAAGTATCCCGTTATAACTAAACGAGACACAATCAACCATAGCATTTCGGGACACTATGAAATAAAACCATTATTAATGGATGTGCGAGATCTTCCTGATAAAATCATTAGTCCATATGAGGAAAAAAGAGAATTACTCATTCGAGTGAGTAAAAGCCAATTTACCTGGTATTTAATCATGATGATTCCTATTGCTTTGCTCATATTATTACTCTTTTTATGGGGTGTGATACTTCAAATGATTCGTGTTATTGAAGATATTGCCAATCAAGAAGCATTTAGAAAAAAAACGTATCGAAGACTATATATTATCGCTATTAGCCTATGGAGTAATGTCTTGATAGGACTCATTATAAAATATGTTGCAAACTTTAAATTCAGCTCTTACATTGATCAAGCATTTTATTTAAGGTTCTCAGATTTCTTTTTCACCAATATCAGCTACATTATTAGCGGGTTTATCGCTTTTTGTCTCGCACATGCATTTAGAAAAGGGTATCAATTACAACAAGAACAAAACCTAATCATCTGACATGTTCAAGAAATATCAACCATTAGGAGAGCAAGCCATGTATACCAGAATCAAGTTGGGAGCATGGACCATCCTTGTTTTTTGTAGTATTATGGCAATCGGAGCGTTAGCGGGGGGGACTGATGTATCAGTACCTGTTAAGCCAAGCTCCCACTATCCTTCTTATGATCAACCATTGAAGAATTATTCAAATACAGAAATAAAAATAGCGGGTGAGTTCAAAATCAAAGAGCCAGTCTTTTTGCAAAAATTGTTATTACCGAATTCATTTATTGAATTCGATGTTTTAGGCTGTTTGCTTTTGATTACGTTATCTATCATTGTACTGAAGCTATTACCACATGTACATAGTCAGGGTCTTTTAAAGAAAGATATCAGTCCATGGATCAGATCCATTGGCTGGACACTTATCATTTTCTTCTTTTTAGACATTTTCAGGATCTTCTTTTATGCTATGCCGGAAATCGATAGAATCACTAATCATGAATTCATTTTTCGCAGAAGTGGTTATATTCTATTCCCTTTACAATTCTATACTGGTCTGGGTATACTTTGGGTAAGCAGATTATACAAAAATGCATTTCGTCTGAAACAAGAACAAGAGCTCACAATATAATTTTAAAGCTATTCAACAATGAAACTCTATAAAACAATTGCATGGTTGGTATTGGTAATGTCATTGATCAATATCATTACAGTAGTTACAGGAATTCAGATGTATAGTAACGATCGTTTTATCGTTCAAGTAGCACCAAAAGAAGAAAGTATATTAAGTAAGCAACCGATTAAACAATTTGAAGGTTCATCGTTACATTTTAAAGGAGACCTAGAGATTAAAGATTTTTCCTGGTGGAAGAGAATACTATTATCTCAGAAAACGAAAGAAGCAATTTGTATGAGTTCATTAGCAGTACTTGTATTATTGATTATTAAGACGATTGAAAAAGGGAATAGCTATCATCGAAAAATAGGTAAGTATATATT